>Ga0114994_10000095_pt1 | contig 46294 bp, 43 predicted proteins | sample ArcticOcean_MG_C_9_FD_87043 | JGI IMG/M metagenome (GOLD analysis project Ga0114994, IMG submission 87043) | Marine microbial communities from western Arctic Ocean - ArcticOcean_MG_CB2_152 | ecosystem: Environmental > Aquatic > Marine > Oceanic | place: Arctic Ocean: Canada Basin | collected...
AGAAGCATGGAAATGGTATCATAAAGTTGTTGGAAACGGTAAGTGTCCTATAGTTGATACCTGGTGGCAAACTGAAACAGGAGGGCATCTTATTACCCCATTACCTGCAGCGTTTCCTTCAAAGCCTGGCTCTGCGGCTTTACCCTTTTTTGGTGTCGAACCTGTAATTTTGAATGAGCAGGGAAAAGAACTTTTAGGAGAATGCGAAGGACTCCTTTGTATCAAATCTCCCTGGCCGTCCATGATGCGAACGGTATATGGCGACCATCCTCGTTACGAAACTGCATATTTTAAGCCTTTCCCTGGTTATTATTTTACGGGTGACGGAGCGCGACGAGATAAAGATGGATATTATTGGATTACAGGACGTGTTGATGATGTCATTAATGTCTCCGGTCACAGAATAGGTTCTGCTGAGGTTGAAAGTGCGCTGGTTTCACATTCTCTATGTACGGAAGCTGCAGTGGTAGGAATCGAGCACGCCATAAAGGGACAGGGGATTTACGCTTATGTTACAATACTTGATGGTGTTGAGTATACTATGGAGCTTAAAAAAGAACTTATAGCATGTGTACGAAGCACGATTGGTCCGTTTGCAGCCCCTGACACAATACATTGGGCACCTAGCTTGCCTAAAACTCGAAGCGGTAAAATACTTAGAAGGATTCTGCGCAAAATTGCGTGCAAAGATGATTCTTTGGGTGATATATCCACGCTAGCAGATAAAGGTGTTGTTGAGGAACTCCTAAAACTCAGAGGTGTGTAACAGTTAAGATAGAGTTCATTTTATGCATTCTTTCTGGTATTTTTCATTACTATATTTTACAGCATTCTATTCTCTAAAGTTATAGTTTGTCATATCACTTTCCCAACTTGGAATATCTGAGTCCTGCCACTGAAAGGTTTTGAAGTCATGATTTCGAAAAATCTCGTATGAATTTACCTGAACTAAGTATTCTTTACCGTTTTTTTCTGATCCTTTTGAGCTTAGAATGCACTGAAATGGTTCGGAGCTCAGGCCTTCTTGAAAATCCGAAATGAGATCATCTGCAACTTGCTTTTCTGAAACCCAAAGACTCTCATATTCTGTTAAAAGCTGACTCATGAAAAGGGTTGGGCTTTTCACAAAAATACATACCATCAGGCCACTCTATTAAATATTCAGTATTCCCATTGGTGCTAACTCGAGAAGCTTGTAGACTTAGAGGTAACATTTCTTCGTAAACAAAAGATTCTAAACATTGCGCAACATCCTCAAGTGCTCTCCTTCTTGAATATGTAACTGTTGTTGCTGGTGTATTTGCTTTGAGCATTTCTACTAAGTCGAGTGCCTTTTGTCTTACTAAGTTTTGAAAAAAAGCTGGAAACAAGCTGTACATACCGAGCGACCGGAGTAATCCTGTAGTTCAGGGTTAGCTCCAGCCTCCAATAGAATTTTCACAATTTCTTGATGAAGATAGCCTGAAGCAATGTGAAGTGGAGTGTAGCCGTCCTTGTCCTGTAAAATAAACTAAAAATTTGGAGAAAACAGTATTCACACTATGACCTTTGAATCAATTTCAGCACCGCTCTCTATTATTGCTTTGACGGAACTAGTGGAACCTATACCGGCTGCAAAATGTAGTGCGCTATTTATGTAAAGCAGTAAAATAGAAGTATAGTCAGTTAAAATAGAAGCTTGAAAAAATACCTGCGTGAATTCATATCTCGTGTATATGTAAGTGTCTCCCCTCCTAGTGCAAGATATTTTTGTACTTCATTTTCGTTTCCCTACCTAAAATTTCAAAATCGATGCATGACGATCGCAATCTTTCACCTCCTTACAAATGCGCCACCAAGCGCTATTGAATTTCTTTCTTATGTCCTCCGAAACATTCTTAGCCGGAATCCTTCGTTTGTAAAATGTGAAACAAAAGTCAGGGAAAATTTTTGAAGTGTCACCAGATGTTCTCGTTGTCATTATCTTTCAGTTTCACCAAAAATTGTAGAGTTGGTCTTCCAACCCTGCTTTGATAGATTCTGACTCCATTCACTTTCTCTACTTCTTTCACTGCTGCCCCACTTGTCGCATCAGTTTTTGCCCGAATCTGGATAACGATGCGAAAATCAAGAAAATTGGATTACACTAAAAGACTACGCGTTACCTGTGTGCCCTTTCTAAGACTTTTCCCGCTTCCAACCTTCTTGTAGCGTAAATACAATTGCAATTTATTCGCTAGTATCATGCTTTCAATTTTTTAACAATGGGGCAAGTGGAGTGCCGCGGCGTAAGCAGTTTAAAAAGTCCGCGTTCCTAGAAAACCTTAAACAAAATAGAGGTTTGTCGTTGTATAAATTGTTCAACAATTGTTGTGACCATTATTCTCTTATGGTGCCATACATTTTTTTTTGTGCTTCCTCAGTCAGTCTGTCGTCTGTTTTTGTTGGGTTCTTTTGGATTCTATTTTTCTTTTTGCCTCACTTCAACCTGTTGAGCTGTTGTTAAGGGTCGCGGCTACGGAAAATTTTCGTGGAAAGCCGACATTAAAATACGAGTACGATAACAGTAGCAATGAAATCTGTCGCCTCCTGTCCTCTTATTAAAAGTATACTTGTCTTAGATGGTGAAGGCAAACGAATTGCTGTGAAATATTTTGATCCCGAACTGTGGGTGTTTTTTTTGATTCGTTTCACGTCTTAATTTCATTTTTCTAGGAATTCGATTCAAACACAGCTCTCGTTTGAGCGCTCTATATTTCAAAAAACGATAAGAACTAATGCACGGAGCGAGCAAGAAATAATTTTGTTCGAAAGCGATATCGTGGTTTATAAATTTACATCGGATTTACTTTTTTTTGTTTCGTCTGGTGAAGAGGAGAACGAAATAATTGTTGGCACGGTCTTGCAAGCTTTATTCGAATCAATTTCGCTGCTACTTCGCGGCATTGTAGAGAAGCGGACGGCTCTGGAAAATTTAGATCTCATCCTTCTTTCTATTGATGAAATTGTCGATGGTGGTGTAATACTAGAAACAGATCCGAATATTATAGCGAGTCGAGTATCTATGCGAGGTGTTGAAGGAGAGGTGCCCATCACAGAGCAATCTTTTACCCAAGCATTTGCTAGTGCTAGGGAACAGATTTCGAGGAATTTATTGCGTTAATCCATCCAAATATTTTGCATGGTTGGAAAGCAAACAAGAAGAACTAGCTTTCTATGTTGCAAGCAACCCGTAAATTATGTATCATCTCTTCAAAAGTATGACAGAAGAATATTATTCTATGAACTTGGTGCGATAGAAAACAAGGTTAACACACATATCTACTCTACAGTACAATACGAAGAATCATGTAATTTGTTTGTTGGTATTGATGTGTGTATTGTATCTGTTTTTTTTTTCAGTATTCTATGGACTTATTTCTATGTTCTCAGCACTTCCAAGTATGTATAGATATGTACCTCAAAGAGAAAGTTTTACAACACGAAAGCATCGATCCAGTAGCACAAATTTCCGAAGCTGATATGTTTTCTATGTCGTCTTAAAAGCATGCTTAAATGTATAAGAAGTTTCCTCATCATCGTTGTATGAAAATTTTCTCCAATGGGTTGCACTGCCTAAAAATCGGTTTGCCTGTTCCTAAACGATTCCGTTGGCAAATTTTTTCCTTTTACGTACCAGGCACATACCATCTGACCATATTTTTTTCCTTTTTTTTGTTTTCTATTTTCCTGTGACCTTCTTGTCCCCCAGTCTTGAGTATTGGGAGGATTGGTATCGTGAAAGACATCAAGAAAGCGTCGAACGGACTACGTCCAGGTGCTTTATTCGCGTCAAAGTCCTCTCTAGCTCACATAGATTCTACGCTTTTGTTTCAAATATTTGTCGTGACCCAGACTCTCACACTTTCAGAGACCGCAACAGGACCCACGTCGTCGGGCAATCAGGATTTCGTTTTTTAAATAGCTGTTGAATACGCACTTCTTCCGTCTTCTTTTGAATCATTCCATTCTGTACGAAGACAAGTCGCAGAAATAAAGACGCTGATTAGAAATTTGCAGAAAGTCGTGGATCTTAATCAAGATTATTTTATCCTCCTACCTAAAATCTTCATTTTGATTGAACATTTCACATGTCGAAAGAGAATGATAGGTGCGTATGCATTTTCTCGTATTGGATATTTTTTGTCTAATTTGTCGACAAAGAACTGTCATGATTACTAAATGTTTGATTAATTGGTTTTCTTCAACTGATGAGATTGTATGCAGGGTTGAACATACAATACAAAAGCAGCATGTAGGAAATCATTACCCTCTTTCCCAACATCAATTAAAAGTTTCCACTCAAACTGTAGATCATCCGTTTATTTGTCAGTAGTACTTTGAGCGATGCAGCAAAGGAGCTTGGCATGGGTGTTACTGCGCTAAAAAAGAAATGTCGCAAATTTGGTGTCAAAAGATGGCCATATCGCCAGGTTTGAATCAATCGAAACTGTTAATCATCGCAATTATTTTCAACTTTTTAGATAAAAAGTTTGGACAGTCTGACTGATCACATGAAGGAAATAATTCGTAAATCAGACGGAAACTACGAACATTTTCAGGTAATTCCTTTTTAAATATATTCCGGCATATTTTGACGCTCTATACCCTTTCGGACATTGAATATTGATCGTAATCGAGCATATTCAGTTCCACCGTAACAAACTTTTGAAAAATCCGTGCCATAAAATACCAGGCAGCATTCTCAAACTGCGCCAGTGCGATTTTAAGGTCCGTTTCTACTATATGAAGTACAAACTGAAATTCATTACAAACAGCAAAAATATAATGCGAAATCAAAACTATGAATGATAATTCGTCGTGCATGTTACTTTATTGAGTGCAAAGATTGTCAGGTTAATTTCAAGTATTGTAATTTTGCAAAAAAACATATTCTGAATTTATTCTGAATTTACTATTCGACTATTCAATCGTTACTCTTTTCCTTCTCAAACGCAGTCAATATAGTCTGCAGCTTCATTGTATGCTCTGGCTTCCCAACAGATACTCTGAAACAAGAAGCGAGTTCTTCAGGTTTTGAGTAATATCGAACAATCACTCCGTTCTCATACAAGAAATCTTTCAATTCTTTAGCATTAAATTGGTTCACTCTATAAGATTTTCGTAAAAAGTAAAAGTGACAAAAAATTAGGTATTTTACCGACATAATATGAAATTAGACTCAGAGGGATATGGTTCTAAGAAAACAAATTCGTTCAGCATATCAAATAAACGCTCCTTTTCTTGAATTATTAATTTTTCAACCCTCTTGAATCAAAATAAGAAGAATAAAAGCATTCAATTTACTTCTTACCTTGTAGTATTCAGAATCGTTTATGGCTGCTAAAGCGGCACTTTCTGCAGCAACAGATACATTATATGGCTGCTTTATCCGCCACATGTATTCAATGATACTCAGTGGAAAAGCTCCATAACCGATTCGCAATCCTTAAAAAAATTTTATCTTTACAAGTGTAACAATAAGGAATATCCTTTACCAGCAAGTGCAGCTCTCTTGCTGAAGGTTCGAAGAACAATCAAGTTATTGTGTTTAGTAACGTCAGAAATTCTGCTTTGACTTTTTGTACTGAATTCGATGTAAGCTTCGTCAAGTACAACTAATACTGGTAAATCGATGATATGTTCAAACTCTTCTTGGCTGATAATGCTTCCGTCCGGATTGTTTGGAGAGGTAATGAAAATAACCTTTGGGTGATGCAAAGCAACCTTTTCCTTAATTTGATCCAGATCTATTTTGAAGTGTGGAGGTCCACTTCGAGGAACATCTATCACAACTCCATCTATTGAGATTTATAATTTAAATCAATTTATTTCGAAATATCAATCCGCTTACCGTTGACGCTGCAGTCAAATGAATACATACCGAATGTAGGTGGAGTATTTATAATGCAGTCCTTTGGATCCAAAACAGCTCTTAAAATAAGGTCGATAAGCTAGATAATTCGTAAGTAGTGCAGTGTATTATCGGATTATCGGAAGATTACCTCATCTGCCCCACAACCGACTAACAAATGATCAGGAGGGATGTTGCATTCAAGTGCCTATGTATGATGAAAAGGTGAGCATTCAAAGAAGAATAAAATCTATAAAAAACTTCACCAACGCATTCCGTAAGCGACGAGATTCTGGGTCTGGGTATATATGCTGGAATTCCATTTCACTTAAGGCTTCCAGGACACCTGAAATACAAAATTGAAAATGATAGTATTCAAATTAAGCTTGACACCTTTGGACGGTCCATATGGATTTTCGTTCGCGTCTAATTTCGCAATATCGTCCATATTCATCCCGAGCTGTTCTGGAATATTTACAAGAGTCAGAAAATAGAGATAAAGTGGCTATATCGAACCTGCTATAATATTGATAGGTAGAATGGGTGTGTAAGGGTCAAGGTCAAGGATATGTGGTCGAAGAAAATCCTTGCCATCCACTCCAGCACTCATTATACGCGTATCTACACGTTTTGCCCAATTTGTGATAACTTTCCCTCGTTTACATGGTACGTACGAACACTCCGCAGAGTAAATTTTCACAGACCACATTTTTTTACTGATTTGGAGAAAAAATCCAGCTATGTTGATTCACGACGTTTGCACGTTTTTAATACTTAGGATGCGATGAATACGGTGCACCCAGTACGATAGTTTTTACCGTGTTCAAAAGGCAAGTATTACTTGCCCTCTAAAGTATTGAAAACCAAAGGTTCGCTATAGCGTATCCCACTTATATTTATTGTTTTATTATTTTCTGTACGAGTACCGGTTGTTTTTTTATATATGTATGTAAAATAGTAATGTAAAATCAAAAAGGGAAAAGGAAAAGCAAGTGTTGACGAGGACAGGAGGACTTCACGACTGCAAAAGCTTGTGCAACAAAAGCCAGCTCTGCTCTCAAGAAACCCGTGAATATAGAATAGTCACGCTTATGAACTAGACGAAAATTATTAACGACTTCTTTTCCACCTTTCCCAGCTTTAAAGAACGTTAAGCTATTGTAGAGTCGAATATGGAGTACCAATTCAGCAACTTCATCGGTGGTTCATACAGCGGAGGTGATATCCAGCTCCGCAAAAATTCTCTGTTCACCATTTTAAGCAATTATATCACCATAATCGATTTGGAAAAGTCAAAATGTTGCGTTCTCCCGTGTACTAATGCGAGTTTGCTTGAAAAGTTATCCGTGAACGCGTCAGGAACACTTCTTTTAGCAGTAGATTCTACAGGAAATGGGTATTTGTTTAATTTGAATTCAAGAAAGTGCATTACGCACGTACAATTTGGAGGTCCTGTAAAAGATGCAGCATTTAGTATGTGTGGCGACTTTTTTAGTGTAGCACTTGAACATGTCGTTCAGATTTGGAGAGTTCCCTTATCTGGGAAGTATGCAAATGGGAGTCTTCAACTTCTCAGAAAAATCAGTGGATTTGGTGCCGCAGTTAGAAGCATCGCGTGGAGTCCTTGCTCACGGAGAATTTTGGTATCAATAGAGGGACCTAGCTGTAGAATATATACTGTAGAGGGTAAAACTGGATCAGAACTATTCATTGGAAATGAACTTTTAGTGGTTGCATTCTGGGGAGCGGCGGAATGCCTTCTATATACGTTGTCACGTCATGGTCTTCTTTTGGAATGGGAAGAAGTTCGTAGTGTAAACTCTGATTGGAATACGTCCAAAAATTTTGCTTTCAATAAACATGGTAAATTACAAAGTGCCAGTTTCACCTTAAACGGTAAATTACTAGCAATAGGGTTTGAAGCTGGTTTTCTCGTTATGTTTGATGTGCAGCTTTTTGAGCAAAAGAAAATTATTAATGTTTCGAATTTTTCTCTCAATATGTGTAAGCTAGGCGATCATAGTGATTGGATTACCTTGGCGGACGATAAATCTGGTAGGCTCCTAGTTTGGGATTGGGTTGACGAGGTTTGCATATGTAGACGCGGAGGTCATGAAGTTTCAGTGAGTTCAAGTACTTTTTCATCTGATTCATCAATAATTGTAACAGGGTCACATGACAACAAAGTTAGAGTGTGGAACACTTGCTCTGGGGAGTGTGTCAAAATGTTCGATTATCATAGCATGCCGGTAACAGCTGTATGTTTTATGTACTCTGATAAAGTTATACTTTCTGCAAGCAAGGATGGAACGGTTCGTGCTTATGATTTGTTTCGTAGTCGAAACTTCCGGGTTCTTGCAACAAATGAAAAATGTCAACTTGGAAACCTTGCTGTCGACTCGATCTCAGATATGGTTTGTGCTGGATCACTTGATACTTTTAATATATATATGTGGTCAATCAGAAGTGGGCGATTACTTGAAATATTCGCAGGCCACGAGGCTCCAATCAGCACCATTTGTCTCAGTGGTGGCTCACTTTTGATATCTGGATCTTGGGACAAAACTGTCCGCCTCTGGGATATTTTTAAGGGAAAACAGACTGAAATGCTTGGGCATACGAGCGACATTCTTTCTATAGCTACGCGATTCGATAGTGAACAGATTGCTGTAGCCACGGGTGATGGTCATATTGTTTTATGGAATAAAAGAAATGCAGAAATAGTTGGTACTCTTGAGAACACGACAGAAGAATTGAAATATCGAAGAGGAGAAGTGCAAGATAAAGAGAATGCATTCCAGTCCATTATCTACAATTCAGACGGGACCCTGATTTATGCAGCAGGGATTGGATTGTGCATTATCATTTTTGATGTAGTTAGCCGGAGCGTGATACGAAGACTAGGGCTTCAGTACAATCATATTATTTTGAGAGGACAAGCGGAAACTCAAATTGTTAAAAGTTTGAGCCTTTCTCCCGATGGGAGTACCCTATCTGTGTCTACTCCAATGGGTGTTGCAACTTACCAGAAAGTTATGAAAACCACTTTTCCAAGTTTTGAAAACTCATTCTATGAAGAAAATGTAAACACTAAGTCAGTTCTTATTGCAATTGAAGCAAGAAATTATACTGCAGCTCTGTTGATGATACTCAGAGTGAAGACAGATGTTAACTTTACGATGGCAATCATAAATTGTATCCCAATTTCACAAGTACGTGAAGTAGTACATGCTGTTCCCGATAAATTGAAAGAGAGATTGCTCAAAATCATTCTGAGCCGATTTGTTGAGGATGGGTCACATATTCAATATCTGCTGTACTGGTTACATTTTCTACTTGCTCGGAATCATGAAGATTTGTCAGAAGTAACTCAGAGTGAGAGCATACATACAATTCTGGCCACAAAAAGAGATCAAGTCAGTATCTGTGTGGAATCAAATAATTCTACTTTAGCGTACTTAAGTGAGGTTGCAAAAGATTGAATACTGTACGAAAAAAATTGTGCTGTAGAGTAAAGTCTGCAAAGAAATGCTTGGCTTCAACTCTTGTACCACGGACCTTCGACAAGACCAGTTTTTTATTTTACTTTTTAAAGGTAATACTCTCCTTCTTTTTCAACGCTGGATAAATGAACGTGTAGGTCTATATACTTTTATTGAAGTACATTTAGTAAAGCATTACTATACAAGAATGTTAAATGCACTTTGCGACCTGAGAACGTAACGAAAAAAATTGTTCTCGTTCATGAAAATCTCAGGGTGACAGATCCCTAGAAACTTTGCAAGAGAGGATTGGCATAAATCATGGGTTTTAAGTTTGGGTGCCATACAGAATCAAACGTATGAAATTTAGGGGTCAAAGAAGAGTCTACGACAATGTATGCGCCCTTATTCTGCATTTGATCGCAATAATTCGGCGCACTAAATACTGTGATTAATTTGCCATTATGAGTTACTTCATATCCGTCGTCTTTGACTTCGTGACTTCGAACTACGAGGCTTAAAGCGTTCTTCTCTAGAAATTCTTCGGTGACATCTGGCCCAAACGAAATCCCTATCCCCCTCTTACTTGGGCTTCGACCCTTGATCTCACAAGGATCACTCCATAACAATTCGCAAAATACTCCATCTTTTGACGGTTCGCAAAATCTATTCACATTGTTGATATCATCTATTGTGATTCCAACTCTCGAAAAAAGACCGCCATGAATGATGAAAATCTTTTTATTCAAAACGCAACCTAATGGCAAATAACAAAAGATTTCATCGAAAAGGTACATCATCTCCTTCCCATACTTATCACATATCTCTCCACTAAACCCATACATAGAATTCATGTCCTTTGTTTCGTGGTTACCACGATTGAGATGCACCCATGATGGATAAGCACATTTGTAAGCAAATAGTGTAAAAATCACCTCCGCTGAAAAAGAGCCACGATCAACAAAATCTCCATTAAATAAGTACGGATTTTCCTCCGACGGCTCTCCATTCAATTCAAATATGTTGCAGAGGTCATAGAATTGTCCATGTATATCGCCACATAAAGTAATTCTACATCCATCACTTATTGTAAAATCATAAATATTTGAGATATCTATTAAATATTGCTTTGTTAGTAGCAATATAGCAAAAGCAAAACGTTTATGAATTTTACGTTGCTGTTTAAATTCAGATACCATAGCATCGATGAATTCTTTCGTAACCAAAAAATCGTTTTTCATTCTTGGTCCAGTGTAGCTTTCCTCAACAGAAATTTCACTTAAATTAATTGATTCTGAGATCTTTGAGATGACGGCATCATCCTCGACTGCAATAGCTAATTCAAACTTATGCTTACGAAGTTGGATCTCGGACTCTTTCAGCCTTTTCCTTATCTCAAGGCTTTTCGGTTCAAGTCGTGCTGCAAACTTAAAATCTCTAACAGCTTTTGCAAAAGTTCCCATGGAAAAATATGCGGCTCCTCTCCTATAGTAACCTTTGGCTATGTTAGGATTTATATCGACTGCTGCAGAAGCATCTTTTACTGCACTTGCATAGTTTTCAAGCTTAAGATGTGCAAATGCTCTGTTGGTCAGTAAAGCATAATCTTGATTCGAAAGCAAAAGAGCCTCACCATAAGCATCTAGGGCCTTCTTAAATTTCTTTTCTTTAAAGAGTCTATTACCTTCTTCTTTTAACTCCGAACTTGGCATTTTTTACAGAAGTCAATTGAGTAATGTTGTCTTTTCCTCTTATAGCATTCTTTCTGGAATGCGTATCGTATAGATATTGAGTAATTTATAGAGGTATGCCTCTCACCACAAGCTCAGGTAACCGTGAATAGTTAAAATTTAGCTCGACAATATTTTCTCCGTCGTGTTGTATCTTGGAAAGGAACTTTTCTTCACAAGTAGAATTGAAAAAGTGTGAACTAACCTATCAAAAAAGGAAGATCTTACGTTGCACTTGCGGGAAACGCTACGTCCTTAATCCTTAACGTCAGCCAAGTAGCGGCTTGTTTCTCTTCTCGTAAAAGGTTTATTTTCTTCTGGTCCGTTACTGTTATCGTATGAATAATATATACCTGATACTTATGATGTTTTTTTGTGTTACGTGTTCTACCTGAACTACTGGTACTGTACTTCAGTACTTGGTATGGTTTTCAAGATTTCAACATTCAAAAAAATAATAATTCAACATTCAAGTATGGCATATGTATGTCCATATCATATGGGCATATTTTAGAAATTCAAGAGGGGGTGAAGACCGCACCAAAGACGGAGCCAAGATGCAAAGTATTTGATTTCATAATTCGAGCGCAGTACATATAGGAACAGTTCACATTTTTTTCTCTGTCAATTTTTGATACACGAGAGCATGGATGAATATTAACATGTAAAGATGTACATACTGGAACGTGTCCGTATACTGTTTGGCACCTATGAAATGTACAGATACATCAACAATTTTTCTTTTTTACAACTTAATCATCATTTTAGGTGCGGAAGTGATAGTTTCTAGAATCTCTTTTTGATCAACTCTTTCTTGCAAAAGACCAAATATTTTGCTTGATTTATTGAAGCCCGTTCTAATATCACTATTGTGTTTAGATCCATTTTTACGCTCCTTCTTTTTATTTAACATTTCTTGTTTATGAGTATGCTCAGTAGAGCCTGCAGTCAATATTGTTTCTTCCTTAGTTTTTCGTTTGCTTCTTCTTTGCATTTCTTGCTGTTTGGTCCAGCTGTCTTCATGACGTGAGGCAACTATACTACTTTTCCCTAACCTCATACCCATTGATGCGTACAATTCTTCTGGAGACATGGATATTCCCATTCTTTTTGCATCCTGAGTAGAAACCGCAAAATTTTCAATTACACAACCATGTGCACTCCCAGACGAAGTCAGGAGTTCCAATTTCACCATGAGGGATTCTAGGATCCTTTGAGCTTGACTCACAAGTAAAGAAGGGTTATGCTTGATCTCGTTCACGGTTTGTTGGCTTCGCTTTATATATTCTTCAGCGTAAACTTCTCCAAGTCCACTTTTATTTATTTTTTCTTGAAGAACAACAGCTTGAGCCACGGAAGATGCTTGCTTCAATGATTTACATAATTCAACATCGTCCCAAGATCCAGATAAAACTCGATCTTTGATAATTTCCTCGAGAAGGGTACTAGCTTGAATGGAGAGATTCGGATTTTGTTGTATTTTCTGATCAAACTCAAGTTCTGTCTCCAGTACACTGTTCTTTGGTCTTTCCGGACCTGAACTTTCCCCAAGATTGGTCCACTTTTTTTTTGCAATCGCTTCAGTCTCAAGAAGTTTAATTTGCTTAATAAGTCGTGCTTGCGCATTTTGAAATAATGACGAGCCGGGATTGACAGTAGGTTCGACAACGGTGTCCTTCCAAGGTTCGGGAGACTTGAGACTTTTGATGCTAGAATTTCTCTCAATTTTGGAAGCTTGTAAAGCTTCGAGTTTCTTCTTCACAACTCCTTTCTTATATGATTCAATATTTTTATCGGAAGGTACATGGTAGCTAGATGCATCATCCCTTTTTCGTATTTTGTGCGGGGACTCAAAGCTTGTTACGTATAAAACTCTTCTCTTTTCAAATTGTTCAAGACGTTCCCTGGAATCAGCTAAGAAATATTTGAGTTGCATATCAGCTTGTTGCCATATCTGCTCTAAAGCCAAATCATCAGTAACTAGCTCGTCTAAAAGAATCATCTCCCTCTTGCAGAAGTCAACGCAAAGAGCATGTGATGAAAGAAAAGAAAATAGTGAGGTTATTAAAATTCTCATTCGCCCAGAGAAATTCACATCTTTTTGAACGCTTCTCGTTGGTTCACGAATTAACTCAGATAAAGTATCGAGTGAAGAACATATAGAAGAAGAAGCTGATAACAATTCCATAATATTGAAACTTCGAAAGTTACGTGCTCCCTGAATTGATTTTATACTTTCTACCAAAAGAAAAATGGTTTGCTTATTTATGATACATAGTTGGAGAGTGTTGTGTTTAAGTCCTTTTTTTTATTTTAGGCTTTTCATCTAGGGAAGTCTGTCAGTCTGTCGTCAGTCTCTATTTTGGCTATAACCTCTCTATTCCTTCTGGTAGTAGATTATAATCACAGAACTGGACGAGAATATAGATTATGTGGTTTGCCACGGTTTCTCAGCCTTTCAAAGTTAACAAACTTAAAGTGTTATCATGAATACTAGTCGCATGTTTCTAGATAGTTTGCTGAAGTGCAGAACCAATCCAGTAGTATTGCGCGACATAGAATCACGTTCACGCTGTACAGGTTTGCAGCCAACATTCAATATTAGTAATCCTGTTTTGAAAAATGCGACTGATAGAATCCGTTCTAGTAGTACCCTCACGCATACGGATGCTTCAGGGCAGGCTAAAATGGTTGATGTAGGAACGAAAAGTGTGACTTCTCGTGTTGCAGTTGCTAGCTCACGAGTGATACTGGGAGAGGTTGCATATCAACTTGCGCTTGAAAACAAACTGAAAAAGGGAGATCTTGTGTCCACTGCAAAATTGGCTGGGATTGTAGCTGCAAAACAAACCCATTCTTTGATTCCTTTATGTCACTCAATATCGCTTTCTTCGCTAGATGTCGACGTTTCATTTGACTCGACCAATTTTGCTGTAGAAGTGCGAGCAACAGCTAGAGCCACTGGTCAAACGGGAGTCGAAATGGAGGCTCTCACTGCAGCAGCTGTCAGTAGTTTACAAATATATGATATGTGTAAAGCTGTATCGAAAGATATTGTGATTGAACGGGTGCATCTTGTCGAAAAGAGAGGGGGAAGCAGTGGAAATTATTTTAGAAAATAGTACTTTCTCTTGTAAGAACAAAAACTTTTTAAGTAATACATTTCCTATTCTACTTGAGTGCTGTGACTGGCACTGTTGCCGCGGTACCTGTGGTGAAATTCCTACTATTTAACACAGTTGTACCCGGCGGATGATCATATCCTTTTGTTCTCGAGTAAGTTCGATTGTTTGGTGTCATATAGTTCCTAAAATATTTGGTTCCTTCCTTATTTATTACGCACAAATCCACATTCGAGCCTGATCCAAGATCGTTGAATATTCCTGCTCTTATTGATCTAGCTACTAATAACTTCGCCTCTTCTTCATTCATATTATCATTGTAGTCACTCTCAAATACAGACATAGCCGCCAAAGAGCCACTCCCCATCGTAGCAAATGGTAAAGAGTCCGATGATCCATGGGGATACACAGTATATAAGTGTGCGCCACCTTCATCAAAACCACCAAGAACTAGGGCAGCTCCAATGTGACCTTGGTATTTGAACAAATGCGTTTTAAGCATTGTTAGTGCAGTTACAGTACGACTCTCCCGCCGCGATGCAAGCTGATGTAATTTTAAATTAGAAGCTATTAAACCTGAGAAATAATTTATATTTCTTATCGTTATGCATAAGGTTTTACCTGTAAGAGCTTCGGTATCTGCAGCTGTTCCTGCCCCGCAACAATAAATATTAGGAGCAATATAGTGGATTTTTTCACAATTTTTATCAGCTACGGTGGCGCCGCTTGTAGAGCGAGTATCTGCTCCGAGAACAATTCCTTCTGCGTATTTAACTCCGCTTATAGTCGTACCGGTTTTGGTAGCCATATCCGTTGTCTCCTGTCCGTACGTTCTCCTCCCAAAGGAAAATCCGAAGCACGACTTCTCCATCTTGAATATGATTTCGCGCGGGAACAATTCGCGCTAAGTCCACTGTCGATTGCAATGTGTTCTGAGTATATAACTTATTGTAGAATACCCTTTTTCTACGTATTCGTTTTGAACCTTTTGCTCGATTGACAGTGTCCCTTTCGTTGCTTCAGGTGTGTGATGTTCAGTCTTTCTCACAGTGTCTAAAGCCTTTACAAAGGCAAGTTTAGTGCCTCTCCTCAAAAATCACTATCTTTAGAGGACAGATCACGAAAAAATTCAATAGAATTCTTCTGTCTTTGTAATGAAACAAATTACACAAAAAAGTTGACTCAAAGTATTCTTCACTTGCACTCGCGTTCGACGACCTAGAGTGGGCACCTTTAACCAGTCCCTTCAGTGTGGATTCGCCCCTTACTCTGGATCTCAAACTCGAAGCGCTCCGAAGCAAAACTTCGAAGACTTTCTTTCCGTTGGAAAAGAAACGACACCAGCAGTTCCAGTTCCTATTACGAGTATTTATAAAAAAATTTACGTGGGGAGGGAAATAGTACAGATCAGGAAAAACTTCTTTCAATAGAATTTCTGTCTTTGTAATGAAACAAATTACACACAAACCACAACTCACTTTTTTTTTAGAGGAACCTTTGTGGTAGTACCACCAAGGACCACAATGAAGCAGTATTTTTGTGTTTGAATACTTGATTTCGTATTAAAATTTAAAAACTTACAATCGCTTTATCGTTTTTTTGAGCGACGCGGAGCACCAATGACAGCAAGGAAAATAGAAAGTAAATCATACTGAGGTAGTCAGTCTGGTAGCCAGACAAAACTTTCGAGGAATACGGATATTGTGTTGCTATCTTAACCGTTTCCATTTCTTTACCCAAGGTATCTCTAGCCTTTGGTAATAAAACTCTGCTCTAAATTAGCTACGTGAGATTGCTGGATGCCAAGACCTCCATTATTCCTTTCTGTATTTCTAACAGGCGTAACTTCGAACTTCTCTCTCGTTCTGGTGTCACATCACCAACAGCTCCACAAGAACTACAACTATTTTGTAAAGATTCAGTTTCTTGTTGGAATGCAAGTAGGGAAACTAAAATATTATTATTAGCCTTGCGATATTCATATCCAGCATCATTCACAGAACTAGACAGTACCACAAGATCTCTCTCTTCTCCTGCCAACTTTGATTCTTGTTGTGATTTTGCTGCAACTGAAGAACTTCTATGAGATTCTCTCATGTGTTGAAGGTTAGCAGTATGTATATTTGTCTGAAACCAACTACCATGTGAACTATCTTCTTGTTCTGATCTTCTGTCCGTATGTTTTGGGTCAAAATCATTGTTTTCCATTCTTGCATGGCTATCAAGCACGCTTCGAACCTCGGCTGGTAAATCGAAATCAAGGCTAGCTTCTGTTGTAGTTTCGATCTGATTTTTTAGATGCATGTCTAAGCGAGCCTTACGTATTTCAGTTGTATATTTCCTCCAAGCTCTTTCATTAAATCCATAGTTGAAGTATGCTTCAAGGTCACATCCGCGTTCTCTCCATGGCCAAACGTCGATACTGTCTAGATTCAAATCGAAAATCCCCCCATGCCCTAACTGTAAAAACTCTTTGTACTCATTTGGAGGTATGAAACGCTGTCCCCCTTTTCCACCTGGTAACTCCCTTTGACCTCTTTCATTTTGTCTGAAGTTAATTTGTTGACCGTTATATGTATTCCAACTACCATCAGGGAGATGGTCTGGCACGTGCACACTAGCTTGTACTGGAGCTCCTGGTGGCGGGGCAGGAAGAGGGATATTCTTCAACTCCTGTCCACTACTTTCTAAATTATGTTGAGAAGAGTTCCCAGTAACATCAGTGAAACCATACAGCTTTGAGTTAAATATCAGTTACAAAAGAAAATATGGAGTGTCACAAAGGAGTTACCTGTGTGTAAAGCTTATCATCGTTTGGAATTGTTGCTTCTGAACTCATGAGAGGGGATCTGTGAATGAATTTGGGAACGAGTCAAGAAGAAACAACAACTCAACAAGGCTCGAAATTATTATTCCATATTCCAAATTCGAACAACGTATGGTATATGATAAGCCTAGCTTGTAAGCCAGAACCAAAACAGCAGGACGATTCTAATAGGAAAAAAATGAAAAAAGAGGGAAAACGTCATTCCTTATCATCTATGATAGCTCTGAAAAAATTAGTACAAAATACTCTCCCACCAGTCACACCCACGCAAGTTCTTTCACCTTCCAAAGAAAAATTGAAATAAGTAACGAGCTGAATACTTAAATCTTCTAGGCATGCCTCGATAGCATGTCTTTGACATACAAAAGTTGATGATAGGTTCCTATGAGTAATAAGTTGGCGGAGAAAAAGAAATCGTTCTCCTTTATACCTTCTATTTTGAAGGTAAATTCAATCAGTGTTTTAATTCAAATATCTTGAAAAATTGTTTGTTACCAGGAGTTTGAAAGAAACTCACGGCTTTGCAATGATGTAGTCTCCAGTTGGAGCAAGAATTTGAATAGATCCACAGAAGATGGAAAAGTAAAGTTAAATATTCGGAGCGAGACTGATATTCAAAGACAAGCAATGCGTAAGGTTACACATCAGAAGAGCCTTTCGACTGGGAGGAAGTACACTTCAAAAGTATATTATTTTGAAATTTGTTAAATTTCTTTTATTTCCTTCCTTTCAGTATCGTGGAGTCCATCAGACGTTTCCGACAAGACGCTGGGAGGCTCAATTCCGCAAGGGTGGTAAGGTAAGAAATTCTATCCTTAAAATAAAAAATTTGAGTGGAAACAATTTTTGTATATTAGCCAACGTCACTGGGTTGTTTTGACAAAGAAGATCAGGCAGCCAGAGCATATGATCGAATGATGCTGTGGAATGAAATTCACACACATAGTTTGGATTGCATTAGAAGTGCATCTATTCAGAAGCCATCTTGTACTTCTTTAAACTTCGATATTAGTGAATATGAAGATGATCTGGAAACTCTGAGACACATTTCTCAGGAAGAACTTTTGTATGAACTACGAAAACAGGGGAGACTTCAAGCTTCAAGTGGTACCGTGCAGCTTAAATGAATCCCATGACTCAAAATATTTAAAGCCATGTTTTCATATCTGTATTTTAAAACGCATGATGAGGCACAGGTTCGTCGAATTCCATCATTTGAAACTTGGAACAGATGGTGGCTTTATAGGGCGTATCCCTTCTGCTCCAACTTCCTGTTTTTTTCCCTGAGGATCGCAAAATTTCGATATTTTCTTGTATTCTATGTTGACCTGGGACATGAAACACATGAAATAAAAAATCATTCATATTTTTGATACCTTACCTGTTCCCAAACATAGTCTGACAGCGCGGTTGAGAGGTCGTCGTCATTTTGTACAGAACTGGCCCATTGTCCAGAAGAGGTTACGTCAATTTGTGCCCCGAGAGCAAGTCCAACACCCTAAATATACACATAAAATTTTACTGAAATTGGAACTGTAGTACCGTGTAGTTTACTACCCGCTTCTCGCCAATGTCTTTTTCTGACTTCGAAGGAGGAGGCATTATATCGTAGGTAGCCTAATCTTTCTTTCAAAAATTGTGACAAACGCAAAAAAATATAATACCATGGCTAGAGGATAATAGTGCGTCTTTGCAGAAGATTTTTTTGTACCAAGTTTCTTCATCATCTCGATCGCCTGAGGATCAAATTTATCAGGAATTAATGTTCCATCTTCTTGTCGGCGATCTCGCCCTCCAGCTGGGGCAATCCAAATTATGAATCCCCCATCCTTCAATTTTTTCTGCATTTCCTGAGCTAAAATGTCAGATTTCTGCGCTTGCCAGAGCTGAGATTTACCTTTATTGTTGTAAGATTTTGCTTCATTTTTGTTGCTTTCAGCTCCGGAATGTCGTTCTTAGAGAAATACAATAAGAGTTGAATATTCACATGGAATTAAACTACCATATGCTTTTTAGAATTCACACATAAAAGATTTTTACCCATACTAAAAGGTTTTGCGAGCAAGTCAGTGATCACACGATCACCTGCAACATAGGTCACCTAAAAAGATTTCATTGAGCATAAGCTTTGTTCAATCTTCACGAAATATTCCCACCATTTCACCTAAACCTGGGTGTGAAACTTCCGTTAGGAGTGGAATAAACGCTGCATCCCCCTAATCATGATTAGAGTTGGTAAGATAATATCAAATGTGTATAGCTTACCTCACTTTGGTGATTTGCAAAAAGAATTACGTTTTCGCCAGCCTGATAGCAATTTATTTTTTGAAAAAAAAAAAAATTCTTGAACCTCTATCTGTTTCTGAATTAAGGTCCATCGCTCAGGATTCATCAAAACAGAACGTTCAAAGTCAATAAGGGATCCGATATAAACATTTGCCATCTATTTACACGTTAAGCTCACAAAATACAATCAAGAAAGCTTCGGATGAGTTACCTGATAGTAATCATAGGGTTCTCGAATCGCTTGATGATATGAGGGAAACTCATATGGAATACCCACATATTGTTCAATATATGCTTTCAGCATATCCTAGATGGTTTCATACACATCAATATGAGTCTTCTCGTCTAGTTTTATACGGTTGTGTACTTGTACCTTGAAAATTATAGTTACAGCCCTTGAAGCTTTATTCTCATCCTCGAGAGCAATTACAAGTTGCGACTTAAAAAATCAAGGTGAGCGTTCAGCATTCAGAAAAAAAGGAATATCATGGTGAAACCTTGTAACTATCTAAGAGACCTCCAAATACATCTTGAATCTTTTCAGGAAATATTCTTACTAGGAGTCTGAGTCCAGACTCGCCAGGAAGAATATCCACCAACAGCTTCGACGCTTTTACCTTGAACTAAGAAAATAGCTCAAGTAAGAAATTTGAAAATACCAAGAGTCACCGCACATCAGGAAATATCCCCGACGGCGAATCCGGAGAGTTCATACTTACAAACTTTCGAGAATTTCGCCTTACATTACAAGCTCGTTGATTTTGGATGGCTGGGACTCGACTCTTCTACAAAAGAGAAAAGAATGGGTTTTGTTTTAGTTCTTTCCAAGTGTTTCTACCTGATAAAATGTTCGAGGAACGGATACTTTTCCCGGTTCTGCACGCATATCTATACTTCAGGTGCAGTTCGAAGTCTTAATTGAATTGTAGAGGCAAGAATGAATTTCGATGGTCGCACGTCGGCTAGGTGACGAGAGAAGTAGTCCTTAGGTGTTTAGAAAGGAAGGATTCTAAGTGTTGCTTTTTTTGAGTTTTTTGCATGCCCAGTTGAGCTTTTAATGTAGCCCCCTAAATTGCAAATAAAAATATCAGATTTCAGATTCATCTTCCTTATACTTACGATGCGTCGATCACAACAACTTCCGAGGGTTCTCACCGTTTCTCATCCTTCTACAGGCTTAAAGGTTGGTTCTAGAGAAGTTTTAAAGAAAAAAATTAAGCAACCCTGCTTTTTCAAGACTAACTTCAGGAAGAAGTCGACTGTAAGACATTCTTTGAATTTGCCTTGTTCCAATCGACCTCCGAAAATAGCTTCTCCTGATAAGAATCAAAGTACATTTCTCGATGTGTCAGACACCTTGAGACACAAAATCATATGCAGAAGCGCTTCTGTAAGATCTGATGAGCCGAACGAAGGCAACGTGCACTCATATTTAGAGCAAGGTTTGGGTTCTATTATCTTAATTTGTGCTACTGCTATTGCGCTTTTCCTTGCAAACTCAGCGAGTTTATCGCCTTTGTATAAAGCTACATTACACAAAAGCATTGGACCTTCCGCTTTAAATCTATCTATGTCTCTGCATCACTGGGTTAATGAAGGTCTAATGGCGTTGTTCTTTTTTACAGTAGGTCTGGAAATAAAACGAGAATTTGTACACGGTAGCTTATCAAGTTTGAAAAAAGCTTTATTACCGTGCATCGGTGCTGTGGGGGGCATGATCGTTCCAATGTTGGTTTATTTATTTCATAATATGAATTCTCCTGCCGGTGTACTTGCGGGCTGGGCTATTCCAATGGCTACAGATATTGCTTTTGCAATGGGAGTATATGGTTTCTTCAAAAGTAAGTTGCCAAGTGGAGTAGCAGCTTTTTTGCTAACTTTAGCCACAGTCGATGATTTAGGAGCAATAATCGTAATTGCAGTTTGCTTTGCAAAGGATCTTGCGTTCAATTATGTGATCAGTGCATTATTAACAATATTTGCTTTAGTTGCAGCCTGCAAGAGGAAAGTAACAAATGTAAATTTCTTCATGTGTTTGTTTGCTACACTTTGGTACTGTCTACTAAAAGGGGGTATTAATGCAGATATTGCTGGTGTTATCACCGCTCTTTGCATTCCTGGAGCTGCACACGCTCCACCAACTTCCATGGCACCCCCAGAGCATAAGGGTGCCAAAGTTACTCTACTTGATCATCTCATTCATGCTTGGACGCCATGGACAAGCTTAATTGTGATGCCATTGTTTGCACTTGCTAATACAGGAGTGCTAGTCGATAAGAGTGTCTTAGGATCTGTTGCTGTTTCACCTGTTGGTCAAGGTATATTTTATGGACTGATGTTAGGCAAGCCGCTAGGGATTGCTGGTCTATCGTGGCTTTCTGTCAAGTTTGGAGTAGCAAGTTTTCCAAAAGGTATGACTATGCTTCACTTAGGTATTGTAGGTATTCTTGGTGGAATCGGATTTACGATGTCACTTTTCCTTATCGAAATGTCTCTCGCTGCGTTTCCATTAGTCGCTAGAACTGCTAAGATGGCCATTCTTAGCTCAAGTCTCATTTCGGCATTTTTAGCAGCTTTTCTTATGTCGAGATTGCCACAATTTCCAAGTGAAGGTGCAGATATAATATTGTAAAGTTACGCGTGTTATCTTAGTTCTAGTATATGCGTCAGGTACTCCAAGGAGCAAAGTGCCGTTTAGAAGCGTCTTATATCATGATTGTTGATTTTGAACATATTTTTTAATGAAATATTTAAGTATAAAAAGAAGGGAAACACCCAAATTAGTACCTAAAAATGAACTTTTCTGAAGCATAATTCTTTCCCGACTTCTCATGGGTTCAAACTGGACTAAAATGGAAATATATGTGAAAAAAACTCTAATGTACTGCCTGAGCACAATATCTAAAAGCAAATATTTATACTCAGGTTGCAACTCTCAAAATCCTTGTTTGCGCAACGTGCGTATTACTATGTTCTAGGAACTCCTGAGCACTTCTTTTTCGGTAAAACTATAAAGCAGAACTATGATATTTTGTACGTGCGCTTATTGCATTTCTGACGGTCGTTCCCACTGCGAAACTCCAGTTTTTGAATTATAGTAATACACATATCCCTCTGGAGCAGTATGCTCAGACCATCCATGAGAGGGAGGTTCTGACTTACTGTCAGAATAGGCATATCCTCCCTGCTTCTGTGCATCAAAACCTCCTTGTGCTCCCCACGGAGCTGAACTGCTTCCGTAACCTGGGCCACCACCACCATACCCGTACCCACTACCAGGACCACCACCACGAGCGTAGCCATATCCCTGCGAAGATCGTGGCGGTCCACGTTGGGGTGGTGGAGCTTGTCCCCTTGGAACAGCCGATTTGACTTCCACTCTCTTACCTAACATATCGTGGTATCTATTCTGTAATACCTGCTTAGCACTATCTTCGCGTTGAAAGCTCACAAAACCGAAGCCACGAGATTGATGATTGTGAGGATCTCTCATTACCAGTACCTGACGAAGTATGATAAGTTTTTGCTCAAATGAAGACGGGAAATCCGGAGACCAACACCTTAGGAAAAAAAGTGAAAGTGCGATTTGTGCTTACCTCGAGTACGGGTCCAAATTGACTGAAGAAATTACGTACGACGCCCTGTTGAAGTTAAGAATGTGATCGTTAATTTGAAACGCTGTAGTCCAAGCTAGGAAAATGTTGAATTGCGCGTCGATTTTTCCCTCATTCGTTTACAAAGAGATTTGTTGAAGGAGCGAAGATGTGAGCTAAAGTATTACCTCATCTACGGATCTGTCGAGACCACCGACGAATATTTTAGCGAGGGATGAACCCTCCATGCCTGCAGCGTCCCCCATCCGAGCAGTTATCTTTAATTATCTCTAATCGCCTTGTTCTAGCCTAGTAAAGAATTCCCTTTCCAAAGAGTACCGAATATTAAACCATTTAGGGGTTCATAGTTATGATCAGCTTTTCCGGACCAATTAGATCATTTTGTAGGCAGGCAAGGCAGTGTGCTAAGAATTTTTGACGGCTCTTGCAATTTAAATTTAGGGTTTTTATTTTGAAAGAAGACAGTGTAAGTTGCTTGCCAAAACGTAAACGAGTGGGGTAACGCGAAAAATGTGCCCTCAAAACGACCCATTATTCCGACCCCGAAAGGCCCCTTTAAACCCTGATTTTACCCCAAAATTTCCAGAAAAACCGTTGGGTGAACTCGACCCAAGTGCAGTTCAGTAAAGAACTTCAGTAAGGTCGCCCGAATAAAAAAGTAGTTATCTCAAGCGCTGGTAAAAGCTGCGCTCAAAAACTGAGGAACAGGAACGGTGTTCAGTATGCCAAGGTAAGTTCATACGAATATTTTTTGTGACATGCTCGAATGAATAACTCAAACCTGCGAGTAAGGGAAATCATCACATTTCAAGTCGGTCAGTGCGGTAATCAAATTGGTACAGAGTTCTGGAGACAGGTAGCACTCTTTTCCCTACATGAATAAAGTTGTAACATAATTTTACAGTTGTGCGAGGAACATGGTCTAGACAAGAGTGGTTATCCTGAAGAAGCGAGCAAAGAATCAATGAGTAGAAAGGACGTTTTTTTCAATCAGACTGCAGATGGGAGGTATATTCCAAGAGCTTTGGTAAATATTTCTTTTAAGTGTATCCATGCACTATACATCTATTTTTCTTCTAGTTGTTTGATCTTGAACCCAGGGTTCTGGATAGCATTCGAAACTCAGAATTCGGGGGGCTTTATAGCCATGAAAATATGTTTTGTACTTTAAATGGTACTGGTGCTGGCAATAATTGGGCAAGTGGATACATTCAAGCCCAAAACTATAAGGTACACTTAAAAATCCAATTCTAAATAATTTTCACGGCTTCTATACACAGGAAGATATTTTAGATAGAATTGACCATGAAGCAGAAGCAAGCGATAGTTTATCTGGCTTTGTTCTTTGTCACTCGATCGCAGGTGGGACAGGATCTGGAATGGGTTCTCTGCTTCTGGAGGTATCTTTTGTTCTATGAGTTGAAGGAGTAAAGACACGAAATTTTTATGAAGGTCATAGATGAGCATTTTAGTAAAAACATAGTTCAGACTTACAGTGTTTTTCCAAATCAAAGTCAAAAAAGTGGTGAGATTTCATTTCAAAGTTAAGATACTGATTTAAACTATGGTATTTCTGAAATCATAGATGTGGTGGTTCAGCCATACAATTCAATACTCACACTGAAGCGCCTTATTCATCAGGCTGATTGTGTAATTGTTTTGGATAACACTGCTCTTGATAGGATTGCAGTCGACCGACTCGAACTAACGAAACCCACATTTTCAAACACAAATGCTCTCATTTCGACTATAATGGCTGCTAGCACAACTACTTTGCGATACCCAGGCTATATGAATAATGATCTTGTTACTCTGATAGCGGTAAAAAATTTCATGTATTTTCTTTTGATTGTATTTTTATTTTGTTAAAGTCACTTGTTCCGACACCTCGCTGTCATTTCTTGGCTGCAGGATATACCCCAATCAGCATAAAGAAGGATGAATCCGTGATGTAATTCAATTCATTCACTTTTCCATTTTTTTACAGAACATATCAGGGTGAGGAAAGCTAGCGTTTTGGACATTATGCGGGGTGTATTGCAAACGAAAAATATCATGGTATCTACACCAAAATCAAGCATCCAGGAGGTATTTGCATTCAAAGTATTGATAAGTTTTACTCACATTGTATTCAGGGCAATTTTATCTCAATCCTGAACATAATTAATGGGGAAGTGGAGCCTATTCAGGTAAAAGATGCTAGATTTTTCATATTAATTGAAACAGTGATTTTGTGAAAAGATACGGAAAAGTTTGAAACGCATACGTGAAAGAAATATGATTAAATTTGCTCACATTGGACCCTCTAATATACAAGTATGTAGCACGTAAGCAATTTTTTTATTAATAGTTTTGTTTCAGGTAATTCAGTCCAGTTACAATGGTGAGCTGACTTCAGCGGGGAAGAATCGTTTGAGCGGATTGATGCTAGCAAATAATACAAGGTTTTATAATTTTGAAAATTTCAGCAGGATATTAATCAATTTACCAGCATTCGGCATCTTTTTGATTTAAACTTGGATCACTTTGATAAGCTGTGGAGTAGACGAGCATTTCTGGATCAATATGAAAAATTAATTGACAAAGTAATCTTATTCACAGAAATACTTGAATCTCTAACTTGAGGATACAGGACGAACTAGAAGAAGAATTTGAATCAGCAAAAGCTGCAGTTAAATCGCTTTCAGATGAATATAAAAGTTACGAAACAGAAGAGTTATTGCAGTAATTCAAACTCACTAGACCTAGTATTTTGTTTTAATTCAACTTCACTCTAATGTTATAGATTTTCGGAGACTTTCTGATAAACATCGCGCACTTTCGAGTTGGATCCCTCATGGAGATTTTTAAGAAGAAGTTTCAACCCAGAAGTCTGTGCAACGTTCTTGCGTTCATTAGAGTCATAGGTAAAGTTTCCAATAGCCATGATTATTCTGAAATGACAATCCTCTTCTTCCAATGGCACAATTTTGGTGATATAAATGAGGGTAGCACAGAAAGTTTCGTGACTCACCTTTGATTCAAGTTCAGTTTCCTCAGACTCAACTATATACACCGACATATTATAAAGAAATGATGTTATTGTTAGCAAGAGTGCAGCCTTTTTGTGTGAAGAATTGATGCCACGAATGCATAACAAAATTTGCTCTAGATTCGATAAAACGATGTTATCCCTCAAAACTTTAGTTCTAAAGCTATTGCATAGAATCCGAAAGCCAGTAAGCAAGTTTTGAGGTGATGCTGGGTCCTCCAAAGCCAAGAGCAATAATTTCTGGAGCTCAGCTCCGTGTCTGTCATATATTTCCACGGCCAAGTTTGGTTCCAAAATAATGACTCTGATGAGATCGAAGACTGGAAAGCTATACTCTTTACTGACTTTGAAACGGAATATATCCTTGAGAAGTTCAAGATACTGCTCACATGAAGTCTTGCTAAAATTTATTTCTTCTAGCTTCTCAATTTTCTTCTCAATTAAACCGGAATTGAACTCTCTTATTTTTTTCAAAATTCCTTCGAAGTTGGCCTTTTTGAAGAGCAAATATTCTTTTCTTGGAAGCACTACAGCTAAATCTGAAGTTTCCACATTGAAAGTTGCGATGTATTCATTTTTGTTTAAGCATAAGTCTTTTCGATTGACATTATTGATCAGAAACTCAATAATTTTTTCTTTAAAAGAGAAAGGAATTGAGTTAGCTTTTAGCCATTTTTCAGCAACTTCACCCGGATCCTGTCCGCTCTTAAATACGAGCTCAATAGTAGGGGCACCTTCAATCACATCAACCTCAAAAATGTAATCCTTTCTACAACTTTCTCCGGACTCAGCAGTGGGAGAATTTCTCACATTTGTACCGTCTAATGAGACTTTTGGAGCGAAACAACGGACAATACTATCTGCACAAGCTGTAAATATTTCATCTTTTATAAATTCAACAGCCCAAACACACTTTTCGTGAGCTATAGTTTGTATACATGCGCCATATTTATTCCATATTTTTACTGTATTATCTTCACTAGCTGATGCGATATAGACTTCTGAATTCTGAATTGTACTAAATTTAATGCAATATATTAATGAGCAGTGTCCCACAAAGGTTTGCTGAAGTCTGCCTTCATCAGACCAAAGCTTTATTGTAGTGTCATGAGAAGATGAGCAATATCCTCCATTCGGATTCAGACATAAGCAGCGCACTGTATCATTATGCGCATGAATTACCTGTACACAATCGAAATTTTTGCCCCATTTTCGAATCATACCATCTGCGCCTCCAGACAGAAACTCAAAATTATCTCGCGCAACGAGAGTAAGTACTGAACTTTCATGTCCAATGAGTGTCTGATACAAAAAATTCAGCTTCGAAAGAAAGAAGTAAAAAATGAGGAAGAATTACACAAAGTACCTTGACAAGATTACCATGTCGCCACACACAAATGCTTGAGTCTTGACTACCAGAAATGATGTCACCATTTCTCAACACACAGATGGAAGTAACATCTAAAGTATGCCCGCGCAACTCATAATGTATACATTCCTCTTCAATATTCCAAACGATTAAACGGCAGTCTCGGCTTCCAGATATCAGTACGCTTCCTTTCAGATGCGGAATTTCCCCTTCTCTTGCCCAATACAAACAGCTGACGAAAGAAGAATGACCAGTAAAAATCTTACACTGAGTTGTGTCCGCACTGGTCCATATTCTTAGAGTTTTATCTCTGCTTACTGTGGCAAATTCTGTGTTTTTTTCAGGATTCGCTCGAATCGCTCGAACGTCATCTTCATGACCTCTGTACTCGGTTTTTAGTTCATAGTGTAGCATAACTTCTCTGGAAAGGGATGCTTATACTAAGTTCATTTATAGACGTCTTCTTTCGATTCTTCCAATCCGCTTTCTTGCTCTCTTAACAGAGAAAAAATAGTAGAAAATTAAAACTTTCTTTTTTGTGAGAGCTTCCTTCAAGAGAAGACGAAAAACAGAAAACAGAAAAAGAAATCTCTGTGCTCTGTCTCCTACGCATGCATTAGGGCACTGTTGTCTCTACTCCTATTTGCCTGTCAAAAAAACACGACGTGAAGAAGAATAATGTTTCACAAAAAAAAGCTCATAAATACCTTTAATCATCCTGTGAGTAAAATATTTTAAAGATAGAGTTGACTGCAATAGCACACAGTTCACATAAATTTTCCTACACCACGCATTATCATCGATAACAATGAATGAAAGTGATTTCTATAAGGAGCTGAAGGTATATCTTTGTGCCGATCAGTATTTGTCTAAGGCTAAGTCCAGGGTTCTGAGCCATTTTTTCTCATGGCTGGTCCGAACGTGATTCAATCTGAAGAACATATTTTTAAGATGTGCCGGCAAATCAAACATGTAACTGACAGGTTTGTCTCGCGCTTTCGTATTTCTTGACTGATGTTCTTTGAAAAAAGCGTTGGAGTGAAACTTGTCTTTAAGTCTAGTTTCGATAAGGCTAATCGCACCAGTGCAAAATCTTTTAGAGGACCGGGCGTTGATAGTGGTCTAAAGGTATCTTTTATAACATGTTTTATGGTTGTTCAGAATGACTATTAATGATCAGATTTTGGACGCTGTGAAAACTGCTTTCGATGTTCCCATCATTACAGATATCCACGAATCTTTCCAAGCTGAGGCCGTAGGGTAAGCTATTTTTTTCACATTTGAGTTTTCCTAATACTTCTGCAAAACTTGAAGGCAAGTTGCTGATATCATCCAGATCCCTGCTTTCCTATGCCGCCAGACGGATTTGCTTGTAGCAGCAGGTAAAACTGGGAAGGTAATAAGCATTAAGAAAGGTCAATTCTGTGCAGCTTCGGTGACATTTTTCCTATTTTTTGCGTTGTGTGAAGTGACGTTGCGCTTCTACAGGTCATGAGGAACTCGGCGGATAAGATTCGTGGCACAGGTAACCCAAACGTTTGTGTCTGCGAAAGAGGCACTATGTTTGGTTATAGTGACTTAATCGTCGATCCACGCAACCTAGTTTGGATGCGCGATGCTAATTGCCCAGTGGTATGCGATACAATTTATCATTTTCTTGACTTTTCTTGAACTGAATATATTATAGTTGGCTGATATCACGCATTCTTTACAGCAGCCAGCTGGTCGGGCTATTGGTGAAGGAGGTGTTGCAAGTGGCGGTCTTCGAGATATGATTCCAACAATTGCAAGAACTTGTGCTGCTGTCGGTGTCGATGGAATTTTCATGGAAGTCCATGACAATCCAGAATCTTCTCCTGTTGATGGTCCAACTCAGTGGCCTCTCAGAAATTTTGAAGCATTGCTCCAGGAAATTATTGATATTGCGAGAGTTTCAAAGGTAGTGCTTTCTTTTTGAAAATATTCTTCTACTAACTTGAAAAAATAGGGAAAGGAAGTGTTCGACATCGATTTAAGTCCAGTAGATGAAAGCTTTTAGCGGAAAGAGTATTATAAGGGTTGTGTTGAGATAGTTGTGATTTATTCCTCGTTTCAGTGTACCTTTTCCTGTATCTGAAAATTTAAAAATTTCCTTGAACGGAGTTCCTTCTCTTGAAATTCCACCGTTCATGTGAAAAATAAACTTTATATTGGATGAGTATCTTTTTGTTTATAGATGGAAGATGTTGTATAACTGTCTATTACATCAGTGCATGATCTATTCTATTCTTTTGTGTAGTGAGCGTTTTAGTCGTGGAGGTTTTAAACATGACGAACCTTTTTCGCACACAATCTAAAGGAAAACTCGTTTTGCCTAAGACCAGCATCAGATACTTGAAACATTTGCTGACTACTGTAATACTGCAAGAGAAAGTGTAAAGTCACCGAGGCTTCTTTTTTAAAATTTCATCCTGATCTATTTTTGCCCTTTTGCCCTTTTCTTGTTCTCGTTTTTTTGGGAGAATAGCCTACTCATGTAACCGGTCGTTACGTCGTATACGAATAGGTGCATGACAGTTTTTTTGTACGAAAGAGAGAGGAAATTTTCGGCGAAAAAAAAGATCTCAAAAATTAAAAACGGCATATCTTCTATCCTCTCTTGCTCTCTGGAATTTATCCTAAAATAGCTCATATCCTCAAACAAGCTTTCCTAATACGACTCGTCTGAACTCACTATGTACAATTTAGGTCACGCTACTTCTGCTGGTACTTTGAATACCGTGCAAGTGTCGACTCGATCATTCTCTTCGATCAAGTGCACGAAAATCTTTGAGAATCGCTCTCTCGAAACCCGTAGGCCTCTTCGAAGTTCTGCATTACGTGTGAGAGCAGAACTCGATGAACCTATTGTTAGGATCGGCACGAGAGGTTCACCTCTTGCGCTAGCACAGGCATATATGACGCGTGATCTCCTTGCGAAGAATTTTCCGGAACTTGCAGAAGAGGGTGCACTTGAGATCGCAATTATTAAGACTACGGGTGATAAAGTCCTTGATAAGCCCCTTGCTGATATAGGAGGGAAGGGACTGTTTACAAGGGAACTTGATGACGCGTTGCTCGATGGACGTGTGCATATTGCTGTTCATTCTATGAAAGACGTCCCTACCTACTTACCAGAAGGTACGATACTACCGTGCATGTTACCCCGTGAGGATGTCAGGGATGCTTTCATCTGCTTGAAATATTCGAGTCTTGCGGAACTTCCATCTGGCGCATTAGTTGGTACTGCAAGCCTTAGACGTCAGTCACAACTCTTATGGAAGTATCCTGAGCTCAAATGCGTGAATTTTCGTGGCAACGTACAGAGTCGTATTCGGAAACTAAAAGAAGAAGTTGTAGACTGTACCTTGCTTGCTCTTGCTGGTTTAAAGCGTATGGATTTGACAGAACATGCTACCATGATCCTCGATTTTGATGACATGTTACCAGCGGTTGCACAAGGTGCTATTGGTATTGCGTGCCGTACTAATGATGACAAGATGCAAGAGTACCTCTCCAAGCTTAATCATGAAGAGACACGTTTAGCTGTCGAGTGCGAGCGCAATTTCTTACGTGCCCTTGATGGTTCTTGTCGTACACCCATTGCAGCAAATGCTAGGCTAGAAAATGGACGCTTGACGTTCGATGGTCTTATCGCTTCCTTAGATGGTAAAGAAATTTTGCGCACTTCTCGCGACTCTTCATGGAATTTGGATGATGTATTGGCAGCAGGAAGTGAAGCTGGACAAGAACTCAAGGCAAAAGCACCAAAAGACTTCTTTGCGAATGTGCCAGAGATGCAAGGCACAAGTGCTTGGAGCTCCTAAAGACTTACGGAGACGAACGAGATAAAAATCCAAAAATATTGGACGATGACATTTTGAAAACAAATTTAGATGATCTAAAAGATATAGTGCCACCCATCCGTGAAAGAATAGAAAGTTTTTCTCTTTAAAACAAATTTTTACATTTTAAATTCATAAGCACCAGCTTCAGTGGTATATCGTACCCAGGGTAAAGATTGGTATCCGCTTTTCTCATTGACTTTCAAATATCTTACTTGAACACCGCTTACCGTATAATATGGTATTTCGAATTTCAGTGCTATGGGATCACTGCGTGAAGCCTCATTTGCTTGAGCACTATTCACAGATGGAAGACAAATTTTCACTTGTAACATATATTCTTTCTGTCCAGGAAGGGACTTTATTGACCATATTAAAGATTCTTGTTCTGGAGCATACGTGACATTTCCGATTGCTACATTCACTTCAGGAGATGTTACATCTCGTACAACTGGTATCTTAACTTCAACGTTCATTGCAGAACATTTTTCCTTGAACTTTCCAAACAACTTGATTGTATACTTAATTCGTGTCCTACTCAGAAGCTCCATAGAAGAGTCTAATGCTATCAATGGATTCTCTGATGGGTTACTTAAACGGTAAGACATGAGGTTGAATTCCCCATCGGGTGGAACGAAAGTTATACCCTTATCTCTTTCAAACCCAGCTAAGCGTACACAGTGATGAAATTTTACGTCCTCTAATCTAATGCTTTTCCCTGTACCATCTCTACCCGGGATTGCTAAAACAATGCTCTCGTTAAGTCCCAGCTTACATTCTGGCATACCACTTAGGAATGCTTTCATCTTTAAGACACCGGATACATTCGATCTAATTACACTACCATTGCTATTTACTGATAAATCCACTGTTTCTACCACATCTAAAAAGACTTCGTTCTTTTTATACTTAATTCCAGGACTTCTCCACGAAACCGAATTCGTGATCGCTTCTGGAACGACAATACTTGAGAGAGCATGTGCACCTACTGTGATAAACTCACTAAGAATTTTAGCATCTGTAAACTGTGGATAGCCATGATCAATCACCTCATCAAGAAGTTCATAAATGACTACAAAGTTGTCCCGAATACTTTCTTCCTCTACAGAATGGAAATAGTATTGAAATATATCAATTAATCTTAGCATGAATGTCAATATCGCAGATCCATCACTCTTGTACTTTGAAGTAGATAGAATATAAAGTCCATTATGCCTTATGTGTGTAAACGTTACATCTAGACGGGAGTCATAACTTATTGGACTTAAATCACTCGATTCTTGCTTCTCCTTTTCAATGAAGCTTTCCAGATAATTCACGGGTAGATCACCTCGCCAGTCTCGGCTAAGTAATATCTGGAAATTACTGGTTAAAATGTGAATGCTCGAGCATATTCCAGTCGGGTTCATGGGGAAAGTAGACGAAAAACTTTCGAGGAAGAGGAAAAATGTACTATTTGCACAAAAAGGTCAAAAAGCAAAAGGCTTTTGGCGTTTTGAGCATATCCTATGCTTGTTTTGCTTTCTGAAATCTCTACGTCGCACACCTGCACTCCTGCTGTTGTCTTTTCTTGCTATTCGTAAAGTTTCGCATATAATCCAAATCCTTATTTTTTATGTTCAAAAAGCAAAAAGGTGGTATGGTCCATATCCTAATCCGGGAGCTCCGATTTTATGGAAATGAAATGAAAACTCGAAAAAACAAGAGGAGAAGAGAATAGCCAGCCTAATAGTAATAGAAACAAGAAACACGAAAGAAAAAAACTAAAAAAATAGAGCAGTAAAGCGGGGTTGCAGGCAAACTACTTCACAGCACAGTTAAGGAAGGAGGCTGAAAAATAGCAAGGAAGCACAGGCAGAACAGAGCGACGGGGAGGACAGCTCACGAGAATTTTTTTTGTTGAAAGAAATGTTGAAAGAAATGCCACAACAAGAAAAATTCTTTCTTTCATGTTTAGATGTTTTTCCAAAGAAAAGATGATATGTTAATTTGACATAGCTCCAATAAATTGTTGCTTCATGATATCGAAACACTTCTGCGCTTTTCAGTGTCTTAATCTCGTACGAGATCGCAGACTCTCATTGAGAGAGAAAGTTCGTATTTTAGTATTGATCAAATATTTCAGGAAAGCTGAACTTCTTCTTTTTGAAGATACATACAGCCCAGGTTCGCAGCTGCTGGTAGCATGTGAAATATTATTATCAAAGTTCCAAGACCTGATATATATGAAATAGTTGAAGTCAAAGTCTTATGAAAATCACATATTTACCTGGTCGATTAGACCATACTCTTTTGCTTCGTATGGATCAAAATATTTTGGTCTATTAATGTCTTTTTCAATTAAAGAAGTGTCTCTACCAATACTCCGCGACAAAATTTTAAGCTTCACTCAAAAATTAAACATGCTTCAAAACGTTGCTTAATAACTTTACCGTTTGCATTTTTGTGTTTCTCAACTCCGTACGCAGAATTTCTAGTTCAGAGGCTTGTCCGCGAAAAGAGCTTATGGGCTGCTTTATCATTATGCTGGCAGAAGGAAGTGCGGCACGATGTCCCTGGATTAAATAATGAACCTAGATTCTAATATATATTTGACGGCGTACTTTAGCTCCGGCAGCTAATAACATGGCAGCTTCACCCCATGCAGTTCCTACCACAATCGTATGAACAGGTGGCTTCACATATTGAATTGTGTCATAAATAGCAAAAGCTTCTGTATCATAACCATATTTTTGTCCCTCCTGGATAAGAAGTTAAAATTTGGGAAACATAGACTTTCTTTGAATAAAAGTACCTTCGAAGTGCCTGTAGAATTGATGTATAATTGTATTGGTTTTGAGTCATCCTCATATTGCAGGTAGAGCAGTTCAGCAAGTATAAGCTCAGTCACAGAAGGAACCAGTGTCATTCCCTGGATTTGAAGGATAATACACAAAAATATTTTAGAGTATACATACCAAATACACTATTCTCTCCTTAAATATATAGGAAGGTAAGTCTGGTGGAGCTTGGCTGGAAGCGTCTCCTTGCAAACTAGGTATGACCTGCAAAAATCTCAGTGAGTTCTTTAAAATATTTATTCAAATATGAAATTTACTGCTTCTATTTTCAAGTTCAGGCCTTTCGAGACTGGACGAAATTTACGAGTGGAGTTCCGCTGCCGATCGTTCAAATCTAATGCATTAAATGCATGCCGAAAAGATATCTTAAACCTTTCGTTAGTTATTCAAGAGAAAAGTCATAGGCTCACCTTTTCGGGGTGTAGCTTATATGGACTAGCGAACATTTTTTCTTTTCTTCGAAGAAAAGAAGAATGTAGGAATACAGGAGTGTTAATTCAGAAGCTACGTCGGCCTATGGTAAACTACGAAAGAGTTTTCATAAACCAGTATTCTTACACTCCCGAACTTGAAAGAGGAGTGACGACTAGAAAGGTTCCACCGGCACTACCAAACTCTCAAGTCGGAGCTATGGCACTCTCTGACACGCTTGTAGTCGTAGGGTTGTTTTTTATACCGCCGCTGTTTACACTAAAGTAAGGTCAAAAAAAAGGCACCCACAGTTGACAGGTTGAACCTAACAGCCCAAAATCGCAAAAAAAAAATATTGGGAATGGGAAACGAGTCATGCGGAGTCCACTAGGTACACCAGATTGCCTCACTTCGTGTGCGTTTTTTTCATTCAAAAACCATCACCACACGAGTCACCACTCACCAGATGGAAGTTGGGAAAGAGAAGAATCGGTTATGCTTTCTACTTCATAATATATATTCATTATTTATCATCCTCCTGGTTACTTTTTCGTCGTCGGAAATAGAAGCTTTATCTGATTTTCCTAGATACTCGAGGAACCCTGAGAAGGTCAGTTCTGATAAAAATTTCAGCCCAGCTTTATTTGAAAGGACAATAGCAGCTCAGTTTGAAAAAGCATTGGCCAAAGAATTTAGTGATGAAGACAGTGCATTAGGTAAGGGAGTTGCTTCTGAGGGAGCTGGCCGTAGTTTTAATCAAACAATCTCCTCTAGGGGGGGAACTCTCGAAACAGTTGTTCGAGTAAATCACGAAGTAAGGCGACACAAAACTAATAGTGATGAGGAACAATCAACTACTGATCAAGGCGATACAGGAGGTGGAGGAGGAGCAAAGAAATTGAGTTCACAGATTTTTTCACCATTCAAAAATGTTCTTGGATTTACAGACAAAATAAAGCGCATGATTAATGCAGCAAAAGAAGAAGAAGGAGACGTTGCTCGTCTAATCGATTCTTCAGATAATGAATTTGTTATTTCGAATCCTAAGAGCGGTACTATGGAGCTTCAGCAAGATCTTAGATTAATTTCTGATCTTGTGATTGTCATGTGCTCAGCGACATTAGGTGGTATTGTGTTTGCCCTGTTAAATCAACCTTTGATAACGGGGTACTTATTATCTGGTTCACTAATTGGCCCCGGTGGATTTGGACTAATTGTTGAACTTGTTCAAGTAGAAACATTAGCTCAGTTGGGAGTTGTGTTTTTATTGTTCGCACTTGGTATTGAATTTTCGCCCTCTAAGTTGCGCCATGTACAAGGTGTTGCCTTGATGGGCGGTTGTACTGAAATTTTACTTGCGATGCTATTTTGTGGTGTGATCAGCGATTTTTCTGGTGCACCATGCAAAGAAGGACTTTTTATAGGGGCCTTTCTATCAATGTCTTCAACAACAGTGGTCATAAAATGCTTAATGGAAAGAAATGAGATGACTTCGCTCTCAGGTCAAATCGCTGTGGGTACTTTAATCCTTCAGGATTGCACAATAGGACTACTTTTTGCTCTTTTACCGATTCTTGGTGGTAATAATAGTATTAGTGAGGGTGTCATATCTCTAGTAAGAACTGCTCTTATCATGGTCATGTTTTCCTTTTTATGTTTCATGCTAAGTCGTTCGTGTGTATCACAAGTTTTTGGGCTCGTATTGCATCACGGTGGTGAATTATTCCAGTCAACTTCAATTGCTTACTGCCTAGCTATTTCCTGGCTTAGCGACCATCTTGGCTTGAGCTTAGAACTTGGAGCATTTATTGCAGGCTTACTGGTTTCATCAACTCCGTTTTCAGAAAAAATGCTACAGAATATTGAACCTGTTCGCAATTTTTTCGCAGCTCTGTTTTTAACTTCGATTGGTATGATAATGAACCCATTTTTTCTCTGGGTGCACTTAGATGTCTTATTTGCTACACTACTTATCGTTATCGTATTCAAATGTACATTGATCACATTAGTTGTGAGGGCATTTGGTTTCAGTCTAAGAACCAGCTTCACAGTGGGTATCTCTCTTGCACAGGTCGGAGAATTTTCCTTTGTTCTTCTGAGCCGTGCCTCTTCTGTGGGTTTAGTACACCGAAAACTGTATTTACTCTTACTTGGAACTACTGCCTTAAGTTTGGTCGTTGCACCCACACTATTTAAATTGAAGCATTATATAATTAAATTTGCATTGATTTTGCGTTGGATTAAGAATGAAGACACATTTTGAAGTAGAAATGCGATTATGCACAAAAAAGAAATTGTATTATACACTATGAGAGCCCGTGCGACAAGTTATTTTCGTCCTGAATGACTTTATGGTTTAATAGCCTCCTTCTCTTTCCATTCCCTCCCTCTTTATGTGCGTTCCTTTTTTGCTTTGTATCTAGGTGTGCTGTGCTTACGGAACCAAACGGCAATTCCTTTCCTTGCTTTCCTTGATCACAGTCAACCAAAACATCATTCTTTAGACAGCTGCTTGACATTGACTTTTGTTTTTTATTTGAACGTAGAGTTGCTAATCTCTGAGGTAACTGATGTTTGCTCACATAGTCATTCAACTCTGTAAGTTGTGCTTTTAAAATAACTTCCGAACTTTCTTTTTCGGAAACGCACTTTTTGAGAATCACAATTTCTTCTTCTTTTTTTAACAGTACACTTCGGATTTGCACTAGTTCTTGTTTTTGCTGCTGCCTAGCACGACTACTTTTACACTTAGAACTATTTGATGTCAAGTTTTTTTCCGATTTTGAAATATTCTTGGCTTCATTTCCTGCCGAATGTACTGTATACAGCCCATCCTCTAACAATGTCTTGGCATTTTCGAGTGCATTTCTTAAACAAATTGATTCAACTTTCAAACATTGAATTACCTCCTCCATGTCTTTCAAGTTTGTCTCAAGTTCTTCACTCTTCTTCTCTGCAATTTCGAGATCATCGCCAACACTAATCAACTTTGCTTCGATCAAACTTTTCAATCGAAGCGCATTATCCAGCTCCATTTTAGTTGCTGCATGAGAATACTCTTCATCAGCTATTCTAATGTCATATTGAAGACATCTTCTTTCACAGTTTCCCTTTAATCTTGCTCTTTCTGCTTCAAATGCATTCACAACAATCGCAAGCTTATCACGCAGTAGTTTGAGCTCTGCACTATTGAAAATTTCGCGCTCTCGGCTTTCTTCTAATTGAGCAAAAATTTTTCGGGTGTAAATCTAACAGAGGAAAGTCATCAGAACTGGAAAGGAATTCGTTTGAGCAGAAAAATAGCAACGTTGCAAAATACCTGAAGATTTTTAAAATCCTGATTTGTTGACTGATACAAATCTGAGTTCATGCTACTTTTAATTTACACCACCTGAAATAACGGATAAAATTGCATGCATCACTTGAGCTTGGAGTATGTGAGACCCGATTGCCAAAGGTACAGGTGCTGCTGAAAGAAGGCTTCTCAGAAGATTGGAAAAAGAAAATGAGTTTTTCGTTCTTTAAGATGTAAAAGGAAGAAAAAGCAAAATTGTAAAAGTTAAAAATAATAGTTTAGGGTTATTGAGCCTTGGCAAAGGGAAAGATAAGGCGAAACTTGAGGTTTTGACTCAAACCCAAGAACTGAAAGTCGCCGCCACGACACAAGATTGCACGCGAAAATGCAGACAACTCCTCAGCTTATGAACTCGATGCAAGTACCCAACCTTCATGCAAAATTTTGCGGTCAGCCTAGATGCACTTTGAGCGCGCGTCGGGTCGGGGGATGTCCTACAATTCCCGGCCGCTCAAGCGGAATGCGCGTCTTTATGGCGGCGACGAAGGAGAAAAAAGGTGCAGATCTTGAACGCTTAACTAGTTTGTTAACTTCTGATGATATTTTGGTCGTTGCTGGTGTTAATTACGAAGGATTATCGGTAAGCGTAGTAGTCGTTTACACTGCTTTTTCAATATCTTACCCTTTCTCCAGGTCAAAAACATGATAAAGTTTAGGCGTGAGCTTCCCGAAGGTGCTACTCTCATGGTTGCAAAAAATACATTGATGCGTAAAGCAAGCGTGAATACGAAGTTTGCCTCGATCGTGGAGTGCAGTAAGGGTATGAATGCTTGGTTATTCGTAGATGAGAATGTTGCTCCAGCATTTAAGAAAGTTCGTTCGTTAGCAAAAGACTGGAAGAAAGAAGGCGTTGAAATCGATTTTACAGGAGCCGTTCTCGATGAAAAGTTCCTAGCACCTCATGAGCTGAAGCCGTTAGAGTCGCTCCCAACAAAGATAGATTTGATTCAGAAAATTGCAGTCGGTCTGAAGCAAGTTCCCACCAAATTGGCTCGGGGAACAAATCAAGTTCCTTCCAAAATTGCGTACGGAGTACGTGCTATTGCAGATGGTGATAGCGATATTATTACTACCTAACGAGTGCATAATAGTTGGTAGCAAAAGTTTTATATTATTAAGTTAAATGTATAGAAAACAATTCCAATTTTCCTTGAACACAGATGCAACCCATAGCAGAAACTATTTTGTGTTGAGATTTATTTACAACCTCGTGACTAGGCCAAGGGTAACTTTCAGAGAAGCTTTCTTCTTTGATAAAAGCAATACCAGCTTCTCGATACAACTTCTCAACTCAGTGAACTTTGTATTGAAGGTCAGCTCGTGCCGAGGGTTGTGAGGAATATAGTTCAAGTCAACTGAACAGAAATTAATCGGACTTCTTCGAAGACTTGTTGATAAGTGACTTGTGGATGTGGGGAATGACACCACCACCCGCGATGGTTGCTTTTATGAGAGTATCAAGCTCTTCATCACCTCTGATGGCGAGTTGTAAGTGTCGTGGTGTGATTCTTTTCACTTTGAGGTCTTTTGAGGCATTCCCAGCTAACTCTAGAACTTCAGCAGTCAAATACTCTATAAGATATGTTTTTAGACCGAAAAATAATTGTATTGAATGTATCTAACCAAGAATTGCCGCAGAATAGACTGCTGCAGTTGCACCTACACGTCCGCCAGAGGCAGCGCGATTCTAGAATTATAGTTAATTTTTGAATTCTGTAATTAAACCAACGGTCGAATTTCAAACGGAAACTGTCATATTTTACACGTTGAAGACCTTCTTCGACATTGATTGCGATATTGTGATCGCCTTTGTTCTAAATCATCATACCTTTAAGAAGCGGTGAATACGACCGACTGGAAACTGCAGACCAGCTTTAACTGAGCGAGAAGTGGGTTTTCTTTTGTCCCCCTTTTTGTCAGACATGGTGCCTTTCGCGCCTTTGCCTGAGAGTCCCTTCCCGGAGAGTCCTTTAGCTCCTTTTCCAGACATTTTGAATGCTTTTCAATGTGTTGATGTGTGTGTAGAAAAAGCGTAAAGTTTGCTTAACTATTTCTTACGGTTTGAGGAGGTGCTCTTTTGAAAAGTTGAACAAGAAGTCAGGAATTCAAGACTTCAAGAAATCAAGTAAGTCCACTTCCAAGTCCTCATGGACTCCTCAAGTCCTGCACGCTCCTGTAGAAAAACAACTCTACTCTCACAAAAGAAAAAGAAAAGAAAGAAAAAATCAGAGCAGCCTGGGGAGAGGGGAGCCGCAAAAAAAAAAAAACCTCTTCTTTTCAAAAAGCATGGAAGGAACAAGGAAGCAGTCTCGAGAACATACGAATTTTCCGAAATCACACGATACATGGTAAAGGAGTTTAGTGCGCGTAGTCTAAAGCACGTTTTTATTATACTAGCTTATTATTTCTGCTGTGCCCGCTTACAACTAGACGGATATGCTGTTTTTTTTTTCAATTTTTACTTTACGAGTATATAATGATCCTTTTCCTTATTTATGTCTTTTGCAATTTGCATGCCAATATATTTTTTTGTACTTATTTTCAAAGTGATCCACATAATGAATACGTCCAAGAAAGCAGAGCGGACGGTGAAACCATGGGTTTGAACTTCAACGCATATCTACTTTTTCTTCTCAGCTTTCTCTTCATTAGAAGTTGTTGGTTCACAACCCTCTTCACCGAGCTCGATTGTGCCGACACCCTTTGATTCGTTCACCGTTTCACCTTTTGCAACCATATCTTTTGTTCTGTCTGGATTCATAGCATCATGATTAGGAGATCTGGATTGAATTCCTGACTGCCGAGCATGCTCTTCCTCTAAAGATGCTCGAAGTGCCATCATTAGTGCAGGATCATCTTCAAATTGATCTGCATTGACACTACCGGTTTGAGCCGCAGAAGTAGCTGCAGCCGCGTCAGCAGCAAAACCACTTACGCTACCCCCACTGAAGATTGAGGACGATATAAGTTTATCTGTGATAGATTCACCCGGTGACACATTTATTATACTACTGTTTCCACTTTTATTAACAGTTGAAACAAATTCAGCTAATTTCGACGAATCTATATCATTGGTTCCAAAGCTCACAACATCCACTGCAACATTGCATTTTTTTAATTTCTTTCCAACAGCCACCAAAGTCTGCTTTTCAGCTAGAACAGGAGATCCGACGAAAAGAACGATCCTCATTTTTTGGTGTTTATTTTGACGATGCTTCAAAGCTAGATGTGCGATTTGAGCTGCCGTTGGGATATCTATTGTTCCAGAAATCTTAACCCCGTGGACTGAGTTTAGAACTGCTCCTAAGTCTTGCGTAGGAGTGACAAGTATTCGTGGGACCTTTCCAGCTAAGCTTAAAACACCGACTGAATTTTCAGGATTATGCTGAGTCTTCGCACCCGCCAATAAATTAATTGCGTCCGCTTCAGCCTGGAAAGAGTTTAAGACATTTGACTTATGAACTAAAATTTTGAACTTACCTGGAACCTTGTCGGGTAATAATCCGAGTTTCGCACATATTCTGAATTGTCGATGCACAGAATCGTCGCCTCTAATACCATAACTAAGCTTTGATCGTACTTTTATTCTAATTCGTTTCGAAGAAAGAAAATTGTGAAATATTTGCGAGGAAAGTAAGTTGTTTGATTGGTATCCACAACCCACAATCCCACAACTGGTGTGTATAGTCGCATGCAGTCCTCTTATTTCGAAAAAGAAAAATTGAGACCCTGGAGGCTCCTCCTTTTGTCACCCTAAACTTAAGTAACTACTTTGCTTAAAATTACCTCAGCCTCAAAACTTTGAAAATACGTAGATATTAACAGCATGGGACTAAATAATTAGTAAGTCAAATGCATTCCGATGAACACTTTAGAGGGGGACCCTCACTGCAGTTGTCAATTTTTTAATATAATTGCGTTAAAAGAGGCTGCGACTTTTTCAAGTCATGAGCGAAATACTTGATTTTGACTTTCTCAGCTTGGAACGGCTCGAGAAATCATTTGTCTTCTCCTCTGATGAAATTAAGCGAATCATAAGGAGCAGGATTCATTTTGAAAATAGGCTTCGTTGCGAGCATGTTTCTTCATTGTTTTTTTTAAGTTACATATCGTTTGAAATGTGGTTGAATTGTATGTTTGTAAGGCGATGTGAAAATGCAGATAAACAACTTTTCTTAAGAAAAAACCCTTTTCAGTTGAAAGTAATGCATCTATTCAAAAGAGCCATCCAGAAGTATCCTACAGATATCAATTTATGGTCTAGATTCATACATTATTGTAGAGTAAAAAGAAAGAAAATTCTTTTTTCGAAGGCCCTTGCAAGTGCTCTTCGCTTTTGTCCTAACTCATCAGGAATGTGGGCGTATGCAATTTCCAGCGAACTTGAAGATAAAAATGTGTCAGGTGCTAGAGTACTTGCTCAGCGCGGATTGAGAAATTGTTCAACAAACGAGGGATTGTGGCTGAAGTATATTGACTTTGAATTGGGGTATGCTAGCAATCTGCGAGAAAGGCGAAATTATATCGCTGGTGTGAGAATTTCAGATCCTCCTGACTTTAAGTATACTCTGAGCTTATCTAAATCAGTGATAGAAAATGCTATTGGAGGTTTTCCATTCAAGAGCAATACTTTTGTATTAAAAGTGTTGAGAATATGTTCAAAATATGCTCCATTTCTAGACTTAGATAAGGGTATACAGCGATTAATTTTGAACAATTTCGATTCTCAACCTGAATTTCTTTTGAGAATATTAGACTCAGAAAATTGCATGTTACGTGTACTTCTTTATATATATGACATTTGCTTTTCGAAGTCAACACATTACAACGCAATTACGGCCAATGACGGGGTAGATATGGATTATTTGACAAGGATACACAATACAACAAAGGATATTGTAAATTTTTCTAGCGGGTTGGATTGTGCTCAAGTCTTAGGTCAATATTTTGCCATCGAAACTTTTTCCTTCAAAGTTATTATTGAAGGCGTTTTAAAGCGGGAGTTATTATGCTTGCTGCATGTTCTAGAATACACCCAAAGCTCCATTTTTTCATCAATTCTGATAAAGGAGACTTTGTTGAAAATTGGTATAAAAGTGTCCTCCAATTCACACAAATTGAATTTGAGCAAGTGTTTTCCCTTGTGGAATGACTTAAGTGGAAGTAAACTATATCAAATCGAAAATCAAGATGAAATACGGTTTTTAGTTGCATTTGCTATGGGCGGTTGCTAGGTTGCCTAATGAGAAATGGTAGATACAACGAAGTTATAATCGAAAATGTGTCGCCATCCACTTAGTTTCTAAGTAATTTTCCCATCTGTTGTTGAATAATCCGTGATGGTCAACTTCCTCTAATCAAATAAACGTTTACGAAATTATTTTTTCAGAAGGAGAAAAGATTGATAATACCTCCTGTTTTTGACTCATCTAGAGCAGCACTCAAACTAAAAAACAAGGCGGCCTGTCATATGTATTTTAGTCGAAATAACATTGAGTTTTAATTTTTTACTTCAAGCCAAGTCAGTGGTTCGCACATTTTTGCCTCAGAATACATGTCTGGGATGTTTGGTGTTTAAGATGTCTAATCTACCATATTTTGTTTTACCTTTTGGTGAGATATTGCACGCAAGTACTTTACAATAAATCTCAAGGAAAGCTTTCAAATGTTCTTCCTGAATGTAATTCTTTTTAGCATGATCTGTGTGTATTCATAATACATGAACCTTTTTCACGGAAGTGATTTCCTTAGATGTTCTGAACAATTTCATTATGTCAAAAGCACAGTAGTTTGGACCACCAAGGTCCAAATCGATAAAGAACAGCTTCAAAAGTTTCAGTCAAAAGTTTCAGTGATGTTAAAAAGTACGTTTAAAGAAAAACCTCATTTTCATCTGATACCATCATGTTAGGAGGTTTTAAATCACCATGGCAAGTGCAAACTCTTATTTTGGAACACTGTTCAGTTCAGGATTGAAATATGAGAATGTTATTCGAATATGTCATCAAACCTCGAAGATTTGTTGCATTACTCTTACTTCTCTTTCGATATCCTAAAACAAATTCACTTTTTGATAAATATTTATTAGTTGTAAACGTTCAAGTTTTGGCTCACTTCAACAGAGATAAAACTGGGCAACTAGTGGTGAAATCAACAGGAGTTCAGCAATATCAGCAACATTAATTAGAAGTACACCTTATTTATCATTTTCAACTGTTGAATAAGCTCAAATAACCAAACCCATATTAAAGGAGAACAATTTCTATCGCCTGGGGTATTTATTATAGACTATTGACGATGGAAAACAACAATAGTTACACTTCGTCTTGTGTAAGCTGGCCAATCTTTTAAACATTTTAAACAGGTCATTCAAACACATTTAGAAATGCTTACAGCTCTGATGTTCTCACGCGCATCTCATGAGACTCCAAAATGTCTGACTCTGACAGCGTTCGTCCGCTGATATACTCTGTAACAAGGAAATCTGCATCTGATGATATCACTTTCGGAGCCAAGCCCATATTCCCGAGATATTTGTCAAGGTCACCCCTGTCATTTAAATTCAAAGAAACGAAAATAGATGAGATCAGACAAACACTTGATGCATATTCGTTTGTCGTAGTTTTGTCAAAGGACTATACAGCTTTACAATAAGTGGAGTTTGAATCCCATTTTGTACCTGATAATATTATGGCATATCGCGGAAGGTTATTCTGTGGTTTTAAGATTTTATGTGAAGTACCATGTACACACTGTTGCAAAAGCCTTGCGAAACCTCTTCAAATACTAAGGAGCTATATAATTTACGCGGTTAGTGTTGCGATCCTTCTTAAACCTCAGATAATCCTTACTCCGATCGCAAGATTTGAGAAATTTTCTTTCGCTCGTGTTCCCCTCGTTTAGGTCGAGCTGAAGCAGACGACACCTCGAACTTTTGGAATTCTGAATTCAAAAACTTTTGCATCACAAACATTTTTTTTAAACAAAACAAGAAAACGGGAACACAGTAGTAAGAATGCGGATTCTGGCCGAATCACTTTTCCGATTAAACCCTTCGTGATATGCTATTATCCTCCGTGATATGAGTATTTGATTGGCGTGTGTGGGAGAAATATACGGTTGAACGGAGAAGATTACCACCCATGTGGAATCTCTTTCAAAAAAAGCAGACTGCTATGATATTCAACTCTTTTTTTTAAGTTTTTTAGTTTTGGTAGAAAGTAAGTCATCATACAAAGAAAAAAAAGAAAGCACTTCATCCATACAACTCAAAGCCTTATATAATCCTTTCTTCTTCGGACTGTCTAAAAATTGACCCGTGCTTCCGAAGAAATCCCAATAAAAAGGATACGGCATGATGATATGATATAACATGGTTTATATTTATATGAATATTGTTTGCTGTTATCTACTAGCATCACAAAGTATTTTAACTTCTTCTTTCCTTAAACTTTGCTGAACCAGTACATTCTCAGAGAAGATCAACTGAGATACCTCAATATTTTCTTGTGTTACAGCTCCATCCATGGATTTTCCGAGAAATTTAATGGCAAGTTTCTTGGCTTCAGCTAATGTAATATCTTCGAAGTTTTCACCTTTAAAAAGAGAATAGGTAGCTTGACTATTTGACCCAATTGAAGTTGCCTGATTTTTCACAGCAACTTTTTATATTTTATAGTACAAATAAAATATTATTTTACCTTCCATACACTGTAATTACCCGAAGGATCACTTTGATATAACTGAAATCCATGTTGAATATCCCTACGCCCCAGACTGAATGAAGTATTTATCGTTAGATTATTTAATTACCATCCCGCAAAAAGAAGGGAAACTCCATATGGTCGTAAGCCTCCGAACTGTGTGTAACCTTGCTTATGATCGCAGACTGTTTGCACAAGAAGCTCAATAGGCATAGCTTCGCCGTAGCTAAATTGATAACGTCTTGCTTCAAGCCTATTTGAAAGTTGTAGCTACAGTAATGAAGAGAAAAGAAGTTGATACCGTGCATAATTGAGAATAATGTTTGCATCTGCATTTATTCCTGCCACGGCTACCATGATGTGCTCATCTATTCGATGTAGCTTCTCGCTTGTGCACGAACTTTCCAACAACTTCAACGAATAATTGAACAAAAAACAAATATGCATTGAGTCTTACTTTCGAAAGAATTTTTTTCTCAGCTGCCAGTATTATTCCGTTTTTAGTTCTTATTCCCACAGCAGTACCGGCACGATTTATAGCTTCGAGAGCGTATTCAACCTTTGTTTTTATGTAATATATTGGTTGGAGCGAATTTCTATGAGAAAGTTGTACCTGATATAGTCTACCTTCGGGGCTAAAAGTTGTCGTGCGAGAATCATATCTGAACGAGTTCGTGAATTTAACACCGGAGAGAAAAGGAAACAAACAAAAATACCGTCGAGCCATGGAAAGGGTGATCCGTTCTATACACCCAAATAGTTCAACGTAAATATTCAAGTTGGCTATTA
>Ga0114994_10000097_pt1 | contig 46169 bp, 35 predicted proteins | sample ArcticOcean_MG_C_9_FD_87043 | JGI IMG/M metagenome (GOLD analysis project Ga0114994, IMG submission 87043) | Marine microbial communities from western Arctic Ocean - ArcticOcean_MG_CB2_152 | ecosystem: Environmental > Aquatic > Marine > Oceanic | place: Arctic Ocean: Canada Basin | collected...
CAACAAAATTACTACCGCCGCCGGCCCATGCCCCCGTAGGATTTGTTCCGGTCGCGCTCGACCTCGTCCCACGACCGCGACGGCGGCGGTGCCGACTGCTTCTTCCGCGAATCGCGCCGCGACCACGCCTGCGCCGCGCCGGGCTCGCGCTGGCCGCGCCACGAGGGCGCCGTGACCTCGCCCTGGCGGCCCTGCGGGGCCAATGCGGGCTGCGCCGGCTCCGGCAGCGCTTCGCGCCGGTAGTTCAACACCGGCGCCTCGTCCTCATCAGGTCGGGCCTTCTTCTTAGTCTTCTTCTCCTTCTTTTCGTGCTTCCGTTTCTTAGACGCTTTCTTCGCCTTTTTGGCTTCTCTTTTAACGGCATCCGACGCCGAAAGCTGGCGGTGGCCGTCGCGCATGCTGGTATCCACCGCGGGCGCGAAGACGTCGACGCCGCGCTCCAAGGTTTGGGAGGACGCGAGGTCCTTGTCCCGGTAGGCCGCGCCCGGGGCGAACTTGGACACGGCCGGCCCGTAGACGTCCGTCTCCTCCTCCTGGTCCCGCAGCTCAGGCGGCAGCTTGTACTTCTCGCAGTGGTCCACCCGCAGCGTCCGGCGCAGGAGGGCGGCGCCGTTGAGGTTGTCGACGGCCAGAACGGTGGAGCGCTGGTCCTCGAACTTCGCCCAGCACCAGCCCCGCGGCCTGCCGTTCTTCTTGTCGCGGGGGTAGTTGAAGTCCTCGACCTCCCCGAACTGCGACAGCACGCAGATGACGTCGCCCTCGCTCAGCTCGGTGGCGAGGCCGCCCACGTAGACCCAGGCGCTATCCCTGTACTTGGCGTGCCAGGAGGCCTCGGGCGTGATGCCCAGTTCGAGCTCGCGCTCGTTCAGCTTCTGGACCGCGGCCATGTTATTCATGGTGGCGGTGCGGGTGCGCGGCGACGGCGTGCGAGAAGGTGTATTGAGTTGGGTGTTGCTGCAGGCAGCGCACGTCTCTCTCACGCCAACACAGCAGCGCACAGCGTATGGGAACAAGATGTGATGAAGGATGAAAAGATCCGCTCGCGCCCCCTCCAGGTCTTGGGGATTAGCCTGCAATACCCGTTCAAACAACCCGAACCCGATTCACCAAGGCGCCGCGCAACAACTTGACCCCGGACGCGAGTGATTCCACTGCGCTGTGCAGCGCACGGATCGATGCCGCCCGCGTCGCGCCGGCGGACCACGCGGGCGACCAATGCGCCCGCGCTCGACCTGGGCCCGGACGCTCTGAAGATTGCAGCGCTCAACGATCTGTTCCAGCTCTGCACGCCTTGGCTCCAGGGCGGATGCGCGCTGAGCGCGGTCAATCGCGAGTTGGGACAACTCGCCGCTGACGCGCGCCGCCGGCAGCGGAAACGGCTTCTCGCGCTGCGCGACGAGATCCGGCGACACAAGTTCGTGAGCCTCCGACATGTCACTCGTCAAATGGACGAAAGCCTGACCCACCCAGGGGCATACCCGTTCCGCATCCACCACGTTAAGGGCGAACACGTCACTGTCGAAGCTATCTGCATTCGGTACAACAAGACACGCTTCTGCGTCTTCAATGTCTCCCTTAATGAGTGGGAGGCGAAGTTTGAAAACTGGATTGACAACGACGACGAATTTTGGGGAGGTGAATGGGAATCTGCCTTTGAGTCGTACTTCAGCCGGCACGGCGACGACGACGACTCGGATTAGCTGAGGTTAGCTAGACCATAAGAAAGTATTGTGTGAATCTTACACGGCGCAACCATCTAGCAGAACGAGAACGGCCGCGTCAGGTGCAGCAGCTCCTCGACAGCCTGCTGGAACTTGAGCGGCGCCGCCGCGACGCGGTCGAAGGCCTCGTCGCTGGCCACCGGGCGCACGGCCCGCGCCAGGTAGACGTGCGACGTGGCCCCACTGGCCGCCGACTCGTCGAAGGGTCTATCGGTCTCCGGCGTGCCGGTGGCCGAGCCACCCCACACGAGCTGGCACTTGACCGCGGGGGCCGGCAGGCTGCCGACGTACTCCTCGCCCTTGGCCCGGCCCTCCACGAAGACCGTCGCGCCCGGCGCGTTCTGGCACGACCGCGAGCACTCGTCCCTTTCCACGAGTAGCGTGTCGTAGTCCATGGTGGTCTCCCCCGTGCCGACGTACGCGGCCGTCTCGCGGAGCCGCACGGCGCACCTATCGGCACCGAGCCCCTTGGCGGCCGGGTCGCCGGCCACGTCGAAGCCCGCGGCTAGCGCGGCCATCTCCTCGCAGAGCTTCCCCTCGATGTCGGCGTGCTTCGCCACGAAGCCCCCGCCCCGCTTCACTAAAGCCTCCGCGTCTAAAGCGTCGGGCGCCAGGTGCACGCCGCACTTCGAGAGCTCGGCGATCAGGCGCCCGGCCGTCGTCGACGCCGTCATCAAAGGCTGGAGCTCCGGGCGGTCGGGCGCGACCAGGCGGCAGCTGCCGTCGCCCCGCGCTTCGATTTGGACAGTAAACCGCGGCGTCTCCAAGGAGAGCACGGCGCAGGCCTCCTCCACCTCTGACGGCCCGCTCTGGTCCGCCGGCAAAGCCGGCGCCAGGGACCACGACACGTAGGGCAGGTCCAGCGTGCGCGGCTGCGCGATCGATAATACGCCGGTCCGCGTGCTCGTCCAGGACACCTCCCGTCCTTTCAGGCTGATCTCGCAGGCCGTGCCATCGACCCACTTATCGCACGCCGGGTCCCACCACAGGACCCGGACCGCGCCCTCCGCCTCGGGCGCGACCACGGACGGCGGCAGCGCCACGCGCACGCGCACAAACTTGTTCGGCTCCGGGCCCTTGCCCTCGAATTTGAAGGGCTTGTCCTCCTCGTAGTCGGGGAAGGCCTTGACCTGCACGGACGTGGACAGGCCCGTCACGGGCTGGAGGAACCAGCCCGCCCGCAACCGCCGCGCCGGCGGCGGCAGGCCCAAGATCTCCACCTGCACCGCGCCGCCCAAGGCGAGCATGTCCCGGCCCGCTAGTAAGGACCCGTCGTCCCCCTCCGGCGCGTGCATGCCGCTCCGTAACTGCGCGAGCGTGAGTGCACTCGTCCGTCTGGTAGGTCCCACGTGCGCTGCCCCCAGGACCACGGCCCGCACGCACCCGCGCTGCGTACCTAAACTTTTGGGCAGGTCCACGTGCACGCCGACGCCGTCCCCAAACGAGAGCTGCTTGAAGGGCCCGCGCTGCATGGCCTGCTTCAGAGTGGCCCAGACGCCCACGCGCGTGGCAAAAGAACTGGCATCTGTGGCGCAGGCCAGCATCTCCTTTTTTGACTCGTCGTCATCTTTCACGGCGTAGTCCTCGTTGTGTTGCAGGACGTCGGCCGTGCACCGGTTCAGGCGCTGGACGACGGCGTCCCGCAGGTTGTGGAGCTGCACGTCGCACGCGGCCGCACTCGTTAAGTCGCCCCTTGCCAAAGCGTCCGCCCGGGCGCCCTCCACGCCCCGAGCCACGCCCTCGGCCTCCGCTATGGTTTGTAACGAGTGCTCCAGTGTGAACCTTCCATGAAAGTCCTGGCGAATCCGCTCCTCGGATGCGTCGATCTCTAATCGAGCTAAGTACCCGTTGACGGCCAAGGCGTCGTCGCCCGTGGGCACTTGGACGCAGTTGCGGAAGTGGGTCCAATTCCGGTCCACTTCCGCCTCCTCCCGCAGCGCGTCAATGTTGGACCGCCTCCTCTCCCAATTCCCTTCTGCGTCCTTCAGCTCGTTGGTCAGGCGCGCGAGCTCCTCCTCGCGCTCCTCCTTCTGCTGTTCTTTGAGCTTCTCGGTGGCGACGCGCTCGCGCTCCAATCGCGCGGCCTCGGCCTTCTCGGCCGCGACGCGCTCCTCCTCGGCGACGCGCTCGGCTTCGATCCTTTCGGCTTCGATCTCGGCCTTGGACTTCTTCTTGCCCTTCTTGCCCATCTTTTGCTGCTTTGCCTTTGCTTAGCGCTAGGCTACCTAGCCACGGCCCGGTGCGGGGCTTTACTGTATGGGCTGCCCTGGGGCTGTCTTTACTAGGGGCGCGGCGCGTGTGCCGGCGCTTTCCAACCGGTCCTCACCAGCACGGTGCTTTCTTGTAGCGTTGCGGGCTGCCTCGTCGACGGGAGACGGCGACGCGGGCAGGGCCGGTAGGGCAACGCCAGGGGAGGGCCGAAAGTAGTTTCATCAAAAGAGAGCGCGGAGTGGGCGGGGTTGTTCCATTCATGGGGGACTCGTAGCAACGCTGGCGCAGCTGCATGTGGTGGCATGGTGAAGTTGGGTCTAAAGCACGGGTTTTCACACAAATAATGCAGCCGCCGCGGCCACGGTGCCACTTGTCGCCCGGTTGCTCTAGTAAAAAACCGAGCAGCCCAAAAGCGCTCGAATACGCACTGCCTGCGTGCGTCGCACAGCCTGCCGCCATCGATGCGACCTGTTCTTGTCCTCCTCTTGGCCGCGCTTAGCCGGGGCATGTCCGAGAAGCGCGTGCAGTTCAAACTCCAAGCCTCCGTGGCCTACGAGACGGTACCGAGCCGCGCCGCAGCCTTGGGCGAAGCCGCGGGACTCGGTGACGTGACGCGCGTCTTCCGCCACGCGCTCAAGCACGAGGCCAAACACCGGGCCCAGGGCCTGCACCTGTGGTACGCGGGCACCGCGTCCTCGCCAGCGGACGCGGACCGCGCGGTCGCTCACCTGAGCGCGGAGCCCGACGTCGCGAGTGCGAAATTGGACCAGGACGTGCAGATGCTCTAATGTTCCTCGCGCGACCGCTGCCGGACGATTTACTCCACCTCCTCGTCGAGGGCGAGTGGGTCCTGGCGGCGCAGCCCCGCGCTGATGATGCGGGTGGCGCGAGCACGCCCACGCGCCACCGCTTCGATGAGGGAATGGATGTCTGGATAACACGCGACACGGGCGTAGCATGTGCCCCGCTCGAGGCGGTGGCGAAGAACCTGGAGCGCCGCGAGGCCACGGTCGAACGGTCGAACGTGGGCGGCTACCACAGCCACACGGACCTCTTCGACGCCTTTCCCCGCGCTACGCATGCTGCTAGATGCGCCGCCGAACACGCCGCGGCCGCCATGGGCGCTGACGTGAGCGCACAAATGCCGGCGACGAGCGTGTCGGTCGAGGGCGGCGCGCGCCTTCTTGTGAAGGGTGGCGGCAATTACCAATTGACGGTGCGCGCGGGCGGAGGCGGCCTCGAGCTCGCCGGCGCGGCCCGGGCGCACGACGTCGACGCGAGCAGCGTCGAGGCGTGGGTCAACGTGTCGCGCGCCGGCCACTTCAACGCGCTCCACGACCACGCGGGCGCGGCGGTCAGCGGCGTGCTGTTCGTTCGCGCGCCGCCCGCGCCACCGGGCGTCGAGTTCAGCGGCTGCCTGTTCCTGGCGCTGCGGTTTCCCCTCGGAGGCGCGCCCGGCGCGTACGCGCTGCTAGCGCCCACGGACCGCGCGCTCGTCGCGTTCCCCGGGAGGCTCGCCCACGCGGTGTTGCCGCTCGCGCCCGAGGCGCTGCGGGACCCGGACGATGTGCGGATATCTTTGGCGTTTAACTATCCTTGATTGTGATAGGTGGACTGGCACACGCAGCCGCCGCGCCGACATAGATAATTGACATGTTACACATAAAACGAACGCGCGTGTGTCGGCCGCGGTCCCCGCCAATGGACGAGGGTCGCGGCGTCACGGTGCGGCGCGTCGTTTATCTAGAGCTCCCCCGAGCGCAGGACTTCCGCCGCCCGCTTGCGGTTTTCGTCGCGCTGCCTCACGAACGCGACGTCCTGCGCGACGGCCGCCTCGGGGCCCTCGCCGTCGAACCGAAGGAAGAACTTCGCGTCGCCATCGCGCCCGAACACGAGCTTCTCGAAGGCGCCGAAGCCCCGCACAACCTTGGGTCGGCCCGTGAGCAGCGCCGGTAGGGCCCCGACGGTCTGCGCAGCCGTCATAGCGGATCACACGACGACCGGCCGCGGCCCGAGCGCGGCGCGGCGCGACGGCAGCGGCGCGCGGACCCAGGCACCGGTAGTGGCGCATGCCAAGGTGAGCACGAGGTAGCGCAGCATGGTTACGCTGCCTATGACTCGTTCGCAGTGATTATACGACGGCTTAAATTTGCAGCGTTGTACGACTCGTCCGCGGCAGCACGCGTCGCAGCGATGCGACCGGTGAGCCGCAGCGCTCGTGAGTCGTTCGACTCACGGGCTTCACGCCGCACTATTTTTACACTTGACTTGACATTTATCGTGCGGGTGTATTGTGCGGGTTTTTCCCACAGCGCCCACGGGTCGTCAAAGGGAGAGCTAGAGCAACCCCGGAGCCGGGGGCAGCGCCAGCAAGCCGGGCAGCAGCGCAAGCAAAACGCGCACCGCGAACCATGTCCGAGTTCCCGGGACTGGAGAAGTGGTACCTCCAGCGGAAGCCGACGCTCTCGACGCATGATGTGGAGCTCTGGCAGATGCTCCCGCCCCACTCCGAGCGAACACAGACGCCGGCGGTCCTGCGGGTCATGCTGTGGAACGGCCACGTGCGCGACGTGCCGGTGCGAGACCGAGCCGTCACCGCGTCGGAGGTCATCAGTACCATCTGCGAAAGCGGCATTCACAACCCGCCGCGGGAGGAGACCCAGCTTTGCATAAATGGAGCTCCGGTGGCGCCCTTCCGCCCCGTCATCGAGTGCTTCGACGGGACCGCGGGAACTGAGCAGCCGAAGCATTTAATTAACGACGACGGCTCCCTGAAGGCGTCGATCATCATCGCCCTGTGTCCCAGAGTCGCGCAGGGCGTGCGGGACCTCCCGCCGTGGCGCCGGCTGCGGGACGCCGACCGAGCCGCGGACGCGGCCCACTGCGCCCAGATCGGCCTCGCCTTGAAAGCGGGGCGCCCCGTCCCGCAGCGGCCGGAGGTCCTCAAGCCCGAGGAGGCGACGCCCCCGGCCCACTTCGAGCGCGACTCGGCGGACCCCGAGCCGCACTCGTCGAAGGAGCGCTTCGAGATGTTCATGAAGCGCCGCCGGTCGGCGACGTGCCGCGGCCGGAACCAGAACAAGCTCCGGCCGCTGCGGTCCGCGCGCTGGAAGGAGAGCTTTCCGTCCAAGATACCGCTGACGTACCGCTGGCACGAGAAGAACTGGGTCGAGGACGCCGACAAGCTGAGCGCGGACCCCTCGACCATCGACGCGCTGTACAAGCCCTTCGTCATGTCCGCGAAGGAGCGCCGGCAGCGGTCGCGCGGGGGGGCGCGGCCTGAGGCCGAGCGCGCGCAGCGCCCGCAGTCGCGCGGCTCCACGGCCCAGGACCTGCTGAACGCGCGCGACGAGGCGGCGGACCCCCGCTCGCCGGGCGCGCGCGAGGCCATGGACGAGCTCCACGGGCGGCACCGGCGGGCCACGCTGCCCGTGGACTTCAAGCCGTCGGAGTCGAGTAGTCGGTGAGGCGGTGCGCTGGCGTAAGGAATGTTATGTGAATGAAACTACTTTCCGCCGCAGTGGCTGAATAATACCGTCGCGGTGGCCGTGGGCATCCGGCATTACCGCCAATTCTACTAGCATTTGTTTCGGAGTATAGGTTTGTTACGAGGGGAGGAATGGGCGGGCGGGATGGGAGATGGGGGTAGAAGGGGAGGGGATGGGGATGGGAAGGGGGGGAAGCGCCGAGGCGCTTACCGCGTGCAGCTGACCTTGTTGACGCCGCAGTCCGTCACCGCGCACGCGGTGTTGCCGAACGAGCCAGAGCTTAAGACGCCTACGTCCACGCACCAGCCGAGGTCCTGGTTGAACACAGAGGCGCCGTAGAACATATAGCCCATCCTCGTGACCTCGGCGACGTTCCAATCGCCGAGCGGTTGGTCGAACGCAAAGGCTAAGCTGAACATGTAGGTCATGCTCATGACCTTGGCGACGCTCCAGTTGCCGATCGGTTGGTTGAATACCCTGGTGTCGGAGAACATGTAGCCCATGTCCACGACCTTGGCGACGTTCCAGCCGTCGAGCGGCTGGTTGAACAACGTGGCTGAAGTGAACATTCTATACATGCTCGTGACCTTGGCGACGTTCCAGCCGTCGAGCGGTTGGTTGAACGCCGAGGCGTAGGCGAACATATCCTTCATCGTCGTGACGCCGGAAGTATTCCACGCGCCGATGGCGTCGTTGAAGGTCAGAGCGCCCACGTTGTAGTATGAGCAGACGTCTAAGTGGCAGAAAAGCTCAGACATGTCCGTCACGCCACTGGTGTCCCATGTCGAGATGGGGCCGTACGCCGCCTCGGCCTGCGTCGGGTTACCAAGCCACACAGCGACTGCCGTGCGAATGGTGAAGTCGGATAATGGCGGGAATGTTGGCGTCGACCCAGGCGTCGGTCCCAGCGTAGGTCCAGGCGTCGGAGTACACGTAGCCAATGCTAAGGCCAGCTCGCACCTATCGCGCGCCGCCGTCTTGTTGGCGAGCTCCGCCTCGGCGGCCAGCGCACGCTTGAGCCCGGACGCAACCTCGGCCTCGCACCGACTCGGGCTCCGGGTTGGTATATAACTTTCGGTTGTCGGCGCGTAGGACGGCGCCTCCGTCATGCGCGTCGGGGCGTACGTCTCGGTGCGCGTCGGGGCCGCCGACGCCGTGAGCGTCATCGTGGGGGCCGCCGTGGGACGGCCATACGAGTACGAGTATTCGCCGAGCGCAATCGGCACGAGCGCCGCGAGCAGCAGCCGGCCGTACATGACCCGATGCGTTTGTGTGATAATGGCGAGCACTGTGATGCGGGTGGTAGTGATAGGTAGTGATAAGGGGCAGTCCGCGTGCAATTTACCACGCCAAAAAGTGCAAGTTAGTGATTGGTGTCCTACAGCGCGTGCGCGGGGCCCAAGGTCCTCGTTCGTGCTTTGACGCGAGCCTAGCCTGTCAGGGACGGGCGCGCGAGACCCTCAAGTCCCCGCGTTTGTATTCGCCGCTAGCAAACAGCGTCTAAAAAACGGGATTCCTTAAATTCAAAAACCCGTCCGAGACCACGCAATCGATCACAGAGGCGTAAAATGCCTTTAAAAGACAATACTATGCATCATTACTCGTCCATCTCGGCGCGCAGCCCGTCCGCCGCTGTATTGAGCTCGTCGGCGCGCTCGTAGTCCTCAGCCTCGACCGCCTGTTCGATGTCCTTCTCCAGGTTCGCGAGGCGCGCGGCCAGAGCCGCCCGCGCCTCGGCGGCCTCCGGCGACTCCTCTTCGGCGGGCGCCTCATCCTCGGCGGGCTCCTCCGCCGCCGCGGCCTCGGGCTCCACCGTAGACGCCGCGGGCGCGGGCTCCGCAGCTGACGCCGGGGACTCGGGCTCAGGCGCCGCCTCAACGACCGGCGCCGCCTCATCCTGCGACGCGTCGGAGTCCGAGTCCGACTCATCCACGTCTTCCAGGCCGCTCTTCTGTTTTAAGTCCGAACACCGCGCGTCGAGCGTCGCGAGCTCGCATCGCACGAGCGCGTCCGCGGCCGCGTCGAGGCGTAGGCCGGCGCCCCGCCGCGCCAGCGCCCGCCGACACCGTCCCAGGGCCCGCGCTCTCCGGCGGAGCGACCGCAGCACGACCACGTCGGCTTCGCGCGCGACGGCGTCCAGGGCCGCGCGCGCCTCGTCGCGCCGCGCGCGCGCCGCGTCGACGGCCTCGGACGCGGCGGCCCGGGGCGCCGCCAGCGCCGCGAGCGTCTCCTCCTTCGCGACGCGCGCCGCGGAGAGGTCCTTGGCCTCCTTGGCCAAGGCGCCGGCCTCCTTGTAGTTGCGCGCGGATGCGGCGGCCTTCTTTTGGCGGTCGAGCTCCGGCAGGCGGTCGTCCAGCGCCGCGAGGGCGGCACGCAGGGTCGCCGCGTCGTCGTCCAGCGCGGCGCGCGCACCATTTGCCTCCCTGAGTTCAGTCTCCGCGGCGGCGTACGCCGCGCGCGGTTCTAACTGAGACGCGTCGTCCCCCGCGACCTCTTCACAAACCCAGACGGGCCGCGCCCCTTGTAAACGGTCGGCCGCCGCCAACTCCGCCAAGGCTGCGTCGGCCACCCGCGTCCGCGCGGCCAGGTCCGCGGCCACGCGCGCCCCGCCACACGCCTGCTGGGCCTGCTCGGCGTCCAGCACCCCGGCCTCGCGCGCGCAGTCCTGGGCCGAGGCCTTGACCATCGAGTCGCGCTGCGCCAGGCGCTGGAGCTGGCGCTCGAACTTGGACCGCGCGAGCGCGACCTTGCCCTCGCAGTCCTCGAGCTCGGCCTCGACGGCGTCCCGCTCCGCTTCCAAGATGGCCACGCGGCGCTTCAAGTCATCCAGCTCGAGCTCCTTGAACGCCCGCTGGTCGGCGAGGGCGTCGCGCCGCTCCAGGTCGCCCGACGTCTGCTGCTCGATCAGCGCCTCCATGCGCTCGAACTCGTCCGCCACCAAGGCCGCGTCCCGGTCCACGTGGGCCCGCTCCATGGCCAGGCGCTCGGCCTCGGCACTCAGTCGCTTCGCGTCGCTCGCGGCCTTCCGGTCCGTGTTCGCTACTTCGCACGTGAGGACCGAGCGCTGGTCGCCCTCGAAGCGCCGGAGCCAGCCCGCCAGCTCCCTTAACGCGGCTTCGTGGTCCCGCCGCCGTTCTTCAATATGAGAGTCCTCGCCGTGCACATCCCGATCCAATTCGTCCAAACGCTCCACGCGTAACTCGACTTCGCGGCGCGCCACGTCCACGCGCACCTGCAGCGCGTCGGCCCCCTCGTAGTCCTCGGCCTCGGCGAGCTCTACCTGCTCCCTCAGCACCTTAGCTAACGCGTCGTCCAACGTCGCGCGCTCCTCGGCGAGGGCCTGGCGCTCGCGCTGCGCGTCCACGCCCCGCCGCTCGTGCGCCGCAAGGCGCATGCACAGGTCCTCCGTGGCCACGACGAAGGCGTCCAGCGTCGCCGCGAGGTCCTGGCCGGGTTGTTTAACGGGCGGCGCCGCTTCCTTGGGCGAGTAGTCCAGCTCGTCCAGGGACTCGTCCGAGTCGTTGCGGGCCATGGCCGCGCGCACTTTGGCTTCTAAATCGGACGTGTCGCCGTCATCCTCGTCATCTGAGGAGGACTCGGCTACCGGTGGCGGCGCCGGCGCCGGCGGGCTCTTCTGCCGCGGCGACGGCCGCTTGAACACGCCCGTGAAGCGCTTGCCCGCGTCGGAGATGGACGCGATGACCTTGGAGCTCTTCTTCTCCGGCGCCCGGAGGGGCGGCTGCGCGGGCGGCGCGGCCCGCGGCGCCGGCGCCGGCGCCTGTTCGGCCTCGCGGAGCCACGTGGCCTGCTCCGCGCTCAGGCCCTGGTCGGGGTCCGCCGTGGCGTCCTCTTGGGGCGAAGGCGGCGCCTCTTCTTGGGGCAGCTCTTCCGGAGCTTCCGGCTCGGGCGGCGGCGTCGCCGGCGGCGTCGCGGCATCCTCGTCGGTGCGCTCGTACCCGACGCGCTTCGCGCGCTTCTTCTTGACGATCGGCCGCCGCGCCACGGGCTTGGGAAGCTCCGGCGTGGGCGGTCGGATTTCCTCGGGCTCGGCCTGGAGGTCAAGGAGGCTCGGCTCCGGGGACTTGGGCGCCTCCGGCTCGGGCTCCGGCGGCGGCGGCGAGTTCAGGAACGAGAAGGCCGAGCCCGTGGACTCGCGCCCCGTGTCCGGCGCCTCGACGGGCGTCGCGGGCGCCGCCGGCGCGGGCGCGTCGGGCGCGGGCGACGGGGCGCGCGACGACGACTCCTGCTTGACCGAGAGGCCGCCGAAGAGATCCATGCCGCTTGCGGGCGCTGATGCGACACCGGAGGGGCTTAGTGGCTTTGCGGAGCTGGAGCAGCAGTGACGAACCGCTGGTCGGTCACAACCGCTGCGTACAAGACCAGTGGTGTGCGCCTAGTCCCCGTCCACTGCGCTTAGCGCAAGCAACGCCGAGCAAAAAAATGCTGTGTGAAACCCGGGAGTAAAACCCGCGCGCAAAATCCGTCAAAAATCTCGCAAACTCCTACTGATAGCAGACTGTTCGGCCCAATACTATACAAGGGGTTGCCGCTCTCGCCGCTTACCTCATTTGCGCTGCACGCGCGCTGCGGAGTCCTCCCACACAGCAAATACCTCAGTGAGTGCTCCAGTACCCAAAGAGAGCAAGGCAGCGCCACCAGCATGGATCGATTGGAGGGCAAAGCCCTCAGCCGGAGCCCCCCGGGCTCGGGTCCCTCGGCCAACGAGAGCGCCGGCCCGCCGAGCGACGAGGTCGTCATGGCGCGGCTCGAGCGCATGTCGTCGGCGCAGGGCCGCCGGCAGCTCTCCATCGCGGGGCGCCAGGCCACGCAGTCGGTCCGCGACGGCCTCGAGGAGATGAGACGGCGGCCCTCCATGCGCGAACGCGCGGACCGGGCCGCGGCCGCGCTCGATGGGAAGCCGCTCGAACGCGCCGCATCCGCCCGCGCGGCGCCACCGCCGGCGCCGCCCTTGAAGCGGACGCTCACGGCGCCGCGGTCGCAGTCCATGCGGTTGCGGCCACAGGAGGACGTGCAGGCGCTGTCGCGGACGCTGTCCGCGACGATCTCCGACGACGCCGCCGCGGCGGAGAAGCAGCAACCGGAGACGCTCCTCTTCTCCTGGGGCCGCGGGTCGCTGCTGCACGACGCGGCGACGGCACCCGACGCGTCCACACCCGTCGCCAAATTCGCGTCGCGGGGCGTGAGGATGGTGAACTGCGCGACGAGCGGCTACCACGCGCTCTGCGCGGACTCGGAGGGTAGGGTCTTCGCTTCAGGGGCGAACGAGGGTCACCAGGGCGACGCGTCCCGGCCGGAGGATGCACTCCCGCGCGCGGTCCGCGTGGAATGCTTGCCGGTCGGCGCCCGCATCGTCGCGGTCGCGTGCGGCGCTAGGCACTTAGTCTGCATCACCTCTCAGGGTCGCGTGCTCTGCTGGGGCGCCAACGACCGGGGACAGTGCGGCGACCGGCGGGACACGGCGCAGCCGCGGGCCGTGCAGGGGGTATTAGCGCGCTGCGTGGCCGCGACCGTATGTTGCGGGGACGCGTTCACGACGTGCGTCACCAGCCGCTTCGAAGTGTACGCCTGGGGCGCCCAGGAGGCCTGCGGGAGTCCAGAAGCGAAGGCCGATGATAGAGGAGCAGTCGAGGTGCATCGTCTTGAAGCATTAGTGGGCGTGCCCGTGATCGGTCTAGCGGCGGGCGCCGGCCACTGCGTCGCCCACACGCAGACGGGCGAGGCCTGGAGCTGGGGCCGGGACGAGCACGGGCAATGTGGCGTAGGCGATGCAACGCTCGGACGTGCTACGCTCGTCGAGGCGCCGAAACGGCTTGAGGTGCCGAGTTTGATCGACCGCGCCGCGTGTGGGAGGGCGCATACGTTACTATTAATCAAGGCCGGCGCGGTCCTAGGCTGCGGGCGGAACCACGCCGGCCAGCTGGGCCTCGCGGAGCGCGACGACGTGCTATTACCGACAGCAGTATTTTCCTCCCTGCTTGCGCGGGCCGTGATCGCGGTCGCGGGTGGCGACGCGCACTCGCTCGCCGTCTTGGACGACGGGTCCTTACTTGCCTTCGGGCGGCCCGTCGGCTGTGGCGCGTCAGGCAGCGACGTCGTGGACGCGTTCCCGGTGCCGCTGCCGCGCGAGCGGCCGTGCTTCCACGTCGTGGCGGCAGGCGACGCTTCTCTCGCGCTATGTCGCGGGAGTCCGGGGGCGCTCGTGCGGCGCGCGAGCGGGGTGCCCGGCGCGCCGTTCTGGCGCGACGGCTACACGGACTTTGCGGTGCAGGGCGCCAAGCTCGCGAAACGTGCCGACTCGTTCCTCCAGGCAGCCGCCTCCGCCGCGCCCATACGCTCGGCGGAGACCGCGATTATTGGTGCGCAGGCCGCAGGTGGCGACGCCGGCGCCTTGGACCGGGTCTGCGACGTTTTGGCGTGGCCGTCGCTCCTCTCGGCGTCGTTCATGCGCGACGCGCCGGCGGCGCCGCACGACGACTGCCGTTTCGACGAAGATGCCTTCGAAGCGTGCTTCGCGCCGCTCGACGCGTTCTTCATCAATGATGACGCCGCGCGACGCCGCGTAGCTCTAGCAATCCTGGCGGGGGCCACGCGACTAGGTGCTGCAAGACATGAAGCGAACAGCACGGACGCGGCGCGCTGCGCGCTCGCGCTGCTGGCGACGACGGCGGCGGTCCTCAGCGGCGACCACCGGACGGGAGAAAACGACCAGTCGGACGAGGAGAAGGTCAAGGGCGCTACTTCTCTGTTGGCGTGGGAGGCGGCGCGCGCCGCGATCGAGGTGGTCCTGTCCGCGCACGAGGCCACGCGGGCCCGGGCTGTCGTGGCGTGCCTGCCAACGGACCGCGAGGATCGGGCGGTCCTCCGGGAGCGGCTGCGGCGGCCGCTACGCTTTCTCGTGGCCACGGCGTGTCGCCGGGCTGGGTTAGACGGGGTGCTCCCGTGCGGCGGCCAGTTCCCCGCGCTCGGCCAACTGAGCTCTCTGAAGGTCGAGGGCGAGCTGTCCATGGCTCGCGATGTTATATTGGATAGGCCGGCGGCACTGGCGCGGGAGGCGTCCGCGTTACAACGAGTGGGCGCGCTGCCGCCGGCCAGGACCGCGTTTTCCGCCGCGAGGCACGCCCTCTTCGGCCTGGAATTATTAAGGAGAGCCGGCGCCGCCGCGGGCGCGCCGCGCGAAGAGACGCTCGAGCGCTATCGCGTCCCGGAGGTCGATTCATTGGGAGTGGTGATTGCCATGCTGTCGGAGGACGCCAGCCCGTACCAGCCAGGGCCTGGTGGTTTGTTGATCGACTTCCTCAAGTGGCAGAGGCGAGCGCGCCGTCGGTGAACACGGACACTTGCTGGTACCTGTCGGGCCACGCCTGGCTCGCGTCGCCCGCGGCGTGCCGGTAGCTCCTCAGCTTCGACGCGCGGCGGCGGCAGCAGAAGAGCTTCCTCCAGACGGCCATGCGCGCGCAGCTCTCGGGCGAAGGCGTGCCCTACCTCGTGCTGGAGGTGCCGCGCACCTCGCTCCTCGAGGACTCGCTCGCGTTCCTGCGAAGTGTGCCTGATGCGGACCTCACGAAGGAGCTCAAGATCAAGTTCAAGGGTGAACAAGGTGTAGATGCCGGCGGGTTGAAAAAAGAGTTCTTCCAGTTATTGGTGCCGCAGCTCTTTGATCCCGTGGTTGGCATGTTCTCGCGCACGGCGCACGAGGAGGTGTTTTTCAATGCGGCGTGCGACTGGTACTTAGACGAGTACGAACTGGCCGGGTTGTTGGTCGGTCTGGCGGTGTATAATTCCGTGGTTTTGGAGGTGCGGCTGCCGGTCGTGGCGTATAAGAAACTCCTGTACGCGGGGGCCCATACCCCGGAGTTCGAGCCGACGCTGAGCGACTTGGGACAGCTCGACGCGGGTCTGGCGAAGGGCTTGCGCAGTCTTCTGACGTATGATCCTCCGACGGACGTTGAAGCGGTGTTTTGTCGGACGTTCGAGGACGACGACCCGAACTCGGCACCTGGCGCCGGCGATATGGTCGAGTTGGCACTGGACGGCGCACAGACTCCTGTGACCGGCGAGAACCGGGAAGATTATGTGGCGGCGTTATGCGACTACCGCTTGAAGACCGCCGTCGCGACGCAGTTTGACCGCTTCGCCGAGGGCTTCTGGCGCGTGCTCGGCCAGTCGTCCATCGAGCGCGTCGTCGAGGCCGAGGAGTTACGGGTCATGGTCCAGGGCGACGAGGCGCCGCTAGATTGGGAAGTCTTACAGGGCGTGTGTGCCTACGAAGGCTTCGGCGAGTCGGCGCCGGCGGGTGGCGACGGCAATGCCACCGCGGACGGAGAACCGGCCGGCGACGCCGGCTCCGGCGAGTCGATGCCGCCGGGTGGCGACGACGAAGCGCCAGACGGCACCGGAGCATCGCCGCTCCGCCGCAACAGCAGCCACAGTCACAGCCACAGCGAGGTCCCCGTCATCAAAGCTTTGTGGGCCGCCGTCGCCTCGTTCGACGACGCATTACAACGGGATTTTCTCATGTTCGTGACTGGGTCGAAAACAGCACCGATGGGCGGGCTCGGCGCACTGCGACCGCCGGCTCACTCCAGTTTTAAGGTGCAGAGGGATGGACCTGACTCGAACCGCATGCCGACGTCGCACACTTGCTTCAACACACTATTGTTGCCGGAGTACGACCCGCCCTCCAAGCTCGCGAAAATCTTGGAGTATGCGGTGCGCGAGGGACACGAGGGCTTCGCGCTAGAATAGCCCGGGTAGAGTAGTTAACATGTGATCTATATAATCTCGAGCACGCGTCCCCCATACCCGAACTCCACCTTGTGCGCGTCGAATAGGGCGGTCAACCGAGTGACGAATATGGCGTGCGCCGCGTCGACGTCCTCGCGCGTCGGCGCCGCGTTTTGCGGCGGCTGCCACGCGTCGCCGAAGACGATATCTTGCGGAACGGGAAAGGGGAACCCTTTGGGCGTGGGGTAGCAGAAGAAGCCCCAGGAGCCGCTGTAGAGCGGCACGGCGATCCGCAGATTGCGCACGAGCCACCTCCGAAATCTGTAAAAGGCGCCGTACGTTTTATATAAATCCGACGAGCCGAAGCAATACGCCGGCACGAGAGGCACGCCGTGGATCATCGCCAAACGGACAAAGCCCTTCCGGCTCTTCAAGTAGACCCGCTCGCGGCCGTAAATTGTTTCTAATTGCTCGTCCTGCCCCCCCGGACACAGCAATAAGCTTAGTCCTTGCTTCAGACAGCGATTGGCCGTCGCTCTACCGGCATCGACGCAGCCCGTCTTCAGGGAGACCGTCCGCACGCCCGGGATCTTGAATAGAATCGAAGCGGCCAGCGTCCGCGCGGCACCGGCCGCGTACGTGGTCGGAAAGGCATCATACATCGGTCCGGCCATCAGCACGCGGAAGTCGCTGTTGACGCCGTGCGGGAAGAAGGCGAAGATGGCCTGGCCGCCTTTGTCCTTAAGCTGCGCCTGGACGATTGCGGTCCGGTGCAGCGTCAGCGGGAAATACTCTCTGAGGCGGGAGAATACCCAGTGGTCCTTGGAGAAGGCCTCGTCCGGTCTGCCGCCCTTCAGTTCGCAGCTGTCGAGGGTGACATAAGCGAGCCACGCGAGCGCCGCGGCGGCGACGGCGGTGTACATGTATCTGGGCTCGACGTGTGCCGCTGCGTAGAGCGCTACAAGCGGCGGCGCGGCTATGGTGAAGACATAGTTGAGCGTCACGAGGAGCACTGTGATCGCTGGGGAGTATTGCTTTGCATTTGCAGGCATTTTGCTGCTTTGGCTGCCGTGTGCACTGACAGCGCCGGAATAGCCGCAGACGCACGAATTCGCTGCGAGCTCTGCTTGCTAGAGAGATGCGTATGCGAGGCCTATCGCTCAGGTGCGTGCGTGCGCTCGGCCTTTATAAAAGTGGCATGATCGACGCTGAGAAACCCGCGCGATAAACCCGCACATTTCTGTAATTTTGGTGCAACAGCTGCAACCAAGCGCAAAGCCGTGCTGACACGCGTCTCTGCACGCAAAGAGCTGCTTATAGGAGCCTCCGACACTACGCAGCCGCGGGACGAGCGCTGCGGCAGGCACGCCAGCGATGAAGATAATAGGACTGCTGTTGCTGGCCCCAGCAATCACAGCGCTGCAAACCGTAGCCCCGCGCCGCGCCAACCCGGTGGTCGCGCCGCCGACCGCGGACCTCGTGCTGATTGATGGAGATAATGTCCGGGGCAAGACCGCGTTCGCGGTAAGCGCCCAGAGCCTTCTGGAGCAAACGAGAGCCTTCGCCAGCACTCAAGACGCGGTGCTCTACATCGACCACGGCCTCTCCGCCGAGTGTGTGAGCGTCGAGGACAACTTACGGGTCGTCTTCGCGGGCACGGCCCAGAGCGCCGACGACTGCATCGTGCGGGATGTTGCCTACTTACTGGAGGCGAACCCGGGCCTCACCGTGAACGTGGTCACGTCGGACAGCGGTTTAATAGCCCGGTGCCGCAAGGCCGCCCGGGCGCGGGGCCGCAACGGCCGGTTAGATATTTGTGGCTCGGTGCGGTTCGCGGAAACCGCATTGGACGACGACATCGCGGACGACGCGCCCGATCTTGTGACAGCGAACGACGACCACGTGGCCGTCGCGCTGGCTTTACAAGTGTCGACGGCGCGCGCCTCGCTCAAGCGCGTGCGCAACAAGCGGCTGACGAAGAAGCGGCGGCGCGGCGCTTTCAATGAAGTGACTTCGGAACTCGCGTCCTTGAACGGTCTTTCTAATGAACCGATCGCGACGCCCGACGCCGCGCTCGAGGCGCTCGTGGACGCGGGTGCGACGCGCGCCGAGCTCGAGGCGGCGATCCACAAAGCCGGCGGCGGTATTCGGGCGCGGGAGAAGACCTGGGAGCGCTCCGTCCGCGCCGCGCACCTCCACAAACACTTAAGGGGGGACGTCGTGCATGAGCACGCCGTGCTGGACGGTTTAGCAACGTACGTGAACACGCTGATGAGCAGCCGCGCGCTCGCGCGGGAGGCCGTGCTAACGTCGCAGAAGATGGCCCCGCGTTTGAAACCGAAGCGTTTGTCGCCCCTTAAAGTATTGCAGCAGACCGAAAGCGTCGCGTCCAAGGCGTGGCCGGGCGGCTGGCCCTGTGACCTGACGGTCGTCGAGACGCCCCGCGGCGCCTTCGTGCCGGACCTGGTGAGCTGCTCCCTCGCGTTGGTCTCGGACACGCACGGCTTCGCCATCGAGGACCTGCCCTTCGCCGGCGACATTCTGATCCACGCGGGCGACTTCTGGTTGGACACGGCCAACCGGAAGCGGAACACCGAAGCCTTTGAGGCCTTCGACGCTTGGTTACATAGACAGGCCTTTACGCACAAGATCGTGCTCCGGGGCAACCACGACCCCGTGCGGTGTGCGTTTCCCCTCTCCAACGCGACGTACGTGCATTCGAAGCGGCAGACCCTCACCCTAAACGGTCTGAAGGTGTACTGCGCGCCCCACGGCACGTACGCCATGGCGAAGGATCCGCGGTCGCTGAAGGAGCTCGCGGAGTGTGACGTCTTGTTGACCCACGCCCCTCCTAGAGGTACTTTAGACGAGACGTACGAGGGCAACAACGCCGGCGCCAAGGCCCTGCGGGACGCGTACTACGTCGCGTGCGACGAAAGTGCACCTACCTTATGGATCTGCGGCCACATCCACGAGGCCGCCGGCGCCGCGCGCGTCGGCCAAACAACGATCATCAACGCGGCGGCGGCGAACGCGGGCCGCGCGAAAAGATTGGACCGCGGCTTCGTGGCCGTCGGGGCGGGCGTCGTCGAGACGCCATCGCCGCCGCCGCCCCCGCCGGTTGTTGTCGTTGAGGATACCGCGCCCGTGCGCCTGGGCCCCGAGCGACCGCGCCTCCTGGCCGTCGATCTCGGCGAGAAGGTGGTCGGCGTCGCTTTATATGATGAACAAGGTGCGTTATTAAGCTTCGCGGCGGCGTCGGATGAGGAGAACGGGAGCCAGGCGGTCGCTTGTGCAGCAGCGTGGTGCCTCGGCGACGAGCGGGCCACGGTGGTCGTCTGCGAGGGCACGGGCCGGCGCCTCGCGGACGAGGCCTTCAAGGCTTTGCAGGAGCGCGACCTTGTAAATTGCGCGGCGCCGCACGTGATTAATCCGGACGAGTGGCGCGCGGCCGTGCTCGCGCCGCGGGAGCGGGCCGACGCGAAGAAGGCCAAGCACGCGGCGCGCCTCGTCGCGCGACAGCTCGCCGGCGCGCTCGAGGCCTGGGGCGAGGACCTGACGACGGACTCGGCGGAGGCCTGCGTCGTCGGCGCGTGGGCCGCGACCGAGCTGGGCTGGCGGTCCGAGGCCGTCGCGGAGCGCTTCTCGAACGGCGACCTGCGCCTGGTGGCGAAGCGGCCGATCATCCGCGACGTTGCCGCCTAACTTCTTGTGTTCTATATTGAGACATGCGTCTAGAGAACGGAGCAGAGTAAATAACAAAGGGAGTGTTAGGGCGGTATGTACCAGACAACACAGAAAGCGGGCATAGATCACCCGAAGGTCCACTTCGTCCGGAGCCGGCGCCGCGCGGGCGCGGGCGCCTCGGGGAGTAAATCATCCAGGGACACGAGGCCCTCCACCTCGCCCGTCGCGTCGTCGACGAGCGGCAGCACCGACAGGCCGTGCTGGCGCATCAGCACCAGCGCGTCGACGGCCGACGCGTCCCGCGTCACGACCGGCACGTTCGTCTTCATGACGTCGCAGACCCGAATGCCGGTCCGGAGCACGTCGGTGCCCTTGAGGCCCCGCGCGCGCGAGAGCTCGGGGTCGACGCTCTTCGTGGCTTTGCGCGTGCCGTGGCTCAGATAGGTCACGACGCCGCGGTCCGTGACGAGGCCCGCAAAGCCCTCCTCGCCGTGGACGACGAGCGCGCCCGCGCGCTCCATGCGGGCCATCGCGGCGGCGTCCAGCGTGTCGCGCGGGCCGATCGTCGCCCGTGCGAGCCGGTCGCCCGCGAGCTCGCCGCGCCGCGCCACCGCGCAGGCGACGGACTCGCCGGAGACGAGCCGCCCCGCCGCACGTGACGCCGCGGCTGCTAGATTGCTGATGCCTCGTCCTACAGCCGCCATGTCGGCAACTGCTAAGTTGATGGTAGTGTTGCGATGCGAGACGCCGCAGTTCCTGCGCGTCGCGCTGCAGCGAGAGACTGGGTACGAGGTGAGGATGCCGCGTTTGAATTGATGCAAGAAGCGCGCAATTCAGCAGCTCGGGACACGCGAAAGACAGCGGCGTCAAAATTAATTTATGACTGAAAAATCGACGGGTCGTCAAATGACGCCACACACCTCTCAGGCGGGCCTCCTCATCACCCGCAGTCCTCCTGGAACGCCCAGGCACGGATACTATAGTACAATCTCGACCTTAGACCCCGCGCGCGGCCCGGGCGGGCATACACAACACGCCTCAGAACCCCCGCGCCGCCGCCCGCGCGGCGCTCCGCTCGGCATTGACGCGCGGCCGCACGCCGCCCGGCGAGGCCTCGTCGAGCCAGCTTCCAAACACGAGCGACATGACCCCTTCGCCGTCGTGCTCCTCGATCTTCATGTAGACGTCGTCGCCTAGCCCTTTCCGCACGTTTTTGAGCGTCTCCACCGCGTCGTCGCCCACGCCGACGAAGACGGAGTTGTCGCTCTCTTACAACGCGTAGACGCCCTTCACGGCTTCGCCCTCGTGCAGCACCAGCCACGTGTCGTAGTCGAACTTGGGCGCCTCGCGCAGCATCTGCATCGTGCCGCCGACGTAGCACTCCTCGCTATCCATGTCGAGGCAGCCGTGGCCGCCGGCGTGGTACAATCGAGTACCACTATGGCCTCCAACCCGGTGGATGCGCGTCGAGAGGCGTCGCGACGTCAGCGCGCCGACGACGGCGACCAATAACAGTGCTGCGAACATCGTCGTATGCGGTTGGCGCCGGAGCGCCGCGAAGAGCCGAGTGCACGCGCTTGGGGGCCTCATTCGACGGGTTTTGGGCGTCAAGGCTCTTGGCACGCGCACGCAGCATATCGCAGCCGCATCCGCTTGAGCGCGGCCCACAAATTGCACTCGTGGTCCCACGGATCTCTTCAGCACTTGAGACGGAATTTAGCCATAAAAACGCCACGATGCGTTACTCATGCCTGCTCTTGTCCGCTGCGACGACAGCCTGGACGCCCAGCAGCAAAGCAGTACACAAGCTCCGCGTCCCGCCCGTGAGGGATTTGGATCAGTGCTTCTACGGCGAGGTCGGCGAGGACGGCTCCATCGTCGCGGACGTCGTGCAGCCGCGCGCGGACACCGTACCACCGAAACCGCCGAGCCCGCAGCTCTCGCCGCTGGACGTCATCGGCGAGCAGTTTCGCGCCTTTGAACGCGAAGACGTGGACCACGCGTTCAGTTTCGTGCACAAAAGCATCGTCGAACAGTACTCGCTGGACGTCGACCGCTACAAGGCGATCTTCAAGGGCCCCGCCTATGACGGCCTGCTCGGGTGCGCCGCGTGGAAGGTCGATAAATTGACTGGCTCAACGACGCCGCCGCTTGGGCAACAAAACGAGGACCGGACTGTTGCCGAGATGACCGTGTTGCCCAAGCCGGTCCCCGGTTGTGTGAGGACGGCCGGCGTCGCGGGACAGCAAGGCATTACGTGGCCCACTTTTTACAAGTGGGAGCTACGGAAACAAGCGGACGGGTGCTGGATGGTCGAGAACATGACTGTGGAACCGCCGCCGCTCGACGCCGTGGCGACCGTGCCACTGCTAGCGTCGGAAGGAGACGGCTTCATCTAGACTCGGAGTTAGGTCTCGGGATAAGTTTGATTGTACTACAACCTTCCGACAGGGTTATCTAGAGTCGGCCCCGGGATAAGTTTGATTGTGCTACAACATTACTAGTAGATACGACACGCCTCCGCCAGCGACCGCTCGGCTGCGGCGTGGTCCGCGAGCCCGGCGTTGAACAGCTCCCGCAGCTCGCCACCGTCGCGCGCCGTCGCGGAGGCGCGCTCGGCTACCCGCAGCAGGGCCTTCACCGGGTAGGGGTCGTCGCCGACGCCGGCCACCAAGGCCTCGGCGTCATCCACAACACCCGCTAAAGCGCGCGCTACGTCGTCGGGACCCCGCAGGGCCGGCACGACGAGCGTCTCGTCGAACACCGAAGACAGCGGACCGCAAGCGGCGCTGGGATCCGCGGCGGTCGCCACGACGTAGAGCTTGTCGCCGGCGGCCGGCGGTCGGCGGCACAACGCGCGTAATGCGGCAGTCGCGGGCCCGTCCACGACGGAATCGACGTCGTCGAGGACGAGAACGCTCTTTGCGTGCTCGGCCTGGGCGTCGAAGGCGGCCGCGAGGCCCGTGGACGGCGATGCCCCGTCCCGTAAGAGATCGTACGCCGTCTGGAACGCCACCGCGTCCACGGCGCCGTCGCGCGCCGCGTCCCGAGCCGCGACGGCGGCATGCGCCGTGCAGCCCGCGCCGCGGACCTCCGGCACGAGCAAGACGCTCCGCGTCGAGCCCGGCGCGCCGCTCCGGAGAAATTGGTTCAAGTATGATCTGACGGATGCGTGGGCCTTCACGTCCACTAAACCGTGCGGCGCCCGCCGCGCGAGGTCGCCGTCGGCCCGCGTGGCCTGGGGCGCGATGTCCTGCAGCGCATCCGCCAGATGAGTTTTGGAAACGGTCGGCGACCCTTGCGCTAACGCCCGCGACGCCGCCGCGCGCACCAGCCCGGCAATCTCGGCGCCCGAAAACAGGTCCGTCCGGGACGCCAGACCCCCCCCCATGTCATCCACATACTCCTGCGCATCGAGTGCTAGCGCGCCGTTCTCCTTCATCTGCCGGGTGTGGATGCGGGCGATGTCCCGCCTCCCAATAGCGTCGGGCCGCCGCACCTGGAGCTGTACTTCCAGCCTACCAGGACGCATCAAAGCCTCGTCGATTAGCTCCGGTCGATTCGTACAACCCACCACTAGGACGTTCGGCGCTTCAACCACGCCGTCCATTTTGGCTAAGAGCTGGTTCACCACGCCATCTCGGACGCCCGTCGTGTCCCCCGTCAAGGACCCCCGCCGCCGGGCAATGGCGTCCATCTCGTCGAACACGATCACGTGTAGAGCGGACGCGTCGCCGACTTGATTGAATTCCGCTTCGGCGGGAGCGAAGAGTTCTCGCACCTTTCTTTCAGCTTCGCCCACGAACTTGTCCAGGATTTCCGGCCCGTTCACGATCTGCGGTTCGCGAGCACCTAAAGCTCTCGCTAATTCTCTCGCTAATAAAGTCTTGCCACACCCCGGCGGGCCGCTGAGTAAAACGCCTCGCACGTGGCCCACGCCCAGTCGTTTCGCCGCCTCCGGCGACGCCCGTGAAGCCAAGACGCGTCGAACGATGGCGTCCAACTGCTCCTCCAAACCGCCGACGCGCTCTTTTAGCGCTTCTTGCGTCAGCAGCGCCGCGTTGCCTTCGAGCTCTTCTTCCTCCTCCTCCTCTTCTGCAATGGGCGCGTTGTCCTCGAAAGCAATTAACGCGCGCCGCACCTCAATGGGCACGTCTTCAGACAAGAGCTTCTCCAACGCCTCCCTACCTTCGTCCGCGGACCCGATGGGCGACCGCAGGACCACCTCTAAAACAGCGGTGGGCCCCTTCTGGGCCGTCAGGCGCTGCGGCGGCCCGCCGAGCATCTTCGCTACGGCGCCCACAGAACTTGAACCGCCCACGCCCCTGGAAGCGCCTCTTAATTCCTTCTTCGGGCCTAACGGAGACATCTCGCCGTCCCGCCCCCGTCGCAACTTCTGCAGAACCACCGTGCCCGCCAGGGGCTTAATAAAAACATGAGACCCCTCCAAAAACATCTGCTCGACGTCCCTCGTGGCAGAGCCCTCGCCCCAGCACCGTAGCGTAATGTCCCAGGCCGCGCCCCGGGCGAGCTGGAACGCGCCGCCCTCACTTAACGAAGCCCACAACTTCTTGGAGCCCCGGAAGCGCACGGCGTCGACGGCGGCTCGCACGGCCGCGACCTTCTCGGTGTCGACCCACGTGCCCCAGGCGTAGCGGCCGTTGCCCGAGGATTCCGTGCCCTCGCCCGTCGACGTCTCCACGGCGTTTTGGACTAAATCCGCGAGGGCATCTATGACATCCTTGGAAAAGTCGATCCCGGCGTCCAGCCGGTTATCTAATAATAACCCGTCGCCGTCGTAAATCTCACCGCCCTTGCGCTGCTGGTGCTCCTCGTAGATCTGTGCTCGCCGGTCCTTGATGCGCTCCGCTTTGCCCTGGAGCTTGCCCACGTCGAAGGGCTCCTCGCTCGCGCGCAAGAGAGGGCTTCGCTGCGGCGGCGTCGGAGCGAACGCCGCGGTCCGTGCCACGAGCGTGCAGAGAGCTATTCGCAGCATTGGTGTGGCGCTGCGGCCGTCGCGCAGATACACGCACTGCTGCAGCTGCAATGGTGCAGTGCTGATGCTACAATGAAGCTCTCCACGCAGACTCAGCTCACAGGTATAGGGCGCACGACGTCTCAATTGACCAGGCGCAGTGTAGGAGGCGTAATTGCTGCGTACAGCAGCGGATCCGCCGCGACGCAGACGCACGCGAAACCCGTGCTTAAAACCCGTCAAAAACGCAAAACCACGCATGCTAGCCACCAATGCTGTTACACATGCTAATGCGCTGGCTGCTCTTGAGCCTCACCACGGCGGCTGCTTTCCAGGCGCCGCACAGGACACCACGCCATCGATGCGCGGCGGCATCCGTCCTGGACGAGGGCGGCTGGAGGTTTGAGGGCCGCTTTATCTTCGCGCCCCAGCTCGTGAAGGTGCCAACGACACCGCCCGACGCGTTTGTGGAGAACATTTTTGGATGGACGCTCGGCGGCGTCGTGGCGCTCGAGTACGACTCATCAGTGGTCGGTCCGTACCTCGAGTTCGTGGAGATGGGCGCCCTGGTCGTAAGGAACGGTGCCGTCGGCCAGTGGGGTACGCGGCTCCTCGTGTCCTCCGAAGAGGCTCAAAAAGCGTGCGAGGACGTCTGGCGCGTGCCGGCGGGCACGCGCTCTCTAAAGTATTTGGAGGAGGGCGAGACCCTGACGGTCGCGGGCGACGACGCCTCGACGACCATCGAGGGCTGGGCGCGCGTCCGCGGCGGTCTGTCGCTCTTCGATTGGCGGTCGCCCGCGCTGCCGGTGCTGTGGACGCCGCAGATCAAAGCTTTATGGGCGCCTGTCAAACTACCGTCGACGCGAGACGTAGAGTTGGATGTACACGTGCTGGGCCTCTCGGCGAAGAGCGTGGCGCTCCGGCGCTTCGAGGATCGGCGCGCGCCGGCCGGGCGGATACCGCTGGGCATATGCCTCGCGGCGGACGGGCTGCGCATCGACATCGCGCCTTGCCGTGGGGATCGGTTGTGATTTAATGTGTCTTATTATTAACCTGGCATCATCTTGGGCAACACACCGCTATTCTGTTCATATTGATCACATACTTAATCCTGGGCCGCGCGCCGCATCGCCCGCCACCGGAGCACCTTCTCGCCGGACAACACGCCGAGCGCGAGTCGGGCTTCTTTGAGTGCGTGCCCGAGCGTGGGCGCCGGCGGTCGCGGCGGGACGAGCGACAGGGCAGGGAAACGTAACGGCGGGAGCTCGGCGAACATCGGCAGTCGCGCTCCGGGGAGCACCAAGGGCGCCAACGCCGGCCGCGCCCGCCGCCCGATGCCTAGCAGCGCGAGGAGCACGCGCCGCGTCGGCGGCAAGACCACAACGAGGGCGACGGCGCGAACCTGGGAGCTTCGGAGGGCGGCGACCTGCACACGTAGAGCCGCGATCAGCGTATCGCGCGCGGCGAGAGCGTCCTTCTCGCGCAGAACCTCCGCCAGCATCTTCCGCGTGCCGTCGTCGCGCGCCTTGAGCTCTTGCTTGAATGACGCGTCCGCCGCGCGGTCGGTGCGCGCCCGGTCCACATCGACCTTGAGTTGCTCGATTTCCGCGTCCTTCGCGAGCACGATCCGGGAATTTTCCGCCGCGTCGGTCACGGTCGGCGCCGAGGCGCCGAACGCGGCGGCCGGCGCTTTGATCAACAACCGCGGGGGCGCGGCCCGCGGCGGCGGCAACGGCGGAATAGCGAGCGCGAAGGCCGCGCCGAGCGAGGCGCCCAGCGCCGCGTAGAGGAGCAGATCCCGCAAGATTGACGGCGGAGCCGGCGGCTTTTTTACCACTGGTGGCGTCGCCCTGGCGGTCAGCGCGCTGGACGTCGCGCTGGCTGCGTTCTCCTTCGAGACGACGTGGGTGATCGGCCGGTCTTCGATGTGCGCTGGAGCCACCGCGTTGCTCCCGTACTTCCGCGCGGGCGAGAGGGTGACCTCGCGTGATCGCGGCGACGCGCTGTTGCTTCCGTTGCGCAGCGGCGTCGACGTTGGAGATACCGGCGAGCCGACAGCGCGGGGCGGCACGTTCTCCTTATCGGTTGGCATATTGCAACGTTCTTTTACTCCAGCCGTCCTCGCTCGTCGCGGGCCGGTTGGCGCAGCGGCCTGCTCGTCACAGCGGACCCGCGACGGCTGTGGAGCAGCTGTAAGCCCGCAGAGAGCTCGAGCAGGGCGCAGTTAGCCGGATCAATATGTGGGCCGCGCGGCCAAGTCTACATTTTACTGGCCGGGTTTTTGCGGGCCACGGGTCGCGGCGAAAAGATCTCTCCTTGGAGGCCTCTGGGACTGTTGACATCGCCCCGTGCAAATTTCAACAACATTTGGACCCTCCTCATCCACGACGCGCAGCGGCTGACGACGGTGCCGAGGTCGGAGTCCGAGGCTCAGAGTTTCGTATACAGCCTCGCGGTCGAGTTCGGCGAGGTGTCGGGGCAGAACAGCTTCAGCTCGCCGGCGAAGTCGAAGCCGTCCTTCGCGGGATCGAGCACGCCGTCAACGACGACGAGGCGCGCTCCCGCCGGCAACGTGCGCCCGAGCGCCTCCGATAACCGCGGCAGGCGCTTGCCCGGGGCGCTGCCCGACCACGTCGTCGCGAAGCAGACGGCCACCGTGGTCTCGGACAAGCATTTCCTCGTCGCGTCGTCGGGCGCATAGACGTCTCCAAGCAGGAGCTCGGCTTTGGCTTGGGCGTCGCACGGCCACTTGCTCTGAAATTCCAGTGACCGCGCGTGCAGCTCAGGCACGAGCTCCACGCCCTCGGACGCCTCCAGGTGGTCGGGATAGAGCAGCGCCGCCGCGGCCACGAGCACGCCGTCTCCATGGCCAATATCCAGGAACCTGTCGCCCTTTTGCACTTGTACGGCGTCCAGGATCATGGCGAGGGCATCGAGGCCCAGCTCGCCATAAACGAGCTGATATTGAGGCAAGTTCAGTGTAGCGTCGTCTTCGCCCGACGCCCGTGCCCGGCCGCGTCACTCTTCGTATTCCTGCGAGTCCTCGCCACCGTAGACGCGGTCGAGCACTTCCCGCACGCGTCGCTTCTGCTGCTCTGTGATTTCGGGGGCTTCCCGTGGCGTCGCCGGGAAGTCCCCCTGCTCCTCGCTCACGGCGACGCCCTTGGACCATTCTACCACGGAAACAGGAGTTGAAAAAGCCTTGAACAGCGGGTCTACAAAACAAAGCGGGAATCGTTCCGACGCCAGGGGCGCGCCGTCGGCGAGGCCCGGGTCGCTCGTCGGGATGGCGCAGCGGCCGGAGTCGAACCGTGCTCTATCGAACATGACATCGTCTCCGACGAAGCGCAGCGCCAGCGACCGCCCGAAGCAACCGGGACCGCCGTGGACCATGCGCCCGTCGAAGACCACGGCGTCGCCCGCTGCAAATTCAAATTGCGCCGCACTCGCGGGCGCGGCGGCCGCCGGGAGGTCACCGGCGGCCTCGTAGCGCTCGCCGGTCGCAAACTGCACCGGTGCGAGTTCCTCCTCAGTGGTATGCGACCCGACGGCGAACGCGAGCGAGTTTGCCGCGTCGTGGTCGTCCAATGCGATGGCGACGGACGCGATCTGTCCGCCGCGGAGGGCCCAGTAGGAGACGTCTGCGTGCCACGGCGTCGTCGCGTTTCGCGCGTGCGCGTTGTCGGCATGTTTTACGAAGAGCTGATCGTAGAAGAAGGTTGATGTGCGCGACTCCATCAATCGCGCGGCCACGGCCGCCGCCGCGCCCGTCTCTGCGAAATCGCGCAGCACCGCGTGTCGGGTGGCCAGCTCGAGGTCGGTGAAGTAGTTTGGCCCGGCGTCGCCGCTCGGCGCGAGGTCTTCGGCGTACGGACTGGGTTGCGACACGCAGTCCGCCACCGCGCGTCGCAGCAGTTCCACCGTCGCGGCGTCGGCGACGCCACGAATGACCACGACGCCGTCTCTCCGATATTTGTCGACGTGTGCGGCGGAAATGCGCTTCGCGACGGGCGGGATCGTCGACGGCGCGAGGCCTGCCGCGAGCGCACACGCGATTGCGAGCTGAGCGCTGCGCATAGCAGTGGCACTAATGCAGTTATGTAATGCGAGCAGTTCGTGGGTACTACAATGACCTCCCTACGGTATGTAGGCCATTAATGCCAGCCGGACAGGCTGTCGAGCTTCGCTGTGTGGTTGGATGCACGGGTTTTTCAAGCGTTTTCACGGGTTCCGCTGCGCCGATATCACGGGCACATCCAGGGTGCGTCCAGAGCTGCAAGCATTCTCTACACAGCCAGGGCGCGTGCAGTCCCCAGGGCGTTCAATCGCGCACCGGTCAAAGCCTGTAAGGGCAGCTTCTTCGGCTCCTAAAAGGGCAGCATCATGGCACCCCTCTGGCGCCTCCTCTTTCTGATCACCGCCGTCGTCGCGAAGAAGAAGGGCGTCCAAGTCAGAAACAAAGAGAAGGTCAAGCTCGACGAGGCGCTGCTCCCTGATCTTAAGGAGGTGCTCGCCAAACTCGACCTTGATGCAACCGAATTACTGGCGCTCGGCATCGAGACCACGCGGCAGTTTGTAAGTTGGGGCCGGAGCGACGTAAATATTCACGGCACCGATATGGGGTGGGACCGGGACCGCCAGAAAGTCATTAACGCGAAAATCCTTTCGATACGAGAGCACGCGGCCAAAGCGAAAAAGATAGACCACGTGGACCCGCTGCACGAATTGCGGAGGGAGCGCAACGCCTTAACGTATGGGCGTGTCTTCGTCAAGCGTTCGACGGCCTCCTTCGAGTTCAAGAAGGCGTGGTTCGGGGCTTCGTTTCCGGAAGATAGGGAGATGGCCTTGGTGCGGGCGCTGCCCGTGGACGGCTGCGCACCACTCATGTTCCAGAACACGTCCCTCTACAAGGGAAGTGCCGTCCTGGCCGACCGGGGCGGCTGTAGCTTCGTGGACAAGGCGTGGCATGCGCACAACGCCGGGGCGTCACTACTCTTGGTCATCAATAACCCGGACACGCCCTTCGACCGACCCACCGCCGGCTACGCGACGGACGCCGAGCCCACGCCGTCGCCCGACGCCTTGGCGGTCGGTTTAGTTCATCAGGACGCCGGGCCGGCATTAGTAAGAGCGGCTTCTTCTGTGTGGGCGGCGCACGGTGATAGCGCGGTGGAACTGACCCAAACGAGGGCGCCCTGGCGCGCGTTCCTCGAAGCGCACGGTTTACTCAAGAAGAGTGTCGTGGTCGATAGGAGGCAGGGCCCCTGGGATGTTAGAGACGCGACCACGGTGCGAGCCGTGCCCCTCAAGTGCGTGCCGGGGCGGCCCGACTGTTCTCCAGTACTAGAGTCGGAGAAGAAGGTGCTCCCGGACACGGATTCCGGCTCTCTTGTGGTGGACGACGAGAGCTTCGAGTTTGTGAGCGCGGCCTGGGGCGGCGTGCTGCCCGACCGGCCCCTAACAATTGTTGTGGCGACGCCGGAACACTTGTGCGCCGAGCCGCCGCACTGGGTCTGCCGCACCCTGTCCCTGTTGTGTCCCGGTCCGAACTACCCGGCCTTTTATGCGAAGGCGGCCGGGGCACTCGTGGTCGCGAAGCGCGGCGGCGGCTGCGCGTTCGCCGTCAAGGCTCGGCACGCTGCTTCTCTAGGCGCCGCTGTTTTGGTCGTGGAGCAACGTGATGAGGAGCCGCTCCTGCGCATGGGCGCGCGGGCCCCGCCCTTCCCGCAGGTCGTGGGCGTCGCGGTGCGGTCCAAGGCGGGCCGGGCGCTGCGGGCGGGCGGCGTCGCGTCCTTGCGCGCTGCCGAGGCCCCGGGCTTCGCGCACCGCTGGCTCGAGCTCGCCGAGAGCGCGCCCTGGCCCGTCGACGCGGGCAACGCCGGCAAACTATTGGCCTCGGTGGTGGAGAAGAACGCGGGCTCGGCCGAGCGCCTCGCCTTCGCGTGGGCGGCGCACGCGGGCCGCGCGACGGAGTTGGCGGCGCGGGGCGAGCTCTAAGCGCCTTTGGCTGCCCGTCCATAGGTCTCCCAGCCACGAGATGAGAGCTGCCTGCAGATTTGGTCGTTTAACCCCGCACTTTAAACGCACGAGCGGCGCGGCCTCAAATAGGCTGGGAGTAGTGCCTTTAGAGCAGTGCTTGACGGAGTTGTGCTGCTCGACAGCGTGTAAATAGAGCGCTGCCATCGCTGCGCGGTTCGTATCCGACCGCAGACGAACAAACCCAAGCTGCCGGATCGCATCCTGCCGGCCCTAGAACGCTTTTGAGGGCGCACGGAGCTGCGCCGCACACGATGCCCCGCTCCTCGTCCCTGCCGCCGGGCCCGCTCGGCCGCGCGAACAGCGGAAGAAGTGTCCCGCCCGAGGCGCCCAACCGGAGCGTCCTCCTCCGGAGCCGCGGCTACGACGCCACGAACGGCCGCGTGCTCAGCGAGGGCTCCTTCGGCTCCATAAAAGCCTGCGAGCGTTTGGGAGATGGCGCAGTAGTAGCCGTCAAGCTCATCGAGCAGCCCACGCACCGCTACGCGACCGAGAAAAGAGTACTAGAAGTGGCCTCCAAGGGCGAGACGCCCTTCGTCCTGGCTTTATTGGACGCTTTTGAAGCGCCGGGTGTGGCGTGCCTCGTGACCCCTCTCTATGACGGCGACGCCCACGACTTGTTACGAGCGGTGCGCGCGCAACGACGGACCGAGGGGGTGAACCCGAAATCAAGGAGCATGTTCAGCTCCAACGATGTGGTAGAAGCCAACGGTCTCGACACGGACACGGCGCTGACCATCATCGCGCACACGGCCGCTGCTCTGGACTGGCTCCACGCAAGAAAAGTAGCACATAGAGATCTAAAACCCGAAAACGTGCTCTGCGCCGGCGGCGGCGGGCCGCAAGCTAGATTCGTGCTGGCGGACTTCGGCGTCGTGGGCGTGGGCTGCGGGCCGACGACGGGCGCGCGCACTTTAGTGGGGACCCCGGAGTACGCGGCGCCCGACATGACCACCGCTTTTTTAGCGAACGGCGGCGACGCGAAGGTGGGTGCCGGCGTCCTTTTTTTACGAAACGGGTCCCTGACGAAAAGACCAACAATTGTATTTGCTACTACCATCTGAGTGCTCGATGATGCTACTACTCCACGTCCGCGGGGCTGAATACCCCGCCGACCCCGAGACCCGTTCCTTAAAAGACCATGGGGGGGCTTTTGTTTCCTTTTCACGAGTATGCACGACGCAGGTACTCCAGGCCTTCGAGAAGTCCTCGAGACGGGGCCACGGCCTCGGGAGCTTCTTTAGAAGGCGCTCCAAACAAATGTGCGGCCAGACCAAGACCCTGGGCAAAACGGAGTACGGTCACGCGGTCGACTGGTTCGCGCTCGGCTGCCTGTTGTACGAGATGTGCAGCGGGAGCCCCCCGAAGCAGGGGCCGTGGGGTGCCGCGAAGTCGTGTCGGGGCCTGGATGCTGATGTGGCCTCGTGCATCGACTGGTTACGGAGCGAGGACCCGTCCCGGCGGTGCGGGGTTCGGGGCGCTTTGAGCGATTTGAGAAGGGCGGGCGCGAACGTGGCGCGGGCGCTGGACGCCATGACGGCCTTACAACGTTCGTTCAAGGAGCGGCCGCGCGCGTCGCCGCGCAAGGAATTGAGTGAGGCGCCCTCGCCGGTCACGAAGGCGGCGGGCACGCGCGACTGGGCCCGGCGGCGCGACATGCTCGCGCCGCCGCCGCCGACGCCGTCGCCCACGAAGAGCGAGCGTCCACAAACGGAGCAGGCCCCCGTGGCGCCGCCGCGCCCGGCCACGACGCCGTGCGTCTCGCCGGACACGTCGCCGCGCGCCACGGACCAAGCGGCGCCGGCCGGCAGCCCTGAGGCCGCGGGCACGCCGCCCGCGCAACGGTCCGCGACGCCGGCCCGGCCCACCAAGTCGACCGTGCGCGCCAAGCAGCCGCGGACGCCGCCCACGGCGCGCTCGGGTCGGCGCCTCTTCGACCCGCCGGTGCGCCCGGCGAGCCCCCCCTCTACATCAAACCCGCCGTCGCCCGAGGCCCGCGTCCGGCCCGCGTCCGACTCGCGCGTCACGGACCTGAAAGCCGCGCGCGACGCGGCGGCGCGCGACGCGGCCGACGTGCACGTGGCCGACAGCGTCGCGTCCGTCGTCGACGCCGCCGTGCGGGCCGCGGAGCAGGACCGGTCGCCGCGCGCGACGCTCGCGTCGGCGGCCAAGAAGCACGCGTCCCGGGCGGCGACCGAGGCCGCAACGGCCGCGCGGCGCGCCCGGACGGCCACGGCCTTCGCGGCGCGGGCCGCTGCGGCGGCGGCGGTCAAGGCGCCCTTGGACCTCGCGTCGGGCGAGTGGAGTCCGCTGCGCCGGGCGGTGCGGTCGCGCGTCCTCGCGCTCGAGGCGCGCATCACGCCGCCCGCGTCGCCCGCGCCGAGGCGCAAGGCGGCGCCTCACCTGCAACCGGCGCGCGGCCTCGCGGCGCTGGCCGTCGTGTGCTTGGGCGCGGCCTTGTTCCTGCGGGCGGATCCGGCCTCGTTGAACCGACCGCGTCCGCCCGCGAAACCCGCGGCGGCGCCGCGGCCCGGCCGGCCGCCCGACTTTACGGCGCTCCGGAAGCCGCCCCCGCAAAAGACGTGCCGCTCGCCGCTCAAAGACTTCGTCCACAAGCCGACGGTGGTCGTCCGCAAGCGCGGGCCGCTCGCGCCGCTCGGCAAGCTGATCGATTTGCTCCTGCTGGGGCCGCTGCGGCGACTGCTGTCCAAGAAGTAGCGGGTAATGATGTGTCCAAAGGAACATGGTACATTACTCACAGGTCGCCGCTCCGCCGGTCGTAGGGCGTCTTCGGCGGGCGCGCGTCGTCCGCCGCCTCGAAGCCCATCCGCGAATACCCCTTTTTGAGGAAGTGCTCCGCGTTGCCGGCGGGCAGCCACTCCATGGCCTCCGCCCGGGCCTCCGCGCGCGCCATCTCCGCCATGGAGCCCTTCCCCGGCAGCCCCCCGTGCGCGTGGCGGCGCGACTCCTCCTGGATAGTCCGGACGCGGTCGTGCAGTTCCTGCGTCTCGTCTGCGTGCGTCCGCGCCCGCTCCGCCGCCCGCTCCGCCTCCTCGACCCGCAAATCGTTCACGGACTTGCCCGCATTCGACCGGCGCCGCTGCTGTAGGGCCAGCGCGACGGGCGAAGGCCGCACCAGCGCGGCGCAGCCCCACGCTTCCCAACTATCCTTCGCAGAAACGTCGCCCGCGCCCGCCACGCCGCACTTTTCCCAGTCCACGTACTCGCGCACGAAGCCTCCCTCTGCATCCACCTCCTGCCGCGTGCACTCGTTGTAGATGAGAGCCGTCTGCAGCTCGTCGCACCGCCGCATCTCCGCGTCGACGGACGAGCGCCCGACGCGCCGGATGTTCGTCGGCGACGGCGGCACCCCCGCGCAGCCGTCCTGAGTCCACTGCGCTTCAAGGCGGCGGCTCTTCTTGGGCAGCTTGGCCCTGCGCTCCCTGTCGAGTTCGAGGCAGCGGTGCACGTCCGGCGCGGCGGCGCATAATATTATGGTGAGGAGGGCGAGCCAGGTGGGTGTCATCGTCCGGTGGGTGGCACGCACCCCTCTCTACTCTGTCGCTGGCGTCATGGTGCGATCGGTCTGCGTTTCGGGCGCGCGGGCAGCCTCTCTCACAAGCTCGCATGCGCGAGCACCGAATTTGTTCGGGTTCGGGTTTTCGTGCGGGTTTTGTGCTCTCCCATTTGGCGCCAACTTATACAGCTGTAGCGCGTCTTTAACGCCCTGTTACTAGATCGGTTACTAGGCCGACGACGAGCGCGCTACAGCGCAGCGTTGCGGTGATCTCTGGCCTGCTGACAAGTGCGCATGGATTACGCCGCGGCCGAAGCGCGGGCCCTCGCGGCGAAGCGCGCCTACCCCACCAAGGGCACGGTCGTCGAGGCGCGGTGGTCGACGGATTTTGGGCAGGGGAAAGAGTGGTACCGCGGCAAAATTAGTAGAGTGATCCCACCGCTGTACCACTCTTTCCCACTGCCCGACCCCACCTTCGACGTGGCGTACGACGACGGCGAGCTGGAGGAGAAGGTGCGGTGGGAGAACATTCGCGTCGTGGCCCCGTCGATGCCGCTGCCGTGCGCTGTCACCGCGGCGATCCAGGAGGCCTATCCAAGGGAGCTGACTCAAGCGGCGAGCGCTGCGGAAGCTGCTGCAGCGTCACAAGCCTCGAGCCCACGCTGCCACGCGCGGTCGCACGATAGTCAGGCGCGCGGCGTGCCGCCCGCAGCGCGGTACCGGGCCTCGATGCGCGAGGCCGAAGACGACGGCGACAACGAGTCCGACGACAACGAGTCCGACGACGACGACCTGCCGTCGCGGAGCGTCGAGGAATTAAAAGAGATCTGCCGGCGCCGCAACTTATCCGTCTACGGCCAGAAAGCGGATCTCGTGCAACGAATCGTGATCTTCAAGAGACAACCGGCGCCTGTCGCTTGGGCGGGGCGTTTCGGTAGCAAATGTGTGTCCTTGCCGCCTGCGGCGCAGCCGTCGGCCGCGGCGCCGCCACTGAGGATCGAAACGACGCCGGCGGAACGCGTGTCGGCGCTCAAGGTCTGCGCCGTGCAGCTCCGCGCGGCGCCCCGCGACGTGGAGGGCAACCTGCGCCGCGCCGCCGAGTTGATCCGCGCCAACCCGGGCCACCACCTCTACGTCCTGCCCGAGCTGTCGAGTTGTGGGTACGGCGACGACGTGCTCGCGAACTGCGCCGCGTTTGCAGAGACGCCAACCCACGGCAGCGTGTTCCCGTTCTTCGAGAGTCTGGCCCGGGAAATTGGAGCGCACATATGCTTCGGCTTCCTGTGTCGCACGTTGAGACCCCTTGTAGCGGCGCCTGCCGTCGGCAGCCGCGTCGTGTCCTACAGGACCCCAGGCGTCGTGATCCGCGCGAACACTGTCGCCCACGTTCTCGGGCCGCGCGTCGTGATCGATGTGCGCTTCGACCAAGGCACCGAGAGACCATGCCTCCTGGCCGAGCTCCGGACACCGGTGTTCACTATCGCCCAGGCCGTCGTCGCGCCCACGGGCGCCGTCGAGCTCGTCTACGACAAGATGCACCTGTGCGACATAGGCGCCTGCTCGGAAGTCGGCTACGGCCTCACGCGCGGCGAGCGGCCGGGCGTGTTCACGTGTAGGGGCTGGCGCGTCGGCGTGTGCATCTGCTACGACCTGCGCTTCCCCGAGCTCTGGCGGCACTTGGCCTGGGAGGAGAACTGCGACCTGATTCTGCACCCGTCGGCGTTCGGAAGGGACGCCACATTCCCCATGTACCACACGTTCGTGTCGACGCGAGCTGTGGAGAACGGGATCTATGTGTTGTCGGTGAATTTCGCCGGCGCCGAGTTCGGCGAGTCGATAGCCGCGCCGCCGTGGGTCGGGCCCGTGCCGGGATGCGCCGACCAGTGCGCGCGCATACTGGGCTGCGACGAGGGTGTCCTGGCGCTCCGTTGCGAAACGGCCGTGCTAGACGCCGTGCGCGCCGCATATCCCTACCGGCGCAACGCGCATCCCTGCTTGCGCGCATCGGCGCCGGTCGCCGTGGCTCCGGCGGTGGCGGTCTCGCCGCGCGCACCGCCGGCCGCTGCGGCGGCGACGCCGTTCGCGCTGGCGGAACAGGACCCCGCGAGCCACCGCCGACGGTGGACGGACTCGGAGATCTCGCTCTGTATGTCCGCGGTCGCCCAATACGGGGAAAAGCGCCACAAGGCCATCGCGGCGGCCGTGGGGACGCGGACGACCGCCCAAGTCAGGACGTACTTGAACAGGCTCAAGGCGAAGGTTGGGCGTCCGCCGCCGCCACCGCCGCCGCCAGACGCCGTCCCGAGCCTGCCTGTGCAAGTGCTCGCGCCGCCTGGCCGCCCCGTATGGACTCCAAGAGGGTCTCCAAGGGCCGAGGCGCAGACCCTGTCGGCCCTTATGGGACTCCAGGAGGCCTGCCAGCAGGCCACCGCGGCGTCCGCCGAGGCGTGGGCCGCGCCGCCGCCAGGCGCCGCGTCCGATACGGACGACGAGGCCTGGACGCCTTGGTCGCGCGACTGATATGTTGTAATGTCGTGATGTTTACACTAGTAGTTAGCTTCAAAAACGTCATCGCCGCCGCCGCACCGGCCCCGCGCCACCCCCACCACCCCCCGGCTTGGCATCGTCGCTGTCCGACCCCGCCCCCTGGTCCTCTAGTTCATCACACCCGCCCCCCCGGCGCCTCACGGAGACCAGCGCAAGGCAACAAAAGACCCCGCCCCACAGGACCAGCGACCGCGTCGCGTCCGCGTCCCGGAACGCCGCGTCGGCCCGCCACCTATAGTTGATCCGGACCGCCGGCGCAAACGCCGCGGGGGCGAGTGTGTCCGCGTCCTGGTTCCGGTCGCGCCGCGTCCGGCGCTCGTCCCGTTTCCTCCGGTCCGGCTCGCCGTAGCGCCCCGTCGCGTCGATATACACGACCCGTGCGCCGTCGTGCGTCAGTATGACATCAATAGATGTCAGGTTCTGCGCATTGTCAGATAAGCGGAGCCAGGCCGTCGCCTCGTCGTCGGCCGCCAGGGCCAGTTCAATTGTGTCCAGCGACGCACCCGTTTGGGGCAAGGGCACGCCCCGTAGCGTCTGCTGCGACGCGATCCTAAAGCGCGGCGCCGCGGTTTGGCGGCAGTCGCTCCAGGCCGCCGCGGCGCCGCCGTGCAGCCGGCTCCGCGCGCGCAGCCGCACGGCGTCGCCGTAGACATAGGCGCTCGTCGTTGCGCAGAGCACGAGCAGTGCGAGCGCCATCGATGACGTGCGCGGCGCTCGCCTCGACGTCGTGTGGTGAGCTCTCAACAGTGCTAGCGCCATCGATGACGTGTGCGGCGCTCGCCTCGACGTCGTGTTGTGAGCAGCTCTCAGCTCAGCAGGCGCATGCGTGGGATGCGTGCCTTCCGAAGCAGCGAGCTGTCACACCTGTGCAGTACGGATGCGTGGCAGTCCTCTGCTGTTGTTGCTGCTGCTATCAAGCTGAAAGGTTTGCGATTTGCCTGGCTTTTTGGTTTCACAAAACCCGAATTTAAGCACCTGATCCCCGGCCCACCGCGACGAGCCCCCCCCCCCCCAGACGCCATCCAGCGCGTCCCCCAAAAAGAACTATGCCGAGGTACATCTTAGCTATCCGGACACATCCCGGGAGCGCGAACCGAAGACGACGCGGGGGGACGTTATTTGTGCGGTGATTTCTTCTTGAGCAGCCGCCGGTCGTTCATGTTGTCCGCGAGCTTTTGCCGACTGAGCGCGTGGCTGACCTCGTCGGCGCCCTCGTTCTCGACCCAGTCGTCGTCCACCGACGTCTCGCCTAAAGCTTCGTCCTCGAAATCTCTCAATTCTCGCCGCCACTTCGTGGCCGGGGAAATTTGCCGCTTTGTCTTCTCCGTGAGGAGTTCCACGGCTTTCAATAAAGGCATGTTCTCGTATTTCACGAGGTACCCCAGGACGATCAAAACGGCCCACTCCGATCGCGCGAACCCTGATCGCGAATGGACAAAAATAGACCCGCCGCACTCGATCTGCTCCGAGATGAAGTCGCACGCCTCGTGTAAGTTCGGCGCGCACTCCTCTCTCGTCGTGTCCACGTCCAACTGCGTGAAATTCTCGTTTTGGACGGGTTTGTCTACTGTACTAACGACCGCCGTCATGCCGTTGTCGAGTAACGTGGCTTCTAGACTTGCGCCCATCTTCGTGCCGGAGACGGCGCTGACCCACAAGTTCTCGGCGACGTTGGCTATTGCGGACGAACAGTCGAAGGACGATTTGACGGCCTCGTCTTCCACCACTTTTTCCTTCTCCTTCTTCTTGCCTTCTCTTCGGCCTCGCCGTTTCGCCTTCTCGGCGCCCTTGAGCTTGCCGGGGCTGCCGGGCGGGCTCTTCCCGCTTTTTGGCGGCGACTTGGGCGGCTTCGGCGGCGACTTGGGCGCTTGCTTCGGGGAAGCGATCTTGGGGCTCCCCGGTGGCCGTTTGTCGACGATGGCGCTCATGGTTGGTCTCCCTTTGTTTGTTCTGTCGCGCGCTCTTCGCGCGGGGCTCTTGACGTGTCTCCTCCGCTGTGGGTCTGTTCTCAGGCGCGGCTCGGCGGCACCGAACGCAGGCTCGCGTGATCGATCTGTGACCGCTGTACGGTGGTTTCCTCGCCTCTCCTTAGTCAGCGCACCGCTGGTGGTCTCTGTAGGCGCAGCGCTGGGGCGTCGTGCGATCACGAGGCTCTGTCAAGAGAATCCACGAGTACCGTGGCATCCAAGAGGCAAGAGGACTCCCAGCTCTCAGGCAGCGAGTACTAAGTGTCAGTGCGAGTTTCTTAGCCGCGTTGCGTAATGCTCGGGTTTTGTGGGGCTCTGCGCTGCGTTTTGAGGCCTTTTTTGACTCCAGAGCACGCAGTGGTATTAACGGCAGGGTCACTGTATTCCGCGCCGCACGACAGGGGCCAAAAAATCGAAGGATCCAGCGTTAGCACTCACCTGAGCAAGGACCCAGCAAACATGGCTCGCACACTGCTCATCGCATGCCTCCTGGCAGGCGCGGCATCGAGGCGCGTGTATATCCCGGCGGAGGGAGGAGACGACGAGGCAATCGCTCGCTTCATACTGGAGAGCGCTTCAGCCGACGAATACGACGACGCGTATGCCGACGAGGGTACTGGCCGCCTCGACGCGCTCAAACGCGACGACGCCGCAGTAAAGCTCACCTGCCCGCTGGGCAGCCTGGAGCTCAACGCCACCGAGGCGCGCCTCCTCGCGCGCGACGCCACGGAGGTGACGGCCGCCGCCGTGGCACGCCTCCGCGGCGCGGTTGTCGCGGCTCTTAAAGCTCTCGACCGCCGCATCACCGACCCGCGCTGGCTCGCCGGATCGCTCAACGTCAACCGCGAGTGCCGGGGCAAGCTAGAAGCCGCGTTAGTCGCCAGCGCGTCGCCCGCGCAGCACGCGATGAAACAACTCGTCTCGACCGTCCTGGCGCGCGCGGCCGCCGCGTTGGCCCTTTTGCGGCTGCCCGAGCTCCCTTCCCTGGAACCATTGAGTGATGTGCTCCAACCGGCAATGCGAGCTGTTCACAAGGGCAAACGGGTACTTGAGGCCTCTCCCTCGACCTTCGTGCGAGCGGCGCCCTTCGCGCTGGGTGTGCTCGCTTTTTTCTTCGTGGTCTGGGCCGTGACATGCTTCTCGACGGTCGCGTGGCGCCTCGTCGCGTCCACGGCGTCCGTTCTGCTCCCGCTCACAACGCTGACGGCGCTTTCGGCCTTCGTGACCTTTTCCGTCTTCGCGGCGGGTGCCATGCAGCTCGAGGTGTGGGGGTTGTTCCAGCGGGACTTCGGCTTTCATTTGGAAAGCCAACAGCCGTGGCCGCCCGCCGGAGCGGCCGCGTGCGCGTTCTCGGGATGGCTCCCGCTCTACTGCGGTCTGATCACCGCCGCGATTCTGGGTGTCTTTTTCCTCGTGATGTATGTGCGCGGGCTCGTCTGCCGAGTATCTTTTTGGCTGCGACGGGCGCGAAAGATCGATGTGGACGCGGCACTCGTCGCGGCCGCGTCCGGCTCCGAATGTGTTATTTGTTTCGAGGACCCGGCGCAGCTGCTCGTGTTTCTACCGTGCGGCCACCGGTGCGTCTGCGCGTCGTGCGCCGAGCGCATGGATCGGCGGTGTCCCCTCTGTCGGGCGCGCGTCCGGGACCGCATCGCGGTCGTGGGGAAGCATCAATTTCGTGTATAATGTGCTATAATTTTGTCGCGGCGATAGCGTGGCGGTGGTGGACTGCGACTGGTGTGCGTGTGACTACTTATTGCGACTAGCCCCACTAGTGAGGTCTTTGTTACGGTGCTAGGACTAGTGGCACTAGTACGACTGGACAAAAACCCGTGCGTAAAACCCGAACCCGAGACTGAGCAGCGACGCGACGCGCAGCTGCACTGCTCGCTACGTGCAACTACATTTGAAGCACGGCGCAGCATCGATTCGCCTTCGACTCCTGTAGCGCGTCGGTGCATGGGTAGGGCGCGTTGCAAGCTCAAGAAGGCAGGTAGGGGGGCGGTGTCTGTGACTAAGCGGCTGCCGAGCCCGCGCTTAAACAAGGAGAGACGAGACCGGGACCGTATCATGACGAAGAATGCGAAGCAACACAAGGGCACGCCCGCGAAGGCGGCCGACCAGAAGCCAAGCAAGCCGCGCAGCGCCGCGGCCGAGGAGCGCCGCGCCGCCAAGCAGGCCAAGAAGAAGGCGGCGAAGCGCGCGAAGCGGGAGCCGGCCCCGGACACCCGGCCGCCGCCGGCGGCCGCGGCGCCGCCGGCGACGCCCAAGCCCCTGTCAAAGTGGATGAGCAAGTTCCTCGCGACGCCGCGCAACACGGACATCGCCGAGGACGGGGGGCTCATCGACGTGCCGCTCGACGACACCTACATGGTCGGCTTCGCGGCGCGGTGCAAGCAGGAAGCGCCGCCCAAGTGCGAGGACTCGTCGGACGACGAGTCCGTCGTCTTGCTGCCGCCGCCGCCGCCGGCCGCCGCGACGTTTTCGGTGTTTGTGGCCAACGTCCCCTTCGGCGTGAACTTGGCGCAGATGCGCGACGTCTGCGCGACGACGGGCGACCTGGTGGACGTGGACGTGCCATTATGTAGGAGCGGCCCGAACCAGGGGCGGCTGGCGGGCTACGCCATCGCGGCGTTTGCCTCGAAAGAGGCGGCCGACAAGGCCATCCAAGCGCTGGACGGGCGCGACTTCGACGGCCGGGAGCTGCGTGCGCGGTCGCTCGAGGACGACACCGGGACCCCGGGGCGGGCGACTCCGGCTTCACGTCGCAAGGCCAAGGCCCCGCGGCCGCGCTACTTCGACGACGGCGACGCGAAGCCGGCGCGCCAGTCGAACGTCATGCGCTGCTGCCTGTGCGCCTCGGACACGCACCTCATGGACGCGTGCCCGAACCAGCTGTGCCGGCGGTGCCACCAGCCGGGCCACCAGGCGCGCGCGTGCCGGGGCCGGCCGCAGCCCACGCCGGCGCTGTGTACCGCGTGCGGCGCCGTGGGCCACTCGTGGAAGTGGTGCGAGGCGGGGGACGGCGAGGCGCGCCTGTCGGACGGCGCCACGTGCATGGTGTGTGGCAAGCCCGACCACCTGATCTGCGGCAAGTTCGAGGGGCCGACGACGCACGACGTCTACTGCGCCTGGTGCGCGCGCGCGGGCCACACGGAGCCCAGCTGCCCGATGAAGCAGGCCGGGGGGCGGCGGTCGTCGCCTGCGGGGTCGAGCAGCGGCCGGCGGCCGTCGCCGACGGGAGGTCGGGGTCTCTACTCGCCGACGGGGAGCCGGTTCTAATTTATTGGTCACAAAACTAAGGAGGCTTACGCCGCCGACGATAGGCGGTCGTCATCTGCGAGGGAACGGGGTACCCGTATTTCCGCAGCGCACTTTCGGACAAGCTGTCCATGGCGTCGAAGCGATGTTTTGATGAGCGCCACTTGGCGACCGCGTCTGTTCTCGCGAGGGACCCCGTTCCCAATTTGTCGTGCGTGCCGAGGTCGCGCGACAGCGCCGCGACGGCGGCCTTGATATCCACTACTGAGCCCGGCAGCACGACGGCGGCCATCCGGCGCAAGGTCGACGCGGCCCGCTTGCCGCGCAGGTCCTCGAGCCGCACCACGATTGACGGCAGGCCAAGATCAGCGAGGGTCGCCTCGGTAGCCGCGTTCCACTTGGCCCAGATCCTGCGTAGAAGCGACCGTGAGTGACGTCGCGTCGATGACGTGGGCAGATCAAGCTCAACGCTGAGTCGCACGTCAGCTTGCGCAGGTGCGCCGGCCGGCCGGCCGGCGCCAGCGCCTCCCCAAAAAGCTGCAGCGGCCAACCGCTTGAGTCCCCCAGCGCCTGGTCACGGCCGTCCCTCACAACGTGCACGTACGACGCGTTCGAGAGAGGCAGCCACGGCAGTAACAGAGACAGCTCCGGTTCCTTCACGAAAAGTACGGTGCCGTCAGCCGTGCGTAGATGACTGCGCCCGTGGAGGTACAGGTGTGACTGCTTCCGCAGGATCGCGCCCAGCGAAATGGACCCGGCGCGCGAAAGAAATGATCGAGTAGTAGGCAGCGCGCCGGTCATTTTCACGCGCCGCGCGATGAGCCCCATCGCCGCGCAGCAGCCCACGCCGGAATCCCACGCGGCGTCGCCCCAGCCCTTCGCGCCCAGATGTGCCAGCGCTTCGGCGGCGACGCGCGTGCCCGAGCTCGGTAAGCCGCCCACGAAGATGGTCTGAGCCTGGGTGCAGGTCGCAAGGACGAGCACGTTGCCCCGCATCGATCGGCAGCTGCCCCAGTGGCCTCCACGCCGGCTAGGACTGCCCTCTACTGTACGTCTGCATGCCGGTATAGCGTACTCCAGGGTCAGCCAGAGCCAGCGCCGGCGCTAAACCCGTCAAGCTAGAAACCCCGGGCGTCTGTGGCCCAGGGCTCGATGTCCGACTATTGATCTTGTTACTTACCGGTGAGATGCCAATGGAATGATGCGGGGCCGCGCAGATGGGGTGTGGGTTTCTCGTGCTTTTATTCCTTTCGAGACATCTATCTTACACAGAGTTCAATGCCACATTTGAGGAGCAACAACATCACGCTCACAACCCCCGCTTCGACACCGCGGCGTCGAGGCGCGCCTCCGTCGCCGCCCACAAAGCGTCCGCCAACGCCTCGTCCTTGCCCTGGTCCGAAAGTTTTTTCGCGATGGCGCAGTTGTCGAGGTACGCGCCGCGCTCGACGTCCGGCGCGACCGCGGCCCACACGGTCGTCGCCGCGCCCTGGGGGATCGACTTGTCGGCCAAAAACATGCCGAGCAGTTTGCCACCGATGCCGCCGGCCGCCGGCGTCTCGCGCCACAGCGGCGTGCGGATGACGCCCGGGTGGACGGAGACGGCGGTGACCGTGTCCGGGAGGCGCTTCGCCAATCCCTTGGCGAAGAGGACGTTCGCCAATTTGGAGTTGCCGTAAGCGCCCCACGGTGAGTAATCTATTTCTTTGAAGTCGAGGTCGAGACTCTCGGCGCTCCACTCCTTGGCGGACATTTGGTGGGCCGTGCTCGCCAGCGACACGACGCGCGACGGACAGGCGGCCGTGCCCCGCGCCTCCAGTTTGGCTCGCAGGAGCCGCGTCAGGTAGGCGTGGCCGAAGTGGTTGACGCCGATCTGCTTCTCGAACCCATCGACGGTGAGCTCCTTCTCCTTGGTCGCCATGATGCCCGCGTTCAGGACGAGCAAGTCGACGGCCGTGACGCGGTCCGCGAAGGCCTTGACGCTCGCGAGGTCGTTCAGGTCGAGCTGCTCGATGTCCACGTCGTAGCGCGTGTACATGTCTTCGCGCGCCGCCTTGCCGGCCTCGACGTTGCGGCACGCCAAAATAACCTTGCACTTGGCGCTCGCCAAGGCCTTGACCGTCTCGGCGCCGATGCCGCTGTTGCCGCCCGTCACGATCGCGACCTTGCCCTCTAGGTTTGGTTTAATCGTGGCGATCACGTCGGCGGCCGTCGACTTCTTGCCCAGCGCGATGGGTGCTTTTGTCGAGAGCCCCCGCGACGAGCGCAGCCAGGCGAACATGATTGCGACGAGCAGTCTGGTCATGGAGTGGAGAGGCGTAGCCTTCAAAGCGTTGCGTGCAGGGGTAATGAAGTGTTGGTTTGAGTCACTTGAAGCAGCGCGAGCAGCTGTGGTGCAGTAATGGCGCAGTTTAACACTGTGTGTGTGCGCTGGCCACTATGAGGCTGCATGACGATGGTTAAAAGTTCGGGGTGCGCCGCGAGGATGGATATGATATGCGCGCCTCGGAAGCGTCTGGGCCACGATTCCGAAGCCCAGTACGCTTTCGACGCGACCCCGAGCCGCGCGCAGGCTGCGCGCGCGACGGTCGCCGCCGCGCGAACAACAACGCCATCGAGGGGTACGACGACCGGACGCCGCCCCAGGGAACGACGAGCTAGTACGGGGGTTACGCCACCCCCACAACCATCCTAGAACGCCAGCTTCGTGCCGACCACCGCGAAGGAGGCCCCCTCCTTGAGCAGGTAGGTGATGGGCCCCATGCCCGTGAGCTGGTCCGTGACCAGCATGCCCATGATGCCCATCATGGCCAGGCGCCCGTTCTTGAGCTCGCTCGTGAGCTTCATCTCCTTCTCGGCCGGGTCCTCGTAGCGGCGGAAGAGGTCGCCGCCCACGTTGCCCGCCTCGAGGCTGGGGTCCTGCTTGAAGGTCGTGGTCTCGAGCACGCCGATGAAGCCGATGAGCTGGACCCAGCCCGCGATCGGCACCGAGTTGGGGAAGCCGTGCGTCGCGGCCAGGCCGGTGGGCACGTCGGCGAACTTCAGGCCCGCCGACGGGCTGAGGGTCCCGGGGAAGTTCAGCTGCAAGTCGTTGTAGAGGTAGCCCACGGTCGCGGCCATGGAGACGCGGCCGTGCTTCAGCTCCACGCAGCGCCAGCGGTGCAGCTGCTCGTCGCTCGCGCCGTCGCTGAGGCGCAAGGGGTCCCAGAAGCCCGCCGTCTCGATCGTGCCGCCGAGCATGTCGCGCGCGCCGGCGACCTGGACGGTCGCGGCGGCGGGCCGCGCGGGCGCGACGAGGCCCGCGGCCGGTGCGACCAGCAGGAGGGGGAGGAGCTTCGCCATCGTCGTAGACCTGTGTGAATGTTGGAGCGTGAGAGGCGGCTCCCGTAATTGGAGCGTGCGGACTTCTCCGAGGTCGGACGGCGGCCGCCTGGGCTTGTGTGTGGCCGCCTGTTTGTCCTGTTTTTTGGGAGCGTTCTGGCGCATGCGACTGCCCGTGCGTCGCCGCACGACGGTCGCGCCACCGAGGCGGCCGCGCCTCGACGACGCTCGGGAGGCATCTGGTGCCGCTATCTCGGCCGCAGGTGAACCGATCGCGCAGATTTTTGCAGCTCAACCGTCCTTCGTAGCCGATCGAAGAGCAAATACGTCCAAAGAATCCGTTAGTGGCGCTGCGGCGTGCCTACGGAGCTCACAAAAACTGGGATTGCGGCAATCTGGGGATCGACGGGTTTTTCAAGCCTAGTGCCACTAGCCCGCAATGCTTCGGTGCGAGAGACATCCAGGCATCGTCCTAGGCCCTAGTCACCGGACCTGAACAGCACAGCTCGAAAAAACGGCGACCCTGGAGGGCCCGCGGCCGCGCGAAGACCAAACTACGCAGTTGCACTACATACCCCGCACAGCGTGATGCGCCAGGGATGTGTTCATCAAAACGCCTTAGACCCCGGCGACGCCGGCGACGCCTGGGGCACGTCCATGGGGTCGAAGCCGGCCCGGGGCAGGTGGATCGCG
>Ga0114994_10000100_pt1 | contig 46020 bp, 20 predicted proteins | sample ArcticOcean_MG_C_9_FD_87043 | JGI IMG/M metagenome (GOLD analysis project Ga0114994, IMG submission 87043) | Marine microbial communities from western Arctic Ocean - ArcticOcean_MG_CB2_152 | ecosystem: Environmental > Aquatic > Marine > Oceanic | place: Arctic Ocean: Canada Basin | collected...
ACCCGAACCGGAACCGGAACCTGAGTCTGAGCCTGAACCAGAACCTCAACCTGAACCGGAACCACAACCGGAACCACAGCCGGAACCTGAACCGGAACCTGAACCGGAACCTGAACCTGAGCCTCAACCGGAACCTGAACCTCAACCCGAACCTGAACCGGAACCTGAGTCTGAGCCTGAACCAGAACCGGAACCGGAACCCGAAGCACAAATAGATATATATACTGAATTGTTAGATGACGGAACACATTTCTTACAGATTCGCGGTATAGCAGAAGATAATTCTTTGGTTAATATGGATTTCGGCGATGATAGTATTGGGGACTCAACTAGATCATTATATAAAAGAGTAATTCAAACAACGTTCGATGGTGAAACTAATCCTCATGAAGCAGAAGCTCGATATGAAACACCAGGTGGCTTATATAAACAAGTAATAGTACCATATGAAATTACAAATACAACGCATATACCTATTGTAAAGTCAAGAAAACGTGTTATTGCTGGTGGTCCCAAGTTTATTGATGCTGTTATTGTAACCACTGTTACGGTAGACAATAAGTTCTATCTATTATTGAATAATAAAATGGCGTATGTATGCATATTAGATGCAACTGATACAGATACGCAGGGCGGAGATGCGAGTAATACAGGAACACATAAATTATATACCTCAGAAGTTGATAATGATTTCTCGGTTTCGCCACCTGAGCCTGAACCAGAACCAGAACCAGAACCAGAACCAGAATCGGAACCTGAACCAGAACCTCAACCAGAACCCCAACCGGAACCGGAATCTGAACCTGAGCCAGAATCAGAGCCAGAACCTGAATCTGAACCGGAACCGGAATCTGAACCTGAGCCAGAATCAGAGCCAGAACCGGAATCGGAGCCTGAGTCGGAGCCGGAGCCTGAATCCGAACCTGAACCAGAACCAGAACCAGAAATGGAATTTGATCCGAATGGATACCATAACATATCTGCTTTCTTAATAGAATCATCGAATACATATGATAGTATTGCAGAGTTCCAGGTTTGGTCTAGAGGTGTTAACATCGCAAGTTCTACATATGGTTCTACAGCAACACATATTGGAGATGAAACTGGTTCTTATCCAGATTTTGCTATTAACGATCTATGGCGTGAACCCGGAGAACCGTATGCAAAGAATAATTCTATTCCTGTAAATCTGTTAGTCACTTTATCTGCACCAGTTAATTATACAGATATCGAAGCTATCATTATTTATCCATATGTATATGGAAGTACATCTACACCCGTTAATCCAAATGCAACATTCAATAATGCATCATTCTCGGTACTTAATGAACTTGGAAGTAAATTAAAGACTATTAATGTCGGAACACATTCAGCACGAGCTATTAAATTCGTTTTCGAGAATTATGAATATCCACTAGTAACTACATTTAATCCAAAGATTCTTGGAACTACAGATATTTTTATGAAACTCGGTCAAGATGAAAGTGGTAACAAGACATTTGCTACTTCAACTATAAGCCCAGATTATGATTATCTATTAACGTTTGATTTACCATTTGTTTTCAAAGAACCCCAGCCTGAGCCTGAACCTGAACCTCAACCTGAGCCTGAGCCAGAATCTGAACCTGAGCCTGAATCTGAACCTGAACCTGAGCCTGAATCTGAACCTGAGCCTGAATCTGAACCTGAACCTGAATCTGAACCTGAACCTGAATCTGAACCTGAACCGGAACCCGAGTCTGAACCGGAACCAGAACCGGAACCTCAACCGGAATCGGAACCAGAGCCTGAATCGGAACCAGAGCCTGAATCGGAACCTGAACCAGAACCTCAGCCGGAATCCGAACCGGAACCGGAACCGGAATCTGATAATAACAAAATACAATTTATAGAATTAACTGCTGATGATACAACATTCTTCCGTGAAATTGAAATATACGTTGACAACGTTAACGTTGCAGAAAAAATAGTATCATACGCAGATCCTGATACATCGTTATATGATTTGCAAGGGACGGATAGAGATGTTGAGACTACTGCTCAAATTTCAAGTGGAACAACAATTCTTATTAAGACTTCTATACCAGAGTTCAAATTTAATATATTAGGCGGTATTCTCCTGAATAGTTTTGTTAATCTTTCTGGTATAACAATCACTATGAAATTATTGAACTTCAATAGAAATGCATTATTAATTGTAAACACAACAATAAATAACAACGTAAAGAAATTAGCGTATATCGGAGAAAAGCGATTACCATTTGGTACTGTAATAGATCAAGTAGTAGATATCAGATATGATTTATCACTAAGAACCGAAATAATGAGAACACTGGGAGAACCTGAACCGGAACCGGAACCGGAACCTCAACCTGAACCTGAGCCTCAGCCGGAACCTGAACCGGAACCTGAACCTCAACCTGAACCGGAACCTCAACCTGAACCTCAACCTGAACCGGAACCAGAACCTCAACCTGAACCGGAACCAGAACCTCAACCTGAACCAGAACCTCAACCTGAACCTCAACCAGAGCCTCAGCCAGAACCAGAACCTCAACCTGAATCAGAACCGGAACCTGAACCGGAACCAGAACCGGAACCAGAACCAGAACCGGAACCAGAACCGGAACCTGAACCGGAACCTGAACCGGAACCAGAACCAGAATTCCAAGCTATTTCTCTTCTAGACGAAAATGATACTTCACATCTTACATCATTTGATACTAATCTAATTTCACAATATTCGGTTTCATCTACTAATCCACTACAAAAAATATGGAGTGGCGATGCTATGAACTCTAATAGTGTTTATATTACACAAATAACATTACCTACTGAAAACTGGGGAATAATTAAACTATTAGAATTATATGCATTTGACAGCTTATCTTGTGTTGGAATTAATGCTGGTTTCCCCAGAGATGGACAAAACGTAATTATACCGATGACAAAAATTGATTTTGCTACAAATAACAACACATCTGTATATACACCATCACAAACCGTAGGTATGAACGCATACTTATATATTCCAACAAGTCAAGATGACAGTAATACAACTGCTATAGATGGATATACACCTGGAAATTATGCTGAAATATACGCATTAATAGATAATAGTTCATTAACAGATACTCTTAATGGAAGCATCGTTACAGGTAAGTTCATCGTTAAATTACAGCCCAGCTCTTCTATTCAGTTCTTATCTCAGGCAGGTAGAAATATTAACATATCATTAAGTGTTCCAAATACAACAATTCAATTTTCAGTTTCCAATCTGAATAATGATAAATCGTCAGATGAAAGTGGTGCGGCAGTTAATATTTCATGGACAACATCCAATTCAATTAACATTTACTCTCTAGATAATAATAGTGATATTTCATTACCAACATATTCAAGTTATAATACAAAGATTACTAAGGTGACCAGAAAACGCATAGACACGCCGACTGTATATGACCCAATACATTATTATAACGAAACAATCGATTTACTAACAGGAGAATTTAATTCGGTGCCAAACTCTACCAGTTTCACCGATCAATATGGATTATTCTATAACGCAACATATGAATATACCATTTATGGTGTAAATGTAATTACTGGTGAAAATATAGTAACATCTTCACAAGTAACAACTGAACCATTTAAACCAGTTAATTTGACACAAAACCAATATGTAACAGGCCAAGAACCAATTATTAGTGTAACATGGGAGGATGCTATTACAAATGGAACAGCTAGTACTATTACATATACGTCAAATGTTGATTCATTCACAGTTTCTGTCAACATAAATAATATCATAAAAACGGCAACTATTAGTTCTATATATGAGACTGGATCATCGAGTGATAAACTATTTGAATTATCTGATATTCTATATGGAAGAGATTATAATGTATATGTAACATCAAATGGAACTGGAAGTTCAGCATCATCTTCTCTAACCGTTACATATCCCGACCCTGGTTCTGCATTATCAGAGGTATCATTCTCACTTGCAACTAATCAAAACCCATATGATAATACCGATAGGTCTATTGATTCATTCGGTAATACATTAGGTAATGGAAGCAATTGGATTGAATTATCTATCAATACCTATACCGATATTGATGTAACACATTATGTAATTTATGAAAAACAAGTTAAATTATATGAGGTTGCGAAATCAGTAATTGATGCAGATAATGTTTTGATGATTTCAAAGATACATAATTCATCTCGTTCAAAGATAGATATTGATTATGAAGTTGATATATTTATTGATGTAGTAGCTATTAACAAGAACAACAACTTATATAGCAAGGCATCAGATACCGTATATATTGAATCGCTCGACAAACCACCAGCACCATCACCAACACCAGTAACGAATTTAACAGCAACCGGCGGACAAAATAAAATTACTCTTACGTGGGATGATAGCTTATACGCATACTATTATAAGGTCTACCTAATATACTTTAATAGTACTACTAATGACCCAGGTATTCAAACAACAGATGCAATTAATGTTGCAGTCGATACTACTAGTACCACCAACAATACGTCAGTTGTTGCGTTATATAATGGTTCAAGTTACTATGCCAGCGTTGCTACTATAAATAACCACGCATTAACAACAAATACTACAAAGTCTTATACATATAATAGTATAAGCGATAACGTAATATTATCATTCTTTGTAGTGGCATATAATGAAAATAACCAACATAGTGCATGGTCAAATGGAACATGGAAACTCGGTTCAACTACATCAAGTGTTGCAACTAGTCAAGCAGATAACCTATTTGATGCTTTTGCTATTGGCAAATCATTACCTCCTCTTAAAGCACAAGCACCTAATATTAATAGTTCATCTAGTGGATTAAATAATACATCTATGTCATGGTCATTATCAGGAACATATTCCACAGATCAAACAATATACTATTCTATTGATCGTGTATGGAAACCAAGCGATAATACAACTATTGATAATATGCAAACACCGCCTATTAACAGTTCTGGATTAAGTGCTACAGCATTCTCAGATAGTAATCTTGCTCCAGATACTTCATTCAATTACTTTGTTACGACATATACTAATATGAAGGATATTGATACAGATGCCGATATATATGAAGCTTCTGATATATCAGCGAGCGTTACAATTGTAACTTCTTCACAATGGAATAATGATAAGTCCAGATTAAGAATCCTAGAACCATTATCTATTATTAGTAGAATTGAAGGAAGTAACCAACTTCAATACAAGCCGAAATTATACAATACTACCGACTATTCATTACCAGGTGGAACTATAACATGTCCAGAACATATGGTTCCTTTATGGAGAACGGAATCTGTTAACCCAAATAAACCTACTATAATTGAACTTGACGACATCAACGGTGATTATGATGGTTCAATTTCACCAGTAATTAACGAAGGTGATATTATTGCTGTATTTGATTCTAGTAATAAATATTGTTTGGACATATGTGTATGGAATTCATCAGGAGGAAATAAACTAGTATGTTCTCAAAATATTACATCGAATTATGGTATCCAGTATGGTTCTAATTTATATTTCCAAGTTTATCGTTATAGTTCGTCACACAAAGGTATCGAATCATTACAAGTTAGAGATGTAACGCGCCTTGATGGTAATAATAATGTATTATGGCAAACTTCTAATTCTTCGGGATCTAATTACAACACAAGTAAGAAGATTATTCGTATTGATGATGGTGCTACCAGCGGGTTATATACAAATGTTAAATTTATGGTTTGTGATCTTGCTATTAACATGTATCATAGAGGTACTAAAGTCGCTTTATCTGGTTCTTCAGCTTTGAAAAGATGGGTTTATGAAACACAAATATTACGAGAAACAGCAGTTACCATTCCAAGCGCTCACCAACAATATTCAGAATCTGAATTTGATCTAACATATTATAGTAATGAAAACCCTAATTATTCTAACTATGCAGGAGAATATGGCTCACAATATGAAACTGACCCTTGGGATCAAAACACTATTGCATATAGTTCCGGATTTATTTCCTCGGTAACAAGTGGATTATCGAATACTTCTACTAACTTAAGTTATGTCACATATGGAGACCCGGTTACTACTACCGAAAATATTACATTATTTGATTATACTACAACTCAAGATATTACATTCACACATGGAGAGTGGAATTTGATTTCATTTAATGTAATTGACACTGGAAAAAATACAATTAAATCGTTGTTCAATTCCATTACTGGAGCATATGATCAATTAATTATATTCGATGAAGCATTTAATAAATATGCCAAGGTCAACGAAACATGGAATATTAGTAATGATCCATATATTCATTTCGATAGTGGTTATTATGTTAAAATGTTAGGAAATACAGGCGATACTGTTTCTCTAACTATATCAGGAAACCCAATAAAGACAATTAATATTGACTTTACCAAAGGTTATAATTTCATATCATGGCCAACTTCATTCGGTGTAGATGGCGAATATGTTTTCAACGAAATACTAGAAGGGTATGTTACTGATATGTTCTTCAGTAGAATTGTAAGTATTACTAACCCAGCTGGTGCTAGTTTAATTGGTCCACAAGGCCCAGCTAATTTAAAAATTGATACTTATGAACCAGGTTATTTCAGATTTGAGCCTGGACAAGGTTTCATCTTGAATATTACTGAAGCAACCTCTATTACTTTGGATATTACCGATTTCCCTCAGCCCGAACCCGAGCCAGAACCGGAACCGGAACCGGAACCGGAACCTCAACCCGAACCGGAACCGGAACCTGAACCGGAACCTCAACCGGAACCTCAACCGGAACCCGAGCCAGAGCCCGAACCAGAACCGGAACCTGAACCGGAACCTGAACCGGAACCAGAACCTCAACCAGAACCGGAACCGGAACCAGAACCTCAACCAGAACCTGAACCTCAACCGGAACCTGAGCCAGAACCAGAACCTCAGCCAGAACCTGAACCCGAACCTGAGCCAGAACCTCAACCTGAACCTCAACCTGAACCTGAACCTCAACCTGAACCTGAACCTCAACCTGAACCTGAGCCTGAACCACAGCCAGAACCAGAACCTCAACCAGAACCTGAACCTCAACCAGAACCTGAACCTCAACCGGAACCTGAGCCGGAGCCAGAACCTCAACCAGAACCTCAACCAGAACCGGAACCGGAACCCGAACCAGAACCGGAACCTGAACCTGAAGCAATATTTGAAATATTCTCGGAATTAACAGCCGAAAACGATTTATACTTACAAGTTAAGGGTGCAAATATGACAATAACGAATGGTGGAACACCAACCCATTCTGCAGATGACATTAGAACAATTTATAAATACTATGCTGACATAAGTGGGGGTTCTCATCAATATACAATTTCAAATAACGTTGAATATCCATATGTTATTGTTCCATCAGCTAATAATGATTTAGGCCATGTTCCGGTTGTTACTACCAGAAGAGAAGTGACCGAAGGAGGCGCTCGAGGTATTGGTGATATTAAGATTGAAGTGGATGATGAAACATTTATATTAAGAATTAACGGAAAACCAGTATACTTCTATAATGACGAAACAGATGAATTCTCTATATCTGGTCAAGATGATAATGGTATGTTTGTAACACTTGGAACTTCTGATTTCGAGGCTAAGGAACCCCAACCTGAGCCAGAACCAGAACCTGAATCTGAACCAGAATCGGAACCGGAACCGGAACCGGAACCGGAATCAGAACCCGAACCAGAATCTGAACCCGAACCCGAACCTGAACCTGAGTCGGAACCAGAGCCAGAACCGGAACCAGAACCAGAACCAGAACCTCAACCGGAGCCTGAGCCTCAACCGGAACCGGAACCTCAACCGGAACCTCAACCGGAACCTCAGCCTGAACCGGAACCAGAACCGGAACCAGAACCGGAACCCCAGCCGGAGCCAGAACCTCAACCTGAACCAGAACCTCAGCCAGAACCTCAGCCAGAACCTCAACCGGAACCTGAACCAGAACCGGAACCGGAACCGGAACCGGAACCAGAACCTGAGACCGAACCAGAACCCGAATCGGAACCAGAGCCTGAACCAGAGCCTGAACCAGAGCCAGAGCCTGAACCGGAACCGGAACCTCAACCAGAACCGGAACCGGAACCTGAGCCGGAATCTGAGCCGGAGCCAGAACCGGAACCGGAACCAGAACCGGAACCTCAACCGGAACCTCAACCGGAACCGGAACCTCAACCAGAACCTCAACCAGAACCAGAACCTCAACCAGAACCTGAGCCAGAATCCGAGCCTGAACCAGAACCTGAACCTGAACCGGAACCCGAATTCCAAGCAATCGCAGAAATTATTCCCAACGATATTTCAACACTACTTACAGGGGAAACATTTATATCGTCTATACTTTCACCTTATGATTTCAATATAACCAATTATTCAGGTACATACAGAGATCAACCAATAGTTAAATCATGGTCGGGTAGTCCATTTAATAGTAATACTTTCTTCTTTGCTGGAGGATTAAATTTCAACACCGGAAATTGGGGTTTCTCATCAGGAGTGAGATTGAACCAAATATACATATTCCAAAATGCAACATGTATAGGTATTGATAACTCCACTACTTCAGATAATAATCTACAAGGAAGAATGCGAAATATTGATTTTACAAATACAACTTCTCAATCAACATATACTCCCAATCCATCAAGTGGTGCTAGAGCTGAATTAATGATACCCGTTACACAGGGAGATGATACTACTATCGGTTACACAGCAGGACAAACACCACAATTTTACGCTCTTATTAACAACGATAACTTAGCTAGTGTTGATAATGAAGTTATTGGAGGCGATTACTTAGTAAAGGTATCTGTTAGCAATAATGAAAACTTTGAGGGAACATCTAAGACAATTGATAATATTTCGTTAGTAATGAATAACATGAACTTATCGTTGTCATCATCATTCTCGGGTTATACAAATGATACTGGTAATAATGTTAATAACCTAGTTTCTAACTTAAATGATATATTATCTGGAAGAGGTGCAAGCATTAATGTATCATGGAGTTCATCTAGTAATTATATATACAAAGCAATCACTACTAATAATAACTATACTATAGATACTACTGCTTTTACAAAGGTTAATTACGTACACAGCATAACTAGAGAGAGGATGGATAGTTATAATAGCGATGATAAATTACATTCTAATTATCCTACCGTAACTATATTGAATGATAAGGTGAATATGAGTTCACTTGTGGATAGTTATGGTTTATACTATAATGCACAATACAAATATACAGCCAACGCTAAGAATGTTATTACAGGAGAAACAGATACAATAACTTCTATTGTTGTTACAAAACCATTCGTTCCTTTGAACGTTCACCAAACAACCGAGCAAGATGAACTTGTAGTCATTAACTGGGAAACATTTATTGGTTCGGGAACTGATATACCAATCAGTTACCAAATCACTAGAAATTCATACTACCACCCATCGCTGCAGTTACAAATACCAGCAAGATCATACAATATTACAGATACCAATTCACATATGTTTACTGGTAGTGCAACATCTATACTTTACGGAGATACATTTACTATCAGCATTACTGCGTCCAACCAAGCAGGCTCATCTTCTAATTCAACAGTAACAATTAATGCTACCATTCCTAACCCAGGTGCAAGCAACAACAACGTTGTGTTTACGATTACCCCAAAACAAAATGTTTACTATGATGGTATGGGAGCAAAAGAATTAGACCAAGATAGCTTTGGTACCACACTAGATTACTCTCAAAGTACCAGTAATTCGAGTTGGATTGAAATTGATATTCCTAACTTCCCATTCAATTTCACAGGATATGGAGATGCTACTGAATACGAAATTTATGAAAAACACAGAAAGATAGGTTCAATTAGTAGTTCTAGTATTATTAACAATAAGATGTATCTTGCAACAATATTCTCTAACTCAAGTGACAGTAACCCAACACAATTAGGTAATGATTCTGATGTATTCATTAACATCGTTGCTACTAGACAAGAAGAAGGTGAACCAAGACTATTCTCTAATGTTGGTACTACATTATCTACTACTTCATTATCTAAGCCAAATGCTCCATTACCGGCTGCACCAACCGATTTATCTATTGATAAGGATACAAATACTGGTAGAACAGGTCAAAACACATTAACGATTAGATGGACAGCTGCTGAGTTTGCATCAACCTACAAAGTATATCAAATAAGAAATAACAATCTATCACATTATGAAGATGACATATATGATACATACTCTGCATCGAATAACAATTTCAACGCTGGGTATATTGACGAAATTCAAAGTACTTCATCTACATCTGTTACTATTAATAGCATTGCGGGTGAAAGATTAAGAGATAATGCTATATATAGTTTTGCGATACTTGCATATAATGAAGATTTATCTTATTCAATAATCACAGTTGCTTCAACAGAATATCCAAAATATGCAACTACACTCAATTCTAACGCAACTTACATATATAATTCAAATTACATGTTAGTACATGGCAAGACTAACATACCAGCTGCAACAAGTGCCCCTATCGTTAATGCGTATGCAAATGGTGGAAGTATGATTTCAATTAATTGGAGTACAACCGGTGGGTCTCTGGATGACACTATTATGTATTCACTTGGTCGTGTCTATGTGAATGAATTCACTAATATTAATACATCTATTAATTACGTGATACCACAAGTTGATACAACTGGTTCGGGTATTACGTCGGATAACGATAATACTAGCTACTTGGATACTAATCTTGCACCTGGTACGAAATTCATATACTCTGCAATTTCATATACAAATATGAGAACTACACATAGTAAGGCAAACAATTATAGTGCATCTACTACTACCACTACCAGTGAGATTACAACTGTTCCAGGTATGATTGATAGAATTACTGTATTTGATCCTCTTACAATCGTATTAGGAGGGGGCATCTATAGTATTAATGTTAAAGCAAAAACATATGCATCATCTACCATCACCGGATTAGGTGGCTATTCTGTAACTGCACCTTCATTTATGAAACCAGAATGGAGAGATAAAGCTGCCTACCCATATAAACCAACACAATACAATTTGTTCAAGGGATCAAATAATTTCCCTCAAGATGGTTACATCGCACCATATATTTTGAATGGTGATGTTATTGCCGTATTTGATGGTTTCACCAAAAAATGTTTGGATGCTTACACGTGGAATTCAAATGATTCAACACCTCTATTGAATTGTAGTCAAGACATTCCAGGACAAGGATATATGCATGGTATGACTTCGGGATCTAATCCATTCTTTATCGTTTACAGATCTTCATCCAAGACAATTGATCCTTTATATGTCACAGGATATGTATTAATGGATAGCAATAATAGTGTTATTAGCACGAATAGCGGAGGATTAGCTAGAATTAATGATGGACCAACCCATAGTGCATACTATAGTATTACATTTGGAGTATTCGCAAAGGAATACAAATTATACTTGAATGGTATTTTATCAAATACCACTACCACCAATTATATAGCATCAACTACCAACAATATTGTTCAAATTGCAAAGGAGCAAGATGATGAACTGTACGATCATATTATTACATATAGCTATAAATTACCAAGTGGCAGTACTGCACATTCAAATACTAGTGGTTATGGTAAAGAAACTACTCCATGGAATAATGAAAGTGAAATAGCTAGTAGTTCAGTTAGTTATATTACAAATAATGTACCGATTAATTATGTTACATATAATAGTTCAAACATAACTTTAACGGATATAGCAAATACTCAAACATTCATTTTCAAACATGCCGAGTGGAACTTAGTATCATTCAACGTTGTAGATATTAATATTCATACAATTAAGGGTGTTTTCGGAGGTCTAATGGGAGCATACAACCAACTAATCATATTTGACCAAGCCTATAATAAATATTCAGTTGACGATTCCGGGAATTGGAATACTACAGATGACCCCGAAATACATTATGATAGTGGTTACTATGTAAAGGTTATTTGTCCAGCTAATGACGGTCAAGTATCATTATCGTACTATGGTAATTATATAAGTACTATTACTATTGATATGTTACAAGGCCCCAACTTTATTTCATGGCCATACAGCAATACGATTGATGCGTCGTATGTATTTAACTTACCTAGCGATGGAACTATTATACCAGAAGGAACCGCATATAACGGCAATACATTCTTTGATAAACTATATGATATATTTAATCCATCTGGTACAGCAACATTTGGAAAGGCAAAGAATACTTCAGCCGAATATTCGTTAGGCGACTTTAACTTTGCACCAGGGGAAGCATTTATTGTCAACGTTACATCTGATGTATTTATTTCATTAACTGCAGATGCTCTTCCGCAACCTGAACCCGAGCCGGAATCAGAACCCGAACCTGAACCAGAATCGGAACCTGAACCGGAATCTGAACCTGAGCCTGAACCCGAACCGGAACCGGAACCCGAGCCTGAGCCACAACCAGAACCTCAACCGGAACCAGAACCTCAACCAGAACCTGAACCGGAACCTGAACCTCAACCTGAACCTCAACCGGAACCTCAGCCGGAACCCGAACCGGAACCAGAACCTGAACCTCAACCGGAACCTCAACCGGAACCTGAACCTCAACCGGAACCGGAACCTCAACCGGAACCTCAACCGGAACCAGAACCTCAGCCGGAACCTGAACCTCAACCAGAACCTCAACCGGAACCAGAACCTCAACCGGAACCAGAACCTCAACCTGAACCTGAACCTCAACCTGAACCTCAACCGGAACCCGAACCTCAACCCGAACCTCAGCCGGAACCCGAACCGGAACCCGAACCGGAAGCAATGTTTGAAATCTTTGCTGAAAACTTTACAAGAAATGATGGCACAAAGGTTGGTTTCTTACAAGTTAAGGGTGCGTCTACTGATCCAACCTCAACCGGTACTGTATCTAATGTAGAAGATAGAACTGAAATGATTAGATCTATTTATTATTTAATTGGTGATTCTACTATGTTAAGTCCATTTGGAACAAATGTAACTGCTCAAGGATTAAATGAAGCAGGTGTTTCTGGATCTAGACCTGGGGTTATTGTACCAAGCGGTGAATTTACAGAATTTGTTGGTTATAATCTGCAAAATAATCCTTTATCAGATGGACATGTTAATATTATAACAACAAGAAGACTACCGATTACAAGTGCGTCAGCAAAAGATATTAGTGATATTATTATTGAAGTTGATGGTAATAACCAATTATATATTGGAGGAAAAAGAGCATTCTTTTTTACTGGTGATATAAATGACACCGATAATACAGGTGAAACAGATGTTACAAATATGGGTAGTTTCAAATTATTCTTTGACGGTTCAGAATATAATGCACGAGAACCGGAACCGGAACCAGAACCTGAACCCGAGTCTGAACCTGAATCGGAACCGGAACCGGAATCTGAGCCTGAACCGGAATCGGAACCCGAACCGGAACCGGAACCGGAACCACAACCTGAACCAGAACCGGAACCAGAGCCTGAGCCTGAACCAGAACCAGAGCCTGAACCAGAGCCAGAGCCTGAACCAGAGTCTGAACCTGAACCGGAACCATTAGAACCAGAGCCTGAACCAGAGTCTGAACCTGAACCGGAATCGGAACCGGAACCAGAACCAGAACCAGAACCTCAACCTGAACCACAACCTGAACCAGAACCTCAACCGGAACCTCAACCGGAACCGGAACCTCAACCTGAATCTGAGCCTGAGCCTGAACCTGTATTTGAAGTTATTCTCAATCAATTCCAAGATGATACATTCTATTTGGAAGTATTCAGAGCAGACGCAACAGTTACACCTATAGGTACCGCCACAGATGAAAAGAGAATACTTTACTTTAGTTTATTAGATACAAGTAATAATAGTGTTTCGCAAGCAACAAATGCAAATGGTATTTCTTCTGGTACGATGGCATATGTATATATTCCAGATAATGGATCAGGGACTGATATTCCGATGTCTGTTAGAAATGCAGACAGTATTTCAGGAAAATTAATGGTCGATATCTCGTTTAATGATAACAATCACTTAATGATTAATGGATTACTTGCATACATGTCAATTGAAGAAACAGAAGGTATTATCAATCCAGGAGCTGATAATCTATACTTCGTGCCATTCCAAGGAGCACTTGAACCTGATACAAAGACAATTACTATTGGTTCCGGTTTATTTGCTCAAAATATAGTTATTCAAGAATTCGATGTTGATGCTCCACAACCCGAACCAGAACCCGAACCAGAATCGGAGCCTGAACCTGAACCGGAATCTGAGCCTGAACCTGAACCTGAACCTGAAACTTTCGGTGGATTTGTATTTGATGGTTATGTTAGTGAAGCAACTGTTTCTTTCTACTTACCAAACGATTTAACTAATCCGGTGTATACTACAACTACAAATGATATCGGGTTCTATGCTCTTCCAGATGGTATTACCAACGATAGTTTCTATATACTAGAAACTACGGAAGGTACTGATATTGCAACAGACTTATCCATGAATAGAACTGAAGGACACAAGAAACTCAAATCTATTATGTATCATAGAGAGCAATTCTTATACAACAACAGTATTAACATGAATATATTCACTACTTTGAAAACACATATGATACTCAACGAAATTAATTTCTACACCGCTATTACTGATAATGTTACCTGCTTAACACCCATAGGAGCAGCAGGAGGAACCGGTACCAACAGAGTTAGAGTTCAAAATGTATCGGGTTCTAACCAATATCAATTTGATAATACAGGTACAGGTACTAATTACATATCACCAGGCAGCGTTGATTACTTTGGAGTATTCGAAGGAACATACGAATTACAAGGTGTTCCTAGTGATCATCCAATAGCATTTGTAACAAATGATGGTACGGATACGATTGAAATTACATCGGGAACATCGCAAGGTAATTTCACAGTTGTGGATGGTGTATCTAGAACATACTACTCGGGTGTTGTTAGATTTATTGTAAAGAAAGAGTTCGATATATTGAGTTATGCATGTGGTAATCACTCATACATGGGGGGTGAAAACAAAATTAAATTTACGAATAACTGTAATCCTAACTGGTCATCACAAACTGTTGATATTTCAGATGCTATAGTTAAGAAAGATAGTGTATTGAAATACAGATTAGGCATTACCTCATTCGTTGATGTTGGTGTTAATTATATTGAAAATACAACCAACGTTTCATACTTAGCTACAAAATTGACTGCTATATTCAATATTATCGCACCATTACAAGGATTCGAATACACATGGTCTCGTCTAGCAGATACCATTCAATACTATCAATCAAGCATATACATGCACGATACACCATCTGAACGTTCTCTATATGGTTCAACTACTAGCAATACTAATAATTTATTACTCAACACCGGAACTATGATTGATAACTTTACGGTGTATACGCTTGATTTGACAAATGCATCTGTTTCTACAGAACAATCAGATATTGTAACATATATATCTAAGATATCAGGTATTGTTGATGATATTGAAAATGATACTTCAACCGAGGATAATGCGAAACAGGTTCTTCTCCAAAAGATATGCGCATTCACAGCTACAACCCGTGTAGAAAATATAAGTGACTTTAATGTTATTACACTAGCTAACATAGAATCATTAATTGATATTGGGGATGTATTCAAACCACAACCTGAACCTGAACCTGAATCGGAACCGGAACCGGAACCAGAATCTCAACCGGAACCTCAGCCTGAACCGGAGCCTCAACCAGAACCTCAACCGGAACCCGAGCCAGAGCCCGAACCAGAACCTCAACCGGAACCTGAACCTGAACCTGAAGCTGGTGCTATTACAGATACATTAGTTGATATTTCTTTAACTGCGGGTTGGAATATGATTGGTAACGCTATAGATACCACGTACGTAGACGATAACAGTATTGTTGCCTCACAACTATATCACTTTGCGAATGGTGGATACACATTAAGTGACTCACTCGTTGCATTCAAGGGTTACTTCGTAAGAGCATCTAGTGCTGGAACTATTTCATACCTATCTGCCGGTTCTGTTGATGACACAACCATTACATTAACCGCAGGTTGGAATATGATTTCTACTTCTGTTAATTCAACAATTGATGATAGCAACAGCATTATTGCTTCTCAACTATATCACTTCGCAAACGGCGGTTATACATTATCAACTACTCTTGAAGCAAATAAGGGTTATTTTGTAAGAGCATCTAGCGTCGGAGATATTGTATTGAAAGAACAAGCTCTAATCTCATATATGGCATATTCAAGCGGAGAGTCAACCGGAAAAGTTTATCCTATTTCTTTATCAGCGTGGTCAGGAAGTATGTCTACTACGTCATACATTACAATTAATGAACTTGGACCTGCTTCTTCTTTTACAGGAATTGTTGCTAAGGAAGATGAACCTACTGCTCCTCTTACGCCAGCCATTCGAGTTTATAGATTAATTAGTGGAAAACATTATCCAACAAGTAATTTCAATATCGATCTACAGCAATATAACTCTGTTTCATATCCATATACCGAAACTACATATGTACAAATAATTCCTAACGGTAGCGACCCATATCAACTAACAATAGACATTCCTGATTATTCTCAAGATTTATCGTTGAATAATGTTAACATTACATTAAGTCTTGGTGATATGACAGGCGGGTCATTTGACGATTCATATTATACACAGGACTTCCCTAATGCATACACTAATTATAATGTTACAAGCGATATTGTATTATCTGAAAGTGATATGGTTGTGGCGGTAGGAAGAAATACATATATTTATGCTGTTGCAAAAATAGATATTACATTTACAGATGCTCCAGGTTTCTATGTTCCACCCCCACCAGCTGTAATACCAACTCTGTTCCAATTAATATTATCAGCATGGTCAGGTACATCTAATGTTACAACTAAAGATGGTATCGTTATGAGCAGAGAGGTTACAGATTTACAATTGGCTGATGTAGCAAAAGAAGATGAACCTAGTGCTCCTCTTACACCAGCAATTCGAATATATAAGTTGGTTAATTCCAAGCATTACCCAGTACAGGGTGGGTTTAACATTAACTTTGATAATATTTCATATCCATATACCGAAACAATATATGTACACGTGCTTCCTACCGGTAATGACCCACACGAATTAACACTTACATATATAGACAGCACAAACCCACTCCCACCAAGTGCCACTATTACTATGAGCATAGGTGATATGACAGGTGGTGCATTTGATGACTCATATTATAGCCAAGACTTTCCTAACGCATACACTAATTATAATGTTACAAGCGATATTGTATTATCTGAAAGTGATATGGTTATGACCGTAGGAAGAAATGTATATATTTATAACGCTGTGAAGATTGTTATTTCCATACCAACTGTACCACCAGTAGGAACAACATTTGAGCCCGAACCAGAACCTGAAGCTGAACCTGAACCTGAACCGGAATCTGAACCGGAACCTGAACCGGAACCAGAAGCACAACCAGAACCAGAACCAGAACCAGAACCAGAACCTCAACCAGAACCTCAACCAGAACCAGAACCTCAACCAGAACCTCAACCAGAACCGGAATCGGAACCCGAACCGGAATCGGAACCCGAGCCTGAGCCTGAGCCTGAATCGGAACCGGAACCAGAACCAGAACCTCAACCTGAACCGGAACCTGAACCGGAACCTGAACCACTAAAGGGTACAATCTTTGATGGTTATATTAGAGATGCAACTTTGAATTTCTACCCTGCAAATAAACTAATTACAGAAACTACAACACCAACAGGAAGTTGTGTTACTGATTTGTATGGTGACTATATTCTTCCGGATGGTCTAGATATGGGTAAGAGTTATATTATTAAATCTGTAGATGGTTATGATATTGCGACCGTTGGAATTGATGTTTCTAGTAATGATAATCCTTTGGGACAAATGTACTTAGGAGCTCCACGTAATATTTCGTTCAGTTCATTCATAACATTAAATGCTAATGACCCATACCCACCAAAGAATATTAACGTTCTTACATCTATTATTGCAAATAAAGTTGAGAAGACCGTTGAGGCAACAATTGCAGTCGCAAAACAACAGGCTATTGATAATGGTGCGACTGAATCCGAAGCTCAAGCTGCTGCTGAAACTACTATACTAGCAGATTCATTTGTTGAAGATACAGGTACTACCGCAGAAACAAATATTAAGGTTAACTTGGGCATAGAAGCAGATAAAGATATTACAGTAGACTATTTGTCCACTTCTGTACAAGATGTAGAGCTGGCAAACGTTGTTGCTATGGTTACCACAATTGCAAACACTATTACAGATAACATGAGTGATAGTATAGATTTCAATACTACACTCGGTAATATGGCTGATGTTATTGCAGCCTCTAGTCAGGAATTAACCACCAACTACTCTATTAGCATGGATACAAGTGTATCAATAGGTGCACTAAATGAAACACAAGAAACCTCATTAATTAACGCAAATAATCTAGATGTATTCCTAGACGCATCAATTGAAGAAATAGTAGATGAAATTGTATCTACTGATACTACAATTACACCAGAGCAATTAAAAACTAATCTGAAGGATATTGTGAGGGCAGCAACTGGTTTTGCAAGAAAAGCTACTTTGAATGCACCAACTAGTTATGATTCATTAGTACTATTAGAACAGTTATTAGCAGCCACAAGGGCAAACATCTTTACAATCGATAATTTCATAGGGGTCGGCGGATCAATTGATATTGCATCCTTAGAAGAATCACTCGATACAGAAGTAGCAGCAATTGAAGTTGGTCAAATTAATCAACCTGAACCTGAACCTGAACCTGAACCTGAACCTGAACCTGAACCCGAACCTGAACCCGAACCTGAACCTCAGCCGGAGCCAGAACCTCAACCGGAGCCTGAACCGGAGCCTGAACCACAACCCGAACCGGAACCGGAACCTGAACCTCAACCCGAACCAGAACCACAACCTGAACCACAACCCGAACCGGAACCGGAACCTGAACCTCAGCCCGAACCCGAACCTCAACCGGAACCTGAACCTGAACCCGAGCCCGAACCGGAACCTGAACCCGAGCCCGAACCGGAACCACAACCAGAAGCGGATGAACCAGCACCCGAACCTGAGCCACAACCAGAGCCATTCCAACCAAGCGCAGACTCAGGTGAAATATCTATTAGATGCATCGATACTGAAACAACTGCTACTATGGCGCAATTCGATGCTAATCAATTTAACGATGTTACTAGCTCCGATGCAACCGCCATATTATACATTAGAACTGAAGTATTGCGTACTATTTTCCGCTTCAGAACAGATGCGACTACTATGAACGATATTTTCAAGTCATCAAGTAATACATCATATAGAATGGATTATAGTACAACACCAGGTGGATTTACCGGTAATGGTGGAATTTTCTCAATGAATAAAGTTCTCAATCCAGTTCATGCTAGAATTATAGAAACATCTTTCGGTGGTACTATTATAGCAGAATTACCTGAAAATGAAGGTGCAAATGAAGATCTTGTTGCAACGGATTTCATCAAATATCTAGCATATGAAATGATGGGAAGCGAAGAAAATTATGATCTCTTCGATAACCACGAAGAAATAGTTGCTAATCTGGGTAAATCTGGATATACACAATATCAGAATACAATACTTCCAGTATTTAATAGTAATGCAGAAGGCTTTAGAGAAGGTGTTCCAGGTGTTACAAATATCAATAATTTATCAAGACATATTTTAATGCAAATGAAGAAGAGCCCAATTATGCAAACTAGATTTGCAGAATTAACACCACTTGTTGTAAATGGTGTCGAATCAACAAATTTTGCATTTAAGAAAGACGGATCAGATCAACCCATTATGTTTGTTGATGATGACAGGTTAGTTTTCGAATTAACTATTAATGCAGCAACTAATCAACATACCTCATCAGATGAAACTATAAGCCCAATCGAACCAAGAGTATATAAGATCATATTACAGGCAGTTGCAAGCGATGCAGGATATGAAAATCGACATATGTATCTAGATAATGAAACACCCGATACAGCCGGCGCAGATTCTTATTACGACACATGGAATAATTAAATCATTCAATAATTAAATCATTCAATAATTAATAAATCATTCAATAATTAATAAATCATTCAATAATTATAACCCAATTATTTTGGTTAATATTTAAATAAAATAATATATTATTTTAAATATGAACCTTGTTCCAAACTTTTCAAAATCACAAATTGACAAAATTAATGATGCGAAGGATTACGAAATTATTAAACAAGTACATATAGATAGTATTTTTAGAAAAGATTATCTTACTACTAGCTCTACCGATTTTATATATGAAATGCCCGAGCCCATAAAAAATGTTATGATAATGAAACTAATTACCATCGAAGTACCAAATACTTTTTATCAGTTCACAGAAAAAAATAATGCTTTTCGTATAGTTACCCATTACGCAGTTCCATTAGAAGATGGTACAATTAACCCTTCATATGAAACTATTATTCGAGTTCCACCGGGTAGTTATCCAGCAGGCGACCTTATGGCACTCATACAAAGTTTTTTTGATGTCAACGGTGACTTACAATATTTAGTAGTCGATGTGGACGATTATAACAGTAAAACTACAATTCGTTTCAAAACGGCGGATGAATTATCTATCGATTTCGATATTGATACTGTCGAACAAATTATTACAAATTTATCACAATATTACACGTATGATGTATTTTTTGATTATCAACCACCAGCATGTGTTGATAGACCAGAACAAGAAACTATTGGTTGGTCATTTGGATATAGAAAACTATTCTATACCGGCATCGGTTATAATACACACACCGTGCAAAAGTTTCAAAGTACTTTTAATGGTGCTTTGGTATCAGAAGGTATTTTTGGTGCTAATAAAATGAACTATACTTTTCTATCTGTAAATGATTTTAATAGAAACAGTAGAGAAAGCATTATTACCGGAAGCGGTAATAGAACACATATTAATAAAGATATTTTATCTCGTGTTACGATTAAATTCGGATCATTCTTTGTTAACTTAGATGCAGGAGATAACGTATTTCGTGAAAGACACTATGGAGGACCAGTTAATATTGACAAACTTCAATTTAAGCTTATCGATAAATATGGCAATAATCTCGATTTAAACGGAAGTGATTGGTCAGCGATTCTAGAATTTGTTTGCGTGCGATAATTTTTTTGTGATGATAAGGTATGGGAGGCGTAGGAACTGGAACCGCAGGAGTAAGTACCACCGGTAATGCTACTGGTGCTACTGCTACTATGAATAACGTGAATACTGTATTGAATATTTTCACTAGAAATCTACAAGATGTTTTAGATGATTTTAAGGTTGGCGCATTTAATGAAATGAGTGCAGATGCTGCTATTAATGTAATGGATAAAGCCGCAATTCTTATTACAAAAGAAACACGCAATAGAAGTACCTCATACAATAAGGCACGTACATTAGGTAAAATATTTCAAGAATTAGTAAGTGGATGGAAACAAACAGTACAATTAAATAATGCAATGGCGGATGCATTGATAAATTCTGGTATTTTAGAAGGGAAACTAGATGAACAAAATACGATTCTTAATGATCGTGATCTTTTAGTCGAATACTTACATCAACGAAGCCAGCAATACGCAATTTTGCCTCAGTTACAAGTTTCATCCATTAGTGCTGCTTTAAAACCAGAATATAATATTTATATTCGTATTTGGGGATATCCACCTAATGGTGTATGGGATGTAGAAAAATTGTCTAATATTAAGCTGGATTTGCAACTAGGTATTGTAGATGCCGATGGAAATGCGACAACCGGTTATACAAAACCGGTAAACGATTAATTTTTTTTTATATTTATTTTTTAATGGAATCATTTAAAAATAAATTTGGTGAAGTATTCAGCCCAGATTGCTTAATTTCCCAAATGTTAGATCTTCTTCCAAATACTCTCTTCTCTGACTCTCTCCTTCGATGGTTAGACCCTGGGTCAGGACAAGGAAGCTTCACCAAACATATATTCAACCACCTCAATAATAATCTAACCTCTCAAATCAAATCAAAGAGAGAAAGAGAGAAACACATATGGAATAATATGTTACACATGATCGAAATAAATAGTATTAGTGTAGAAAAAACATTATATGATTTCGATCAGTTCTCTCACAAACCCAATATATTGTGTGCAAACTTTTTGGAACACGACTTCAACGATACATATGATGTTATCATCGGAAATCCACCATTCAATTTCAACGGAATCAAAAAAGTACCTACCAATAACATAAAGGATAAAAAAAAGGATGGGGCAACCATTTGGATTGAGTTTATAAAAAAGTCGTTATCTATACTGAACGATAATGGGTTCTTATGTTTTATAACACCTGCTATATGGTTAAAACCAGACAAACAAAAATGCTACCAACTACTCACACAATATCAAATCCATCATATTTTCTGTATGACAAATACGGAAACCAATAAACTTTTTAAAGGTCAAGCACAAACCCCAACAGTTATTTTTACTATACAAAAATGTCCACGGTTTAAAGATACATTAATTTATGATAAAGATATTAACAAATATGTCAAATATAACATAACCAATAATATTCCTATACCTGTTTATGGGGTATCAATCATTAATAAATTAATGCCGTTCACACAGAAATACGGGTCTATCAAAAAATATATACATAAATCAAATCCATTAACTAAAAATATAAAAACACTCGCAAATGATGATGGGTTTTCAAACATTTCTACATGTGTTCTTACCAATAACCATCCGACTATAGTTATAACTCATACTGATAAACCATGTCCATATCATGATACTCCCAAAGTAGTACTTGCACATAAAATGTATGGCTTCCCATATTTTGATAAAAAAGGAGAATATGGTATCTCAACAAGGGATAACTATATTATTCTTCATGATGATATGGATATATTAGATAAATTTTTTGATTTTTTTAATAACCATTTCGCCATATATCTATTTGAAACTACCCGATACAGAATGAAATATCTAGAAAAATATGTATTCGAATTTATACCCGATATATCAAACATACCTGACTTCCCTCAAACTATAAATCAAGATACTATATTAGAATATTTTGGATTTGATGACAACGAAATATCATATATACTTAATATGCATAAGAATAAATACTCTTTTTTTGATAAAAATTGATTTCTTTTTCTCTCTTACTTCTTAAATAAATTATGCTGTGTGTTACACGTTTTAACAATAAAACGTTGGGGGAATTTGATACGTTCAGACGAAATAATGACGATATGAATACCATATATAATAGCCCATCCAGAATGAAAGATCAAGTCAGACTCAATTATAACTTTATACTATTTGAAATGAATAATGATACTAATAAAATAATGGGAATTTCAATCGTTAAAAATAAACCATTCATGAGAAAACACAATATTTATTCAGATAACAATTATAATCGTTTCTCATTTGAATCTTCTTATCGAATTGATCTTGGTGAAATTAATGATACTGAAAAAGAAAATATTGAAAAAATTGAAAAAATGATATTCAAAGGAAAAGGACATCTAAAAAGAGGTTCGGGAATTACTGTTTGTGGAGACAAAAGTTTTAACATCTATAACCTTAATAAAATGGAAATTACATCTTTCTTTCAACAAATGTTTAAAGATAGAAATAATAATATAGTAATATAATATCATGGCTAATATAGAATTTAATATTGAGAACTATACTGAAGCAGACTTATTAAAACTTTTTTCATTAGAACAAGATAATCTTACACAACAACAAATTTTTGATGTAACTAATCATTATATCTCAAAAATGCAAACAGAAAATAATGAACATATGGCAATATTTTTTAAGGCGGCACAGGATAGATTAATTCAATATTTAGAAGCAGACAATGATACAATATCCACATCGGACGATTCTTCATCGGATGAAGAAGAAAATGATCCACTTGATTATACTGATCAATTAATATCAAATATGGAATATGATGATAATGATACAGAATTACAAAAAGCTATTACACCTTCTCATGCTGCTCCAAAAAATAAAAACGAGGCCAATAAAATAACAGATAGAGTAAATAATACAGAACTTGTGGGAGTAAATACCCATTACGTACAAAAAAGAAAAAACTTAGGTATCAGCGATGTTATGCAAGTTCCAGTCACACAGGGAATATTAAATCCAAATTTAACAAATAAACTAACAAAACTTATTAACGTTGATAGTCAATATAGACAAAATATATCTATGACTACAGCGGGAAATCCTTGCGATTTCACTATTGATCTATCAGAACCGGTTAATGATGTTATCCAAATGAGACTCTTTTCATTACAAGTACCTTTTACATGGTGGTTAATTGACGAGGCATATGGAACTAATTTCTTCCTATTAGATGGTGTAAAAATAACAATAGATGAAGGAAATTACACATTACCACAATTAATTGATGAAATAAATTTAAAGTTACCAGGTGAAGATGTTTCAGCAAATCTACATATGAGAAATGGTAAAACAACATTTAACTTTAACAGCAGACATAAAATTACATTTTTCGATAAAAATTATCAATCAAATTCAAAAATTGATAATAATTTAGGTTATATAATTGGTTTTCGTGAGTCGGAATATGTATCAGATAATTCGATCACTTCAGAAGCGGTAGGTGATACATATGGAACAAAATATTTTTTACTTCATATTGACGATTTTAATCAAAATCAGATGAATACTAATATTATAGGAGCAAGTGATAATCCAATAACACATTTAAAGGAACCAATCTACTTTGCAAGAGATAGTGAGTTTGTAAGTACCGGTAGTGGTACAAGAGACATTTTTGTTGTACCAAGAGAAAAGAAAGACCTTACTATTGCTCAAATGCACGCACTTAATGAAATTAACGCAAACAGAACAAGGGAAGATTTAAGAAATATACCACCAACTATGAAAAATATGTTTGGACTGGTACCCATTAAAAGAGGGGACTTTTTAGGTCCAGCATTTACTGAAAATGGTGGTTCACTTCAATCAAACGAAAGAGTCTACTTCGGGCCTGTTAATATAAATAGACTTCATATCAAGTTACTGGATGATAAAGGTAACACAGTTAATTTAAATGGATGCAACTGGTCATTCTCTATGGTTGCAGAAACGTTATATCAATATTAATATCTTAAAAATATATATTAAAAATGATTTATACTTTATAAAAATACTGCAGTATAAAAAATGCTACCTACACATAGAGAATGCTGTAAAAGTAACTATAAGTTGCACTGTTTCGTGTGTGATAGAACAATCAACAGGGGAGATGAAATAAGCCAAGTTTTAGAAAGTGGTGGGATGGAAATGCGGCGGGTACCATATTCGGGTTCAAGATGGGTACATAGTACCTGCTTTCCAAAAGATGACCCTACTTTATATTATTTAGAATTAATAAATAGACTAGCAAAATCGAAACCAGATCTTCCTTATAACAAGATAATTGAAATAGTGGAAAATGCTACTAATGTAATATTAGAAAAATAAAATGGGATCTATGTAAAAAGTTTCATTATTTTATCCTCTTTTTCTATTATCTCATCTACTATAACCTTATAATAATCACGAAATATCGATCTATTTTTTTTTATATCTTCAATTGAATACCATTTGATACATGATTTCTCATAGATTACCGATTTATTTAATACATTTATAGGAACATATTTTTTAAAAAAGGTTGCTTGATTATTAAAATGTGTAACAAGATCACGTGAATAATTAATAGGCACTATATATGTTGTATATTTTACACCCTTATTAGTTATTACAACGGTGGGCTTTTTCAATAATTTTGCAACCTTTGTCTGATTACCTAAGAACCCAGTTAATTCTTCACTTCCTTCTCTTGCTGCTGTATCGATTGTACTCTCTCCTTTATCAGAACCACCTCCAAAATCAGCCCATCCTCTAGCCGATTCCTTTGGTCTCTTTCTTTCTTCGCCAAATAAAAACATTAGCTTATTATTCATTATTGATACTGGTAGAATTCCAGCACCCATACTAATATAATAATATTAAAATTTATTCTTTAATATTATTTTGATTACGCATTAAACTGTATTTATACATCAGCCATGGTTACCTCTACTCTAATATAAACAGTAGAAGGATCAGTACCAGTAGAGAAAAATTGAGTGTTATCAATTGCAGGATGAGATAAAGCTAAACTAAAACGAAGCTTATCTCCGTGTTGGAACAAGAAAGGATAATAAGCATCAGATGTTCCAAGATTATTTGAACTACCTGCGAAAATACCACCAGTAGAAGCAGTTAATCTATACTCTGAATTAGTTCCGGCAATAGCAGCGTGTAATTGCAAAGTAAGTTGTCTTCCCAAGTTAGAAATAGTACGATCAGCTTGAACGTTGGTCTTATTATCACCAGCATCTAATGCATTACGCAAGTCGCCCAACAAAGAATTATCATCAGTTCCCGATAAGTATGTATTAATTTCTGTCTTTATTGCGGCTGTGTTAGCAAATACATCCTCCATAAATTCTTGTCCTGCAAAAATAGACTTAGCCCAAACTTTAGCACAGCTATCAGAAATAGGTACAGCAGTTGTATCAGTAGTTAATGTACCTGCATTAAGAGCAAGATTGGTTGTAGAAATATTATCAATTGCTGTTTGCATATTTGTAGAAACAGTCTTAAACCCGAATGTCTCTTGTTCGAAAACATCAATATTAGCCAAAGTAGTCAATTGGGGGAGACCAGGATCAGCTGGAGCTAAATAAAACAAATCATTCCAATCAGCCTTGTCCATCGTTACACCAATTGTATGATAGGTGTCCATAGTTGTATCTGCAATTGCACCACCAATAGAACTGAAGTTAAAGCTGGTTGAAGTTAAAGAACCGGACATAGCACTTAATGTAAATGTTACTGCCTTTCCTACAATATGGAAAGATCTTGAGGTAGGTGTAATTACACCATATACTGGATCTGTATAAGAGTATGTCAACGTATATGTACCGAGAACATTTATATCAACTGAGGTAATACCCCCGGGACCAGAAACTGTTGTTGTTGTTACTTCACTTCCACTAATTGGGCTACTGATTGCGATTGTGGCATCTTCAGCCCATGCATCACCCTTCTCGTGGTATACAGATCCTCCAACAACAGTAATTGCTGGCCGATCTCTGTAGTTACCATGACTTCCTGACGCCATTACCTTTCTAGCAATTGAACGTACATTACCTGCTGTATCTGTAGCAGTATATGTAATCCAATGTTGGAAACCAACAATAGGTCTAATGTCAGCAGGACTAAATGCAAGAGTTGCATTTGCATCGGCAGATGTTACATCTGTTGTTGAAGGAGTGTAAATTTGACCAACAGCAATCTCGTCTGCTGTAGCACTAATACCAACAGCAAATGTAAGTAAATCATTTACAGCATCAAAATTAAATGTATAAGAAGCCGATACATTATTATTACCAGCGTTATCTGTGAACACACTACCAGCAACATCTACTGTCACAGCAAGAGGAGTTGACCCACTTTGGGCACCAGGAGTAATATCAGCAGTATACAATTTAGGATTGCTTCCGTCTTGAACAAAGTTTGAAGCCGTACCATTTGTTACTGTAATATCTCCAACGACAAAAACATCTGTGCTAGCACCTGCACCTGTGGTATGATAGTTCTCTGCAACAGGAGATACCAAGAACGAGAATGGAATAGTGGCCAAACTAGTAAAGTTATTTGCTCCATTACCAACAACTGTTGAAGTAATTGTCATGGTTGGGGCAGAACTATCAACAACAGTTACTCTGAAACTTTGAGTAGTAGCATTTGTAGAACCTGTTGTATCAGTTGCAACTAAATCAAAAGTATAAGTTCCTGCCTCATGAAGTCCATATGGAGCAACAGCACCGGTAAATTGAAGTGTTGTTACGGTTGATGTAGAACTTGCAATCTCAACGGAACTTGCAGGGGTTACGTTAGCAAGAGCAAAAGTACATGACTCATCTACTGTTACTGTTCCTAAAGCAGCGGTTTGGTCAGCACTGTTCAACGTAACTGCTCTAACCGCAGCATCAACTGTTGTAAAAAGTCCAAAATTACTAATATTTGGAAGAGTACTATCAGCTGATACAGACAACGCACAAGTAGCAGCTGTATTCCATGTTGATTCACCATCATTAGATGCCTCTACTGTAAATGCATAAGAAGACTTCACTTGGTATGAAGCAGCGGCGGTAAGACTTACTACACCAGTATGAGCCTTAACTCCACCTGATTCAGGGGCAATTGTAAATGAAGCAGCATCAGCACCTCCCAATCTAAAAAGAGATTCTCCTGAAGCAAAAATACTACCAATAGCACCTGATGCTCCGTCTACTATGCTTGAAAAAGTATAAGATGTAACTATCGATGCCGTTGCCATATTAGCAGCATTTAAAAATACTACTATTCCACTAGATACTGTAACTGTAACATTTTGCATAGTTGTAAGTGCACTAGATGCCCATGTTGTATGATCTGTACCAACAGTAAGATCAAAGGTGTAAGATCCCTTTACTGGCTGATCAGCATAGTCTGTTAAACTAATAATACCTGTTGCTGCATCAATAGTAAACGAAGCATGGTCACCTCCCGAAATTTGATAGTTAAGAACTAGACCACTAGTAACAGAGAAGTCGGTTGTTACAGTATTTGCTAAAGAACCACGGTGGTTATTCGCAATAGTGATTGCACCACTAGATGTAACATTAAATGCTGTAGATGCGGTTACATCAGATGTAATTGGAAGAGTGGCAGAATTGCCTCCCTGAGTAACAACTAAATTAAATGAATAACTAGACTTGTTTTTCCAAAGAGCATTTGCACCAACACCATCATTAACAAATATCTTTACCTCGGTTCCGATACCAGAATTATATTCTACGGAAAGAAATGCGGAGTCTGTACCTGTAATTGCAAATGACGATAGTGTGGAAGTATATAGTGTTCCTAATAAACTAGAACTATCCGCAACAGTAAATGCTGTATAAGCAGATGCGGTGGATATTACACTCGTTGTATTTGTAGCGTCAGCTGCGGTAGCGTAAATATTTACCGACATTATGCATTATAAATAGATAAAAATATATAAGAATAAAATATTGTACTAAATAACAGTTGTTATTTAACGCACCTACGTTTCAAAAATATATTTAATAAAATAAATATATTTTCATATTTAATGAATTAATCATTTGGTTCCGGCTGAGGTTCTGGTTCCGGTTCCGGTTGTGCATTAATTTCATTATAAATTTGGGATAATAGATTTGAATCAAAAATACCGTTAGGTGGTATTCCATGTCGGTTAATATAGAGTTGATAGTGTTGTTCTAATTGTAATCCCTGTTCCACCGTATGTTCTACAGATATTAATCCAGCATTAAAATTATTATAATTTACTTCTATAAATTCTTGCAATAAATCTTTATCTAGTAATATATTCTTGAAATTTTGTAATTGTGTATTCGTTGCGGATAATATTGAATTTTGGGTATGTAGTAATACCGCAGCATTTAAACCATCTATCATAGAATGAGCAAATATCTTATATTCAGCAAATAACGTATCATCCTCCTCATAATTTGTTATCTCCTCCTCAGAAAAGGTAAAATACCCTGAACTATTTATTAAATTTGATATTTGGGTTAAATTATTTTGACTACTTGACAGAGAAGTAAACTGTCCATCTCGAAAGAAAGAAATATATTGAGTTAGCTGACTTAACGCACTAGTTTCTAATTTATCAAACTTTAATAAATTTTCCTTAAACCCTTTACATAACCCTCCGGTGTCTGGTTCTGGTTCTGGTTCTGGTTGTGGAGCAAAAATCTGGAATACGGTTACTTCTGCTGCAAGTTTGGAGGCGTTGAGTGTATCCAAATTATTTGATACATCTGCTACCGTATTTGTAGATGTATATTTTACCATCTTTTCTAAATTTTCTAATAATGATTCATTTCCTCCATCTCCTTCTGAAGCGGCAACTTCATCTACAACTTCTTTTACTTTTGTTGTATATGCTACTAATGTATCTGCCAATCCTGTATCCGCTGCTATATCAGCGTTTAATGTTGATTTAACTACTGAATCCAAGTTTGATGTATCTAATAAAGAATCTGTTTGGCTTGTATCTCTTTTTTGTGTTAACACATTTGTTAAGTTTAACATCGTATCTGCAAAAGATTGTACACCCGAAACGATGTTTAATAATGAATTTACCATCGTATTAACAGCAGCCATTGCTGATGTACTACTTCCGGTGCCTTGATCTAAATAATTTGTTCCAAGATCTGTATCAGCTGATAATCCCAGGTTAGATTTTAATGAAGCATTCTCTTCACTTAAGTTGTTCTCAACTAATGTATCTGTTATTTCAACTCCTTCAGCTGTTTCACCTATTGTCTTTTCTACCTTTTCTGCCACAATTGATGTTAATGCGGTTACTGTATTATTTGCGACTGCGGCTTCAACGGGATCTGATGGTATTTTAAATACATGTTTAAATACACGTTCTCCTAGAGGCAATCCTGTTGCTATATCTGTACCACCACTAGATATTTGTATTAAATAAGTATTAAACGGTAAGCTTTCGGTAGGAATTGTAAATTTACCGTATTCATCTGTTGATGTTGTTGCTAATAGTATTCTATTAAAAGAAGGATCAGATGCTTTATAATAATTTATTGTTGAACCCCTAATGTATCCCTTTACAATACTTCCCGTCATCGATGGAAAAGATTCAGGTTCAGGTTCTGGTTCTGGTTGTGGAGGTGATTCCGGTTCTGGTTCTGGCTCCGGTTGATACAATAGAGGTGCACCATCATCAACGGCTTCGTCTCTTTCTGTATTGAAGTGTCCTTCTGGCTGGGGTTCAGCTTCAGTATGTGGATATGGATATATTGTAAATATTTTGATTACCTTCTTATTACATGTATCTATCGGCTTGGATAAACAACGTCCATTTTTATGACATTTCATTATTACTTCACATTTAATATGGTTCACATATTCATTTATATTAGGATGTATAAAGGGTTTATTTCTCAAACTTTGAGTATAATTTGCGGATGTTGCTGCACCATCTATACCAAATTTTTCATTCGACAGTTTATAAACCACGTTACCACACCCGTCCTTCTTAATCGTTGTATCTTTCAAATATGTATTAGATCCAATCGTATTTTTACCTGATATTTGATGTCTCGGCTCGAAACTCCAATTTCTTCCCTGAAAATAATTAGAATAGCTTTGATGCGATTTAAATTGTATAGCGGTTGTATGATTTCCAGCAGCACGTCTGGTTACACCCAACGAATTCGCTTGTGGGCAACATGCAGCACTGGTTTTCGTCATTAAAAATAAATTCGAAGTTACACCGTTGCATCCAACATCGCCCTTACTTAAATCTACCTTTACTGTTGCCCCTCCCGGCCTATCCAATTCATATATCAATCTACTATTATTATATGTCTTTCGACCATTTTCATATCTCCCCTTTCTTATGTGCTTAATTGGTCTTGCTTTTCCAAATGTTCCAGTACTTGAATTATCAGAACCATTTAACTTGGGATATACATTTGTTGCTAAGGTATATTGTGTATTATCAAATTTATTGTCGCCTCTCCAACTATCATGTCCTTTTGTTACACCCCTGTTACGTGTAAAATTTATTGGAAATGGAAATGACATACTATATCATTATATATTTTTTTTATTGATTTTATTTATTGATTTTATTTATTGATAAATAATATATAAATAGATATACTATAATATTATTATGACACAATTAGAAAATGTATTTTATATTAACCTTGACCATCGAACAGATAGAAGAGCAAGCGTTGAAAAACAACTAGATCGTTTAAAGTGGAAATATCAAAGATTTCCGGCAATTACTAATGAAAATGGAAGAATCGGTTGTACATTAAGTCATTTACAGTTATTAAAATATGCAAAACAACAAAACCTTCCATATATTGTTATTGTGGAAGATGACATCATTTTTACAAAACCAGATTTATTCACTAATAGTCTTACTAAGTTTTTAGAAACAAACAATAAATATGATGTTCTGTTAATCGCCGGCAACGTTGTACCACCATATAAAAAAATGAATGAATACTATATTAAAGTGCGTTTTTGTCAAACAACCACGGGGTACATAGTACAAAATCATTATTACGATACGCTTATTAATAATATATCTACTGGCATGCAACATTTATTAAAATGGCCAGATAACCATGTTGTATTTGCTATCGATAAGTGGTGGACAAAATTACAACAAAAGGATAATTGGTTTTTCATTACTCCACCCTCTGTCGTACAAGCAAACGATTATAGTGATATTGAAAAAAAACACGTTAATTATAGTATGCCTATGTTGGATATTGAAAAAAAATGGCTGAGAAATAACCCTAATTATAAAATTCCAGAAATATTTTCCGTTGATGAAGAAGAAGGAGTATACTATGATGCACGTGGCAATATGGATATATATTCTGAGAAAAAAGAAAAGACACTCGTTTTGAAAAACCTATTAAATACGCCCGAAAAAATCATGAATTTTATTAATAAAGATAGAGAAAGAAAGGCACCATTACTTGAACAATATAAAACTCTTCTAGATAATAATACAACAATCGAGTACTTTAATAAAAACTATAATGACTCAAATAAAGAAGATCTTATGGAAACAACAATTATAATTCCATTCTTTTATGACTTTAAAGAACGACTTAGCAATTTAAACACCCTTATCAATTTTATATCCAAACATTTTAATACTACTATATTTATTGCGGAAATGGGACCTGTTTCATACAAAAATCAGTTAAACATTAAATATAATGCAACTATCAAATATTTCTATACTCAGTCAGACGAAACCTTTTCAAGAACATCTGTTACTAATCATGTTTTGCCACATGTAGAAACTAGCTGTGTTGTTATTAATGATGTTGATTGTTTTACTTTACCTGCATCATATATACAAGCACAAAAAATGATACTATTTGATAATTTTAAAATACTACATCCATTCGGCAGTCCTCCTGGGTGTTTTAATATGTTACCCGCTAGTGTAAATAAATTTACGCAGGGGAATTACGATACTAAAAGTATTAATTTAACTGAATGCAATCATTCTCCTATTGCAGGAGTTGGAGGAATACTATTTATTCATTATGATACATACAAATTAATTGGATTTGAAAACAAACATTTTATATCATATTCTCCAGAAGATATGGAGAGAATAAAACGGTTTAGAAGATTAACCTTTAAATCTACCGATCAAATTAATGAAATGTATCATAATTCCAACGACAACTATTTCAAATCACCGCTATTTCACATGGAACACCCTAGAACACCCGATAGTACTATTATGCACAAGTATTTTCAAAGCAACGAATTATTACTGCATTGTATCGACCAATTAGATAATGACAGTTTTATTAAATATATACATACCGAATCTAATTCTACTTTGAGTTTAAATGAATATAAGAATATATTAAGTAAGTAAATATGGCAAAGAAAACTATTTTAGTTACCGGAGGTTGCGGCTTTATTGGACATCATGTCATAGAACATTTGTGTATAAATACAGATTGGAACATTATAGTAATTGATAAATTATCATATGCTAGTATGGGGTTTGATAGATTAAGAGATACTGGTATTTTTGAAAAATACGGTGATAGAGTTCATGTATTTACATCTGATTTAATATTGCCTATTTCGGAAGGTCTTTCTATGGAGTTTGATAAAATAGGCACACTTAATTATATTGTACATATGGCAGCAGAAACACACGTTACTACTAGTATTGCTGATCCACGATTATTTATAAGAAATAATATTGACAGCACAGTCAATATGTTAGAATATGCTAGAAGTTTAAAATCACTCGAAAAATTCTTCTATTTTAGTACAGATGAAGTTTATGGACCTGCTCATAATGATACCATGTTTAAAGAATGGGATCGTCATAAACCAGGTAATCCATATAGTGCTTCCAAGTCAGCTGCTGAGCAAATATGTATTTCATATGAAAACACATACAAATTACCTATTATGATCGTTAATGTTATGAATGCGTTCGGAGAAAGACAACATATGGAAAAGTTTATTCCGTTATGTATTAACAAAATTATTCATAATGAAGTTATAGACATTCATTGTTACCCAGACGGAGTTACACCTGGAACTAGATTTTATATCCATGCACGAAATATTGCAGCAGCTGTTCTATTCCTTATTGATAATGGTATAGTAGGGGAAAAATATAACATTTCGGGGAAAAATGAAATATCGAACCTGGATATTGCAAAAAGAATTGCAAATATTATGAACAAAAAACCAGTATTTAGAATGGTATCTGATGTTACTGATAGACCAGGACACGATGTAAGATATGGACTGGACGGTTCTAAATTAGACGACATGGGGTTTGAATACCCGGTTGATTTCGAAGACTCTATAGACAGAACAATCAAATGGATATTAACTAATCCTAAGTGGTTAGGGAAGTATAAAGACACAGACGCTCAATTAGAAAGTGTCTTTGCGTAATCAAATATAGAACCAAAATAATTTACATTTCTACAATATCAATTTCCTGGGTGTAACTCCTTTTGATTTCTGAGGAATTCTCCAATTTTCACCATATCTATTAATAAGTTTTTTTTCATAATTGAAAGGTAAATACAGTTTATTATCATTCCAAATATACTCAATTAACTTATTATTGTCATCATAGCAGTTACTCCAAATTGTTTTTTCCCATTTATCGTTAAAATTACCTTTTCCATCAACAGATGCCATATAAAAATCCACAGTACAATATTGTTCACTCGTTTTTATTTTTAATATATCTTTGCTGTTTCCTATATTACCGTATTTATACTCAAATTCGAACCCTTTTTTAATTAATAGATCTTTTACTATATTATAGTTAGTTTTATCTATAACTATATCAACATCATCATCGCCATCAATACATGAATTATTTCTTATTATGCCAAGAAGTGTTCCATATCCAATAAACCAATTGTTTATATTATTTTCATTTAAAATTGTTGAAATACATACAAGTGTATTATTTAAAACTTCGGTTTTTAGATATTCGTTTTTATCATTACCCATATTATATTATCATATTATATAATATGAATAATACCGAAATTAAATACTGGAATAATTTTTATTCAATTCATAAAAATATAGAAGATTGTTCTGATTTTTGCACATTTGTTATGGAATTCTTTAAAAATAACAACGATATAGTAAATGTACTGGATTGCGGCTGTGGCAACGGACGAGATAGTTATGCATTATCGAATACTTATAATGTTGTCGGAATAGATAGTTCGGGGTTTATACCGGTTACTAGAAATAATACTAATTTTAGTGCAAATGATTTCATAACATTTGATAAACGTAATTATGACTTGATTTATTCACGTTTTACATTACATAGCATAACCGACGAACAGCAATTATCTTTTTTACAATCAATCAATAATAATAGTTATTTAGTGATCGAAACAAGAAGCCTTAAAGGGGAAAATGATAATGTAGTTCATGGAAAAACTCATTATAGAAATTATACCGATTTAACGTATTTGAAAAAAATACTTACTGATAATAATTTTCAAATCATCTTCGTCAACGAAGATATAGATATGGCGAAATATAAAAATGAAAACCCCATCTGTATACGAGTTATATGTAAAAAAAAAGCGGTTTAAAAATACGTAAAAATATAAATATATATAATGAAATACATTATATATATGGAAGAAGTTGAGGGAATTATACTAATTTTATCTTGTGAAAAACATAAATCAACTAGATTAACCGAATTTGGCCCTAAACAAAAAATATATAGTGGGTGGAAAGTCATAACAGTTATTGGCAACTATCGTTTAGATAAGGAATATGAATTTAAAGATGATCTTTTATATATAAAGTGTGAAGATACATATTTACATCTATTAAAAAAACTGGCATTATCTATTAAATATTTAAATCTTATATTTCATATTAAACAGGGGATATTAAGATGCGGGGATGACTTAATTTTCAACGAAGACAAGTTAGAAACTTTTTTAAAATCAGAGAAATATGATTTTTATGGACAGTCAGCTTGCGGACGAAATTACGATTTAAATGATTTAAATTTGCTTAAAAAAACAAGTTATGACCCATTTATGTTACAGTATTATAAAAAACATCCAGAGGAATTGATTGATACAAATAATGGAATGAATTTAACAATCGGTGAATTACAAAAGTTTTTGGTAAGACCTAGTGTATGGGGACCAGCCGGTGTGTTATATTATATATCAAATAATTCGTGTAATATAATTGTTAACACTATGGAAAACATACATTATGATATATTTCATTTAGACACGTTTACTAGTAGTTATCCATATCTAATAGAAGATATTGGTATTACATATATTATGTATTATAATTTAATACCTTTTATAAATGGTCAACATTTTTTTGGAGATAAAAATAAAAATACAGCAATTGCAACTCACACTAACAAATATAAATAATTACTTATACACTTATACGAAACCAACCTTCTTCTGGGATATCGTTGGTATTCTTGTCCATATTTTTGGGACCAAACCATTTGGAAGGATATAGAACATTCTTATCCTTATTCATATTCAAATACGCAGCCATTAAACTAAAACTACTATTTGCTATTATATTATGCTTACAATTACTCATTATCATCATTTGACTATAATCGGGTATTGTATGGTTTATTACTTCAAATTCTAACTCATCAAATTTTTCTTTTAAAATATTAACACGTTCTAATATTTTATTGCTATCACATGCTTCTCCAAATACAATCACTCTTTTTACACTACTATCTAATTCTATTATCTGGTTTAAGGCTGAAATATAATAATCGATATCTAATATATTATGATGATTCGGGTATAAAGTATAATCGCCAATTCTAAAATGTATGCTAATACTGTCCTCCGTATAATTATATTTATCCTTTACTGCTTCTTTCCACATATTTATTTTGGTTAAACGCATTATACTATCTAAATGGTCTGTGAAATATTTATAGCTTTGCCAATAACCGTTCAAAACAAAATCTTTATCATATGGTATTTTATCATAATGAAAATTCGGTTCTATATAACTGTTTCTATCTCTAACCTCACGTGTATCCGGTAATACAAAACCTTTCAACGTTGCTAGAAATGTATTATAATACAGCTCTCTCTTATTTGGCGTACTCACCAATTTAAATGGTACCTTATGTTCTAAGGAATATGCTATTCCAGCAAATATTGTAAATAGTTGGTTTCCCAGTCCACCAACTACTGATACAAATATAGTCATACTGTATATTTGTATTTGCGTTTAAATTGTTTAGGCTACTTCTGTAATTACGTTGCCGATTATAGTTGCCCTCTTCTTCTTGCAATGATACTTATGTTTATTTAAACTCTTCAAGTTAAGTGCTTTAAACGTATTGCATACATCACACAACAATAAATTTGTTTCCGCATGAGCAAACCGCTCTCTTAAAAATTTATCTATACTAGGCATATCCATCTCACGGATTATATCTATCGATTGGCTATAGCTCTCCTTTAATTTAGCCACAAGGTTCTCTCTTTTCACTATAAACTTTTTATATTCATCATTAAATTTGTCTATTAGTTCCATCTTCACATTTTCAGAATTACCACATACACTTACCTTTCCTATCGCCATCGCAAAATTATCTATTATCTTTACCGCTGTAGTTATTATATCTTTGTCATAATTTACATTACATATGTACAACAATACTCTACCAGAGTCTATATCTATTTGGAAATTATCCTTATTTGCGATTGGGGAATATTGAGATATAAATATTCCGTGTTTCTCTTTATTCTCTGTATCAGATATAAATTTGTTTACTTCGGTTACAGGGACTTTCGTCTTATAGTTCTTATTCTCTATCAGTATATCATCCTTTTCATCCCTCTTTATTATTATATCACAAGTATGGGCTTCACCACTAATCTTATCTACTATTGCGGTTGGAAACAATTCATCCAACGTCGCTTTTAATTCATTCTCAGACATTCTACCCTTCTGGTTTGAGTTCTCTTGTCTACCAATATATTCATTAAACTTACTTGTTAGTTCTTCATTCTTTACATCTATCCTCGCCAATTTATCTCCTATACTTGTTTGTATTGTGCTGTTTATATCGTTCTTCATCTTCTCTCTTTCTAGTCCAGACATGCCATCAATCTTCTTACCTATATTATTGGATATTGCATCTACACCCACCTCTGAACGCAGTAAATCCCTCATATTATTTTTATTTTCGGCATTTACATCTTGTATCTGCTGTTTCATTTCACATTTTAAATTATCAAACTTATTTAACAATTCTTGGGCTAAATCTACAGGTTTGCTTTTGTCTAATACACGCTCTAGCATATCAATTATTATCATATTCATAGAATTTATATCTATATCGGGGTGATTCTTATAAAAATTTATTACACGAGTATTAGTTATTGATATAGAATTCATAATATTTGTATAATCTATTATTTAAATAATTTAATTTATATTATAAAAATCATTTAGATTTAATATTATTATAATATATTATGTCTGATAAAGAAGAACCAGCAGTTGCACCATCCAAAGACGATACCACCCTATTCCAAGGATCACCAGATAAAAAAACAGAAACATCCGATACAAAAGCAGAAACAAAACTAGAAGCAGAAACAAAACTAGAAGTAGAAGCAGATACAAAAGTAGAAGCAGATACAAAAGTAGAAGCAGATACAAAAGTAGAAGCAGATACAAAAGAAGAAGCAGATACCCCACTACCCGAAGCACAATCAGGTAAAGCTACTGAAACAATACCACCCATAGCAGAACCAAAAGGCAAAACTATCGTTAAAAATGGTTTGGAATTTATTGAAATTAGTACTGGACGAATTTCCAAAAAAAATTTAGATACAGAAGGATTCAAATCTACTGAAAAAGACAATACCTTCGAGAAGAAGGGAAAAGCATGGCCTAGAATAGATAAACTATATTGGGGATCGAAGGGTACTCGCCCATCAGGGGGTTTTATGGATCTTTGGAGAGCTACAAAAGCGGCAGGTGACCAAGAACGATCTGACACCAAAGCAACCTCTCCTCTTGATGCATGTAAAAAAATTAAAGAATCTGCAGCAAAAACATTAGGTCAAGATGCTGCTACTAAATTTGAAGCTGATACACTAAAAGCGTTTACTCAATTGGGTTTAAAACAAGACGAATCGCCATTTTATATTGATACTGCACTTTTTTATAAAACACTCCATGGTGAAAATGGACTCTATGATACTGGATCAGAACCCATGAAATCTCAACAAATCGACGATGACGAAGATGATTTCGGGGATGAGGGAGCTACTTCGCATGAAGGAACTTCATACGCAGAGAATAGTAGCTCAAAAACCAAGCATGAAATCATCGATGCATATATCCTTTTTGAAAATAATCAACGAAACCAAAGTAAATCTGCTATGAGGGAAGAATTTTCTAGATGTATCGGCGGACTGAGAACACAATGTAAAACTATGTATGATACCATACCGGATATACAAAAAGGGGTAGACGAAAAAGGAGAACCCAAAGAAGCAGATGTAGATAAATTAGAAAAAGCAATTGATACTTTACGTATTATTGAAACAAACGGTCTAGAGGGGGGGGATGAGGATGATACAGCAGATCCTATTGATAAATATCACAACGCATTAGATATGATTTTAAATTCAGGAATGTCCGAAACAAAGAAACGATATACACCTAGAGATTCAGATACAGATAATAAATCAATCGTTGATGCTTATGACTGGTATATGGACTTATTTATATTTGCATATCGAAAATACAGAGAATACGAAAATGAATGGGTTGAAACTGCTACTGCTATTGCTGAAGGAAAAGGTAAAAAAAGTGATAAATATAAACAATTTGGAGGTGCGGAGGATGATAGTAGTGGTAGCGATAGTGAGGGTGAACAGGAATCCTCCAGAAATAACGCAGTTGTATATCATGATGATGAGGAAGGGGCTGTAGGACAAGATAACACTAGAAATATTCCTGCACGCCCTAATCCACTTATTGTTATACCTGCTATTATGGCGATGGTTTATTTATTTTTACAACTGGCTAATGTTGTTAACAGAATTAATAATGCATTCAGTAACTATCATGAACGTGTACAGCTGTATCAATTAGACAATGGACAAGCTGATTTATTTTCAGGACCAGATCCAGAAACATGTCATGCAACATTCAGTTTTGCGATTTTGTATGAATTTTTGAGAAACTATTTCTGGAGCGGATTTGAAATGTCTCTGAGTGAAATGTCAAATATAGCTCGTGGACGTCTTACTCAAGCTGCCTCAGTAATTGCGAATGAAGCATCTGCTGTTGCTGCTGATACATGGACATGGGGGTCATTATCGTACTTTGCAAATCTGGCGGCGGGAACAAGTACTAGATATGTTACACAGGTTAGTAGGAATCAAGCTACATTCGAGGCGAATGCTATATTTCAAAATGGAATGCTTGATTTTAATAATTGGTCATCGAGTTTTGATTATACTATCAGGTCTACATCTACCACTCTAGTTCTTGGAATGAACGGCCTCATGGCAACTACTATCATTTTACTTAACCAGATTAATCCTTATGCGGTAAACAGACATACTGTTATGGCTGCTATAGGCTCGTTGAGTACACAAGCTGTAACTCCTGCAGGAGAAGTCCCTATTGCCGCCATGGGACCGTTTTTCGCACAATTAGGATTAACTGTTAGAGGTGTAAGAAATTTTATGCGTGGTCGATTAGATACCTTTGGATCCCAAGTCCCTATATTCAATACACCATCGGCACCAGCGGCACCAGCTACAATACAAGATGGTGGCTCTTTCATGAATGCAATTACTCACTATACCGGTCGTGGTAATGATGGAATCGACCCTCCGAATCAGCTCGAAACGGATTATGAAGATCAAGCTAGACAACCAGCTCTATTTAACTTGGATTTATTGGCGGGTCTTGTATCTCAACAAGAAGCGATGTCTGACCCAACAGGAGATTTACTTGCTGCGGCGGAAGGTAAATCAGACGGCGAAAAAAGTGACTCAGACGATGAAAACAAGTGAGATCGATTAAATTATAAATAAAAATAATAACTTATTCTTTTTATTTATTCACCTGCATTTATTGTGATACTCTTATCTATTTTGGGACTCTTATCTATTGCGGTTGCATTCCTTATATTCTTCTTTACTCTATTTATATTCTTTTGATCTGTACCCGGATTAAGGTTTCCAAGAATATTATGAAAATCATCTGCTGCACTAGTTCCTGCAGCGGGAAAGCGTTGTTTACTCCACTCGCCTATCGCCTTATACTGATCTTTGTTAAGTTGTTTAATTGCCCCCTCCATAAGATCGGCTGTCTGATCCTTTACCCATTCGCCCTCTTTAATATATGTCACGTCTCTTTTCGCATCGGAACACTGAATCGGTCGCTTTTGGACATCTAACTTTTGTAAGTTATCTACGATTAGCTTTGTCATTCCTTCTGCGAAGCCATTATTCCCAACATATAACAAATCTTCCATCGTGATTTTGATACTTCTTGTGAATTCACTTAGATCTATTGCCTCCTTACAGTCTTCATTCAGATACACCTGAAGATTGAAGTGTTGGTTCACTATTACGTTGCTGTTATTTATTGTATCTCCATTATTTATTGTATCTCCATTATTTATTATTGTATTTGCGTACTGTGGTTGTTGTACTGGATTATCCTCCCCTGGTTCTGTTTTTTGCATATCTTCCTGCTCTTTTTGCATATCTTCCTGTTTTTTTATTTTACAGCTTCTGTATTGATGCATTTTAACAAGATGCTTATTCTTAAAAGTTTTTTGACAATATTCACATATTAGGCCTAGTTCTGCTTTTACATCATTTATATCTCCCATACTATTAATATTATTAATATGCCTTTTACTTTTACAATGGGTTTTCATGTGCTGATGCTGCGTTGTATCATACTTACAATAAAAACATTTATATAACTTTTCTTTATCCAAATACTCATACTCCATATATATATTAGTATTATAATTCTTTCTAAATTGATTTAATATTAAATCAATTAATGATAATTAGTCTCTACATAAATTGATTTAGTTGAACTATTATTAAAATACTATTACTATATATGGTATTACTAATTTTATAACATTATATTACATTATGTGTTATAAATTAGACATTTAATACGCAAGATTTATATTACCATAATCGATAACATTATTAATACTGAAAAAATAATGGTAATAAACTATGGTGTCGCACTTTTGTTACATTTTGGTGCATATTTTCATTTTTGTTCATTTTACTTTTTGGACATTTTCATTTTTGTCCATTTTCATTTTTGTCCATTTTCATTTTTGTCCATTTTCATTTTTGTCCATTTTCATTTTTGGACATTTTCATTTTTGGACATTTTCATTTTTTGGACATTTTATAAAATGTCGTAAAAAAAAAACATACGCTGTTGGTGCTACCATATATAATTGTATGTTTTTTTCATATGATATATCGTAACACTTAATGTGACTCCAAAAGCGTCCATTTTAGACCATTTTAGACCATTTTAGACCATTTGTAACATTTTAGTTTTGGACATTTTTTGAGTTTGAATGCATTTTCATAAAATGTTGTTTTATGTAATTTTATGTAATTAAGTACGTTTATGCTACGTCACCTTTTCAATATTTATATATGATATGAAATGGTATAGTCTTAATATTGGCATTTATTTTAACTAGTTTTAACTAATTTTTTATTGCATTTTGGAAATATTTGTCCTTTTTTCGAAAAGTGTCCTTATTTTTCATGAATTTTTGTAAACTTTAAAAAGGTGTATTTTCCTAGAAGATGCTCTTATTTTGATAAAGTTATTTAATTTCTTCTTACTGTGAACTTTTTTCTGTTGGGGCTGGACCTAACATTTTGGTTTTGGACATTTATTCTTCAAAAAAATGTCCTATTTCTCAATGTTAGCCAAGGCTCTCACACTTTTTTTGTAGATGGTAACAGGCCTTTAAATAAAAACATGAAAATAAGAGCATCTTCTAGAGAAAACACCTATTTTGAAACCTTTTGATTTGGATATATTTCGTTTCGTACATTTTCGATTTTGTACATTTTTCTTTTCGTACATTTTGATTTCGTACATTTTGATTTTGTACATTTTTCTTTTCGTACATTTTTGAGTAAAATCGATCATATATATTTATTGCAAAAATAATAAAATAACGTTATATTATATATTATATGAACTTTAATTATACAGAAAATGAAGAGCGTACAGTAGAACAATTTCACAATACTATAAAATCGATAGTATTTAAGTTGTATGAAAAATATACTGCGGTATTAGATCCGTTGGTAAATTGGGACAAATTAATTCCATCCGAGTATCCCGAACTACGTATAGCAGTAGGTAATTTACTATCCGAAATAAATAATAAGGAAATAATGGTTTATATGTTACAAATAGCAACATGTTATAAGGAAGAATTAACTTCATCGATGGTAGAAGTATTAATAGAATTTAAAGATAAGGTAATGCATAGACTAGAAGTAATGAATGTAGCCCCCAGCGAATCCGCTCGTCATATAGGGGGACTAGAGGATGAAAGAGATAAGGCATCAGCATTAATACTTTATTATAAAAGATGCGATACTTTATTAGCTAGTTTACCAGTTGTATTAAATTTTATAAATGGACTGTTACAAACCCTGAAGAATATAGAATATAGATATAATAAGTGCGTACAGTTAAAAAACGATAAAGATCTCTCACCTGAAGTAATGGATTTTGTGGAAGCAACAGAACGATTTTATAATTTGGAGATAGGTGGATCGGGTCATGTTCATGGTTTTATTACAGATATAAGAGAGGATGTAAATAAAATATATGAGTATTTACTTTCAATAAGTAATGTAACATACATAACCAGACCGGTATATAGAAGACGCGCCGAAGAAATATTAAGAGAGATTAATAGTGATACGAGTGTCTCACAACAAGGAGGTGTTTTAGGAGACGAGGGTGATACAACTATGGAAGAATCAGGATCATTCGATGGGTTTGTTTTGGGTATATTCGGTGATGATATTGTAGATGGAGAAGAAAACGCAAACATGATAAATTTAGGTGACACTATAAATGATAATTTCCTGGCTGACATGGCAGAAGAAGCCGCTTTACAACAAGGCGACCATATATTAGATGATCAAGTGATGCCCGTCCTAACAATGTGGGATTTGGAGGTAACTCCTCTTCCATTAACACTTGCTGATTTGGAACCATCATTCAATGACGATAGTAGTGCGGGGTATACATCCGGTGATTCTGGTATATATAATGATAGTTCTTTATCAGAGATGGACACAGATCTTCTTGCTTTTGCGTCGGATAGTGAGACCGAGCCATAGCATTAGTAAATCTAATGAGGCAAGTAATAAGTTATTTACTAATGTAATAATATGTTAAGATATATTATGACATCACTCAAGTTAAGAATAGCAGTAATGAATTGGTGGAATGAACCAGATACAAAAGCGAAGAATTGGTTTGTAGAATATATGAAAAGCAATTTTGAGAACGTAGAATGTGTAGGTGTTGGAGACCCCCAAACCGATATATTATTTGCATCTGTATTTGGAGATAAGAATAGAATAAATAGTGTTCCTGGTCGTGTGAAAGTATTATTTTCAGGAGAGTCGTGGTCAAATAAAACATATAAGGAGTATACTTCTGAGTTTATTGAAAGTAAATATGATTTGATATTACATTTTGATGAAACAGATCCGATTAGGAAGAGACAGCGTTTTCCATTATGGTTATTGTATGTACCGAGGTATAATATGAATGATATAAATGATAATTTTATTACTTATGTGAATGAGATGCGAGATATAAACATGAATAAGGGAAAGGTAAAGTTTGGCGTATGTGTTGCTCGACATGATCCAACAGGTATGCGTGGTAGTATATGTAATGAAATACAAAAATATGGAAAGGTAGAATATGGTGGTAGATGGGGAAACAGAGATAAGCCCAAAATAGGTGGATTGCGAGAAGACAAAATAAAATACTTAAGTGGTGCAATATATAGTGTATGTGCTGAAAGTCATGCTGTCTCTCACTATTGTTCTGAAAAGATATTTGAATCATTCATGGGAGGCAACATACCGATCTATTGGTCAAAGGATATAATAGCGGAGGAAGAGATATTGAAGAGAGAGAGCTATTGTATATACGATATTGATGAAATCGAAAAAATGATGAAAAATAATGCAGAATACAAAATGAAAGATATATTTACCGAAAATGCATATAATATACTGAGACGTGAGTATTATGATAAATTGAAAAGTAATTTAATAAAATTGTTACGAGAGAAGGGATATATTCATGCTTTATAGAACAAACTGGAAAATATATAACTATTACCTAAAATGGTGTGGTTTTTACCAAAAAGTTTACATTTATTTTCAAAACAATTAATTCTACAAAAATATTATGGTAAGGAAA
>Ga0114994_10000104_pt1 | contig 45506 bp, 44 predicted proteins | sample ArcticOcean_MG_C_9_FD_87043 | JGI IMG/M metagenome (GOLD analysis project Ga0114994, IMG submission 87043) | Marine microbial communities from western Arctic Ocean - ArcticOcean_MG_CB2_152 | ecosystem: Environmental > Aquatic > Marine > Oceanic | place: Arctic Ocean: Canada Basin | collected...
GTTACATTGATCATTGATATGTTATTTGCTAATTAAGAAAATCAGTTTTCGATATTTAATTTGAATAGTATTTAGTTAAGCTATATACTTTAGCTATTTATTTTTTTTAATGAATTCTTTTTCCACGATTTTAGATCACCCAAGAAAAGTAGTTTTCTTGATTGCCACGATTACATGCCTAATGGGCTTTTCAATCCTCGATCTATCATATGACTTTACGATTGAACAGCTTTTCGCAAAAAATAAGCATGAAACCGAGCAGTATTTTGAATTTCAAAAAGAATTTTCCAGGGAAGACAATGTTTTTTTATTGGTTCATAAAAACGCATCGGATTTTAATCCCCAGTTTCTGGATTCTTTAGATAATTTAGTTAATCAAATTAAAAAGAGTCCTTATTTCCTTGAGGAAATTTCGTTGGCGGATATAAAAAGAGATTTTTATGATGATGAAAATGGTGCAGAATTAAATCACATTTCGTCAAGATTGTTGAACATGGTTTCTTCAGACTCTACATATGGTGCTATTTGGTTAAAATTAAAAGACGATTACAATACTTTCGATAAACGATCTGTAGTAATCAAATTTTTAAAAAAAATCACCAAAAAATATGATTGGGACTGGACATTCTCCGGGCTGCCAATTGTACGTAATACGTATGTTGATTATATGATTCAAGACAATATAAAATTTATACCTCCGGTTGGACTGATTTTAATAATAGCATTAGCATTTTTATTTCGAAGATGGGTATACGTTGTACTTCCACTAATAGCAGTACTAATAACGGCAATTTGGATTCTTGGAATCATGTCAATTAGTGGTAGAGGGTTAAATGTAATGACATACATGGTTCCAACTTTATTATTTATCATTGGAGTAAGTGACTCGATACATTTTCTCTCGAGATTCAACATTTACTTTGATAAAGGTATTGAATTAAAAGAATCCTTACGTCTATCTATGGATGACATGGGAATTGCTTTGTTTTTAACTAGCTTGACAACAGCAATAGGTTTCTTGGCATTATTGTATTCCTCCATTGCAATAGTACAAGAATTCGGAGTCTTTATTGCGAGTGGTGGTTTCATCGCTTACTTCCTAACACTGACCTTCATTCCAAGCATGATGATGATTTTAAAAGGAAGCTTAAAGAGTGTCAATAAATTAAAAGAATCCAATAGATCAAGATTGCTAAAAAAGTTTTCTATTATCGTAAAGAATAAACCAAAGCAAGTTGTGATATTTTCATTATTGCTCACAATTCTATTTTTAGGTGGTGCTTTAAAAGTAAATACTGGCAGTTCTTTATTGTCTGATTTACATCCCCAAAGTCCATTGTATATAGATTTAAAAAATGTTGAAAATTGGTTTGGCGGTATTTTGCCCATGGAAATTATCATTACCAAACATGACTCCATTGAAATTCCGATGCATGATAAATCAATAATGCACCATGTAAAAGAGCTTCAAAATCAGCTAACAAATATGTTTCCGAAGTCAAATTGGATATCGATACAAAGAGTACTAGAGGAAGTCTTATATGAAATAAATCCAGCATTATCGTTTCCACCTGACCAAGAGACGCTTGATCAATTATATTTAATTACTCAAGAGCAGACGGAAGCATTAATTAATTTTGAAGAAAATAAGATTAGAATATCAGGCATGTTGCCTGATCTGACTTCTCAAGATCTAGAAGCGGTAGAAGAGACATTGGAGAGATATATAAATAATAACTTTCCTAATTGGCTTTCGGTTATTGTTACAGGAACTATGCCAGTGGCATTAAATACAAATAATTATCTAGTTTTAGACCTTTTTAGTGGCTTTGGCTTAGCGTTTATTTTTATAAGCATCATAATGAGCTTATTATTTTTGTCATTTCGAGTTGGCTTGATAAGCATGTTGCCAAATTTAATACCCATAATTTTTGCGGCTGGATATTTAGGATTCATGGGCATACCCATAAGGCCGCCAATTGCCATAACTTTTTCGATTTGCTTAGGCATTGCCGTAGATGATTCTCTGCATTTTCTCTTTAGGTTCTGGCAAGAGCGTAAAAATAATTCTAATTTAGAAACAGCGATATCAAATACTATAGAAACGACTGGATTGGCAATGTTGACTTCTACAATTGTGCTTGTATCCGGATTTTTGGTCATCACTGTATCTAATTTTATACCAACATCTCAATTTGGAGTTATATCTGCGATTACTTTAACGGTAGCTTTCATTACGGATGTAACTCTTTTACCTTCTTTACTGTACTTATTTCCCATCAAATCATTGAAAAAAAATAACAATGATTAATTGGCTAAAAGGATTATATCACCCTGAAGCTTTTCATGGATCGAAATCAGGTTCGCCATATTTTGAAGGATGGTATCATAAAATTGTTTCTAAAGATAGAAGAGCTATTGTAATCATACCTGGTATGTACAGAAGTGGAGTTATTGAAAATGAATTTTCTTTTATTATGGTTTTTGATGGTTCTACTGGGCATGTGCATTTTGAGAGGTTTCCAATTTCTGAATTCTCATCAAAAATTGAAATTTATGATACCAGAATTGGGAGGAATCATTTTTTTAAAAATGGTATTGATTTAAATATCAGCTCCTCTAATTTTTCATTAAAGGGTTCTGTCAATTTTAAAAATCAAAACCCTTGGCCAGTAACACTAGCTGAGCCAGGTTGTATGGGTTGGTATAATTACCTGCCAATTATGGAGTGCTATCATGGAATACTTAGTATGCATCATACATTATCTGGAAGCCTAGCTTTAAATAGTCATCAAATAGACTTTAATGATGGAGTCGGTTATACAGAAAAAGATTGGGGTAAAAGCTTCCCTAAGAGTTGGATTTGGGTGCAAGCGAATCATTTTAGAAAAAATAAAATTAGTTTATCTGCTTCTATAGCTAGAATACCACTTCTTGGAACACAATTTGCAGGTTTTATTATTGGTTTGTTGATCGAAGAAAAATTTTATCGTTTTACTACATATCGCTCTTCTAAGATTGATCATTTATCATTTAGTAATAATAAAATAGAATGGGTAGTAAAGCAAAAAGAGTTAACTCTTAAAATTTTTATATCATTAGGAGAAAAAACTGGTCTTCTTTTTGCTCCTGATTCAAAAGATATGATTGAAAAGGTTGAAGAGCATTTAGATTCAAAAGTAAGATTTAAATTAGAAAATAATGGCAAAATTATTTTTGAAGATGAATCATCTTTTGCAGCAAGTGAAGTAGTCGGTGATATTAGAGCGTTGTTTAAATTGGCTAACAATAACTAGATTATAGAATATATGAACAAAACAGTAATAATTTTCATTGTGATAATTATAGGAATAATTTGCTTTAACATGGTTTGGGGCTTATCAAATACAATGTTAGAAACACCTAAATATAAATTAATTAAAAAATCTGGAGCCTTCGAAATAAGGCATTATGACCCAATAGTAATTGCGAAAACGCAAGTAAAATCAGGGTACAAAGAAGCGACATCAATGGGCTTCCGAAGAATCGCAAATTACATTTTTGGTGGAAATGATAAAAATGTAGAAATTGCAATGACTGCTCCAGTCATAACAGATAGTCCGGGAGATGTAGATGATTCTTATGAGGTTTTTTTCGTTATGCCAAGTGCTTATAATAAAGATAAGCTGCCGAAACCAAATGCTCGGAATGTTGAGATACTTGAAAGAGAATTAGGCCGAGTTGCGTCTATGTCTTTCGGTGGATGGGCAACGAGTACAAAAGTAAAAAACTATCAGCAAAAGCTTAGCAAGTGGATATCTGAACAAGAGTTGAAAACTCTAGGTAACTTCAAAGTGGCTCAATACAATTCACCTTGGGCTTTGCCACCATTCAGGCATAATGAAATTTTGATTAGGATTGCTCAATGATTAGAGGTCTTTTGAAAGTCATTGAAGGAATTGAAACATCTGATGGTGCTGGTGTAAAGTTAAGAAGAATCATTGGCGGACCTGATTTAAATATGTTTGATCCATTTTTGCTTTTTGACGAATTTGGAAGCGATAACCCGGATGATTACATGGCCGGTTTCCCTGCTCATCCACACCGCGGATTTGAAACGGTTACTTACATGCTAAATGGAAAGTTTAGGCATAAAGACTCTGCAGGTAATGAAGGCATTTTAACTGATGGTTCTGTACAGTGGATGACGGCTGGGAAAGGGGTTATACATAGTGAAATGCCAGAAAAAACAGATGGTTTAGCAAGGGGATTCCAACTATGGCTAAATCTTCCTAAAAATTTAAAAATGATAGATCCAGCATACAATGATATTCTGCCTGAGGATATCCCTTGTTTAGCAATCCAACAAGGTGAGATAAAAATTATTTCCGGTATTTTTAATGGCGTCAAAGGTCCCGGTCGACCTCATACTGGAATGTTTTACTTCGATGTAAAACTTAATGGCGGAGGTGCAATTGAAATCCCGGCAGATGATTCTTGGAACACATTTATTTATGTTTATTCTGGTAACGCAAATATTGGAAATAGAAAAGTTAACAGGGGTCAGTTAGGTCTTTTTAATGATAAGGGAATGATTAAATTTAGCGCCGAAGACTCATCAGGTTTGGGTTGCCTTGTCATTGGTGGTGACCCTCTTAATGAATCTGTTGCCAGAGGCGGACCATTTGTCATGAATACTAAGGCTGAAATAATGAAAGCTTTTAGTGATTATCAAGAAGGAGTTTTAACAAAATAATATGAATAAAATTTATAGATATAGTTTTTTAAGTATGGTTGCTACTTCTTTATTCTTGCTCGTTCATTGTTCAGGTAAAAAGAAAATTGAGGTGAGTTTAAAGGAGCCTATTAATAATCTATCTGAAAAATCCATAAACTTAGCTTCGGGCGGATATGAGTTTGTTAAAAATTCTAGTGAAGTGCTATGGGAATGCAAATGGCTAGGAGGAGCAAAGCATAATGGGAGTGTTCAACTTATTGAGGGCTCATTAGACATCTCTAATAATAGTAAAATCAGTGGATCCTTTGTTGTTAGTTTAGAATCTCTTAAATGCTTTGATTTAAAAAATGAAGGTACAAATCGAAAACTCGTCAACCACTTGAAAAGCGATGATTTTTTCGATGTCGAAAACTATCCAAAAGCAAGTCTTCGGCTACTGTCGGCTGACCATACTGGTGGGAATAGTTTTAGATTTAAGGGCGATTTGACGATAAAAGGGGAAACACATCCGATAGTATTCAAAGGCGAAGTAGTAGATCATCAATCTTATTATGAAGCTAGTTTAGATCTGGTTTTTGATAGATCGAAGTACGATGTCAGATATCGGTCGGCCAGTTTATTTTCTGACCTTGGGGATAGAATAATTGCAGATGAGGTTAAATTAAGTATAAATGTGAATCTTAATAGAGTTGAAGGGTAAAGGCGATGTTGATGAATTCTAAACTTAAAATGATTATCAATATTGTGGGCTTTTATATAGGTTGGTGGGGCTGTATTCTTGGGTCCTCGAACGGGTACCCGTACATAGGTCCGCTGCTAACGCTTGCTTTTATAATACTCCACGCAAATTTTTTTATTGTTAATCCAAAAGAAATACAATTAATAGTTATAGTGGGTGTAGTTGGTACTATTGTTGACAGCTGCCTTTTCTTTTCACAATCTTTCATATATGCAGAAGCTTATTCAGAGAATTTATTTATTGCACCTTTGTGGATTACTGCAATGTGGGCAGGTTTTGCTGCTACTGTTAATCATTCAATGACTTTTTTCAAAGGTAAGTGGCTCCTTATGGTAGTTGCTGGCGCAGTATTTGGACCAGCAGCCTATTATACTGGAGAAGGGTTTGGCGCCATAACATTTCAATCGACTCCGTTGTTATCAATTTTAATTATTGGTGCTGTTTGGGCTTTGGCTATGCCATTGGTATTTTTTATAAACAAGAAGCTAGGATTAGGTGGTTAATATTTTTAAAAAATACTCATTCACTCTGATTCTTTGTTTATTAATTTGTTCTAATTGTGAGGGTTTTATGAGCGATAACAAGAAATTTGGAGAGTTAGAAACAGTAGACTATGTTGATTTAAAAAGATTTATGGGCGATTGGTATGTAATTGCAAACATACCTACTTTCATTGAAAAAGGGGCTGTAAACGCAATTGAGTCATATAGGCTTGATTCTGAAGGCAGGGTTCAAACCACTTTTACTTTTAGAAAAGGCTCATTAGCTGGTCCTCAAAAAAAATATAATCCCACGGGTTTTATCTATAATAAAGAAACAAATTCTGAATGGCGGATGCAGTTTCTTTGGCCATTTAAATCACCATTTTTGATTATAGACCTAGATGAAGAATATAGTTATACTGTGATAGGCGTTCCGAATAGAAAGTATGTTTGGATAATGGCACGAGATCATGTTTTGGATGAGAAAATATATAATAATATAATTTCTAAACTTGTTAAAGTTGGCTACGACACATCTCAAATTCAAAAAATTGAGCAGAGTTGGGACTAATCGTTTCGGTATTTAAGATTCAGTCCATTTAATGAAAATAGCAATAATAGGTTCTGGTATTTCTGGTTTAACAGCTGGTCATTTGTTAAATAGAAAACATGACATATCTATTTTTGAAGCGAATGATTACATTGGTGGACATACACATACTCATAAACTAAAAGTAAAAAATAAAGACTATTCAATTGACTCTGGGTTTATCGTCTACAACGAAAGAACATATCCTAGTTTTATAAAATTATTAGATCAGTTGGGTGTCGAGCGGCAGCTATCAACGATGGGTTTTAGTGTGAAATCCACTAGCGAAGATTATGAGTATTCTGGTGAATCAATTAATAGCTTATTCGCGAAAAGATCAAATATCTTTCGAGTAAGCTTTTTAAAGATGTTATACGAAATGTATAAATTTGGTAAGGAAGCAGATTCAAGCGGATTAGCTTTAAATGTTTCGACTACGCTAGGAGAATATTTAAAAGAAAAAAAATATTCAAAAGAATTTATTCATTATTTTATTACGCCTATGGGCGCGGCTATTTGGTCAACGCCAGCAAACAAAGTTCTAGACATGCCTGCATATTTTTTCATTAAGTTTTTTTACAATCACGGTATGCTAGAATTATCTAACCGGCCTAATTGGTGGGTTATAAAGAACGGATCTTCGCAGTATATAAGTAAAATCATTAAAGGCTTTGAAGAAAAAATTTATTTGTCATCTCCAGTAAAAAAGGTCGTCAGAACAGCTGACGGTGTTGAATTATTTTTTTTAAAAAATGATAAAAAATTAAATTTTGACGCTGTTGTTTTTGCGACGCATAGTGATCAAGCTCTTAGTTTACTAGAGCCCCCATCTGATTTAGAAGTGGAGATATTAAAATCTTTTCCTTATCAAAAAAACGAAGTTCTTTTACATACCGATTCCACAGTTTTACCAAAAAGAAAATTAGCCTGGGCTAGTTGGAATTATCAGTTGGATGCTGATCCAAGTGCTCCAGTAGTTTTAACATACAATATGAATATCCTTCAATCAATTCAAAGTGATCAAACTTTTTGCGTGACTTTAAATAACCATGATTCTGTTGATGAAAGTAAAGTCATTAAGAAGTTAAACTACCATCACCCATTGTTTACAGTAGCTGCGATAGCAGCACAAAAAAGAAAACATGAAATTAGTGGTATAAACAACACGTACTATTGTGGGGCATATTGGAGAAATGGATTTCATGAGGACGGAGTAGTTAGCGCGCTTGATGTTTGTGAGCATTTTGGAGAAAAGTTATGAGCTTATCAACTGGTCATTTTCTGTATAGTGGTGAAGTAAAACACCGTAGATATACTCCTTTCAAAAGAGAGTTTTCATATCCTGTTTTTATGCTCTATTTAGATATAAATGATTTAAATAATGTAATGGATAAGTCAATTTTCTGGAATGTAAATAAGGCTGCAATGGTATCCTTCAATAGACTTGACTATCACAATGCAAAAACCGAGTCACTTGACCAGGCTGTCCGAGATACGGTTCAAAAAAAAGTGGGGAATAGGCCTAGTGGCAAAATTAGAATGCTAGCTCATCTTCGCTATTTTGGTTATTGCTTTAATCCTGTAACTTTTTATTATTGTTTTAACCGTGAAGATGATAAAGTTGAATTTATTCTAGCGGAAGTAACGAATACACCTTGGAAAGAGAGGTTCTCATATGTTTTAAAAGCCTCAAGCAATAATAAGGAAAAAAAAATTAAATCAACGATGAAGAAAGAATTGCACGTATCGCCTTTTTGGGATATGGATCATATGTATGACTGGAGTTTTAGTAGGCCAGAAGATAAGCTGGGTGTGTATATGAAAAACTTTAAAGATGGGCAAAAAGTTTTTGATGCTACGTTAAATATGAAACGACTTATTTTAAATAGAAATAGTTTGTTAGCTTCAATTTTTAAATTTCCATTTATTACAATAAAAGTTGTTTTTTGGATTCATCTGCAAGCCTTTTTTTTATGGCTTCGAGGTGCGACATTCTTTGTTCACCCAAATAAAACTAAAAACTAATTTTAAAGAGAGATTTTAAATGGGAAAACAATTTTCAATTCAAAAAGCTGCTACTAGAACAGCCATAAATAGTAAGCCAAGTATTTTGGCTAAAATATTCAAAAAATTAATAATAACTCAATTCAAAAAAATAAACTACGGTTGCATTATCTTAAATGAGAATAATTCTAAAGTTATCTTTGGCGATGAAGGGTCTAAATTAAAAACAGAGGTAAATATATATTCAGATGAATTTTATATTTTGGCTGGTAGCGGAGGCGACTTAGGAATTGCAGAAGCATTTGCTGCCGGATATTGGGATGCGGTTGATATGGTGACGCTAATTCAAATCGTAATTAAAAATCAGGAAGTGCAGAAAAGTTTAGAAGGTGGACTTGCAAAATTAATTAGTCCAATCAATAGATATATTCATAGATCGCGTAGAAATACCGTTTCGGGTAGTAAAGAAAATATTGTTGCACATTATGATTTGAGTAATGAGTTTTTTCAGACCTGGTTAGATAAAAGCATGACTTATTCATGTGCGATTTTTGAACCACAAAACTTATCTTTATTTGAAGCGTCAAAAGAAAAGCTAGATCGTATTTGCCGTAAGCTTAATATACAAGCCGGTGACCATGTAGTTGAAATTGGTACTGGATGGGGAAGCTTTGCATTGCATGCAGTGAAAGAATATGGTTGCAGAGTGACAACTACTACAATTTCTAATGAACAACATGCATATGTTTCTGCATTAATTGAAAAAGAAGGCTTGAAAGATAAAATCACATTATTAAAAAATGATTACCGAGAGCTTAAGGGGCAGTACGATAAACTTGTTTCAATTGAGATGATAGAAGCCGTTGGCTATAATTTTATTCAACAATTTTTTCAAACATGTTCTGACTTACTTAAGCCAAATGGTCTAATGGCAATACAGGGTATTACCTATCACGAACAAGGTTTTGAAAACCATCTTAATTCTGTCGATTTCATCAAAAAATATATTTTCCCAGGATCAAACTTAATTTCTGTTAACCACGTTCTTTCAGTAATTAAAAACTTCACTGATCTTTCTCTCGTGCATTTAGAGGATATAACAAAACACTATGCAGAAACATTGAAATTATGGCGTGAAAAATATAAAGATGAGATGTCCAAGATAAAAAAAATGGGCTACAGTGATGAGTTTTTGAGAATGTGGGATTATTATTTCATCTATTGCGAGGCTGGTTTTAGAGAAAGATTCATTGGCGATGTTCAGCTCATCATGTCAAAACCAAAAAACAAAAATATTCAAATAAACTATTAATAATAACTATGATAAAAAACTTAATTGATCTAGCAGAAAAAGGTATTTTACCAGACTTTTTAATTCGTGGTGGGATTAGAAGAATGCAAAAAGAAAGAATTCTATGGTCTAAGTCTAAGACGGTATCTGAAGTTGAAAAGCATCATCAAAACTGGGTTGATGAGATGAAAAAAAGTTCGATTGCTTATGTTCCTGAAAAAGCAAATGAGCAGCATTATGAAGTCCCGCCGGCCTTTTTTGAAAAGGCATTAGGTGTCCACCTGAAATATAGTTCTGGCTATTGGCCAGAAGGTATCAATACACTAGATGATTCCGAGCTTGCTATGTTAGAGTTAAGTGCCGATAGAGCAGAGATTTCTAATGGTGATCAAATTCTTGAGTTGGGATGTGGCTGGGGTTCTTTGACTATGTATATGGCTAAAAAATATCCTAAGAGCTCGGTCACTGCTGTTAGCAATTCTAAAGATCAAAGAAAATTCATAGAGCTTAAATGCAAAGAGAGGTCTATAAATAATGTTAAAGTAATTACAGAAGATATGAACGAATTTTCAATTGAAGAAAAATTTGATCGCATTGTTTCTATTGAAATGTTTGAACACATGAGAAATTATGAGCAGCTACTAGACAAGGTTGCGAGTTGGTTGAAGCCAGGCGGTAAATTGTTTATTCATATCTTCACACATAAAACCTTAGTATATCCTTTTACCGAGGATGGCGAAGGTGATTGGATGGGGAGGAACTTCTTTAGTGGCGGTATTATGCCTTCTCACCAGCTTCTTTTATATTTTCAGAATAAATTAAATATTGAAGAGAGTTGGAGATTTAATGGTTCGCATTATGAGCAGACATCCCTTGCTTGGCTTAAAAAAATGGATAATAATAAACATGAAATTATGGGTATATTTAAAAATACTTACGGGCTAGAAGATGCAAAAATCTGGTTTCAGAGATGGCGAATATTTTTTATGGCTTGTGAGGTTTTATTTGGTTACGATGGTGGAAGAGAATGGGGTGTCTCTCATTATAGGTTTGTAAAATCCGCCGATTAGCTTGTAAAATTAAAAATGATAATTATAGCACTATTTGTTTCACACTGGTATTTATCGCTGTTTTTTCAAACAGTGTTTCTACATAGGTATGCCTCGCATCAAATGTTTACTATGTCAAAAACATGGGAGCGTATATTTTTCTTTTGCACGTTTTTAACGCAAGGGTCTTCATTCCTCAACCCTAGGGCTTATGCAATACTTCATAGGCTTCATCATAAACATAGTGATACAGAAAAAGATCCGCATTCGCCGATTTTTTCAAAAAATATTCTAAAATTAAATTTGAACACTGTTAAGCATTATGAATCTGTAAGGCTTAATAAAAAAGACTATTCAAAATATGATATTGATGTTCCAAGGTGGCCATCTTTAGAAAGAATTTCAGATCATTGGCTAACTAGATTATTTTTCGTAGCTGGTTACAGTCTCGTTTATTTAGAGTTTACTACTGCAAACTGGCAGTATGCTCTTTTACCTATTCATTTTATAATGGGGCCTCTCCACGGTTCTATTGTGAATTGGTGCGGGCATCGATATGGCTATACCAATGATAAAAAAACAAAAGACAATTCAAAAAATACATTGCCAGTCGATATACTTATGATGGGCGAATTATTTCAAAATAATCACCACAGTAATCCATCTAAAATGAAATTTTCTAGACGATGGTTTGAGCTAGACCCGGGATACATTGCGGCAAAAGCACTATCTAAGATAAAAATACTTAGAATAAAAAACGCTTAAAACGCTCAAAAAGACTTGACATTTACCATGTAGGCTAAATAATATATGCCATGGCAATTAATGAATATAGTATTGAAAAAAGTGTGACTGTAAAAAAGTACGGTGAGCATGTCAAAGTGAACATGGGGTCAACGTATTGTATTATCTCATGTTCAATACATAAATTATCTGAATTTGTTGAAGTCGTGGATGACATGTGCTCAAAAGGATGGGCCGTTACGTCTGGGATTACATCCGACGATGGTATGGTTTTTCAATCTATGTCAATTTTGTCAATTAGGAATAACCAATCAAACAGTAATTAAAGGAGTTTAGTTATGACAATATTACAAGCTGTCGCTGCTGGTTTAGAAAATACAGAAAAGCGCAAAGAGCCAAAGAAAAAAGCAGATAGATATTTTCTTGATGGAAAAGTTGCAGATAGAGAGTTAAAAGCTTGCACCTTATGCAAGATTGTATGGCAAAAGCATGTCTTCAACGGGAAGACAACAATTAAGTACTATGATGAAGTTCCAAGATATGGTAAGACACAGCACATCTGTCCAAGTTGTAGTCAATAATTGAATATTCTAATTGTAAACGGTTCGGGTGCCATTGGTTCTTCGATTGTTAGAGGATTAAATGAGCATGATGTAAATCTAATAATCACATCAAGTACCGGTGAAAATGTCCATGGAAATAAGACTATTCAATGGAAGTATTCTGGTAGTGAATCTGTTGAAGACTTATTTAATTCTATTAAGAGTAAATATGATCAAATAGATTCAGCTGTTAATTGTTTGGGTTCAATTTTTATTAAACCAGCGCACCTAACCAGTGAAGATGATTTTGATAATACAATTAATATGAACTTAAAATCTTCTTTCCTGTTGTTGAAACATACAATACCTATGATGAGAAAAAATGGCGGTAATTTGCTTTTTTTCTCTTCGGCGGCAGCCAACATAGGTATGGTCAATCACGAGGCAATTGCTGCAGCCAAAGGTGGCGTGGAAGCTATGGTGAAGTCTGCGGCCGCAACGTATGCTAAAAATAATATTAATGTTAATGCTATAGCTCCTGGACTAGTTGACTCGAATTTATCAAAAAACATAATTTCCAACGCATCAGCACTGGAAATATCCAAGAAAATGCACAGCATAGGACGAATTGGTGTTCCTAAAGATATTTCTAAATTTGCTATTCCATTAATTATTGATAATAGTAGTTGGGTATCTGGTTCAGTCTTTAATATTGACGGAGGACTTTCAACCACAAAAATAGCGAGTTAATAAATGGATAGTATAGATCACATTGCAATACAGACAGAATCAATAAAAGATTCAATCAGTTGGTACAAAAACATGTTTTCATGTGAAGTTGAATTTGAAGATGATACTTGGGCCTTACTCAAGTTTGAAAACACGAAGCTTGCATTAGTTGTTCCTAGTCAGCATCCAGCACACATAGCAATAAAAAGAGACAATCTAGAAAAATTCGGCTCTCCCATCAAGCATAGAGATGGATCAGAATCTGTTTATGTAAAGTCTCCTGATAGCAACACATTTGAATTAATTAGATATCCAAAATAAATGAATCGTTACATTATTATATTTTTCATCGTATTTACAAATTTAATCTCAGCAGGTAATGATGTTATGATTCAAAATATTTATGATATTAAAATAAAAAATATATACGGTGAAGAAATATTATTTAAGAGTTTTAAAGGGAAAAAAGTTTTAATTGTCAATGTTGCTTCAAATTGTGGATACACTAGTCAATACGAAGATCTTCAGCGGTTACAAGATCAGTACAAAGATAAGTTGCAAGTTATTGCTTTTCCCTGTAATGATTTTGGGTTTCAAGAGCCTGGCACAGATAAACAAATCGCCGAGTTTTGTGAGTCTAATTACAATGTAAAATTCCCAGTAATGAGTAAAATAAATATTAGAAGTAAGCCTATACATCCAATTTATGAATGGTTGTCAAACAGCAAATTGAATGGATGGAATGACTCAAAGCCTAGATGGAACTTTTACAAATACTTAATTGATGAAAAAGGCGCTCTCATAAACTTATTTGGGAGCAGTACAAGTCCATTAAGCGCTGAGATATTAGACAGTCTCTAATTTTTAAATTGTACGGATAGTTAATTGTGGACATTACAATTGTTTTTCCCCACCAGTTATTCTCTATATCAAAAGCGTTAAAAAAAAGTAGAAGAGTTTTTATTATTCGAGACCCATTGTTTATCAATGATCCGAAATACAAAGTTAATTTTCATAAAAACAAAATATTACTTCATCTTCTTTCTACTGAAAAATACAAAGAAGAATTAATAAGCAAAGGCTATGATGCTATACTAATTGATTCAAAGGATTTAGTAGGGGAAAATTATTTAGAGTCTTTATTTAAGATAAATAAGATATCCGAAATACATTATTGTGATCCGGTTGATTATGTGCTAAATAAGAGGATTCACTCTTCGGCCAGCAATCTCAACATTCGTCTATATAAGTATGACACGCCCGGATTCATGTTAAATGATGATGATGTTAAAAATGATTTTTCAAATAAAAAATCTCATTTCATGTCTGCTTTTTATAAAAAACAAAGATCACGGTTCAATATTTTGTTAAATGAGGATGGCTCTCCATTTGGTGGAAAATGGAGTTTTGATAATGAAAACAGAAAGCGCTTTCCAAAAACGATGTCTCCGCCAAAGATTCCGTCTATTCATTATAGAAGTGAATATTTGTTAAAAACAAAAGACTATGTGTCATCAACATATCAAAACAACCCAGGTTCAATGGATACTTTTAATTACCCAGTTACTAGGCAACAGGCATTTAGTTCTTTTCATGCTTTTCTTGATGAGAGGTTAGTGAATTTTGGATCATATGAAGATGCAATTGTAAAAAATGAATCCACCCTTTTCCATAGTATTATTACTCCTTATTTAAATATTGGTTTAATAACTCCTTCGGAAATAATTGAAGAAACATTATCCTTTGCTTCAGAAAATACAATACCTATTAACTCTCTTGAGGGGTTTATAAGGCAAATAATTGGGTGGAGGGAATTTATGAGGGGTATTTATGTTGCAGATGGAGTAAAGCAACGAAATTCTAACTTTTGGAATTATGATAAACATATGCCCGATGCATTTTATAACGCAACTACAGGAATTGAGCCACTCGATGATACAATAAAAAAATGTTTAGATACGGGTTATGCGCATCATATTGAGCGTTTAATGATTGTAGGTAATTTGATGCTTTTAATTGGAATAAGGCCGAATTCAGTTTACAAATGGTTTATGGAAATATTTATTGATTCTTATGATTGGGTTATGGTACCTAATGTGTATGGAATGAGCCAATTTGCTGATGGAGGTTTATTAGCCACAAAGCCATACATAAGCGGAAGTAACTATATTCTAAAAATGAGTGATTATAAAAAAGGAGATTGGTGTCTAATTTGGGATTCTCTATATTGGGGATTTGTTGATCGTAATAGAGACTTTTTTAGAAAAAATCCTCGCATGAGTATGATGGTTTCAATGTTTGATAAAAAAGATAATGATTCTAAAAAAAGGTTGTACGAAACAGCTGAAAGTTTTACCGAAACTTTATTTTAATAAAATTGTAAATATATAAAATGGTACTAAAGTTATTCCAGTTAAAATAATAGAAATAGTTGCCCATTTGATAAATGTCATAAGAAAATATTTTGCAGCAAAAGAGATTTTGCTTTTAGTGTTCACTTATATTTTCTGTATCCAGAAATAACATCGATTATAACTTTATCATAATCTTTAATTCGCAGATGCAATTTACCGTTAGAAATCTTTGCTGAACCGCTAAGTTTTTTGTCTTTGTATGTCCAATTTTGATCTCTATCAACAATCCAATTGAAGGTGTTAATGTTATTATCAGACCAATCTTGGTCTGCTGTCCATTCGATATTACCAAGTAACTGTATGTAAGTGGGTTTAGTTAAATCCCTAGCATTTAAATAGTCTGTTTCAAAGTCATTTTTAGCATATGGATGCTTTTCAATTAGCATAGAGCCGTTAGTCGATTTAATAAAAAGCCTTATGTAGTCTGTCCAGTCTTGGAACCATATTTCAGTGGGGCCAATATTAGATGAATCTGAATCCCAGACATAGTGGGGTATAGTTTTGAAGTCACTTTTTTCTTCTGCGCGCAACAAGGTTGCTAACAAGAGCAATATTATAATTATCATATTTTTCATATAATATATTAAGTAATCGCTGGATAACTATTCAAATGTTTTATAATTAAAAAGAGTTCAAAACGCTCAGAAAAAACTTTATTTTTTATACAGTTTATTATTACTATATATAATGAAATATTTTAATTCTAAAGAAGTATCGGACATTATTGGCGTTAATATTTCTACTTTGAAAAGGTGGACAGACAATGGCACTATCAGATGCCACAAAACGGCAGGTGGTCACAGAAAGTTTACTATGCAAAACGTCAGGGACTATTACAGCTCGAATAAAAAAGCATCTAAGAGTGGTTTCTTACTAGAAAACTTTGAGCATAAAAAGATTTTTGAGCTAATTAAAAAAGGTAGTTTCTCTGAATTGAGTTACAAATTAGCAGATGCTAGCATAGAGACAGATGAGTCTACTGTTAAAACTATTATTTCTGGTTCATATATGAATAATATAGATGTCGAAACTTTATTTGATGAAATTGTTGATCCTGGTATTATGATAGTAGAAAAAGCATTAGATGAAGGTTATTTATCACATACTGAGGCATTTATTAGTAGAAAAATTATAACACGAGCCACAGAATCTCTCAATGATCATAAACCTAACGGTTCATCCAATGGAAAATTTGCACTTTGTGTTAATTTTGAAGATAACTTACCTGATCTAGGAGTAGTTATGTCAGAAGTAGTTTTAAGACACAAAGGGTATAATGTTTTTAATACTGGTTCTCATGCTAAGCTTGGAGATCTTGAGAAAGTTATTATAAATAAAAAAATTGATCTTGTTGTTTTTCATTTATGCAACATGCAGTGCTGCATGTCAGTTGTCGGAGACAATATAAATAAGACTGCTAATCAAGTTGCTTCTATTTTTGAAATATCTGAAAAAATGAAAGTTGATGTAATGTTTGGAGGACTGGGCATAGGGCTTCTGCCAACTATCTCAGATACGATATCCAAAACCTTTATTACCTTTAAAGAACTAAGCAAGCTAGTTTAGTTTTCTTCCCGAATTAAATATGAGTATAGATATGGGTAGAATGCGTCAAATTAGAACCGGATTATTTAATGGTAATTGCGTTCTATATTGGATGGTAAGAGATAAAAGGGTTCATGATAATTGGGCTCTTTTAGAAGCGCAGAAAATAGCAGTAGAAAATAAAGTACCTCTATTAGTTTGTTTTAATTACCATAATGCGTATCAAGATGCAAATCTGAGGCAATACAGTTTTTCCTTTTATGGGCTTCAAGAAGTGCATAAAGACTTAAATAAACTCAATATTCAATTTTATTTGCTAAGTGGGCTAGCGGATACAACAATTCCTAAATTTATTGAAGAAAATAAAGTAGGACACTTATTTACTGATTTCACCCCACTAAAAGTTTATACAAAAAGATTACAAAGAGTGGTTAGAAAAACGACGATTCCTGTAACTCAAGTTGATGCTCACAATATAATTCCAGTTTGGAACGCCTCTCCTAAAAAAGAATACGCAGCATATACAATAAGACCGAAAATCAAAAAGTTGCTTCCAGCGTATTTAATAGATATTCCACAATTAAAGAAACATCCTGTAGTAAGTAATTTTTTAAGCAGTGAAATAAATTGGAAACATATTATAGAATCAATGAGCTTAGATAAAAGCGTAAAGCCTGTAGATTGGATTAATCCTGGAGAGAAGCATGCAAGAAGCCTCCTTGAAAAATTAAAAACACAATTAATCGATTATAATGAAAAAAGAAACAATCCAAATTTGAATAAGTTGTCAAACATGAGTCCATATTTTCATTTTGGCCAAATTGCGCCGCAACGTGTAGCACTTGAAATAAAAAACTCAAATCTTCCAATTGATGATAAAGAAGCTTTCCTAGAGGAAATGATTGTAAGAAGAGAATTGGCCGATAATTTTTGTTTTTACGAAAAAAGTTATGATTTTTTTGAGGGCTATCACAATTGGGCCCAGAAGTCATTGAATGAGCATAGAGACGATGAAAGAGAATATGTTTATTCTCCGCAAGAATTTGAAGCATCGGTAACACATGATGAACTATGGAATGCAGCGCAAGATGAAATGAAAACTAAGGGGAAAATGCATGGTTTTATGAGGATGTACTGGGCAAAAAAGATTTTAGAATGGAGTCCTAGTCCTGAATTAGCGCATCAAACGGCTATAGAATTGAATGATAAGTATCAACTCGATGGAAGAGACCCGAATGGGTATGCAGGTATAGCGTGGAGTATTGGAGGCGTACATGATAGAGCTTGGTTCGAAAGGCCTGTCTTTGGGAAAGTCCGATACATGAATTATAATGGTTGCAAAAGAAAGTTTAATATAGAAGAATATATTAAAAACAATAGAATTAAAAGTTGAATGTGCAACAAAATTCCCCTTAAGTTTAGATAATGCCGAAGAGTGAAAATTTAAAAAACGATATTGATATAGGGATGTTAATGTCGCAGGTGGATCGGCTTTGCACTAAAAAATTTGGTCAAAATGCTCAAAAATTTGGTATAGATATATCGCAAGATCAATGGATGGTTTTAGGACCGATTTGGAAAAATAAAGGGATTTCGCAAAAAGATATAGCTGAATATTGTGGCAAAGATAAAACCAGTGTTACGAAGATAATTGATACTCTTGAGAAAAAAAATTTGTTAGTCAGAGTTCCCGATCAATTAGATCAAAGAATAAAAAGGGTGGTGTTAAGTAACAAAGGCAAAGAAATGATGGAAAATTCAATGGTAGTAATGGAGCAAACCCGGAACGAGGTCCGTAAGGGCATTTCAGATCAAGAAATTGATTTATTTAAAATTGTATTGAGCAAAATATATAATAATCTAAAAACTGATTGAACCTTTAACTAGTTGAATCACCAACTAATAATTTATGAAACTCCATGCTCTAGCTATATTAATTTTTCTATTTTCTTGTGCAGAAAAATTCTCAATGAACGATTTTTCTATTTCAAAGTCTGTGCCTGATGTCTGGAGTCATCCGCTTGCCGATACTTCAGAAGTCATTGGAGAATGGTGGAAATCCTTCCAAGACACATCTCTCAATAAAATATTATCTGACTTTGATGAAAATAGTCCTGATTTAAAAACTGCTGCATCAAGGCTTAAAATTGCAAAGCAAGTGCTAAAAATTAGTAATGCAGTTCGCCTTCCTTCCGCATCACTTGGTTTGAATGGTTCATCAAGGCAACAGAATTTGACGGCTTTTGGATTATCCGATGATTTTTTTGGTGGTGGTCAGGACTCCAACGAAGCTAATGCTGATAATAATAACGTTACTAGCTTTAGTTCTAATAACTTTGGTTTAAACCTATCTATGCAATGGGAATTAGATTTGTGGGGTAAAATTTTTAATCGTTCCAGAGCAGTTAATAAAGATTTTGAGTCTATATCGTATGACTTATCTTTTTTAAAGTTTTCATTAAGAGTTCAGCTGGCTAAATTATATTTTTCTGCTTTAGAAGCCTTCAAACAATATCAACTCGCTAGAGAGACTTTTGATAGTGTTAATGAATTAGCAAATATGGTTTCTGCTAGGTATGATAAAGGCCTGCGCTCATCATTAGATGTTAGGATTACCCAATCTTCTGTTTCATCATCAAATGCTCAAATGGAAACTAGAAAGCAGTTATACATTAATTTAGTCAGAAGGCTAGAGTCAATGATTGGAAAGTATCCTAGTGGCACTTACAAAATTGAAAATGATTTGTCTGCGAGCCTACCCGTTATTAATGCAGGTTTGCCTTCAGATATTTTACTAAGGAGGCCCGATGTAAAATCTGCATTAGCAAAAGTGCAGGCTGCTTCTCACAGAAAATCTGAGTCAATCAGTTCTTTTCTACCAAGTTTCGTTTTAACAAGCTCAGTCGGAACTTCTTCTAATGAGCTTAATGATATATTGAATGAGGACTACCAGGTATGGTCACAAAGCTTAGCTGTTGGTCTCCCCGTTTTTCAAGGTGGAAGTATTAGAGCTAATAATTTGATTGCTCATGAAAACTTAGAAATTGCTAAGCAGGTTTTAATTAAAGTGATTTTGAACGCATATTCAGAAGTTGAACAAACTCTTTTTGCTGAAACCTCAAACGATATATTGCTTGCTTCTTATATGGATGCAGCAGAGCAAGCCGAGGCCGCTTATGAAATATCTAGGGAAAGGTATGATTCTGGTTTAGTTAATCTTATTGCAGTTATGGACAGTCAGCAACGATGGTTTCTATCAAGGTCTATGGTATTAATTGCTAAGAAGAGTAAAATCGATACGCGTCTCAATTTGCTACTAGCGTTTGGCGGAAATTTTAACATGAAACGAGATAAAAATGAATATTAATTTTAAAAAACTTAGCCCATTCATCATCATAATTATAAGTGTTGTTATAGTCAACCTAATGATAAAATTAAAGCCTGAGGCTGAATTTCAAAAACCAAAAATTATTTCACAAGTTGTAGAAACTCTGGCGGCGTACCCTACGGAAGTTCAGGCAAAAATAAATTCTCAGGGGACAATCAGGCCGCAGCATGAGATATTTATGACATCTGAAGTGAGTGGAAAAGTAGAATGGGTTTCTTCAAAATTTCTAGATGGTGCAGGCTTTAATTTGGGCGATACTTTAATGAAGATTGAAAAGAGGGATTATGAACTTGCGCTAATTTCTACAGAATCTAGATTGTTCCAAGCAAGGCTAGCCTTAGAAAGAGAAGACGCTGAGTCCAAACTGGCTAATATTGAATGGAAAAGAGTAGGCAAGGGAGATGCCTCAAGCCTGACATTGAGAGAACCTCAATTAGCACAAGCTAGAGCAGTGCTCGCATCTGCAGAAGCAGCTTATGAGCAGTCAAAAAGAAATCTAAAAAGAACTTATATCATAGCTCCTTTCGATGGAAGAGTTAGAAAGAAAATGGTAGCTATTGGAACAAATCTTATACCAGGATCAAGAATAGCAGATATTTACAACACGATGAATTATGAGGTAAGGTTGCCAATTGCAGATAAAGATATTCCTTTTCTTGGTGTTCCTCTAGATGGCACGACCATTAAAAAGGATAATAGGCCTAGTGTTAAATTAACGACCAGTTACGGCGGCGATAGATTTCAAGCTAATGGTTTTATAGTCAGATCAGAATCTCAAATTGATCCGAAAACTAGGATGATCTCAGTCATAGCTACAATTCCAATGAAAAATCAAAACCGAAAGTTAAAAATAGGTATGTTTGTTAATGCTGAGATCGATGGATTGAAGTACGATAACATTACAATAGTTCCAAGAAGCTCTATAAAAAATGATATGATCTGGGTTGTTGAAGATTCTGTTCTTCGTAAAAAATCTGTTGAAGTTATTAGGTTAGAAAAAGATTTTGCTTTTATAGCGGATGGTTTAGAAAAAAATGATCGAGTGTTGACTACTAGACTAGACTCTTATGTTGACGGTATGCCTGTAAGAGAGAACTAGGTTTTTATGAAAAATATCATTCGATGGTTTATTTTAAATACTGTTGCAGCAAACCTGTTGATGGTTTTTATTATTATTGCCGGCCTCTTTACGCTGTCAAGATTGAGGATGGAAGTTTTTCCTGACATAACAATTCCAATTATAAATGTATCTGTTTTATATCCAGGTGCCTCCCCTGAGGATATTGAAGAATCAATATGTGTAAAAGTTGAAGAGCAAGTTCAAGGAATTAATGGATTAAAACGTATTACGAGCTCGTCAAACGAAAGTTACGGGTCAATTAATATTGAGGTTGAAAACGGTTACGATATAGATGAAGTGAAGGATGAAGTCAAATCCTTAGTTGATGCAATTACCTCTTTTCCTGATGATGCAGAAAAGCCAACCGTGAAGAGTTTTGATGGACAGCCAGAGGTTATAACAATTGCTGTTCATGGATATGTTGATGAAGTCAGTTTGCTAAACATTGCAGAAAAAGTTCGAGATGAAGTAAGTGACTTACCAAGCATTACCCAAACAAGATTAGGTAAAAAGCCTAGAGAAATATCTATAGAAATATCTGAGAATACGCTTCAGAAATATGGTCTTTCTTTCGATTATGTTGCTAGTAGAATTCGCTCCTCTTCAATGGACGTCCCTGGTGGAGCAATTGAAACATATGATGGTGAAATCTTAATTCGATCTAAAGGTCAGGCGTATACGGGCGATGAATTTGGCGCCATCCCAGTATTATCATTACCTGATGGGTCAACTGTTTTGCTTAGAGATATAGCGGATATTGTTGATGGCTTCCAAGATGTGGAGTATGATATTAAGTTTAATAGTGAGCCTGCTTTATTAATTAGAGTATATAGAACAGGAGAGCAAAATGCATTAAATATTGCAGATGAGGTGCATAAATACATAAAAAAGAAAAACCCAACAATGCCTCCGGGTATTTCGTTAACTACGATGAAAGATGAATCAGTGATTTTACGAGGTAGGATTAAGTTGCTAACAGAAAATGCATATTTGGGTCTTGTATTAGTATTAATAGTATTAGCTTTATTTCTCAAGCCTAAGTTGGCGGCTTGGGTATCTCTAGGCATTCCAATTTCTTTTATGGGGGGGTTTTGGCTTCTTCCTATCTTTGATGTTTCTATAAATATGATATCGCTATTCACCTTCATTCTTGTTCTCGGAATAGTTGTAGATGATGCTATTGTTGTTGGCGAGAACATTCATATATTTAGAAAAAGAGGTTTGAGCGGTGTTGATGCCGCTCTCGAAGGCGCCTATCAAGTTGCAAAGCCTGTGATATTTGCTGTTTTGACAACAATGGTTACATTCTCTCCGATGATTCTTGTTGAAGGCGCTATGGGAAAAATATGGAGAATTATCCCAGTTGTAACAATTGTTGTTTTACTGTTTTCGCTTATAGAGTCGTTAACAATACTGCCAGCCCATTTAGCACATATGAAAGAAGATGATAGTAAAAAAGAAAATAAGTTTTTAGCCTGGTGGTCAAGCATTCAACTTATAATTCATAATGGACTACAGAGTTTCATAAAAAATCAATATAATCCTCTTCTTAAATTGGCTTTGAAAAACAGGGGAAATACAATTGCAATTTCTGTCTCTATTCTTATTTTTACAGTTGGGTTAGTAGCTAGTGGGTTTATAAAATTTAATTTCTTTCCTCCGCTTGAAGCTGACATCGTCATCGCTGGTGTTGAGTATCCTGAAGGGACTCCGGTTTCAATAACTAAAGTTGGCTTAAAACAGGTTGAAAAATCAGCTTATAAGCTTAAAGATTCATTAGCGGTTCTATACCCCGATAAAGAAATTTTCATTAATATGGTTTCTACTGCCGGGGATCAACCAATAAAAACTCAATCAGCTAGGGGTCCTGGAAACCTTGATGCAAATTTTTTCGGCTCTCACTTGGCAGAATGTGTTATTGAGCTTGCACCGGGTGAAGAAAGGCCTGTAAGTACAATTGAAATTTCAAAAATATGGAGAGAGTTAACAGGGCCTATAGCGGGAATTAAACAAGTTACATTTGATTCTGATCTTTTTAGTTCTGGAGCGCCTATCGAAATACAGTTATCTAGCGTAAGCAGAGAAAACTTAAAAGAAGTAACATCAATACTTAAAGATAAATTGCAGACATACGCTGGAGTTTTTGATATTAAAGACTCTTTTAGTGCTGGGAAAGATGAGATTAAACTAAGTCTTCGTCCTGAAGCTCAAAACTATGGAGTAACCATGGCCTCGCTTGCGCGTCAAGTAAGACAAGCTTTTTATGGCGAAGAAGTACAAAGAGTTCAGCGAGGGAGAGATGAAGTAAAAGTGTTTTTACGGTACCCAAAAGAGGAGAGAGCTAGTCTAAGTAATTTAGAGCAAATGAATGTGAGAGTTGGTAATGATGTGGAGGTTCCGCTCGGTCAAGTAGCAAGCAGCGAATTATCTAGCGGTTATTCAACAATTACAAGAACAGATCGAAAAAGGTCAATCAGTGTAACCGCAGACGTTGATCTCAGCGAGGCAAATGCTAATGAAATATTAGCTAAATTTGAAAAAGAGCATATTCTTCCAATACTGAAAGATTATCCAAATGTCATTTATAGTTTTGAAGGAGAGCAGAGAGAACAGAGAGATACATTAGGTTCATTATTCAAAAATTTTGGATTAGCATTGTTTATTGTCTACATATTGCTTGCAATTCCTTTCAAGTCTTATTCACAGCCTCTCATAATAATGTCAGCAATACCATTTGGATTTACTGGAGCGGTTATAGGGCATATTATTATGGGCATGAATTTAGCTGTCCTTTCGATCATTGGGATTGTGGCTCTTTCTGGGGTGGTGGTCAATGACAGTCTGGTAATGGTTGATTTTATAAATAGATACCGCCGTGAAGAAGGAAAGTCTAGCTTAGAGGCGGCTTTAGCTGCAGGGCCTCGGAGATTTAGGCCAATAATGCTTACTTCGATTACTACGTTTGTAGGCTTATTTCCATTACTAATAGAAAAAAGTGTCCAAGCTCAATTTTTAGTACCGATGGCGATTTCATTAGCATTTGGAGTATTGTTCGCAACTCTTATTACGTTGATTTTGGTTCCTACGAGTTATCTAGCTATCGAAGACATTAAAGGTTTTTTCACAAATATTTTTTATAAAAACGCTTAAAACGCTCATTATAGATTGACAAGGTCTATTAGATATATATAAGTTAAACTACTATAATATGCGTATTATTAAAAAACAAAAGAAGCAGGACAAATAAAATGAAAGTTGCAGTTTTTGGTGGAACTGGTTTTGTAGGATCATACTTAATTGATAGTCTTATTGAGCAAGGACATCATCCTAAATTATTAGTTCGTGAAGGCTCAGAAAGCAAAGTGACTTCCTCTTCAAAATGTGAATTAATAAATGGTGATATCAATAATGAAAATTCAATTAAAGAAACTATCTCTGGTGTAGATGCAATTATTTACACAATTGGAATTATTAGAGAATTTAAATCGAAGGGTGTAACTTTTGAGAATGCTCACTTTGATGGCGCTGTTAAATGTATTGATGCTGCAGAAGAGGCTAGTATTAGTCGGTTTGTCCTTATGAGTGCAAATGGTGTATGTCCTGACGGTACAGGTTATCAAAAAACAAAATGGATGTCAGAGCAATATCTTAAGAACACTAATTTGAATTGGACAATTTTTAGACCATCCACAATTTTTGGTGATCCAAGGGGTAGTGGGCGTCCTGAATTTTGTTCTCAGCTAAAGAAAGATATGATTGGCTTGCCCTTCCCGGCCCCTCTCTTTCATGAAGGTCTTAATCCTTTCGATGCTGGAAAATTTTCTATGTCTCCGATTCATATTAAAGATGTCGCTAAAAGTTTTATTGGTTCATTAAATAATGAAAAATTAGTAAGAAAAACAATAGAGCTCGGTGGCGAAGCTTTTACTTGGAAACAAATTATCAAAAATATTGGAACTGCATCGGGTAAAAATAAATTTATGATTCCTGCGCCAGTATTCGCTATTAAGTTAATTGCTACAATTTTAGATAGGTTTAGCTGGTTTCCGGTTACCGCTGATCAATTAACTATGCTAGTAGAAGGCAATACTTGTGATTCTTCGAAATTTTTTGCAGAAAATAATTTAGTTCCAATCCCTTTTAACGAAGAAAATCTTTCCTATTTAGGCAAAGATTAATATTGAAATATTTAATTGGATTATTATCATTAGCTATGTTTGTTGCTACCTTAAATGCTTTATTCTCAGAAAAAACTTCCTTAACTGAAGGAGAATTAGTTCCTGATTTTGAATTATTAGACCAAGATGGGAATTTTATTTCTTCAAAAGAGTTCAAAGGTAGAAAAAGTGTTATATATTTTTTCCCTTATGCCGACACTCCTGGATGAGTAAAAGAAGCTTGCGGGTTCCGCAATATTTTTGAAGAGTTTGAAAAAAATAATATTTTAGTTTTTGGAATTAGTTACAACAGTCCAATTGCATTAGGAAAGTTTAAAGCAAGATACAATCTACCTTTTAGTTTTCTTTCAGATGCAAAAAAAGTTGTTGCGAAAAGTTTTGGAGCAGATGGTTTATTTACTCCAAAAAGAATGACTTTTGTCATTGATGAAAACGGTAAAGTTGAAAAAATATACAAGAAAGTGAATATAAATACACATGCAGAAACTATACTCAAAGATCTTACTAGCTAAATTAGCTATTATCATAGCTTTACAGCTAAATATCACAAGCGCCCAAAACAATGGATCTGTATATGGCTTTGTTACTGACAGCTCAAATGGCGAAGCTTTAATTGGAGCCAATGTGTTTATCAATGAACTTGGGATTGGGATGGCAACTGATATTAATGGCTATTACGTGTTGCAAGAAATAGCACCAGGAAAACACGATATTCTAGTATCTTACGTTGGATATGAAATTCTATCTAAAAGGATTGATATAGTTGCGGGTGATGCTTTAAAACTTGATTTGGTCTTAAGCGAAGAAGTCGTTTCAATTAGTGAGGTTGAAGTCACTGCAGAAAAAATAAATAGAAAGAATAATATTCAGTCAAGTACAGTAAATCTTTCACCTAGAATGCTCAGGTCAGCACCAGCTCTTGCGGAACCTGACTTATTTAGAACAATCCAAGCATTGCCTGGAGTTTTAACTACCTCGGAATTTAGTACTGGACTAGTCATTAGAGGAGGAAACACAGATCAAAACCTTATCCTTCTCGATGGTGTAACCGTTTACAATCCATCTCACTTGGGCGGAATTTTTTCTAACTTTATTGTTGATGGTGTTAAAGAAGCAGAATTAATCAAAGGTGCTTACAATGCGGAGTACGGTGGTCGTTTATCTGCAGTATTGAATATTATTAGTAGAGAGGGAAATAAAAAAAAGATTGAAGGCAAAGCGAATTTGTCCCTACTATCGGCTCAAGCGACATTAGAAGGTCCATTTTATAAAGGTGCATGGGTTTTTTCTGGTAGAAGAACATACTTCGATAAAATATTTCAAAATGTTCCGACTATTCCTCCTTACTATTTTTATGATGTTCAGAGCCACATATATTCTGATTTAACACCTAAAGATAGAATATCATTTAGCTTTTACAATGGGGTTGATGATCTAATTTTTGACACATTTGGTCTTGCTGGTCGTTGGGGTAACAGAACCTTAAGCACTCAATATAGACGAGTTTTTTCTGAAAAGCTTATCGGAAACTTTTTATTAGCAAATAGTCTGTTCTTTACAGAATTTGGTTTAGGGGGTTCCAATGGACTAAATAGTGATAACGAGATAAACGATGCAACGTTAGCAGCAAATTTTTCTTGGTTTAAATCCTCTTCTAGTACTGTGAAGTTTGGAACGCAAATAAAGAACCTAGGCTTTTTATACACAAATTCTTTTAATGATTCTCTGCAGTTTAAAATTAAAACAAAACCAAAAGAGTATGCTAGTTATGCAAAATTAAAATATTCTCCATCTGATAAAATCATTCTAGAGCCAGGAGTGAGAATTAATTTATATAATGTATACAGCGATTCTATCTTTCCTGATTTGCGTTTTGGTATGAAGTATTTATTAACAGATGATAGGTATATCAATTTCTCTGTTGGTAATTATCATCAATTCATTGCCACTTTTCAAGATGATTACAATCCAACTATTTTAGATCAATGGATAGCTGTTGATAATACAGTGGCCCCTGCTAAGTCTTCTCAAATCGTTTTAGGTTATGAGGAATATATAAATGATATATACAAATTCCAGGTAGAGGGTTACTATAAAGATATTCAAAACCTCTTTACTTTTGAAGAGTCGAGGTCGACAACAGATGAAGCTATTTCTGATACGGCACTTTCAGATATTGTAACACCATCTAATGGTTATGCTTACGGATTAGAATTGTTTGCGCAAAAAATGAGTGGCCGACTTAGTGGTTGGCTCGCTTACACTTATTCTGTTTCGAGAAAATCGATGAATAGCATTTTTTATGATAAAAATGAAGAATATTTCAATAGTTGGGATAGAACTCATTCGTTTAGTGCACTGGGTAACTATCAGATAAGCAAGAAGTGGGATATGAATTGGAAAATGTCGTTGCAGTCTGGCCAGGCTTACACGCCTATTATTGGGTATTATAATCAGATATTGCCTGAGAGTCCAGATGAGGTTTATAGAACAATTCCAGGTACTAGAAATTCAGCTAGGTACTCTCCATATAGTAGGTTAGATCTAGGTCTTGTATATCACACCAAATTCTTTGGTTCAAAAATGGATGTATATGTTCAGATAATTAACCTTTTTAATAGAAAAAATACTTTTAGAAAATCATACAATATAGGGAGTATATATAATGGTATCGATGACGATAGAGATTGGGATAAAGAAAAACATGATACCAACGGGAATGGCCAGCCAGATGTTGGCGAAGTTAATGTTGATGAGGAAGACGAAGGCAGACTCCAAGTCAATGATATTAGCTTATTTCCAATCATTCCTACAATTGGCTTTAGTTGGGAGTTTTAAATGAAAAATAAAATCAAATTAATAATTGAAATCCTTTTCCTTTCAATCTTTATTCAGTCATGCTCTTTTGATGATAATAATATTGAATATGAAGAGCAGCTTGTAGTATTTGCATCAATAAATGCTGGGTTCCCTGTATTCGACACAGTATTTGTGTCTAGAACAGCAGGGGTTGAAGAGTCAGTAGATGCAGCAAGTCTGTATATTGATGATGCAAATGTAAAAATGTTTAATATGTCGGATAGTACGGAGTTAAACTTTTATTCACTAGGTAATGGGAGATACTATCCTGTAGATATTACAATGCAAAACGTTGATTCAATTTCTACATACTGGCTTGATTATATTATTAAATCTGGAACTTCTTATCGTTTAGTTGTGAGTAGCGGCCAAGATTCTGTAATTGCGCAAACTAATGTACCTGAAGAAATAGTCATCACTCCAGCAAATATGCCCGACTATAATTGTCCGGATGGTAGCAATCAACCGGTGAGCACTATTGATGTAAACAATTTAGATAATTTGACATTTGATCAAATGCTTTCTCTTTACTTAGACCCAGTAGGATATATTGAAAGTAATAATATCAATGTAGACTCAGTTGAATTTAAGATTGGAGATTGTTATACCAAAAGTTTTGCAAGTATTCCCATGTTTGCAGTTGATTTTAATCAAGATGATTACAATACAATACAAATCATATCAAATGCTCTAGAGACTGATGCAATAAATCTTGAGCCGTTTAATGATGATAACAATAACGGTATCTTTGACGACGGTGAAGAATTCTCTGATAGAAATAGCAATGGGGTGAGAGACAGTTGTTACATTAATTTAATCTATAGTGATGAAAAAGGTCTTTTTGATAATGATAGTTTAGAATATAATAGGCTAGCTAATATTTGGAAAAATCCTTTGAAAAGAGGCGCGACAGATGGTACATGGCGTGGGAACAGTCCTTACAGAAATAATCCTTGGTTATGGAATGCTGACAGAGCCCCATCGCCAATAATGTGGTTGTATTTTGATTATTATGGTTACTATATGATGACTTACAAATCTACTAGTGATTCATATTTTAATTATTTTAAAGGAGACCCTGTAGGGCAAAATATCTACTTACTTCCAGAATCAAATTTTGAAGGAGGTCTTGGTGTATTTTATAGTTCCTCCTCGTCATCTTATCTTGTTAAAATAATAGAGCCAAATAGTTAATTTGATTGTTACGTTAAGAAGAGAGTAGCCCGTAGGAGAATCGAACTCCTGTTGCCAGGATGAAAACCTGGAGTCCTAACCACTAGACGAACGGGCCAAATTGTTTAGAATGTCTTTCAGATAGATGTCAAATTTATTTAAATATCTAAGCGAGGCCAACAACTTTTAATAGTTAAGTCTAACTATTTGCTTTGTCGAGTATATCAAGGAGTTGACCATTCTGGTGCAATTCATTTGCTATGTCTGCTCCACCTACTAATTCTCCTTTTACAAACAATTGTGGTATCGTTGGCCAGCCGGAATGCTCGCTCAAATGTATACGAATGTTTGGATCGTCCAAAACGTTAATATCTTTGTAAGAAATACCATAATGATTTAATATGTTAACCACAGAGTTTGAGAAACCACACATTGGCATCTCTTTCGTACCCTTCATATATAAAATTATAGAATTATTATTTATATCATCAACTATTTGTTCTTTTAGTTCCATTTTACAACCTTTTTATATCTTGATTAGTCTAGAAATTAAGAATGTTTTATCATAAACATAAAAACCAATCTATATTTATTTTCTATTAATTAAATACACCGCAACTACGGATAGACTTCCACCTGTAATAGTTGTATATAATACTTCTTCCTTTAAAATAATGACTGAGAAAATAATTGCTGTTAGTGGCACTACAAATATAAATGAGCTGGCTTTAACAGCTCCAATTTTTGAAGATGCAAAAAAATACATTGTATTAGCAAAAGACATAACCACGACAGAAAGGAGCAATATATTTATCCAATAAACCCAATCATAATTTATTGTATAAAGTATGGCTCTTATATCACAAAACAGTATTGAAAAAAATGCAGCAATTAAAAAACTCCAAAAACTATAAGTAAGAAAATGAATATATGGTTTTGATTTTTGGGAAGTAATAGTGACTGAAACCCATGATAAAGATGCTAGTATATAAAGTAGGTTTCCTGATTGAATCATAAGTTCAAGATCCATTTCCCATAACCTCATAATAATAGCACCACCAGCTAACCCCAATAGTAATCCAGATAGTTCTTTTGTTTTTAGGGATCTATTTAAAAAAGAAAATACAAAAATGGAAGTTAATATCGGATTTAATGTTGTTACAAGTACACCTCCAACGCCAGCTAACCCCACGTGCGTTGAATTAAAGTAGAAATAATTATAAGAGCATAAAGAAATAGAATTCCAGACGATAAATTGAAATCCTTTTTTATTGATTTTAAATGGTATACGGTATTTAAACAAAATTGGAATTAGAACAATAGACGCAAACAAAAACCGTATGAATATTTTGCTAGAAACGTCTCCGAAAGGCCCAAGTATCTTTGCTCCCGTCCATGAATAACCCCATGTTATCATAGCAAGAATCATTAGAGCTGTAAATTTTTTTTCTTCGTTATTCAAAATACATCAAAAACTATGTAATAAGATACTAGGAAAAGATCGCTCTCTCCTTGTAAAATAAACAATGGAACTCAATTCCCCTCTTATAAAAACCGGCTGGTTAAGAGCCTTTCTCTTTTTTTTATCTTTTTTCGTTATTATAGCATTATTTGATTTATTAGGTATTGTTATTGTTTCTTCGTTTAGTGAATATGGCTTTGAAGAATATATATCTGATCCAGATTTATTAATGGAAAACAAAATGATTTTATTAATGATGATATGTCAATTATTTGGAACTCTTTTTACAGTAGGACTATTTCAAAAATTTATTAGCAGAGAGAACTTTTCTTCTATTGGTCTGAATTTTATTAATTATAAAAATGATTTTTATGGAGGGCTTTTTGCGGGTACAGTTTTAATATGTGCCGGTTTTGTAATTTTAGCTTTGTTTGGCCTTACTTCTATAGACCTTACCTATTTTTCATTCTATGATCAGATATTTTATTTCTTTCTGTTTATTATTGTTTCACTTAATGAAGAAATAGCAATTAGAGGATATATTTTACACAATTTGAGTAAATCTTTTAATAAGTACATTGCATTAGTTATCTCTTCTTTAGTTTTTATGACCATGCACCTTGGAAACCCTAGTATCGGAGTTTTACCCTTATTAAATCTGTTTCTTGCTGGTATATTTTTAGGAATTTATACAATTCATAAAAATAATTTATGGTTTCCTATAGGTGCTCATATAACTTGGAATTATTTACAAGGCCCCATATTTGGTTTTGAAGTTAGTGGAAATAAAATTAACAGCTTATTTGAGCAGAGATTAATTGGACATGAGTTATTAACTGGCGGAAACTTTGGTTATGAAGGTTCCATTATTTTGACTTTTTTTCTAATTATAAGTGTTTTTTTTATGGATAGATACTTTCAGAAGCCTAATATATTTAAGTCGAATATCTTATAATTCAAACCTTCTCTGAGCGACTTATAATTATGTAAATTTTTATATGGTCGAGACATTTACAAGCACGTTTATAAATAATTTTATATTGATTTTTGTGGCAATAGATCCTTTCGCTCTCATTCCTATTTTTGCTGGCATAACTCATGGCCTAAAAACAAACCAAATTAAAAGTATCTATTTGAGAGCTACTGTCATCTCCTTCATAATCTTATTCTTTTTCTCAATTTTAGGACATTCTTTACTAAGTGTTATGGGTATTAATATAAATTCTTTTAAAATTATTGGTGGCCTCTTCCTTATTTTTATTGCATTTGAAATGGTTTTTGAAAAGAGAGATGAAAGACGGCAAAACTTAGCAGATGCGGCTATAGATGAGGTATCGATTACTTCATTGGCAACCTTTCCTTTAGCAATCCCTCTCATTGCAGGACCGGGTTCGATTACAATAACAATGCTTATTGCAGAAAAATCTGGACCTGATGTAGTGAGTAAAATGATTAATTTTTTTCCAGTAATGCTTTCTGTGTTTTTAGCAGGAATATGTATGTGGCTATCATCTAAACTTGCTGAAACTATAAGCATGTCTTTATTAAGTGTAATTCAAAGAGTATTTGGATTGCTTTTAGGTGCTTTAGCAATTGAGTATGTTATATCAGGGATAAAAAATACATTCGGTCTATCTTAGTTTGAGGTTATTTAAGCTGCGTAAATTATTAATGAAAAAGTATTTAATAGTTATCATAATCATTTTTATCTATAGTTGTGAACGAGATAGCAATTCTCAAAGTTCAGGTGAGCCCGAAGATCTAGATGATTGGATGGTAAGTACTGCTAAAGGATTATATATAGATTAAGGAAAATTATAATTAGTATTAAAAAATGGAGAAGCAAATGTCAAATATTAGAAAATTGAAAAATGGTGATGAAGCTGAGGAATTAAATTCTTCTGTTCAGCTAATAATTAAAACTAAATGTCCAAAAAAATGGATTATTGAAGATCTTGAAACTGGACAAAGGTATAGGGCGAATGGGACTACAGAAATTGGTACAATGTTTGATCCAATTGATTATTGATCAAAAAAGATTATTAGTTGTTAAATAAAAACTTTAATTATTATTGTCTAGTTTTTTTAATCCTCTTTCTAGTATCGAGTGGTTTATTTTCACAAAATAGAAAACCTTATTTTGATTGCCCCTGTCCACAAATAATTGCTCACCAGGGGTCATCGCTGGAATTACCTCCAAACACAGTTCAAGCTTTTGAGTTAGCACTAAACCAAGGTGCAGATATAATTGAACTAGATATTTGGCTAACTAAAGATGAAGAATGGGTAGTAGTACATGATGAAAACTTATTAAAAATTACGGGAATTAATAAAAATGTTGGTGAATTGACTTTGTTGGAGATCAATTCTTTAGATGCCGGATACGGTTTTTATAAAAATAATACTGAACGGACACGCCTCATCGCTAAGAAATATAAAATTCCATCATTAGAAAAAATTTTTCAAACTTTTTCAGATGAAAGAATTAATATTGAAATCAAAGATTCAAACTTGAGCGGTCTAGTAAGTATCATTGATTTAATAAATGAATATAAAATGAGTGATAACATTCTTATTGTATCATCACATTATAGCGTAATCAAAAAATTTAGAAAGATGACTTCATATCAAATAGTAACAGCAGCTTCGAGGAGCGATATAATAGGTATGATGTATTGGAGTTGGTTACCTTTATATGAATTTAAATTTGATGCTTTTCAATTACCATTCTATTCTAAGACTGTAGAAAAGTATAATATGAATCATGCTTCATGGCTAAAAGACAAACAAGAAAAGCAATTAGAGGTTCATTATTATACCTTAGATGATACAACAGATATCAAGCAAGCAATTTTAATTGGGGCTAATGGTATTATTACTAACAAGCCAAGGGTAGTTTATGATATTCTTAAAAATTCAGGGATGCGTTAGTTAAGCCTATGAATATTAAGTCTAAACCTTATGAATCTTACGTTTTCCCTAGAACAAAAAAGAAAATTAGAAATAGATCTGTTTTAGCTGCTATGACAAACAAACAAAGTCACCGTGATGGTACATTGTCAGATGAAGAAATTAATTGGCTTACAAGACGAGCAAAAGACGGGTTTGGAATTATAACTACTGCGGCTACGCATGTTTCTAAGAACGGTCAAGGATGGGAAGGTGAATTTGGAGTTTATGAAGATTCTTTTATTGATAGGTTAAAAGTTTTAACAGATAGTATTCATGAACATGCTTGTTTGGTTTTCGCTCAACTATTTCATGGGGGAATGAGAGCGCCAGAAAAATTAACAGGTAATATTCCAATTTCAGCTAGTAAAATTCCTTGTAAGGAATCCTTAACAGGTTCTACAAAAGCTGCTAATCAAAAAGATATAGAAGACATTATATTTGATTTTAAATCTGCTGCAATTAGGTGTGTGGAAGCAGGCTTTGACGGAATCGAGCTTCATGGAGCTCATGGGTATTTGATATCTCAGTTTCTTGGTAAAAAAACTAATCACCGAAGAGATATTTGGGGAGGAGACATCCATAATAGGTCAAAATTTTTAATTAAAATTATAAATGAAATTAAAAAATCTGTTCCAGAATCTTTTATTGTTGGAGTTAGGATTTCTCCAGAAATAAAAGATATGGGGATATTTTTAGATGATAGTTTAGAGCTTGCAAAAATATTGACAAAAATAGGAATTGATTTTATACATTTATCTTGCTGGGATTGTTTTAAAATTTCAGATGAATATTCAAGAGACAAAAGAACATTAACAGAATGGTTTTCTCATACTATCCCGAACTTGCCTACTATAATAAGTACAGGAGGAATTTGGTCATCAAAAGATGCAACTGATGTTATGACGCAAGGCGCTGACTTGATCGGTGTGGGTAGGGCAGCAATTCCTTACCCCGAGTGGAGTCTAAACCTTAAAGATGATAACTATAATCCTCCAAAGATGCCGTTCACACCAAAACAGCTAATTAAAGCCGGGTTAAGTAATGCGTTTATTGATTATATGAAAAATTGGAAAGGATTTGTAAAAGATGAAGAGTGAAAATTATAATCCATATGCAAATGCATTAGATGGACTTGTTTTGAAAGATCCTGTTTCAGCATTTTTTAAATTTTGTATAGAACGTGAAAAAATTAGAATAAAAAGAGAGAAAGGGGAACCATTTCCCTGGTCTGAAGATCAAATATTTCAAAAAGGTAGATTTTTAAATGTATTTAGGGAAGATGACCGAGTTAGTAAGTCTATAATAAAATTTTCTGAAGGCCTTAAGAACAATTTATCAGATTTAGTCCAAGCTTTGTTTTTTGCAAGGTGGTGCAATAAAGGAGAAGTCCTGGATAATATTTCTAATGCTATTTTGCTTGATAAAACGCTAATAAAAGAAAGGCTACTAGCTTTCAAACCGTGGTGTAATCAAACCGCTTATCCAGTTGAATCTATAATCTGGAGAGACAAAGAGTATTTCAGGTTAGAAGCTGCAACCATCTTATTTTATGATATTAAGGATTCTTTGAGTGAAATAATAAGTAAATCTAATGGTGATGTAATTCTAGCAACTGAAGCTGTAAATAGTGAGTTTAAAATGAAAAATGATTTTCCAATATTCATGGCAATTATTGACCTGGCCTGGTTTAGACCAGATGTTATTAAACCAACTAGCCCTGTTCCAACAGGCATTGGAGCAGTCGCATTTTTAGATAGACTGCAAAAATTTCTTGGCACGGAGAATCATCAAACGACATGTGCAGAGATGATTAAACTTCAAACAAAATATTGGCCTAAAGCAAAACGAGAATTTCTACCTATCGATATTGAATACCTTTCTTGTGAATGTCGTAAATATTATAGTTATATAAATGAAACAAAAAGATTTGAAGGGAAAAATATTTTTACCCCACCCATTAACGATTAAATGGTTTTTTATTTATTTTATTGAATTTTCCGGATGAAATCAACTGCTCTTTGTGTGCTTTTCCCATCATTAAAATAAAAGCAATTATTAAGCATTTCACTATATAGATTTGAAAGGGTAGGATTATGTAAATCTTCTTTTACCATATCGCAAATATTAGATTTTTCACCATCATAATTTTTTGCTATAGATAGAACACTTAATTCATCTGGCATATTATGAAGTTGGTCATAGTCATTATTTGCAATAATGATTGGTTTTTTAGTTACTAGATATTCATAAATAATTGAGGAAGTATCACTCACCATCAAATCTGATATAGCAAAATCGTTCATCGTGCTGTTTTTTATTATTTTTGATGGATTAGAAAAATAGACATTTTTATATCCATAATATTTTGCCCAAAGTTTTAATAATTTAATTTTCCCCCTATCGTGGAAATGAGGTCTTATAATAAGATTATAATCTTTATCTAGTTCTTTGATGAATCTCTTTCCATATATATCTAACGTGCCATTTCCCCACTTCCATGTTGGAGCATATAATATATTTTGTCTTTCAGTATCTTTTATGCCTAAGAAGTCATAATATTCTTCTTTATCAATATTACCATTAACATAATCATCAAATTTTGGGTAACCAATTTTAATCAATTTTTTTTCTGGGATATGAATATCCATATCTTTTTGTTTGTGTATGTGTTTCGGTCCAGATACAAAATGATAATCATATGTTTCTAAGGTGTTTCCAGAGTCACCAAATTTCTTATCTCCAGCGCCATGACCAATAAATATAGAAATAGACTTATTTTTATCATGTTTAATTTCTGAGTTTGACCCTGATATTATCACTCCTTCTAGATCATAAACTTGATTTTTAGGTTTTTTTAATACTTTGGGTGCTCCAAATATTCCATTTATTTCTGTATTGCGGAGGTAATATTTAAATCTCAGGGCCCTATTTAATTTATTTACAATGAATGTGCCTCCAGTTTTATCATAAATTGGTTTTGCATGACTATATTGATAAACTTGATTGGCAAAGAAATATATATTATTCATATCTGGCAAAATTTTATTCAATTGATATTAAATAAAATTTTCTGGGTTTTGATTAATAAAGTCAAGTGCTTCTGGAGTATCAATATCTATCCAAGGGTAATTTTTTATATCAACGCTACCCATTAAATTTTTATCCATTAGTAGATTGCAGGCATCCGATAATGAACACTCATTTTTTTCTTTAGCTTTTATTAAGTAGTCAAAGAATTCATATTTACACTTAAAAATACCGCAATCAATTGCATTGTACTTTGACAAGGTTTTTGACATAGCATGAATCAAGTTTGATTTTTCATCAATCTGTAGTTTCATACCATCATCGATATCGTGGATTTCATCTATTTTATAATCAGCGCCTACACTTGCAATGGCATTCTTATCTGATTTGTTTTTTATGATTTTTAAAATATCACTTTTATAATAATGGTCACTCATGGATATCATAAAATCTTCCCCACTGGGTATGTGTTTTTTAGCAGACAAGACGCTTACGCCGTTTGCAAGTTTCCAATCCGGGTTATATGCTATTTCGATTTTAATTGGGATTTTAATAGTTTTTAAATGGTCTTCAATGATGTGATTATTAAAACCTGTGACCACCACAATATTTTCAATATTTGCTTCAATACAATTTAAGAGTAGTCGATCAATAAGAGGCTCTCCTAAAACGGGTATCAACAGTTTAGGAGTATCGTCTGATACAGAAGATAGTCTTGAGCCTAACCCGGCAGCTATAATTACTAATTTCAATTAATACTTTTTTTACTAATCTTGGTCTAAATGTGTAATTAATTCTTCGCCCATAATATGGCGGAGAGTATTTTTCAGCTTTGCGAGCTGAATAAATATATCATGCTCAGGGCCAACATTAGGCCTAGTCATTGGACTCTTGAAGTAAAAGGATAGCCATTCCTGTACTCCAAACATGTTAGATTTTTTAGCTAAATCAAGAAATAAAACTAGATCTAAAACGATTGGAGCAGCTAAGATACTATCTCGACATAGAAAATCAACTTTGATTTGCATAGGGTATCCAAGCCAACCAAATATATCAATATTATCCCAACCTTCTTTATCATCTCCCCTTGGAGGATAATAATTAATCCTCACTTTGTGATAAAGGTCACTATAGAGATCTGGATTTTTCTCTGGCTCTAAAATTGTGTCTAGAACACCAAGCTTGCTTTCTTCTTTTGTTTTGAAAGCGTCAGGGTCATCTAAGACTTCACCATCCCGGTTACCAAGAATATTAGTTGAAAACCAGCCACTTATTCCAAGTTGCCTAGCTTTTAAGCCTGGCGCTAATATGGTTTTCATCAGAGTTTGCCCTGTTTTGAAGTCTTTTCCAGCAATTGGAGTTTTTGTAGCTTCAGCTAATTCGACCAATGCTGGGATATCTGCAGATAAATTTGGAGCACCATTTGCGTAAGGGATTCCCAGTTTAATAGCTGCGTAAGCATATATCATACTTGGAGAAATAGCAGGGCTATCACTCCGGAGTCCTTCTTCAAACTTTTCAACAGATGAGTGAACATCAGATGCTTTAAAATATATTTCTGTACTTCCACACCAAATCATTACGTTTGATGTAATATCATTTTTCTCATTAAATAATTTTATATCAGCAATTACTTGCTCTGCTAAATCCATTTTGGAAATCCCTGTTTTTACCCAATTCCCGCTTAGACGGCGAACATACTCTTTGTCAAAAACACCTTTAAAGATATTAATGGTCTCAAGTTCTGGTTTTAATTGATCTAAAAGAGTTTTTTCTAATACTCTAGAGCGGATGCTAATATCATACACGTTCTCGTTATTGATGTCCCAACCACCAAAAACTAGATTATTCATATCAGCAACAGGTATAAAATCTTTAATAATTGGAGAACGATCTTCAGATTTCTTCCCTAGACGAATAGAACCCATCTGGGTCATACTTCCTATTGGTTTTGATAATCCTTTATTACAAGCTAAAACGCCACAGATAAATGTGCTGGCAACTGCTCCCATGCCTGGGATTAGAACCCCAACTTTTGAATTTTTATTGTTCATATATTATTTCTTTATTTGTTAATTATATGGATATGTTATGTTTTTAATTTAGTAAAAAAAGAAAGGTTCTTTAAATTATTATAATCACTTATTAAACATACTTGACCATTCTTTTGTTCTTAAAAGGAAATAATCATTTTTTAAAGGACTATAATCTTCATAATCATACAAATTCATGTTTTTTGGTTTTGCCGGTTCAATTTGCGTACACTCATGCCATTCATTAAAGAAGGTTATTATTATCATGCCTTGTGGATATGACATCCAAAAATCTATTATTGAAATAAAGACGCTGTCTAAGAACAAAGATTGGCAAAAAATCAGAGCAGTAAAAAATGATAAGGTTTTTATCACAGATGGAAATCAGTATTTTAATAGACCCGGGCCAAGGTTAGTGGAGAGTCTTGAAATATTAGTAGAAATATTGAATTTTAAATAAAGTAATTCCAAACATAATAACACCGGCTGGATCAAATTCAACACTATCAACTAATTATATGGGCATAGAAAAAAAAATATCTTCAAAAGAAGTAGGTCTAGAGATCGGGCTAGTTTTAAGCGAGTTCTTTTTTAAGACTGAACATTTACATTTTGGTTTTTGGCCTGATGATTTAGAAATATCTATAGATAATCTTAAAAAATCTCAAGATTACCACTCTGCAAAAATAATAGATTCAATTCCAGATGGCGTTCAAACCATTCTCGATGTTGGAAGTGGCTCAGGGGGGCTTGCGAAAAAATTAGTTGAAAAGGGGTATGAGGTAGAGTGTGTTTCTCCTAGTGATTACCTTTCAAATGCTATTGAAAAAAAACTTAAATCAAATGTCAAGGTGCATAGAAGCACTTTTGAAAATTTAGAACTTAAAAAATCATTTGATCTAGTTCTTTTTAGTGAAAGTTTTCAATATGTTAACATTGAAAAAACGCTTAACAAAATCCCCGGGTTAGCAAATAAAAATGGTCATCTGTTAATTTGTGATTTTTTCCGACAGCCTGGCACTGGCACAAAGCCACTAGGCGGAGGGCATGATTGGAACGTTTTTCTAGAACATTTAAGCAACCATTCCTTTTTTAATTCGCTTGATATTGATATAACAAAAGAAACAGCTAGAACTTTTGATTTAATTAATAAAATAGTTGAGGAAGTGGCAGATCCAATTCGTGAACTTTCTTCAAAATATTTAAGCAGTCACTACCCGAGGGGGATGAAAATCTTAAATTGGTATTTTGATAAAAAGATAAGAAAGATGAATCGAATTTATTTCTCGGGAAACATGACTGGAGAAATGTTTAACAAGTTAAAGACATATCGAATATTAGTTTATAAAATATGATGACTTATTTATTAAAAAACGGTTCTAGTAGGTGGGTGATTTTCTATGGACTAATTATCATTACATCTGCATATAACAATTTATTTTCTCAATCTATCAATGGCTTTGTTAGAGAAGCTTCTACTGGTGAACCAATTTCTTACGCTAATGTTTTTCTAAGCAATACCGCTTTAGGAGTTGCTACTAGCCGAGATGGGTATTTTGTATTATCAGATATTCCACCCGGAGAATATGTAATAAATGTTTCAATGATTGGTTATAGTGTTTTTAAAAAAAATATTGAAATGAATGATTCAAGTTCTATCAGATTAGATATTCGATTGAAAGAAGAGGCAATAAAGGCTTCAGAGGTAATTGTTACTGCTGAAAGGCAAAAATTTGAAAGAGCTATTGAAAGTAGTCAAATATCATTAGATCTAAGAGAAATAAATTCAGCCCCCGCGTTTATAGAACCTGATGTTTTTAGAACTCTACAGATGTTGCCAGGAGTACAAGCGTCAAGTGACTTTTCCAGTGCGTTATATGTAAGAGGTAGCACTCCTGATCAAAATTTAATTATGTTAGATGGAATAGCGATTTACAACCCATATCACCTAGGAGGTATTTTTTCTACTTTTAATACAGATGCAATTAAAGAAGCAGATTTTCATGCTGGCGGTTTTCCTGCTCGCTATGGAGGGAGAATGGGTGCGATTTTAAATATTATTAATAGAGAGGGCAATGTAAATGAAATCAAAGGCGCTGCTAATATATCTTTGATCTCCAGTAAACTATTATTGGAGGGACCAATCCCGAAGTATAAAGGTATGAAAGGTTCTTGGATGATATCTGGGCGTAGGACATATTTTGATAGAATAATTAAAGCATTAAAAATTCCAATTAGTAAAAATGAGGATGGCTCGAATAATTATTTTGAATTTCCTTATTACTTTTATGATTATCAATTAAAAGCGAATTTAGACATCAATGCAAATCATCGTCTGACCTATTCACGTTTTTATGGCGATGATGTATTATATTATGACTTTGATGAAACTGACAACTATAGTGATTCAAATGTTAATGTTAAACAGGATTTTCAATTTGGTATAGATTGGCCATGGGGAAACAAAACTAACGGTTTAACATGGAGATGGATTATGTCTCCAGAACTTATATCCAAGACCTTCATTTCTAATAGCTACTATAGATTTAATTTTAACTCAGGCTTCGATCAAAAGAATACATATACTTATTCAGATTCTGCAATTGCTGTATTTCAAAATATTGATTATAATGTTTTTGATAAAATAAATGATAATACTATTGAAACAGAAATCACTTGGAAGGCTGATGATCGTCATGAGATTACTGGAGGTTTCCAGTTCAAAGATGTTAGCTATGACCTAGGAATAGATATATCTATTGAAACGCAGGATACGATTTTTAATTTTTCTCCCTTAGATTTAAAAAATAAAACGCGCGAAACATCACTATATGTGCAGGATAAGATTAGTTATTCTGACAAATTAAAACTTCAATTAGGGTTTAGAGCAACAGATTATAATCTCCACAATAAAATTTATATGGACCCAAGAATAGGGATTAAGTATCATTATAATTCGGACTTAGCATTGAAATTAAATTGGGGTATCTATCATCAATTTCTAACCACTGCTAATAACCAAGATGAAAACCTTAGACTTGTTGAATTATGGATGGGAATTCCTGCAGACAAAGATGCTAGTGTATCGCAACATTTTATAAGCGGCATTGAATACATGTCTCCAAAAAATATATTTTATCGTTTAGAGCTATACAATAAATCATTTGACAATCTTTTAACGGTTAAGCAAGATAATCCGAATACTATTGAAGAAGGTTCTTCAGATTCTACGATAAATGAATTTTGGGATACAAAAGGAAATAGTTGGGGGGTTGAATTTCTACTTAAAAAATCTTCGGGGAAAATAAATGGATGGTTTGGATATACATACGCAGAAGCTAACTATTTTAATGAACCCAGCGGATGGCATCATCCTAATTTTGATAGAACGCATACCATTAATATCGTTGCTAACTACGATTTAACTTCTGAAATACAAACTAACTTTGGGTTAACAATGTCAAGTGGGAATCCATATACAAAAATAATGGGTAGAGTTTATGATTGGCAACAAAGCCTTGATAGTGATACATATTGGTATCCTGTTGATAGTTATATTATTGGTGATAAAAACACTGAAAGGTATAATGATTATTTTAGAATAGATATTGGGATGACTCGCAAAAAAGGTAATTTATTTGGGGTGAACTATGATACATATTGGCAAATTATGAATGTAACTAGACATTTAAATATTCTTAGTTATGCATACAGAACTAAAATTGACCCTTTGACTGGTAATCGTACGGGAGTGGAACGCAGAGCTATTCCAATGTTTCCTTTAATAATCACATTTGGAATTAAGTTTGACTTTTAAGCGAATATATAAATCGAGCTTAATGGTTTTTTTACTTCTTATGATAAGTTGTATTGGAATTAATAGACAATGGGAAGAAGTAGAATCAGACTACGATCATGTATTAAATGTTTTCGGTATCTTAAATCTAGACCCTGGTTATTCAAGTTTTATAGGTCTTTATAGAACAACTAATTTGAACGAAATTTCACAAAAGTTTTCAAGAATTGACACATTATATTATTGTGATTGCGAGAGCGAAGAAGATAAAGAAGGCGATAACTGCTATTGTGAAGATGAAAACGGTTATTGGGTTGTAGATTCCATTTTTGAACCAGCTGCAATTATAAAAGATGCTTCTATACACATTACCGATGACTTAGGTCAAAGTTTTGAATTTAATTTCATGGAGAATTTGATTAGAATTGATTCATTAAATATTGACACAACACTAAATATTGATGGTTATGTTATAGAATTAGATACAACTATTTTTGATACAAATAATATAAGATTAAATTTTTATGTTGACACTACAGGTTATTTTAAGCCAGAACCTGGAAGGGAGTATGGTCTTAGTATAACAGCTCCTGGTTATAATTCTATATCGGGTAATCTTAAAACGCCACTCAGAACAAAGATTAATTCGGTTTATCAAAGGGGTAATTTGATTGATACAGTCATTGTTAATGAGCCTTTTGAAATTAGCTATGATTATCAGGAAATTGGAAGAGCACTGGTATCAGGCCAAGTATTGTTAGGCACGTACGCGGAGTTAAATAGCACTAGTTCAGGCTGGTGTGGGGGAGAGTTCGACCCTTTTATGGTAGATTTAGATGATGGTGAACAATATAAACAGACAATTGATCCATTGCTTTGTTTAGAACAAAGTGAACAAAATAATGCAAAAGATTATGTTCTTCGACTTACATCAATGGATAATAATTATTATGACTATTTCATCGTTGGGGAATCAGGTGAATATTCAAATGCACTTCTTAATTACCCTACAACGAAGGGGAGGTCTGTTGGCTTAGAAGGCGGGTTTGGTTTGTTTGGCTCAATCGCTTCTGACTGGAAAATTATAAAAATAATTAGACGTTAGGCTTTCTAAGTATCTTACAGCCATTCATAGAATCCTTGTATCAGCATTGATCTTATTAATACGGATAATGAAAGCCCTGCAGATTTCATCGGATCACCTGTTCAGAACCAAGAACAAAATAGTACCCAGGAAAAAGTCGAGGCTCGAATTTTTATAGATTTTGAGCTAAAAATATGATATAAAAATTTTCTTTTTTTCATTTAATATTTAGCATTAACGGTTGATTAAATAGATTCAATCAAAATTTTTAATATTTTAAGATAAACAATGATCAAAAACAGTAACGACATATCAAAAATATACGAAAAATTTCCTGATCAAAACCCTAACCCCGTTATGCGCTCATCTGAAACAGGTGATATTTTATATTTTAATAATCCTGCAATAAAAATTATACAATATTGGGAACAAGTAAAAGATAGGTCCTTCCCCAAAAGTTTCTTTGATAATGTTAAAAAGTCTAAACAAAAATTGGCGGAAAGTAGTTTTGAGACTCGTACAGATAAAAAATTCTTTTTAGTAAAATCAGTATACGTTGAAGAATTAAAAAGTTATAATATCTATTTTCAAGATATTACGGCAAAGAGCATAATATCAAAATTCCCTGATCAAAACCCTAATCCTGTAATGCAGGTTGATTATGAAGGGCATTTAATATATCATAATGAGGCTTCAAATTCGTTTATTAAACATCATAAATTAAAGATCGGCAGTTTGGTATGTGAGGACCTCTTATCATTAGTGGGTGAAGTTACCTTAACTTCATCATTTAAAAACAGCCGCGTCAATTTTGCACATTCTATTTACGATATTCATTTAGTGCCTGTCAAAGAATTTGACTTTATAATAATTTATTGTACTGATGTCACTGCTGAGGATTTAGTCCGAAAGTTTCCTGACCAGAATCCAAATCCAGTGCTTCGATTTAATAAAGATTTCGTTCTAGAATATTATAATGAATCGGCTACATATATTATTGATGAATGGGGTGTGTCGATTGGTCAATCCATTGATAGGTGGATTATTTCAAAAATTAAAAATTCTAAAACTTCACATATCAAAAAAATAGAGCATGAAGTAGGACATAAAACGTTTTCCTCTGATATTGTTTTTACTCCTCAATTTAATTTTTATCTTATGTATTCTACAGATATTAGTGAGTCCAGGGAAAAAGAGATGATACTTGGTAAGCTTTCTAAGTATTTTTCTCCTCAAGTGTTTAGTTCGATTTTTACTGGAGAGCTTGATGTAAAAATAGATACGAGGAGAAAAAACCTCACTATATTTTTCTCTGATATTAAAGGGTTTACATCGCTAACTGAAAAATTAGAGCCTGAACATCTTACTAACCTCATTGCTGATTACTTAACAGAAATGACTGATATTGCAATGAAGTATGGTGGCACTGTAGATAAATACATTGGCGATGCGATAATGATATTTTTTGGTGATCCCAAGACCGAAGGTATTAAGAGAGATGCTGTTTCATGTGTTAAAATGGCATTGGAAATGTTAACAAGGTTAAGTGTAATAAAGAAAAAATGGGAATTTCAGGGCATCTCAGATGA
>Ga0114994_10000106_pt1 | contig 44937 bp, 40 predicted proteins | sample ArcticOcean_MG_C_9_FD_87043 | JGI IMG/M metagenome (GOLD analysis project Ga0114994, IMG submission 87043) | Marine microbial communities from western Arctic Ocean - ArcticOcean_MG_CB2_152 | ecosystem: Environmental > Aquatic > Marine > Oceanic | place: Arctic Ocean: Canada Basin | collected...
GTGCATCAGCGCCTTGTGTAATTATGGCTCATGGCACATCGGCAACGATTTCAATGGCGTTAGAAGACTACGCTGTCGAGTTTCAAGGAGCTGGGTTAAACGTCATTGTTTATGATCATGCAGGTCTTGGAGATAGTGATGGCGTAGAACGACAAGTTATTAACCCTTGGATTCAAGCAAAGGGTTTTCGCGATGCATTTCTTTATACCCAAAATTTGACAGAGCATCATAATGGTCAGATTTTTCTTTGGGGTGATAGCTATGCAGCTATGTTGGTGCTTGTCGTTGGTGCATTTATTGAGGGACTTACAGGCATCGTTTCACACATTCCTGCAACAGGCATAACACACCTCCAATCTACGACATTAGAGGCTGATTTCAACAAATTGAAGACTATTTTCGAAGCTGATGATCTGAGTAATTTCGAAAAAGAAGTGATCGGGCCACTTCCTGTTGTTTCAGCTGATCAATTAAATACGCCTTCTCTCTTGCAGCCCATCCAGGCATTTTTATGGTTCATAACGCATGGAGGTCGTTTTGGTAGTAACTGGCAAAATTTGATTAGCAGGGTCACTGTGAAAACACCAGTTCCTTTTGCACCACAAATAACTGCTCCTTTTATTAAGGTCCCAACTATGATGTTGGTAGGGTCTAATGACGAGATGATACATTGTAATCCAGAGGTGCAGAAATCTGTATTTGATGCGATTCGTGCCCCAAAAGAATTTCACGAGGTGGATGGAGGACATTTTGGGTGCTTATATGCGGGCTCTTCACTATTTAAACAGGCTGTTCATTTGGAGATAGAATTTATGAAACGTAATAGCCACATAATCTGAATTTATTAAAGTAACTGAATAGTACTGAAACCGAATTAGATCTCAAGTATGAGTATTATCGACTAATATAAACAACCATTTAACCCAAACAACTGGGTACCCCAGACACAATTGCGTGTGCACATTTGTATATCACGATGATGATCCTGAAACCCCAACAGCTCAGCTAGTCGTTGTTATACAAGCTGAGTCTATGGATGTAGTCGGTGGATATATGGCAGCCAACGCAGATGCTATGGCTACTCAAGGATGACTAATTCTGGTTTTCACGTGCTGCACGGCCGTGGAATACATAGCCTATTAAATTGAGTAAAACCTGGGCAGCTAAAATGCTGGTGGTGCTGGATAAATCATAATCTGGTGCTACTTCACAAAGGTCTATACCTACTACATCACCTTTGTTAGCCACGCCTTGCAATACTTCCATCACCTCATAATAGGTAAAACCACCATGGCTTGGCGTGCCAGTACCTGGCGCGATGGACGGATCGAAGCCGTCTATATCAATAGTAATATAGTAATTCACACCATCGGGAATCAGGGCTAGTACACCCTCTGGCCCAAGCCTTCGCACATCTCGCACAGACAAAATGGTAGAGCCTACGCTTTCTGCTTGTTTATGGTCGGCACGATTGGATGAAGAAACGTTGCGTATGCCTAATTGAGTCATACCCGTGACATAGCCTTTTTCAGAGGCCCGACGAATAGGGTTACCGTGGCCGAATCGCACACCGTGGCGTTCATCTACAAAATCTAGGTGGGCGTCAATTTGAATAATATGGATAGGACCTTGATCATCAAAGGCTTGGATGCAGGGGGCATTAATAGAGTGATCGCCACCAGCTACCACGGGTAAAACCCCAGCAGCCAAAGCCTTTCGGACTGCGTACTCAATATTGGCGTGGCTCTGTTCGGTGTTGGTGTGAATCATATCAGCGTCACCCATGTCGACGATGTTCACACCTTGTAAATACATAGTGTCGTCTTCGTAGGAGTATGCACCGCCGTGGCCAAATGAAAATAGTGTTGAGGCTTCTCGTATAGAACGAGGCCCCATGCGCGCGCCAGAGCGCCATTGGGTGCCACAATCGTAAGGTGCCCCCATGAAGGCTACATCTGCTTTAATGTTGTCCCAGTCTTCGGCAATGGGGCTTTTTGCAAAGGTGCAGAAGCCAACGAAAGGTAAATTGAGCCGACCTTTTTCGTAATTATTTTCACTCATGAGAGGGGATGTCCTATAGCGGTGTTACGCGGTTTGTGGCAGGTAAGTGGGCCAGTAGGTATGGCCATGGCCGTGCTGGTGTTTACATAGAAGAAGGCTAACAATAGTCGCTTTGTATGGTGAAGACAAATGCATTTTTTCAATCTAGCGTTTCAAGTGAGCAACTACTCAACAGCCTGTATCTTGTATCAGCTAATTGGTACAGATTAGAGTAAGCTGTTAATTACTATCTGCTTTACGCTTCTGTTAAGGAAATGCTGCTATGAAATCTGAGTTCAAAGAGGTCACTTTATGTGTGTTTGATGCCTACGGAACCTTGTTTGATGTGCACTCAGCCGTAGAACAACATGCTCACTCATTGGGATCCCAGGCGCAATCTATCTCCATGTTGTGGCGTCAAAAACAACTTGAATATACCTGGTTGCGCAGCCTCATGGGGCGCTATGTGGACTTTGCGCAAGTCACCGCTGAAGCACTACATTATGCGTTGCAAGCCCATTCAATGACTGATGCTACTCTGGAGCAACGGTTGTTACTAGCCTATAACCAGCTATCGAGCTATGCCGAGGTCATTGCTACCCTCAAGCAGCTCCGTGGGGCTGGTATTGCTACGGCGATTCTATCTAATGGCTCGCCAGATATGTTATGGGGCGCGGTAGAACATGCTGGATTAACGGACTTAATCGATCAGGTGATTTCTGTTGATGACTTAGCCATATACAAACCCGACCCTCGGGTGTATCAGTTAGTTCTAGATGGTTTTGGCGTGACTAAAGACCAAGTGTTGTTTCATTCTAGTAATGCTTGGGATGTTGCGGGCGCAGTTAATTTTGGGTTTCATGTGGCCTGGATTAACCGTTTTTCACAACCCCCAGAACCGCTGTCTAAATCACCAAGTTTAGAACTTAAAAATTTACAACAAGTGATTGCTGCTTTAGGCATTTAAACTGTCTTTGGTGGGTGGCCTTATCCGCTATTGAGTTTAAAACAAAACAATATTACGGCTTATTCTCGACCCACAAGTCAAGCTGTGATGAAAAGCACTCAATGGTGGTAGAGTGACTGCGCAAAAGCAAAAACACTCATTGTGACAATGGCCCGGAAGATTTAAGTCGGCTCACCTTTGGAGAGGGATTAACATGCAGCAGATGGCCAACCAATTATTCCAAAAGACAATCCGGCGGTGGGTGCCGTTTTGGCGTGATGTGCCTCAGCAGCATGATTTATTGGAAAAGCTATCTCTTGACCCTCAGTTGAATAACGCCGATGAAAAGGTATTGTTAACTTGGATGGATGCCTGCCTTAAAGATAATGGTGGGGAGGTGGCTGCAAGGACACGAGCGGCTGAACTAGGTAGGCGTTTCTTAGACCTTAATGACACAGGGCGGGTTCGCTTTTTGACCCTGATGGCTGATAACTACTCTGTTGATGAAGTGCAGTTAACTCAGGTCATAGAGTCTTGGTTAGCGGCAGATTCAGGCCAGCGTGTTCATCTAGAAGTGGAGCTTCGCAGTGCCCTAGAACCACCAAGAATGAAACTACTGACGCAGTTTAATGAGCTTCCTCAAGGCATTAAGTTTCTTGTGGACATGCGTGCTGAATTGCTGCGGTTACGCAAAGAGCACCCCAAGCTTGCGCCCTTAGAAGCAGATTTGAAACGCCTTTTGAGTGCTTGGTTTGATATTGGATTACTGCAAATGGAGGAGATCAACTGGCGCTCCAGTGCTGAATTGCTAGAGAAATTGATTGCTTATGAGGCAGTGCATGCAATACAGAGTTGGAATGACCTGAAAAACCGACTCGATTCAGATCGCCGTTGCTTTGCCTTCTTCCACCCTAATATGCCAAAAGAACCGTTGATATTTGTTGAAGTTGCTCTGGTTAAAGGTATGGCCAACAATGTTCAAGAATTGCTTGACGAGGCTGCGCCACTGGAAGATATTGGCCAGGCCGACACGGCCATATTTTATTCTATTTCCAACGCCCAAGAGGGCCTCTCGGGGATCAGTTTTGGTAATTTTCTAATTAAGCGTGTGGTTAAGCAACTGCAGCAAGAGTTCCCTCAGCTTGCACAGTTTGCAACCCTTTCTCCCATTCCAGGGTTCTGCCACTGGTTAGACGGCATCGATGCTGTGCAGGAATCCGCCTTATTGGATGAGGGACTAACATTGAGGTCGCCGGAACACCTTCAGAAATTGGCCGCCCACTACCTTGGTGAACAAAAACAAAAGCGCAATCAAAACTTTGCTCGTGACCCTGTAGCACATTTCCATCTTAGCAATGGTGCTCAGATTGAGCGGTTGAATTGGATGGCTGACACTTCTGAGAATGGGCTGAAACAAGCTGAAGGAATGATGGTTAACTACCTTTATGAGCTACCTCATATTGAAAGCCGCAGTCAGGGCTACAGTGCTGAAGGTAAGGTGGCTTTGTCTGTTAGCATTGAAAAGCAATTAAATAAATAAAGCCTGCCCTTCTAGTAATAGCCTAGTTATTGCCTGAACCGTCAAAACTGATCTGGCACCAGCTTTGTAACTGTTCAGACACAGCACTAAGCAACTCGGCATGCTGATGGCTTTTCCGCACCAGTGCGCTCCAATGTACGGGTATGCCTTGATCAGTGACAGGCAGAGCTAATAGCTCACGGTTGTCTAAGGAGGGCTGCACTGCCCAGCGGCTCAAAATAGAACGGCCAAAGCCAGCTTTAACCATCTCGATTACCGCTTCGGTATTTCCTGCTCGTAAATAATTAAGTGGCCTTCGGCCCGCTGGACGCCACAACAGCTCTTCCTCAAACCCAGTTTCATAAATGGTTGAATAAGTAATGAATGGGTCATCTAAAAAGTCTGCTGCAAGCATATAACCACAGTGCGGTGTGGGGTAGTCAAGTGCACATATAGCCAGTAATTCGTCATCAAAAAGTGGGTATACGTGGGCACGGCTAGAAGCAAGGCTACCTGCACTAATAGCGATATCCACATCGCCATCTAATAGGCTCCGCATAGGCACCTTGCTGGTGTCAGTGATGAATTCAAAATACAAATTAGGCCATTGGTGCTGCAGTTGTTTTAAAAATAATGGCAACCAGCGATAGCTGTTGTAGGCAAAAGTGCCAATGCGAATGACTTCTCCTGGCGCAGCACCGGCTTTACCCATGAGGGTAGATTCAGCTAAACCTGCCTCCATGAGGATAGTGTCAGCGCTGGTGGCGAGCAGATCCCCAGCAGAAGTTAACCTTAAACGTCTACCTACGCGGGCAAATAATTTAGTGCTTAAGCGCCGCTCTGCCTCGGCTATCTGGTGGCTTAATGCGGGTTGAGTTAACCCCAAAGCTTGGGCTGCAGCTGATACGGTGCCATGAATACGCACAGCCTGCACAACCCGATAGTGGCTTAGTTGTAAACGTAGCATGTATAAAATAATTTCATAGGTAGTGATAAAAATATTAATTATTCATAAGTTAGACAATACCCTATGATGGCTTTTTATGGCAAGCCTATGGGTGTGTAAATGAGACGTTCTCGCGCTAATCGCAACAAATCAACACGCCCTAGTGGCGGTGCTCGTCAAGCGCCCTCACGGCAAATGCGCAACCCATATGCACCCATGCAGCTGATAAATGACAGTCAGTTAGAGGATATTCATCAGGCATCATTAAAACTTCTATGCGACACAGGTATGGATTTTCAGTCGCCCCAAGCAGTGGATATTTTACGTCGCTCGGGTGCTATGGTTGACGGCGACGGACAGCGAGTTAGGTTTGATCCGGATTGGGTCATGCAAACCATCGCCACCACCCCAAGCGAGTTTGTCTTACATGGCCGCCGTCCAGATCGGCATATCCTCATGGGAGGCAATTCAATTGCCTATGCCATGGTGGCCAGCACACCCAACGTCTCCGATTTAGACAGAGGTCGAATTACGGGTAATTATGATGATTTCTGCAATTTATTGCGTTTAGGCGAAAGCCTGAACAGTGTTCAATTACAGGCAGGGTTTCCGGTTGAACCCTGTGACGTTAATGTGAACACTCGCCACATCGTGGCAGCTGCAGCCATGGCGCGGTTGACCACTAAACCTGTAGGCGGTTATGCCTTAGGCCGACAACGAATGCAGGATGTGATTGATATCGCACGCATTGGTCGTGGCATTGACCACGCTACTCTACTTACGCAGCCTTCCATTCATACGGTAGTGAATTCAAACTCTCCACTCATTTATGATGGGGCGTTATTGGAAGGCGCCATTGTTATGGCCGAAAACAATCAGCCTGTCATCTATACCCCATTTACGCTGGCGGGCGCCATGGCGCCAATCACCATGGCGGGCGCCTTGGTGCAGCAAAACGCAGAATGCCTAGCAGGCCTTGCCTTTCACCAGTGTGTTAACCCAGGCGCACCGGCCATGTATGGCAGTTTTACCTCCAATGTGGATATGAAATCTGGTTCGCCTGCTTTTGGCACACCTGAATACAGCCAAGCCACCATTGTGTCCGGCCAATTGGCGCGTAAGTATGGCATTCCCCTGCGTGCTTCCAATGCCAACGCTTCTAATGCACCTGATGCACAAGCCACTTATGAGTCCCAAATGTCTTTATGGGCGTGTATGTTGGGCCAAGTTAATTATGTTCTCCATGGCTTGGGTTGGATTGAAGGTGGGTTATGCACCTCTTATGAAAAGGTTATTCTAGATGCTGAAATGATTCAAATGCAGCAAGCTTTTTTGCAGCCTATGGATACCAGTGCAGACTCGTTAGCAGTAGATGCTATTGCAGAAGTGGGGCCTGGCAGCCACTTTTTTGCCTCACCCCATACCATGTCTCGTTATGAAGACGCGTTTTATTCACCGTTTTTATCAAACTGGTCCAATTTTGAAAATTGGCGTGATATGGGTGCAATGGATGCGACGCAACGTGCTAACAAAATTTGGAAACAGATGCTCCAAGATTATGAGGAACCCAAGTTAGAGGTTGCCATAGACGATGAACTGACGGACTTTGTAGAGCGGCGTACCCATGAAGGTGGAGCGGCACCAGGATCAAAATAAAAGGAAAAAAATATGAAGGCCCATGTTCAAGTAGCAGTTATTGGTGGTGGCGTAGTTGGTTGCTCAGTGCTTTATCACCTAACCAAGTTGGGATGGGCAGACGTGTGCCTTATAGAACGTTCAGAGCTAACCTCTGGTTCTACGTGGCATGCTGCTGGTGGTTTTCATACACTTAATGCTGACCCCAATATGGCAGCATTACAAGGGTATACAATTAAACTCTACAAAGAGCTTGAGGCCATTAGTGGTTTAACCTGTGGGTTGCATCATGTGGGTGGCATTACCCTGGCTGATAGCCCAGAACGTATGGATTTTATTAAAGCGGCAAGGGCCATGCACCGGCACATGGGGTTAGATACACAAATCATTACCCCAGAAGAGATCAAAAAACTAAGCCCCATCGTCAATACAGAAGGTATTTTAGGTGGCTTATATGATCCACTTGATGGCCACCTAGATCCTTCTGGCACCACCCATGCCTATGCTAAAGCGGCACAAATACAAGGCGCAGAAATCTATTTAAGAAATCCAGTATCCGACCTTACGCAACGCCCTGATGGGAGCTGGGATGTGACCACTAAAAACGGCATGATCCATGCTGAGCATGTGGTTAATGCGGGTGGTCTATGGGCTCGTGAGTTGGGTGAAATGGTAGGGGTGTTCTTGCCTCTCCACCCCATGGAACATCAGTATCTGATCACTGATGACCTGCCTCAAGTATTTACCCGTGATGAAGAGCTCCCCCACATAATGGACCCATCAGGGGAAAGTTATTTGCGCCAAGAAGGTAAAGGCCTAGTGATTGGTATTTATGAGCAAGACTGTGACCCATGGGCCTTAGATGGCACCCGTTGGGACTTTGGCCATGAGCTTTTAGATAACAAACTCGATCGCATTGGTGACTCTCTTGAGTTTGCCTTTAAACGCTTCCCCTGTTTAGAAACGGCGGGCATTAAGTCCATCGTCAACGGGCCGTTTACCTTTGCACCAGATGGTAATCCACTGGTTGGCCCTGTGCCTGGATTACAAAACTATTGGTCCTGCTGTGCTGTGATGGCGGGCTTTAGTCAGGGCGGAGGTGTGGGCTTGAGCTTGGCCGAGTGGATGGTACATGGCGAGACATCACGAGATGTGTTTGCTATGGATGTAGCGCGCTATGGCAATTATTGCACCAAGGCCTATACCCGTAATAAGGTGCGTGAAAACTATCAGAAACGGTTTAGTATTTCTTATCCTAACGAAGAACTACCTGCTGGCCGCCCACTAAATACGACACCGGTCTATAGCATCTGGCAGCAACAACGAGCGGTATTTGGGCAAGGCTATGGCATGGAGCATGTGAATTATTTTGCACCTGAAGGAGAGCCATTGTTAGAAACTCCCAGTTTTAGACGGTCTAACGCCTTTAGTGCCATTGGTAAGGAATGCCACGCTGTGCGCACCTCTGTGGGCATTAACGAGGTGCATAATTTTGGTAAATACCTAGTCACCGGTAAAGGTGCTCGGGCTTGGTTAGATGGTGTTATGGCAGGCAAACTACCTCAACTTGGACGTATCACTTTAAGCCCTATGCTAAGCCCATCAGGCAAGCTCATGGGCGACTTCACGATTTCTCATATTACTGAACATGAGTACCAACTCACTGCGTCCTTTGGTGCCCAAGACCTGCACATGCGCTGGTTTGAGCAATATTTACCTGCGCCAGACGTAGTGCTTAAGAATATTTCTATGAGCCGTATTGGCTTTCAAATTGCAGGGCCAAAGGCACGTGATTTATTAGCCCTTTGCACTCGATTTGATGTTTCCCAAGGCGCTATGCCATTTTTGTCGGTACGCAAAATGGAGGTGGGCCAGTGTGATGCCATAGTCCAGCGGGTAAGTTATACAGGAGATTTGGGCTACGAAATCTATGTACCTGCAGAACAACAAGTAAGCTTGTACCATACCTTAGCCAATGCGGGTGTGGCATTTGATCTTAAACCCTTTGGTATGCGCGCTATGATGAGTCTGCGCTTAGAAAAGTCTTTTGGGTCTTGGATGCGGGAATACAAACCTGACTACACCCCTATGGAAACAGGTATGGATCGCTTTATGGATTACCACAAAGATGCTGATTACATTGGCAAGGCTGCTGCTCTTGCCGAACTGGCACAGCCTCCAAAGAGGAAGTTAGTGAGCTTTATGGTAGATGCAATAGATGCGGATGTGGTGGCCGACGAACCTATATGGAAAGACGGTAACGTAGTGGGTTTTGTGACTTCTGGAGGCTATGCTCATTTTTGTAAGCAATCTGTAGCACTGGGTTTTGTACCTACGGATATGATTACTGAAGGCGCAGCATTTGAGATCGAAATCTTAGGTGAAATGTGCTCAGCGAGACTTTTTAGCGAACCCTTGTTTGATCCCCAGTCTCGACGTATGCAGGGTTAGCGTCCATTAAGTCACTGAGCTCATCTACAATGGCTTGTGCTGCAATTGCTATTAGCTGAGTGCCGATGTGTGGGCTCGCTAAGGCCGAATGAGAGCCTACGCGACCATCGGGGAAGGTGCGCTGGTGACTAACGGGGTCTCCGTGGCGATCACCACTGTGGGCTTTAATGTAAGCCTCACTTAGGGGCATAGGAGGTTCTCTCGCTAAATCTGGGTCTAATCTACGTTGGTTGACTTGGGTAATGGAGATTTCTGCAGGTGTTGCATGCATCCCTTCCCATGTGCCAAAAGCTTTTTGACGCAGATCTTGTACCTCATCAAAGTCCCACCAACTGCGTAACTTGATAGCGTGGGGGGCGAGGTTCTTTATGACTTGGCGTGCGGGTTCAAGGTTGGCACCATGGCCATTGAGTAAGTAAATTTGATTAAAACCGTGGCTAATAAAAGAGCTACATACTTCTTCTAACAGTAGGGTAAATGTCGGTACCGACACTGAAACGGTTCCAGCAAAGGCCATATTGAAGGGTGCTGGTGTATAAACCAATGGGGGCGCTACTAACCACCCAGCTATTCCTGCAGCAGCCATTGCGACGGTCTCGGCACATAGGTAATCAGTGCCCATAAGGCCCATTGGGCCATGTTGTTCGAATGAGCCCAGGGGCAATAACAGCGGTTTGCCGGTAGCAATATAGGTTTCAACCTCTGGCCAAGTGAGTTGGCTCAGGGCTAAGGGCGTTTGGTTAGTATCCATTGTGTCAATAAAGGCCTGTACGTATTTAGTTCTGCCGCTACCCAGGGAAGTTGTTCCATGTCTTGCTGATAGTCAGCGGTTAGACCTATGAAAGGGTGGGGTAAGCCCCAGCTTCTATACATCATAGTGATCCATTCAAGGCTTGCGATTAGGCCACAGTCAGCGAGGCAGAACTGGATGTTGGGACGTAATGCTAATGCCTGGGGCAACTGTTGCAGACGCTGTTGCAGTTGCTCTAGAGCTTTAGCGTGAGGGTGTGGTTGACCAATATCTGAAAATAATGCGCGCACACAGGGTTCTAGCCGTGTGTCGTGAAAGCGCCCTAATGCACGCACCTGTGCCCGTTCCATAATATCTGTAGGCATGGCTGGCGGTAGTGGCACCCTTTCTTCAAGGTATTCGGCAATTGCCTCTGAGTCGGCAATAATCTGCTCCCCCACTTGCAGGGCAGGCAGGTTGCCAGCTGGAACTAAAGCCCCGTAGGCTTTTGAGCCATAACCCCCTGGTGGAGGCAGCTCATCCCATGTCAATTTTTTAAAGCGCATTAACAATCTTAGCTTAGCGCAATACAAGCTAACTGGCACACTGTACACGCAGAGGTGTGGCACAGGAAGGCTGGGGTCGACCCCCAGCGCCTCCTGGGAAACTTTTGTTATAGAGCAAGTTTCCACTTAGCACCAATTTTGTCAAAAAAACCACGCTCTTGCTTAAGGAGAATCCAGTTATTAACGTAGTTAATCCACACCTGATCTGCTTGCGGTAGCAGCATAGCAATTGGTGTAGGAGCCTTGGGCTTAGCCACGGGGACGATCATAAGCTGTGGGTATTTTTCCACCAACTTTTCAGCTTCCACGTTAGACGTGATGTGGGCATCAGCTCTCATAGACAGTACTTCTTGGAAGTCGCGGGCAGGAGCCTCAACGATCTGGTGCTTCGCATTAGGGAAGAATTGCTTCACTTGGCTTTCTTGAGTGGTGCCCAAGGTGGCAGCAACAGTAACATCTGCTTTATCTAGGTCTGCCCAGTCGCGAAAGCGGTCGGCATTTTTGGTTAAAGTGAGTGGTACTGTTCCCAAAGAAAAGTAGCTAATGGAATAGCCAGCTGCTTTGGCGCGTTTTGCCGAAATAGAAGCCGAGCCGGTCATATGGTATTTTCCGGAGGTGACACCGCTCACTAGGGTTTTCCAATCGGTAGCAACAAATTCTACGTCAACGCCGAGATCTTTTGCAAGCTCAGTCATCACGTCAATGTCATACCCTTTGTAGGAATTGGTTTCTGGATCCTTCATGGTCATTGGGTTCCAGTCTCCTGTAGTACCGACTTTTAATACACCTTCACTCAGAATTTCTTGTAGTGCTGATCCAGCCATAGCTGGTGTGGCTGCAACGACCAGAGCCGCTGCTAGTGCCCACTTTTTCATATTCATCATGACACTTCTCCCATTATAATTTTATTTATCTTGCTTAAAGATAATTGCAGGAGTGATAAGAAATTGCAAGAGAATTAACTTATTGCACAGAAATAAATCTGGTGCTAACATCATTTTAGTTATTCAAAAGGAGTAAACAATATGGCTTCAGCTCACCCTCGTGTTGTCATTAACATGCAAGGTGTCGACAAAGTGTTCGGTGAATTTAAAGCTTTGGATTCGGTGTCTTTGCAAGTCCATGAAGGCGAAAAGATGGTCATCTGTGGGCCCTCTGGTTCTGGCAAGTCCACCTTAATTCGCTGTATCAATGGCTTGGAAGATATTCACGCTGGAGATGTGTTCGTAGCGCCAGTGGAGGCCAATGGCAGCCGTGATGCGCGCATTGGCATGGTATTCCAGCAGTTTAATTTATTCCCTCACCTCACAGTGATGCAAAATCTTACGCTTGGCCCGATGCGGGTGAGCAAACTCAGCCGTATCGACGCCGAGGCAAGGGCCCGTGCTTGCCTAGAGCGCGTCCAGATTCCAGAACAAGCGGACAAGTTACCCCGTCAACTGTCTGGTGGCCAACAGCAACGGGTAGCTATTGCACGAAGTTTATGTATGGAGCCTGATATCATCTTGTTTGATGAGCCCACTTCGGCTCTGGATCCCGAAATGATTAACGAGGTGCTGGAGGTGATGGTGGGTTTGGCCGACAGTGGCATTACCATGATATGCGTCACCCATGAAATGGGATTTGCCAAGCGGGTGGCTGATACTATGGTGTTTATGGAGGGTGGAAGAATTGTGGAACAGTCGCCCCCTGAAAAGTTCTTTAGTGCCCCAGAGAGCCTCCGTTGCCAGCAGTTTTTAGCCAAAATATTACATCATTAGAAGGCCTGAAATGAAGAGACTAATATTGCTACTTATAAGCCTTCCGTTGCTATCGTCTTGTAGTGATCAGTGGGGCTGGTACGTTGTTGACCCAACTAAAAAATCGGGACTTGCAAACCTTAAGTTTCTACTGAGCGGATTAGAACAGACTGTGCTCATGTCATTTACCGCTATTGCTATTTCTATGGTTGTTGGGCTGGCGGTGGCATTACCTGGGATGTCTGCATCAAAGGGTTGGCGCCGTTTTAATCGAGTTTATGTTGAGGTGGTTCGAGCGGTTCCTATTCTGGTGTTAATCTTGTGGGTGTACTACGGTTTGCCCCAGTTAATGGGCATTAGCATTGGTGTATTTGGCGCTGGAGTCCTTGCTTTAGCCCTGTCTGATAGTGCATTTCAGGCAGAGATCTTTCGTGCTGGAATTCAGTCAGTCAGCCGAGGTCAGTATGAAGCTGCTCACACTTTATCGCTAAACTACGTAGACAGAATGCGTTTTGTAATTTTGCCACAGGCCATCAAACGGATTTTACCGGCACTTGGCAATCAGTTTGTGTATATGCTGAAAATGTCATCTTTGGTATCAGTTATTGGTATGCAGGAACTTACCCGCAAGGCCAATGAATTAGTGGTAACTGAATATCGTCCACTTGAAATTTACACCATTTTAGTACTGGAATACCTAGTGCTAATTTTAATGGTGTCTGGGGTGTTTCGTTGGTTAGAGTCGCGCATGCAAAGTGATGAAAGATAGGGGAGGTTTAATTAATGAGTGCTTGGATACAAATGATCAATGATGACGTTGCCAGCCCAGAGTTGATGGACGCTCTGAGTTTGGCACGCACTCCTCACGGTACAGTGGACAACGTGATGAGGGTCCACTCCTTGCGGCCAAATACCATGCTTGGCCATGTAAAATTATATCGAGCTGCCTTGCACGATGACGCCAATACACTGCCCATGTGGTTGCAAGAGGTCATTGGCTCTTATGTGTCTATGCTCAATCAATGCCCATACTCTTACGCTAACCACTGGGCTAACGCCAGTCATTTGATGGGCAGTCCCAAGCGCGCTCTAGCCGTGGAGAAAGCGCTTCGCCAGCAGGATCCAGAACAAGTATTTGAAGGTGCTGAATTGGCGTTAATGCGCTACACCCAAAAGTTAACACTCACACCAGGAACTATGGTGCAAGCGGACGTGCAAGCCCTACAAGATGCTGGACTTGATGATGGTGAAATTCTAGAGGCTAATCAAATTATAGGTTATTTTAGTTATGTGAACCGTTGTTTGAATGGCCTGGGAGTCACAACAGACGGTGATATTGTTGGTTACTATAGCGGGAGCAGTGATTAACTATGAGTGAGGTAAAGCGGGTCAGTGCCGACCAAATACCTCAGATTGATATCTCTTCTTTGATGACTGGAGAAGCCGATATTGAGGTGGCAAAGAGCCTACACCAAGCCAGTCAAGAGTTGGGGTTTTTATATGTTACTGGTCATGGTTTAGATCCGCACCTTATTAAACAGCTTTACCAATCTGGATTGACGTTTTTTCGCGCGTCGGTGGAGCAAAAGCAATCTGTGCGTGTGTCTCAAAATCACCGAGGCTGGTTGGGTTCTGGGCAGGCTAAAATGGATGATAAAGCACTGTCTGATTTTAAGGAAAGTTATATCTGGGGCATTGAGGATGCTTGCCATCAAGAGGACCACTTCTTACGAGGTAGTAACATGTGGCCTGACTTTGTACCGCAGCTTGAAACCTTAGGTAATGCCTATTTAAAACAGGCCCATCAGGTTGCATATCACCTTATGCGTGGCTTTGCTCTAGGCCTTGGACTTAAGGAAGACTTTTTTTTACAGACTACCGGAAAACCCTTAAGTCGCGCCTCGCTAGTGTATTACCCCCATCAGGAAGAAACCAATCCTAACCAGTTTGGGGTGGGACCGCATACTGACTTTGGAACCTTAACATTACTCTGCCAAGACCAAGTTGGTGGTCTGCAGGTGCAGGATGTTAATGGCCAGTGGTTGGAGGCTACGCCCATTGAAGGCAGTCTGGTGGTTAATGTGGGTGATCTGCTCAGTCATTGGACCGCTGGCGCTTACAAATCAACCCCACATCGTGTGATCAACAGTTCGGGCTATGAACGATTGTCCATAGTATTGGCATATGACCCCAACCCAGAGACGGTGATAGATCCAAGGTCCATTATTGGCGCCAACTATAAGGGTGATCTCGCTGCTATGACTTGTGGTGACTACCTGTATAGGCGTTTTAACAAAGCCTTTTCATACCGGAATTAAGACATGAGTGTATTACAATCTTCCAACAACCTTGATGCCGCACTAGGATCAGCCTTACGGGATATTCGAAAGTCTCATAATCTTACCGCGCGGGCTCTGTCACAAAAGTCGGGTGTATCTGCAGCTATGATTAGCCGCCTTGAACGAGGTCACGCGTCTGCTTCAATGGCCACCTTGAACGCGCTCAGTCAGGCTCTAAATGTGCCATTGGTAAGTTTGTTTCGAGAAATCGCAACGGAACATTCTGACTATACCCATGTTAAAAGTGGTGAAGGCTTAGTATCTACCCGCTTGGTGGGTGACCATAGTCACCGGTATGTCAGTTTAGCTCTGCATACCCGTAGTGAACTACAATTTGAAGCGAGATCTGTCACTCTGGTGCGGCAGGACTCCCATCCTCCCCAGTATGTTAGCCATGGAGTTGTGTTTGTGTACGCCTTGCAAGGGCAGGCCATTTATCAATACGGCCAGCGGGATTTTGTCTTGAATCCAGGCGATAGCATAAGCGTCGATGCAGAATTAAGCCATGGCTTCACTGAAGTTATAACCGATACTTTTACTTTCTTGACGGTGCAGGCGGAGCGGCGATGAAAACGAATTTAGACCTAGGTCTAACCAACCTTTTGCAAGGCGCAATTAACCTGCAGCGTGGACAACGGGTGTTGCTGGTGCAGGAAAATCCAAAGTATGGTTGGTACGATAGCAAACTGCCTAAGGCGCTGCGAGCCTTCGCGGTTGATCAGCTTGGTGCAGTGGTAGAAGTGTTAGAGGTCGACGAACCAACCAATAGTCCACACCAAAAATTAGAACAGATATTAAAAGAACAGCGCTGGGATTGGATTATATTCTTGGCGCGTATTGGTGATCAAGATCGGTTTGAGGTTAACCATCAAGGCCCAGGAAAATTGATGACTTACACCCGCACCGCGGAGCAGTTACAAAGTGGCTTGGGCACCGTGCCTCACGCGGCAATGGTGGCGCTAAAAACAGTAGTGAATAAGACTTTTGATGGGGCAGAAAAGATTGAAATCACTTGTCCCTTTGGTACTCAGTTGCAGGGTAAGCCACATAAATCTATAGGGGAAAGCTCCACAGATGTCGCCGTGGTTCGCTTTCCAGCTGCAGTTAGTAAACCCATATCTGCCCATACCTTTAGTGGTCGGGTTGCGTTTCGCCATGGGTTAGCTCCGACCGGTTCCAAAGCATACTCGCCCACTTGTTTGTCTTTGCCGCAGGGTATTATTGCAGTTATAGACAAGGGGCTGATTAGTTCATTCGAAGGCGATGCTGCAGACATACTTGCTGCGCAAGATCACTATCGGCAAGTAGCTAACCAGTTCAATATTGAACCTTGGCGAGTAGACTCTTGGCATTTAGGGCTTCATCCAGCCACAGTGCACCCGTCAGACCCCCAAGTTGATTTAGATCGTTGGGCTAATACCATGTTTACAAGTCCTCGCTATTTGCATTTTCACACCTGTGGTAATTACCCACCAGGTGAAATCTGCGGCATGGTGGAAGACCCCACCGTAAAACTTGATGGTGTGGCTTTGTGGCAAGACGGACAGCTGATGGCGTCTAACTTTAGCGCTATCGCTAAGGTGGCGCAATGTTGGCCAGAATTAAGCCTGCTGCAACCTAAAACATTGAGCGGCTCCTGGAGTTTAAAGAGGATTACTTATGAATAAACCTATGAATAAACAGTATGACGCCATTATTATTGGCTCTGGTGTTATTGGTGCAGCTATCGCTTTGGGGCTAGCTCGGAAAGGTAAAAAAACACTCAATATCGATGCCTTGCCGGCTGCAGGCTATGGCAGCACTAGCGGCTCCTGCGCCATTATCAGGCCCTATTACTCCACCATTGAGACTAGTGCCATAGCTCACGAAAGCCACCGTTACTGGAGTAATTGGAGTGAGTTTTTGCAGACGGAGGATGAACGTGGCCACATTAAGTACCATGCCGTAGGTTGCTTAGTAGCAAAAACCGAAAACAATCAATATTTACGCCCTACTATGGCGATTTTAGACACCATCGGGGCCCCTTATCAAGAACTGGATCAAGCCCAGTACATCGCCCGTATGCCTATCTTTAACTTAGAGTCTTATACTCCAGCTAAGCGCCCTGATGACGAAGGCTTTGGTGAAGCCAATGGCAAAAAAATTGGTGGGGGTGTTTTTTTCCCCGATGGTGGCTACGTCAGTGACCCACAATTAGCTACACATAACCTGCAACGGGCGGCAGAAGCCCAAGGCTCAAGCTTTCAATTTAACACTAAAGTGGCGGCTATACGGCAGCAGGATGGCCGAATTGTTGGTGTTACTTTGGTCAATGGAGATCAAATTGATGCGCCTGTTGTAGTGAATGCAGCAGGGCCTCATTCGGCAAAAATAAATGCCATGGTTGATGCTGAACGAGATATGAAGATCACCACTCGCGCCTTACGCCACGAAGTGGCGCATGTGCCTTCACCTGCGGGCTTTAATTTTGAACAACAAGGCTGCGTGTGCTCTGACAGCGATATTCATGCCTATTGTCGGCCAGAAACAGGCAACCATATACTTATTGGTAGTGAAGATCCTGACTGTGATGCTCAGCAGTGGGTTGATCCCGATGACTACAATAAAGATTTTACCGATCAATGGCGCGTGCAGGCCCTACGTCTAGCTCAGCGCATCCAAACTTTGCCCATTCCCAACCAAGCTAAAGGGGTGGTTGAGCTGTATGACGTAACCCCTGACTGGGCTCCGATTTATGATAAATCCTGCGTACCAGGTTATTACATGGCTATTGGCACCAGCGGCAACCAATTTAAAAATGCCCCTATCGTCAGCGAGATGATGGCACAATTAATTGTTGCATGTGAACAGGGGCAGGATCATGACCAAGAACCTGTGGTGTTTAAGCTTAAGTACTCAGGCCGGCCCATTAATTTGGGCGTGTTTTCTCGCAATCGTGAAATAAATCCTAACAGCACTGGCACAGTTTTGGGTTAACAATAAGGACAAAACCCATGAAGACTTATGAAACTTGGGTTAACCAACCAAAGCGATCTTCAGCTACACCAAACTGAATGTCATTCAGTGCTTTACGTAGCTTAACCGTGGTTGCACCTGGCTTGCCAGTGCCTATGGTATAGTCCTTGCCGTGGTGGATTAAGGTACCAACGGGCGTTAGAATGGCTGCTGTTCCAGAAAGAGCGGCTTCTGCATTGGGGTTAGCGCTGCGTTCGATTAGCTCGGCTACTGACAGGTCACGTTCGCTCACAGTTAAACCCATCTCATCTGCTAAGACCAATACGGATGCCCGAGTGACACCGTGCAAGAAAGTAGAATCTAACGCTTTAGTGATAAGTTCGTTACCATCAATCAAGATGAAGTTTGCGGCTGCCGTCTCTTGTACATCGCCGTGTGGAGAGAATAAAACTTGGTCTGCTTGATGTTCTGCACGCGCTTTATTCAAAAAATGTAGGGCGCTAGCGTAGTTGCCACCACTTTTGACCATACCCATGTGTGGCGCACAACGCATGCCCTCTTCGTCTATCAGTACCCTTAATGTAGCATCACCACCAGCAAAGTAATCCCCTACTGGTGATGCCAACACGTAAAGCAAAGACTGACTAGAAGGTGCTGCTGCTTTGCCAATGGCAGCCTCAGTACCCATGTGAGTTGGGCGCAAATATAGGGTACCTGGAGGTGCAGGGATTTCATCAGCGTAACGGCTCACCAAATCAAGGATCATGGTTTTAAGCATATTTGTATCTACTGCAGGCAGAGATAACAAACGGCTGCTCTGAGCCATGCGTTCGATGTTTTGGTCCATGCGAAAAATATGATGGCTACCATTGGGGTGACGAAACGCCTTTAACCCTTCAAAACAAGTGCTGGCATAATGCAGCACGTGAGCGGCAGGGTGTAATGAGATGCTATCGCTTGGCACTAAACTAGGAGTGCTCCATTGTTGGCCGTCAAAGGTGGCTAAGGCCATTTCAGGGACAAATTGGGTGCCAAACGCAGTCATGATTCTCTCGCTATCAATAGGTGTGCAATTAAGTTCGACATCATACCATCGGTAGAGACGGATTTTCGAGTAGTTGGTGTTAAGTTTTAGAAAAAATCGACCGTCGATAGTATTAGTCGATCTTAACTTTCGAGTGTAATTCTGCGCTATGGGTCGCGTGTTGAATAAAACCTCTCGCATTAACGCTTCAAAAATTAACCGTTTTGGCTTAAAGTAGGCCCCGTAGGTGGCTACACGAATTTAGCCTTAACGGGAAACAGTCTAAATATGAGCTGTGCTGCCCCCGCAACGGTAAACAAGCCTCGCTTGTGAGCCCGGAGACCGACCTACGAATTATGGGTTAATACCCGCTAACACTAATTTTTATCGTGCGGGTGAGCACGTGGAGAAACACATGATAACTTCTATAGCTACTTCTATAGCTACCTCTAAGGCTGATATAGCCGCATCAAATCCGGCACTAGCAAGCTCCAGCTTACAAATGGCCGCTGCTGCAATTCTAGGCATGGTTGTATTGATGGGTGTTGGTTTTGCACCAATGGATGTGGTGCATAACGCAGCACACGATGCCCGCCACTCTTTTGCATTTCCTTGCCACTAAGGGGTAACGTCCTTTCTTAGGTTAATTTTATGTTTCGTTCTATGGTAATAACGGCGCTAGGCGTTGCCTTAGTCGCAGGTTTAGTTTTGAGTGCCGTTCAAGCCTTGCACGTGTCACCTATTATTTATGCGGCTGAAGTATTTGAATTTGTGGGCCCTGAAGTTTCTACAGCCCCCAATGATGGCCATTCGCACTCCCATAACGACCAAGCGTGGAGCCCAGGGGATGGTTTTGAGCGTGTCGGCTTTACAGTGCTATCTAATTTCTTATCAGCTTTTGGTTTTACTATAATTTTATTGGCCTGCATGTTCATGGCGCGCGACAAAGCGCAATTAAATATTTCTTGGTTTAGGGGTGTTGTTTGGGGTTTAGCTGGTTACCTGACGTTCTTTGTTGTTCCAGCATTAGGCCTGTCTCCGGAGATTCCAAGCATGGAAGCCGCCCCCCTTGAGGGCCGCCAATCATGGTGGGTTCTGGCTGTTGTGACCACGGGCTTAGCCATTTTCAGCCTGGTGTTTTTACCAGGCATTGCTAAAGTGGCGGCAATGGTATTTATTGCTGTGCCTTGGATCGTGGGTGCACCACAGCCAGAACTACATGGCTTTCTACACCCAGATGCGCAGGCTGTTATAACCTTAGAAGGCTTACAAACTCAGTTTGTCTATGCAACGGCCATTGCTAATGGCCTGTTCTGGATTACTTTGGGTGGCCTAACAGGCTACGCTGCTAAACGGTTTATCAAAGGTTAATGCTTTGCTACCTACGCAGCAGGTCTACGACTATGTGCTTGAGTTTGTGTTTGCTGTGTATTTGTTGGATCCAGCAGCACTAAGATTAAGGCTTGCCGAGGTAGAGACCCCCATAAGAATGACGCTGGCAGGTTTAGAATTTAGTCTACCTGAGCTTTACGAATTTGCCTTAATGGAAATAAAAGCTGATGGCGAACAGTCCTATAAAAGTTTTAGGCGTTGCCTTTACGGCCAACAAACCCAGGTGATGTTGCGCAAGTTGGGCGGAAAAATAGAGATCGCCCAGAATCACCAACACGTAAACAAGAGTATATATCGTCTGCAGTTGTTGAAATAATAAGCAATAAGTTGATCGTTAAATAAAGGATGTTAGGTGGAAATAAGTGTTCTTTTAGTCGGCTTTATGATCGGCTTGCGTCATGCCTTAGAGGCTGATCATGTGGCTGCTGTGGCATCTATTGTAACTCAGAAGCAGGGCAAGTCTGCAGCTTTGCGTCATGGGGCTGTGTGGGGTTTGGGGCATACCATTACTCTGTTTGTCTTCGGCACCGCAGCCTTGCTGTTAGACACCTTAGTTCCTGATTACATGGCAGCCATATTAGAGTGTGCAGTAGGGCTTATGTTGTTGTATTTGGGCCTAGATGTGCTTTTTCGTATGGGCTCTAAAGGCGTCCACTTTCATGTGCATCAACACCATGGTAAGCGCCACATCCATGCCCATCAGCACCATGATGGTGATGTTAGCACTGATGTAAGTGCTCACCAACACAAACATAGCAATCCATTTCCAATACGTACCTTAATGGTAGGTATTATGCATGGCATGGCAGGTTCTGCGGCGTTAGTGGTATTAACATTGAATGCGGCGCATAACTTTTGGCTAGGCCTGGGTTATATGCTGCTGTTTGGCATCGGCTCTATCGCCGGTATGGCACTTTTATCAGCAGCTATTAGCCTTCCCTTCAGCATTCCTAGCAAGCGTATAGAACGCTTGGTAGGTTACCTTCAATTGAGTATTGGTGTGGGCACATCGGGCCTTGGTGGCTTTATTGTGTATAATTATTTTTATTAGTTGCTACTCATTTTTTGCTGGTGGCTAATGCGTCTCAGCTGACTTAGTTCTGAGATTTTGCTACGTTGGCCTTGAGCAAATATTGTGCAGCTAGGTAATAGGCTGTGGCTGCAGCTGCCATAGGGTTAGCTTTGGCGGTGATGTGGGCTACGCCATCCTCGTCTATATCAGCGCTCACTACCTTTCCAGTAATGTGATTAACACTGGCAATTTGCTTACCGTTAACTGCAACACTAGTACGGCTGTCTTGCACAAAAGCATAAGCAGGTAAATCTTTGCCTTTGGCCCACGCTAAATCTCGTCCTAAGGTGGTGTTGAGATAAGGTTGGGGAAATAACCCGGCAATGGTCGGTAAAAGATCTGGCAAGCTACCAAAGGTGTTATCAATTTCTGGGGCAATCATAGCTGGTGCATGTATAATTAAGGGCACCGGTAACTCTGCGATACCAAATTGAAAAATGTACTCAGGTAGGTGTTGGACTTTAGCAGAGGAGGCTTGGTGATCCGAAAAAAGCACAAAAATAGTATTGTCGTATAAGTCATCACGCTTAAACTGTTCGAACATTTTGCCAATATTATGGTCCAGCAAGCGTACCGCATTGTATTGCCCTAGGCTGGTGAAACCATTGTTTTTAAGCTCTTCGTCACTGCTTGGCTGCACCGTAAAGCCGCTCTGATCATCGGCAATGGTATGAGGTGAATGGTTAGCAGCGGTTTGAATGTAACCTAAAAATGGCGTTTTAGCTTGGCTTAGAATTGTGCCAGCTTCGTTTAATAATGAATGGTCAGAGATACCCCATACATCCACAATAGGGGAGGTCCAATATTTTTCTTCGTACAAGTTAACGCCCTGAATGCTGTTGTTGATGAGGGCGCTCATGTTAGCCCAGCCTGCGCTACCACCTAACATGTAGTGCTTATTGTGTTGCGAAAAGGAATTAATGACCGAACGCTGATGGGTGATGTAGGGATTGCGAGTGGCAGTCTTTATCGCCGAGACGTCAGGAATGCCAGTAATGGAGGTAAACACACTTTTGGCTGTAGACCTTGCGGGTACGTTAAAGTGTGGATACCACCGAGATTGTTTAATGAGTGTGTCGATATTAGGGGTGGGGTTTAATTTATTGCCATAAGCGCCAATATGGCTTGCTCCAAGACTTTCCATAAATACGATAACTAAATTGGGCGTTGTTTGTTGTGCGCCCACTACCGGTGCTGTAGGTGTTTTCCAGCGGTCTAATGCAGCAACACCACCACTTGGAAAATCTGCTCCTAGTAAATATGAAAGGGTGCCAAAGTGAGGTGTTAAATCTTCTTTGGTGGCAGAGTCTGTAGTAAAACGGGCCGTATCATAAATCCATACAAATGGATTCAGGCCAAGGGCTGCGACTTGGGTATTGCCGTTAAAAAAGGCGTGATTCCAGCGCAAGGGTACCAAAGACCAGCGGCCTAAAAGTATTAATAAGAATAACGCACCAATAACGATAACGTGTATACAGTTAATGTACCAACGCCTACGGTTCTTTTCTTGGCTGAGCAAAGGTAATAGAAATTGATAGTGCAACCAATAACCTAAAGCCCAAGTCACAGCCATGGCAAAGCAGATTTGAATCACGGGGTAAGATTGCCAAACCATGGAGGTAGATATGGCGATGTCGCTGCTAAAGCGCACGATAGATGCATCTATACGCTTGTTAAGGTACAAGTAATGACCAGCGTCTAAGACATACATCGTTAGTATGGTGATTAAAATAATGCCAAACCAATAACCTAAAAACCGCCGCAACAGGGGATAGTTAACGGCACTAAAACGGGGCAAAAATAGCCATGGCAAAGTGATTAGGGCTGCTAATAAGGAGACCCTTAAATCAAAACGCAAACCCACCCAAAAAGCTTTTAGTAAATAGCCTTCAACGGCCACTGGTAGCTCGGAAAGCAAACCCCAAAACAGCAAACGGAATAGTCCTTGTAAACACCATAGTGCCAAGGTCAATACCAGTAAATACTGCACGCGACGGGGAAGAAAATTCATAATTGGCCTAATTTACGTTTGCTGGTGTTGATGGTGATTGAGTTGAGCGCAAGTTCAGTACTAGGCCGGCAATAATTAAGGTTGCAGCAACCCACTTCCACCATGGCATACTTTCGTCAAGAAAAACGCTGGAGGCGGCCATGCCAAACACGGGTACCAGTAACGCCCAAGGAGCCACTAACGCAGCCGCATGGCGCTGCAATAATAAGTTCCACAAGCCATAACCGACGAGAGTGTTACCGATAGTTTGCCACAACACAATGGCCCAAGCATGCCACTGTGCGGAAGCTACGCTATGGACTATGAGCGCAGGTCCTTCGTAGTAAAATGACATGAGGGCCAGCGGAGGCACGGCAAATATGGAGGACCATGCTAAAAAGGCAATGATATGGACCTTGCCAGAACGCTTAACAACTAAGTTACCTGCGGCCCAACTTAGGGCTGCGACTAATATCACGGCTAACCCGATAGGGGTAGCATCAGTGTTGCCTTGAATGGCGATCAGTAAGATCCCTGCAAAAGAGATGATGAGCGCAAGAATTTGGGGCAAACGAATGGTTTCTTTAAATAACATCATGGCAAGCACAATGGTGAACACTGCTTGTACCTGAATGACTAAAGAGGCTAGCCCAGGAGACATATGGCTGCCCATGACCCAGAACAATAAGCCAAATTGGCCAAAACCAATAAAAAAACCGTAAGCCATTAAATAACGCCACGGCACCACAGGGCGAGGCAAAATAAAAACCAGAGGCAAGGCAGCAAAGGTAAAGCGTAGGCTAGCAAATAAAAACGGTGGTAAGTCGTTTAGTCCTAGTTCAATGAATACAAAATTAGTGCCCCAGATGAGGGCAACAAAAATCGCCAATAATTGGTGTGTGATGGGCATCTTAGCATCCTGCTAGGGGCGAATTATCTGCGACGGCGACTATTGAGGGCCACTCTGCCAGGAACTACCTTTTCTTTTGGCGTTATTGGATCGGCCCCAGGGCTTTCTCGGTACAAAGATTTTCGCTTGTTGACCAAATCTACCTGTCGAGCCTGTTCTAGCTCTTGTTCTAATACCACTCGTTGACGTTTTAGATCCTCTAATGCATCGGCTTTGGCGGATAACTTGGCATCAAGTTTAGCTATATGTTCACTGCTATCAAAGGATGAGGATTCAAGGGACTTTGCCATCTTGGCCAAAGCTTTTTCCGATAAAGCTTTGGTTATTGCAGCGGCCTTGGGGGCAGGTTCGTTGAGGGCTTCAGCAAATACCGAGGCACCTGTTCGGTTAGAGTGCTCCACTAATGCTGATTCACATTGAGCCAGTAGCGCAGCAATTTCTTTTTCCGTTTCTTTACTCATATACCTATCTCAACTAGCCAAAGCTATGGATCAGACATCTCTGGAGGATGTGAACCAAGCCAGTTTATCATGTAAACTCACAACGCGCCCAACCACAAAGAGGGAAGGAGACATCACCTGCTCTGTCTTGATCATTGCTGGTAGGCTCGCAAGGTCAGACACCAACACCCGTTGGTCTTGGGTGGTGCCTTTTTCGATCAATGCTACGGGCATGTTTTTGTCCATGCCGTTGTTAATGAGTTTCTCACAAATGACGGGTAAGCCTTTTAAACCCATATAAAAAACTAAGGTTTGTCCTTCTACTACTAACTCGGGCCAAGGCAAATCTACACTGCCATCGCGTAATTGCCCTGTCACAAACCGCACGGACTGGGCATAGTCCCTGTGGGTAAGGGGGATGCCAGAATAGGCAGAACATCCGCTGGCTGCAGTAATGCCGGGCACCACTTGAAAGGGCACATGCTGTTCGGCTAAGGTTTCAATTTCTTCACCGCCTCGGCCAAATATAAACGGATCTCCACCTTTAAGACGAGCAACCCGTTTGCCTTGTTTGGCATAATCCACCAATAATTGATTGATGCCTGTCTGAGGCACAGTATGGTTGGCGCGGCGCTTACCCACATAGACCCTTTCTACAGATTCTGGGACTAATGCCATGACTCCGTCAGAGACCAAGGCGTCGTAGAGTACTACATTGGCCTTTTGCAACAGTCTAAAAGCCCTAAGGGTGAGGAGGTCTGGATCACCAGGGCCTGCGCCAATGAGAAACACCTCGCCGTTACTCATCACCTTATCAAGGCCACTATCAACTTCTTTTAAGTGATTTTTCAATAAGCTTTCAGCTTCGCTGTGTTTACCAGAAAATACAGCTTCCGCCACCGGTCCCTGTAACACCCGATGCCAAAAAATAGAGCGCTCGGCGGTGCTTGGTAAGGCGTCTTTTAATTGTGAGCGGTAAGCCCCAACCAAGCTGGCTAGTTGCCCGTAGGCTTTGGGCACAAATTGTTCCAATTGCTGACGCAAAATACTAGATAAAACTGGCGAAGCCCCACCGTTGTTGATGGCAATGGTTACCGGCGCGCGATCAATGATGGCGCCAAAAATGACATTACCGTCGTCGGGAAAGTCTGCCACGTTAACTAATAAGCCCATGCCCTTAGCGTCAGTAGCGATCTGTTGGTTAATAGCACGATCATCCGTTAGAGCTAAAATGAGGCTGTAACCTAGCATCACTTCATCTGACGAATAGGCATCAATGGTTACCAAGCCCCCAGTACTTTCTACTAAACGGGTTAAATCTTCTGATACTGCTGTGGCCATCAAATCACAAACAACGCCCGCTTCAATTAACGATTTAGCCCGGCGTTTGGCAATAGTTCCACCACCAATAAGCAGCGCTTTCAATTGCTGGGTGTTGTGAAACAGAGGGAAAAAAGTCATTAGGATTCCTGTTGTATCCATGTTTTACAGTGTTCAAGTGCGCTGCTGTGGCTTAAATTAATATTGCCAAAGCGTAACAAACTCGTGCTTGAGTTGATATCAACTGAGCGTAATAAAATACCGTTTTTGGCAGCGCTATGATGCAGTCTGTGGGCTAAATCTGATGCCATACTAAAGCTGCGAAACAATTCATGCGAAGCGGCTAGATCAGCGCCTAGTTGAATCATTGACTTTTTCCAAACACTCAACTGTTTCCCCCTTTCCTTCACAAGTTGAGAGCGCATATTAGCCTGCCACGAAGTATCACTTAAAGCCGCAATAGCTACAGTTTGCGCTGGGCCGTTAACGGACCAAGGGCCAATTTCCTTGGCCAGACCATTTAACACGCTTTCAGTGGCAAAGGTAAACCCTAAGCGAATACCAGCTAGGCCAAAGAACTTGCCCACTGAACGTAATATAATGATGTTATCGGCTAGCTCTTCTGTGAGCAAACTTGCAGAAGGTGTGGTGTCAATAAAGGCCTCATCTACCACCAAAAAGCCATCAACAGTCTGTAACTCTTGTGCCCACGATCGCAGTTGTTGCCGTTTAAACGTTTCGCCTGTTGGGTTATTGGGGTGGATGATTACTAAGTGCCCTAGTTCATCATTATGCAGTGCCGCATCTATTTGTTGGGCAGCTAACTGACTGTCTAATCCGCTGTAGGTATGAATCTCACCTCGTTGTGACCAAGCTTGACGGTGTTCTTGATAACCTACATTGGGCAACCATGCAGGTTTTTGATTGCCTAATTGATGCAATATAGAGGGCAGCAATTGAATAATATTTTGGCTGCCACTGCTTGCTAAGCATGGGTGATCTCCATAATAAGATCGGGCAGCTTTGATTAACACAGGATTTAAGTAAGGTAGCTGGTGCCAAGCATCCTTCTCGATAGCAGGCACAGGGTAACTGTGTTGGTTAATACCTGTGGATAGGTCCAGCCAATCCGCAGGATCACGGCCATAAATGGCGGATGCCGAGTGTAAATCACCACCATGAAATAGAAGGTTCATTAAACAGCACCCATAACAGCGAGCAAACATATAACGGCTAGCCAAAGTGCTAGGCTGTAGTGCACTAGATTGCAGGCATCATCAATGCTTGCAGCCATGGGTGCGCTGCCTGAACCAAGTGGAGGGCGATGTTGGTTTTGGCCATGATATAGGGCACTACCACCCAGCTCCACGCCTATTGCCCCCGCACCAGCTGCCATTACTGGCCCAGCGTTAGGACTTTTCCAAGTGCCAGCCTGTTGGCGCCAGCTTCGCCATGCGTTTTGGGTTTGTCCGTTAATGCTGCCACACAGGGTGTAAGCCAGGGCGGTGAGGCGGGCGGGAATAAAATTAAGTAAATCATCGAAACGTGCAGCAGCCCAACCAAAGTGCAGAAAACGTGGGTTTTTATAACCCCACATGGCATCTAAGGTGTTGCTGAGACGATAAATAACCACACCTGGGACACCGGCGACAATAAACCAAAACAGGGCTGCAAATAACGCATCAGCACCGTTCTCAAGCACCGACTCTGTGGCTGCTTTGGCGATTTCCTGCTCATTCAAGTCTTGAGTGTCGCGGCTTACGATATGACTCACTGCAACCCGGGCTGTGATTAAATCACCTTCATATAGGGGCGCAGATATAGCTTTGGCGTGCTGAATTAAACTGCGCCAGCCAATCGCCAAATACAACACCACGGCAGCAAAAAGTGGTGATAATGCCTCGTTACTAGCTAACGTGTGCTCTAGGCTATAAGCGGCAAAACTAAGAGGCCCGATGGCAAGGATTAATGCGAGCGTGCCTTTGCATTTTAATAGCGTGTCACGTTGCTTCACTGGCAATCCCTCTACAGAATTGAACCACTTCTCCAGCCCATCAGCCAAACTCCCAAAGCCTACCAGAGGATGCAGCCGCTTAGGTTCACCTAACCAATAGTCTAGGCCAAGGGCAAGCACAATAGCGATAATCAAACTCATGTTACAAGGGGCCCTGCATGATGGTGAAAATTTTCTCTATCGGCAGCTCCACTTCCACTTCATCAGCCAAACGTTCAATCTGTGCTGCCCTTAAGGCAGGATAATCAAATGCTTGTGTTTGCTCTAAACCAGCCCATTGTAATAATTGCTCCAGCAGCTTTGGTTCATCAAATAACCCATGTACATAGCTACCCATCACAGTGTCTTCGCTATTGCGAGCGCCATCTGGACCAGTGTTGAGCTGCATTAATGGCTGCAATAAATCACTACCAGTAGTTTGCCCCACATGGATTTCATAACCTGTGACTGGAATATCACCGACCTCACTCAACCAATGACCTTGCACATTGCGTAATTGTTTTTCGCCTTGTAACAGGGTTTCAATAGCCAAGTGGCCTAAACCTTCACTGGTGCCGGCGCTCGATTCTGTGCCATCTGGGTCGTGTACGGCTTGGCCTAACATTTGATAACCACCACAAATACCAATGACTTTACCACCTAAACGCAAATGACGTTTAATAACGGCATCCCAACCAGATTCTTTAAGCCACGCTAAATCACCACGAGTATTCTTGCTGCCTGGCAGAATAATAAGGTCTGCCCCCTTGAAGGTTTGTACGTCTCTTAGTAGCTGACAATCTACTTGAGGGTGCATTCTTAAGGCATCAAAATCTGTATGATTGCTGGCCCTAGGATAAATAGGCACAACAACTTTAAAGTGCTGACCGTCATCGCTTTTAGAAAACTGATCAACGGCTAATGAGTCTTCGGCTTCTATGTGCAAATTGTGGATATAAGGTAAAACAGCAAGTACGGGTTTGCCGGTTTTTTCTTCTAGCCAGTCTAATCCACCTTGCAACAGTGTTTTATCACCACGGAAACGGTTAATAATAAAGCCACGAGTGCGGGCTTGTTCGCTAGGGCTGAGTAATTCATAGGTGCCATATAGGTGGGCAAACACACCTCCACGGTCTATGTCTGCAACGATTATCACGGGGCAGTCTACGGCTTCTGCAAAACCCATATTGGCAAGGTCATGTTCCCTTAAATTAATTTCTGCAGGGCTGCCGGCACCTTCTACCATTACTAGATCAAATTCTTCTAATAGCTCTTGATGGGCAGTTACCACGTCTTGTAATAACTTAGGCTTGTGCTGGTGGTATTCTACTGCCTTCATGTTGCCAATGGCTTTGCCACGTATGATCACTTGTGAACCCAAATCGCTATTAGGTTTGAGAAGAATAGGGTTCATACGTACATCGGGCTGCAAAAAACAAGCTTCGGCCTGTACGGCTTGAGCACGGCCTATCTCCCCTCCATCGGCGGTTACAGCGCTGTTAAGGGCCATGTTTTGGCTCTTAAAAGGGGCCACTTTAATGCCTTTACGGGCCAATATGCGGCACAGAGCCGTTACTAAAATACTTTTGCCGGCGTCGGACGTCGTGCCTTGCACCATGAGGGTGCGGGGGCTCTGCTCCATAAGGGTACGGGGGTCCTGTGCCATCAATGTTGGCTTAGTCATGACGCGGATTCCTTTTGCTGGTCTAAGTCTAACAGCAAATCTTGTAAGGCCTGTTGATGTGCGCCTGGTTGTTGCCACATTCCACGCTGGCAAGCTTCTAACAGTCGTTCGGTCATCTCTTCTAAGGCGGCAGGGTTATTGTCGCGCATAAATTGTTGGTTATTGGCTTCAAAAATTAGAGCATCACTGACCTGTTGATATTGGTAATCAGCAATTAAATCCGTGGTGGCATCGTAAGCAAATAGATAGTCGACACTCGCCGCCATTTCAAAAGCACCCTTGTATCCGTGGCGTTGCATGGCGCTAATCCATTTAGGGTTGAGCACACGAGAGCGCAGTACACGATTTAGCTCCTCTTTAAGAGTACGAATTTTGGGTACGCTAGGGTTACTGTGATCACTATGGTACACCGCAGGGGCTTGGCCACTAAGGCTGGTGACTGCGTTAGTCATGCCGCCTTGAAACTGGTAGTAGTCATCGGAATCCAATAGGTCGTGTTCGCGGTTGTCTTGGTTTTGCACCACCACCTCTAACTGACTCAAGCGGTGTTTAAAATCCTCATGGGCTGCCACACCATCACCTGTTTGATTGCCATAGGCGTAGCCACCCCAGTTGAGGTACGCGTCGGCAAGGTCCACGCGTTCAGCCCAACAACGTTCATCTATAAGGCCCTGTAATCCCGCACCATAGGCACCAGGTTTACTACCATAAACACGATAGCTGGCTTGACGTTTAGCGTCGGCAGCGCTGACGCCTTGAGCCTCTAGTTCTGCTTGTCGCTGTTCAACATTTTGGCGTATAGTATTGCCGTTATTGGCGCTGGAACCTGGCTCATCAAAGGTGGCTAGGGCCTGCACAGCAGCATCATATAACTTCATGACATTAGGGAAAGCATCACGAAAAAACCCAGATACGCGCAGGGTAACGTCCACACGGGGACGGCCTAATTGCATGGCAGGAATGATTTCAAAATCGGTTACCCGCTGCGAGCCAGGAGCCCAAATAGGCTTGATACCCATTAAGGCAAACGCTTGGGCAATGTCATCGCCGCCGGTGCGCATGGTGGCGGTGCCCCAAACAGATAAACCAAGTTGGGTAGGGTAGTCGCCGTGCTCTTGTAAGTGCCGTTCAATAAGGGCTTGGGCTGAGCGTTGGCCTAAAGCCCATGCTGCTGCAGACGGTACACTACGGTTGTCTAAAGAAAAGAAATTACGCCCTGTAGGTAAGGTATCTAAACGGCCCCGTGTAGGTGCGCCACTAGGGCCAGGCTCTACGGCTTGGCCTGCTAAGCCTTGAATAAGGGCTTGGGTTTCGCGCACAGCGCTGTCTTCTAAAGCGACTAAAATTGTGTTTTTAGCGTAGGCTAATTGTTGGCTTATACGTGGGAGGGTTGTCGTTAAAATTCTTATTTCATTGTTCTTTGGAGAAAGTAAGTACTCATTAACTAAGCTTAGTGCTAATAATTCAAGGCGCTCTCTTGTGTCCATGCTGGAACGCCATACGCCGTCACCTTGCTGAGCTAACAACTGAGGTTTAGCACTAAGCCAAGGGCTAACCTCGGTGGCTAAAGGGTTGTAATCCTTGAGGCCTAGATCAAGGGCAAGGTTGTGTAAAATGCCACGCTCTTCGTTGGCTTCGCCGCGGGGTAAACGCAGCAGCGCTACAATGGTTTCGCTGAGCTCGTCATCTTCAGGCAACTGACCCAAAACGTGCAAACCGTTACGAATTTGAGCTTCTTTAATGTCGCACAAATAGGTATCAAGCTCGGCAAGCATTTCGTTTTCGGTGGTGTTGGCCGTTAACCCCAGTTCTTGTTTAACATTACTGCTAGCCAGGGTGGCAACAATTTGTTCCCTTAGCCATAATTCACGCCCCGTATCTAAACCTGCGGCTTGATAAAGTTCGTCCACTAGGGTTTCTAAATCTGCAAGTTCGCCATAGGTTTCAGCGCGGGCCATGGGGGGCATTAAGTGATCAATGATCACCCCCTGCGCGCGACGTTTAGCTTGGGCACCTTCGCCTGGATCATTAACTATAAATGGGTAAAAATGAGGCATGGGGCCGAGGGCCACATCGGGCCAGCATTCATCACTTAACGCCACACCTTTGCCGGGCAGCCATTCGAGGTTGCCGTGTTTACCAAGATGGATTACAGCGTCTACTTGGTAAACATGCCTCAACCAAAAATAGAAGGCCAAATAACTGTGGGGTGGTACTAGGTCTGGGTCGTGGTAGTTGGCCGTTAAATCTAGGTTATAACCCCGTGCTGGCTGAATGCCCACAAAGGTTTCACCTAAGCGTAAGCCCGCTAACATAATGCGTCCTTGGCGGTATTTAGGATCTTGCTCTGGGCTACCCCAACGTTGCCATACGGCTTGTTGGCAGGCCTCGGGTAGCTGAGAGAAATGTTCTAAGTATGCAGCGGCGTCTAAACTTTGCCAACAAGGCAGATGATGCAAGGTATTGGGGTTGTTAGTGACAGATTCCAATAGGGTTTCAATTAAAGCATTACCATTTTCCGGTACCGTATCAATGGCGTAACCTGCATCTTGCATAGCTTGTAATACGTTAATGGCTGATTGTGGCGTATCTAAGCCTACGCCATTACCAATACGGCCATCTTTGGTGGGATAGTTTGCAAGTATGAGGGCAATACGTTTGTCGTTATTAGCCTTATGACCAAGGCTACAATAACCCTTAGCAAGGCGAGCTACAAACTGTGCTCTTTCTGGCTCTAGTTCGTACCCCACAAGGTTTATTTGGCATAGTTTACTGTAGTAACCCATGGACTTAAAGCTGATAGCACGAGTGAGTACATGGCCATCCATCTCTGGCAATACCACTTGCATGGCAATATCGCGGGATCTTAAACCTTGTTTATGCTCACGCCACGCCTCATTGGTGGTGGAGGACAGCACCAGTTGTAAAACTGGGATGTCGCCTTCAATAGGCAAGTTGAATTGTGTTGGCGCGGAGCTAAGACTTGGCGCGTCTACCTTGTTGCTGGCAAATCCCAAGCTGCTTAATACCAGCTTAGTGTTTGACTGTTTTAAAGTGTGGTTTACCAAGGCCAAGGCTTGGGGGTCTTTAAGTGAGGTAATAGCAAGGGCGATAGGGTTCATACCCTGCTCAACCAAGCTGGCCATTAAGCCATCAAACATGCGGGTATTACCACTTTGTAAATGGCTGCGATAAAACAATAGTGCTACCACGGGTGCGTGTTGCACATCCTGTGTAATAGTCTGCTTTTGCCAACCCATTAAGCTAGCTTGGGCTACGCCTGGCTGATAAATCAACGCTTGGGGCAGCTCAGCTGGTGGTTGCCATTGGGGCTGGCCGGCCTGTAAAGCTGATGTTGGATTTTTGTTTATTGGTATATTTTGGTTTAGCTCTTGTAGTAAATAGCGCAGCAAGTTAATGCCGTTACTCACACCACCTTGGCGTAAGTACTGCCATACAAGTTGGCACGAAGCAGGCTCACAGGAACTAGCTAGTGTTAGCTCAGGGTCCGGGGCATCGTCCCCAGGCACCAATATAAGGTGACGGTTAGGTTTGGCCTGCTGCCACGCTTGAAGACGTTGAAAACCATAATTCCAATAGCTCGCGCCACCTAGCAATGACACCATAACTAATTCTGCTTGCTCCAACACCTTGTGCTCATAAAGGTCAAAAGCAGCAGGTTTTAGCAGGTGACTCCAATTTGCCAAACGGATGGATGGTAGCTCTTCACCGAGTTGTTCAGCTGCAGTGGCCAGCATAGCAAGGCTAGTATCGGCGGCAGCCAAGATCACTACTTTAGCAGGATCTTGACCTAGGTCGATGATGCCCTCTTCTTCAACAAAGCCACCAGGTTGGGCTGCGAGCAAATGCATGGAGAGTGGTTAAACCTCAGCGACTTTTAGAGCGCTAGTGAGTTCGTCAACATGTAAATGTTTGCCGATCATCACTAAGGAGGTACGGCGCGCTTCGTCGGTAGTCCACAAACGGTCAAAATGGCTTTCTAAGCGCTGACCAACGGCCTGAATCACTTGACGCATAGGTTTGTTAGGCAAGGCTGCAAAACCTTTAGCGCGGTATATTTGCTGGTTAGAAAGTAATTCCGCTAACGCTACCTGTAATTGCTCACCGTCAACTTCACCTAAATGAATGACGCAGGAGTCAAAGTGGTCATGGGCATGTTCGTGATGGCCACCATGGTCATGGTGATGATCGTGGTGAGTGTGTACAGCTTCAATACGGTCTTCTGCAGCAGCTTCTAAGCCCATTACTAATTCGATAGACGCATCACTGGTACCGTCTTCCTTTTGGCCAATGTAAGCTGTCTTCACAGAGGTGGGTACTTTAGTGGCAATCACCTGCTCTACTTGGCTGCGCTCTTGGTCAGACAGAATATCGCTCTTGGACACGATGACTAGGTCTGCGGCACTCAATTGGTCATCAAGTAACTCGGCCAAATCAGGATCATGGTTAAGGCTTTCATCGGCTAAACGTTGGGCTTGCACCTGTTCTGTATCGTGGGCAAAGCGGCCGGCAGCAACAGCTGGGCCATCAATCACGGTGATGACCGCATCTACAGTGAAGTATTTCTTAATTTCTGGCCAGTTAAAGGCTTGTACCAGTGGCTTTGGTAACGCTAAGCCACTGGTTTCAATAAGAATGTGGTCAATGTCATCACGACGCTTAACTAATTCTAACATTACCGGCAAGAACTCTTCTTCTACGGTGCAGCAAATGCAGCCGTTGGCTAGTTCGTAAATGCCCTGTTGAGTGCTGGATGGTGTTTCGCCATCGTCATCACAATCTAACGGGCAATTACGTAATAAATCAGCATCAATGTCTAGTTCGCCAAATTCGTTAACGATCACGGCAATACGTTTAGGATCTTTACCGCCAGACACCTGACGCAATACATTAGACAATAAAGTGGTCTTGCCACTGCCTAGAAAACCGGTGACAACAGTAGCGGGGATTTTTTTCAGTTGCATGGGATAACCTTGTGCTTAATTGGGTGCTAAAAGGGTGTAGGAAATTGCCGTCATTTTGTCACAAAAAGCCACTAAAATCAGCCTTCTCTGGGCATAAACTATCCATAACGCGACGCTTTTTTCAAGTGGGTAGAGCTGCTTGAGCAGTTCTCATGATCCAAGTACGCATAGGCTGCTGGTTAGGAGCGTAAGTACAGGGCCATGGCATTATAACGAAAGTATGCAAGCATCTGATTAACATAGTATTTAATGAATTATATATGGAGAAAGTTCAACTCACTTCAGTCGAATATAATTTGCCTAGTAGAGCCGTGGCGCAACGTCTTGGTATGACCTTGAAAGGCATAGTCACCAATACTGAGAAGCGTAATGGACGTATTATGGATCATACAGTTAATGGTTTATTTAAGGAGTCCTAATGAGCTTTCGAGCCTAGCTAGACACACCACCGCCAGCTTTGGGCTTACCAAAACCAAACCGTACCCAGTGCATCACCAACATAGACAGCAGTGAGCAAACAGCCATGCCCAAGGCCACTGGGAAAATATTTGTATCTAGCGACATGCCAATCAAACCCCCAATAGGAATGGAAATGAACATTGATCCAGCACCAACTACAGAAGCGCCCATCCCAGCTACCTGACCCAAAGGTTCCATGGCCAACGCGTTGAGATTGCCAAACTGAAAACCAATGCCAGAAAAAATCACAAACAAAAAAGCCATTGCGTGCATTAGTGGTGGTACACCAGCATAAAACTGGGCATACAGGTACAGACCTAAAGAACCCATGAAAACCAATACGTTAGTTAGTTGTACCAGCCTAAACATGCCCCAACGTATGACCAGTTTAGCGTTGAGGTAGGAAGAAATTAAGTTAGGAAATACCAAGGCGCCAAAATATAGAGGGAAGGCATCTCCCACGTCGTAAATTTTCTGGAATAGCCACTGGCTGGAGCTTAAATATCCCAAAAAACCACCAAATACCAAACCACTGACTAAAGTATACCCCGCCGCAATACGGTTGCTTAGTACAAGGACAAATGCCTCCCACAGCACTTTAGGGTGAATGGAGCGGCGTTTTTCGTGGGTTAGTGTTTCGTCAAGCCGCAGCCAAGTCCAGATGCACAACAACACCGCCAAGATAATGTACATGGCAAAAATGGTTTGCCAGGGCCCAAACCAAAGCAATACTTGCCCTAGCATAGGTGCACAAATGGGCACTATCATAAATATTGCGCCAGACAGAGACATGATACGCGCCATGGCCCGGCCGCTAAAACAATCTCTCGCTATGGCCGACACCATAATGCGTGGCCCAGATGCGCCTATACCCTGTAAAAAACGGCCTATAAGCACCATCTCTAAAGATTGTGCAGACATCGCCAATATACAGCCCAGTATAAAGAAGGCAAAACCCACGTAAATTCCAGGTAATCGTCCTACACGATCAGAGACAGGGCCATATATGAGTTGGCCTATGGCAAAGCCAGCAAACAGGCTGGTGATGACCAATTGAATTTCACTTCCGCCGACGCTAAATTCCTGCGCCATAAAACCCAATGCAGGCAACACCGCGTCGATGGACAAAGCCACCACAGACATCAATGATGCCATGAGGAAAATGAATTCAACCATGCCAATACGTATCATTGTTGTGGAGGGCTGGTTAGGCATAACGTTGCATACGAAACAATAGGGTTAAATATAATAACGAAAAACCCCCTTCATAGGTTTTTTACTTCACGAAGAGGCCGTTGATCTGTTTTTTGAAGGCTCTTTAATTAACCTACCTTTTTATTATGATCTTTCTTGCGGTAAATATGGGCTTTGTTTTCATCATATAGGTATGAATCATCAAAGTTTTCAGCGTCTAACACATGGCCGACTAGGATCAATGCGGTGCGGGTAAATTTCTTCGCGCGCACTTTAGCTACTATATTACCTAGGGTGCCTGTCACCTTGTCTTGGTCTGGCCAGCTGGTGCGGTAACACACGGCCACTGGGCAGTCTTCGCCATAAAAAGGTAGTAGGTCTTCCACAATTTTGTGAATACGAGTGACGCCCAAGTGTATAGCTAAGGTAGCACCTGTGGCGGCCAGTGCTGGCAAACGCTCACGCTCTGGAAAGGGGGTTTTGCCTTCGTAGCGGGTCAGAATGACAGTTTGTGAAATGCCAGACAAAGTAAGCTCTTTGCCCAGCCATGCGGCCGAGGCAGAATAGGCGGTTACACCTGGGATGATTTCGTAATCAATATCCAATGTTTCTAGGCGGCGCATTTGCTCGCCAGTTGCACCATACAAAGAAGGGTCCCCAGAGTGTACGCGGGCCACATGCTGGCCTTTGGCGTGTGCATTGGCCATTAGCTCTACCTGAGCATCCAGTGCTAAGGCGGCAGTGTCTATTACTAGGGCGCCGCGTGAACGAGCCGTCTCCATATTTTCATCTGGGATCAATGATCCTGCAAAAAGCACCACGGGTGCCGCATCTAATAGGCGCTGACCTTTGATGGTCATTAGCTCTGGATCACCTGGGCCTGAACCAATAAAATATACCGTCATGATTTTGTCCTGTGTTGTGCCAAAAGTTGTAATTAAAGCTTTTATAGATTTTGCTTAAAGTTTCTTTTTATAACCACGTGGAGTGTAAACCCACTCTTTGGTGCCATTAACAATATGGCGTGATTCGCTGTTACCAACGGAGACAAGGGTGAACATATCCACGTCTTTGGCATCTAATTCACCCAAACGAATAATATGGATGCTTTCGTCTGGGCGCGTGAGCTGCCGGCCAATTAATACGGGTGTGGCAGCTGGGCGGTGCTGCAATAAAATGTCACGGGCCTTGTTGAGCTGCCAGTCACGCTTTTTAGATACTGGGTTGTAGAAAGACACGACAAAATCCCCTTCGCCAGCTTTCTCAATACGCTTAAGAATGGTTTCCCAAGGTGTGAGTAAATCTGACAAAGAAATAGTGCAAAAGTCATGGCCTAACATAGCGCCTACTCGGCTCGCACCAGCTTGCATGGCAGAAATACCCGGAATAACTTCCAATTCTACATCTAACCATTCTGGGTGACTCTCTTTACCCTCTAACTGCATATCGAGTAGTTCAAATACCAAGGTCGCCATGGCATAAATGCCAATATCACCACTAGAGATGAGTGAGGTCGTCTTGCCGCTGGCAGCCAAATTTAACGCTAAACGTGCCCGACCAATTTCTTCGCCTAGGGGTAAGTCATGATGTTGTTTGCCATCACATACATCACCTAAAATGTCTAGGTAAAGGCCATATGCAACTAGGTCTGTACTGACAGCAATAGCAGCATGAGCGCGAGGTGCCACTAACTGTGAATCACCGGGGCCAGTGCTGACGATAAATAATTTGCTCATGTTAATCTCGTGCTTATTAAATAGGTTTTAGGATTAATCTTGTTCGCCAATTGAGCCAGTGCCGGGGGGAAAAGCTCGGGCTATGGCACAAGTCGCTTTAGGTGTTTTTAGTTTGGCTTGTAGCAGCTCTGCTTCATTGCCGGTGGCTTGTTGAGCCGACCAGAGCGCAGCAGATTCCGCCACCCCATACACACCTACAGTGTCGTATACGTACTGTGAAGGGTTAATGAGTTGGTCATTTACTGCGGCCAAAATCTGAGCGGAATAAGTTTGAAAACTTTTGCCAAGGCTTTGAGCCAAGTCGATAAGGCCCTGTTCATCGGCTTTAATGTCAATGCTATTTATGCTGACAATGTCGTTAATAGTGAGGCCTTGTTGGGACAAGCATTGGTTTAAAAAATCCAACAAGTGCTCTTGGCTGCAACCGCGCTCACAACCCATACCCACGGTATAAACTGGCTGCAGGTATGGCTGAGCAGTCGTCATGACTAACTGTGCATTGAGCAGATCGCTTACTTGGCGGCCCCATTCGTTAGCGCCACCTTCATGGCCAGATAACAATGGAATGACAAACTGGCCTTGTTCGTCGAGCACCAACACGGCAGGATCGCGGTATTTATCTAACAATACTGGCGCCAAAGTACGTACTGCAATACCTGTGGCACAGATTAAAATAAGCCGTTCGCCGTGTGTAAAAGCCCCTTGGATGGTCTCCGCAAAAGGCTGAGGTTTAAGCTCAAATGAAACTGAGGCATTTGAATCCTTAGCTAATAGCAGCACTTTTAAACGTTCACCTAGGCGTGCTCCAGCATCTGTTAAGGCAAAAATGCGGATCACGAATTACGCTCCTGCCTAAGCACTACAAACAACGAAAAGTATGGGCCTGCTTGGTTAGGTAATTGTGCCACATCGGTTAAAATTTCTTCGTTTTCACGGCCAATATAGGCAAGGTAATTGGCATCTGCCGTGCGTCCAGCTTTATCAAGTATAGCAAGGATGCGGGGTCTAGCTCGGCCAGCCTTCATAATCACCACACTGTCGTGGCTAATAAGTGCCTGCTCTAATTGAGCATCGGTGTGGCGCCCGCTCATGACCACAAAGGATTCTTGTAATAGAGTAAGGGGTTGTTGTAGGGCAGATGCTGCTCCGTTTACGGAGGAAACCCCAGGCACTACAAAGCACTCATGGGCATCACTTAAGCGCTCAAGCAGGTAACTAAAAGAGCCAAAGAATAGTGGGTCACCTTCACACAAAAAAACTACAGACTTACCCGTTTTTATTTGTTCGGTAATTTTCTTGGCACCCAAATCGTACGCAGCATTAGCAGCCGTTCGATCTGTGCTCATGGGCATAGGAATGGCTATTTCTGTTGCAGGCTCGTTGCGGCTAGCAATGCTAATGTGCGCAATATCACAGGCTTGTGAAGTGCCAACTTGATTAGCTAAATAACAAATTACATCGGCAGATTGAATAAGGTGGTGGGCCTTTAAGGTGATTAATAAAGGATCCCCTGGGCCAACACCTACGCCATAAAATACACCAGCTTGGGCGTGAAAGTTATGCATTATTTCGATTCCTCTAGAGCTTTATGCCAGCACATTAAGGTAACGGGTAATGCAGGGCGCAAGAGATCTTGCCCAGCAATGATGTCGTGGCGGCTTATGGCCACTTGTAAATAATCTGCTGGCCCTTGGTCAATGTGTTGAGTAAATCCCCACAATGTGGCTTTGCTTGGTTCTGTTACAGCGCTGGCTACAAGGCGTCCACCGGGCTTAAGTCGCTGCCAAGCAAGTTGTAATATGGCGCTGAGTTCACCGCCACTGCCGCCAATAAAGACCTTGTCTGGATTAGGTAGTTCTGCAAGGCAATCGGGCGCTCTACCTTGGATAATGTGTAAGTTAGTACTTACTCCAAAGGCTTCCCTGTTAGCATTTAGGCAAGCGATACGTTGGTCGTGATGCTCAATACCATACACCTGGCCTGTGGCGTTCCATAGTGCCCATTCAATAGCTACACCGCCACAACCGGCACCTATATCCCAAGCAGCTTCTTCGGGAGCGGGCTGTAGTAACGTGAGGATATTGAGCCGAACTTCTCGTTTGGTGAGTAGTCCTTTGCCAGACTCGCCATCAGTAACAAAGTGAGCATCTGCAATGCCTGGGAAGTTAGGCATCACATTACCCACGCCTTGGGTATGGACTACGGTAACGTGGAGTTCGTCAAAGCTGGCGCTTGATGTGGCTAATTCTTTTGCTATAAATTGCTGCTGGTTTTGATCGTCGTAACCTAAACGTTCACATACATGTATTGTTGATAATGCCAAATTGGCAGCCACCAAAGCTTGAGCAATAGCTTGAGGATGACTGTCTTGATCAGTAAGAATCAACAGGTTGCGATTAGGCTGTAAGTAGCGATTAAGATTAGTTAACGGGCGCCCATGCAGGCTCACCAGTTGGGCGTCTTGTAATGACAGACCAGTTAATTCACAAGCGCCCTGTAAACTAGACACACCGCTGATACAGGTGACCTGATCATTAAACTGAGACTGCAAATATTTACCGATGCCAAACAGAAGTGGATCACCTGAAGCGAGAACTGTGACGTGATCAAAACCCTTAATGTCATCGGCAATCTGCTTGAGCTTTGGCAAAGGCAGGCGTACTTGGTTTAAATTGCTCTGGTTTGGCAAAGCGTGGATATGTTCTATGCTCTCCAGTTGTCTAGGTGAACCCATAATACAGTCGCACGAATGCAAAGCCTTAAGGGCTGTGGAATTTAGCAACGGCGGCTGGCCGATGCCTAAACCAACGACAGTGATTTTTGGCATTAGTAGCGCTCGCCTATGTTGCAGCGTAACAGAGCATTAACCACGGAAGACGCAGCGGCACTGCCCCCTTGACGTCCAAGCAGTGTAATACACTCGATTCCCAACTCTTCATGAATATCCCAAAGCGCTTGTTTGGATTCAGCAGCACCCACAAAACCTACTGGAATACCTACAATCAACGCAGGCTTAGGTACACCTGCTTTGATCATTTCTAATAAACGGAATAAAGCCGTAGGTGCATTGCCAATGACCACAACGCTAGCTGCAAGCTGGTCACCCCATAGGTCTAACGCAGCCATGGAACGAGTTTCCCCACGCAGTTGAGCAATGGCTGTCGTGTCTTCATGATTGAGGTAGCACAAAGGTGGGTTTTGAATCATACGCTTAGTAATGCCCTGCTTCACCATTTCCACATCACATAGGATGGCTTGGTGATTATGCAAAGCTTTACGGCCCGCTGCACACGCATTGGTGCTTATGCGCATGTGCTGCGCAACTAAGGGATCGCCCACACTGTGGACCACACGCATGACAACTTGTTGGGCGTCATCACTTAGGCCTGATAAATCCGTTAACTGGCGAATTTGGCGAAAGCTATCCTGCTCTATTGCGTGGGGGTTGGGCTGGTATTCAAAGCTCATATCATCAAGGCCTAGTGCTTATGATCGTGGCTGTGGCCAATAAATAAAATTGCAGGTTTTTTAATACTCATTGTGGTTTCCTTTATTTGCAGGCCTGATAGGTTTTTGAGCCCATGCCTGTAGACGATCTATAAGTACATCAAATTGTTCTTCTGCAGGCCCAGTGACGGTTGGTCGCTGTAACATAAATACGGGCACGTTAAGTGTGCGTGCGGCAGTTAGCTTTGCTTCAGTAGAGCTGCCACCACTATTTTTACTGGCGATTACTTGAATCTGGTGTCGTTTTAATAAAGCCAGTTCAGAGGCTTCATTAAACGGGCCTATGGCTTTAATCCAGCTTACGTTAGCTGGCAAAACATGGGCAGGTTGCACTGCGGTGCGCAACCAAACGTGCTGGTTTGAATTTAATAGCGCCAGGTCTTCAGGGCCAATTTGACCTAGGGTTAGTAACGTCCGCTGATAGCTAGAAAGGGCACGCAGTAGTTCTGCTCTGGTGCCAAACAAGGGCCAATCATCCCCTGCCTTTTGCTGCCACTGGGGCCGCAAAAAACGCCAATACTCTATACCTACCTCGTTACACGCCTGCTCAGCGTGGTTGCCCATGGTGATGCTGAACGGATGGGTAGCATTGACGATGCCGTTAATGTGTTGATTTTTACAGTAAGCGCCTAATCCACCAAACTGGCTGAATCCACCACTCACCACCGTAGCGGGCACCTGCGGTTGACGCACAAGACCAGCTACGCTGTAGACTAATTCCAAACATGGCTGGATTTGGTGCATGGTTGTAGTTAATTGGCGAGCGTCTGCAGTGCCACCTAAGATTAGTAGTTTCATGCAACGCACCCCACAGCACTGCCTAATAACTGACCTTGTCTATTGACGGCGAATATCTCTAGCTGCACCGTGTTTGGCACCGTTTTTTGGGCAAATGTTAGAGCGTTTTGGCACACAGCATTGGCTAAATCAATGCCCTGTTGTTGGCACAGACCCAAAGCCTCTAGGCTGGTGTTGCATGCTTTAATAGACATCACTAAGTGGCTATCTGCGCCTAATTTGTAGGCAATATCCGCTAAATTCGGTAAATTAATCGAAGATTTGCCACTGTGTAAGTCTAAATGGCCATCAGCCAGTTTACTGATTTTTCCAAAACCACCACAAATGCTTAAACGTTTAACAGGGGACTTTTTAAGGTGTTTCAGAACCGCACCTGCAAAGTCCCCCATTTCGATGAGTTGCATGTCACTTAAAGCGTAATATTTGCCAATAAAGGCTTCACTGGTGTTGCCTGTGGAGGCTGCAATATGAGCATAATCGTTGGCTACTGCAACATCTAACCCTTGATGAATGGACGCTATCCACGCACTACACGAGTAGGGGCGTACAATGCCACTGGTGCCTAGAATCGATAATCCACCGACAATACCCAAACGGCCATTCATGGTTTTCTTAGCAATCTCTGCGCCGTTAGCTACTCCAATGGTGACTTCAAAACCACCAGTGTATTGGTACAACTTGGCAACGTGCCTGAGGTGTTCACTCATCATTTGCCGGGGCACAGGGTTAATGGCGGCTTGACCTATCTCTAAAAGTAAACCGGAACGGGTGACGGTGCCAACGCCAGCGCCGGCGATAAATGTAATATCCTGTTGCGCAACAAGGCTTACAGATACCCAAATGGTAGCACCATGGGTGGCATCTGGGTCATCACCCGCATCTTTAACTGTCTCAGCATACGCCGTAGTTGATCCACGTTGTGCCAAAGCTATGAGCTGCAAATCTACATGTTTGCTGGCATCTTTGGATTTAGACTTTTTGTTAGGCAAGGTAACGCTAACACTGGTTTTTCGGACATTCCCTAGCAATAAATGCCCCACAGCTAAACAACAGGCCGTAGCACAAGTACCGGTAGTTAAACCGGTGCGTAGGGGCTGCTGTTGTTCGCTAGATTCGGGCCACATCACTCAAATTAACCTTATTGCTGCTTTGGTATAAGCGGTTTGGTAAACAACTGAGCCACAGCTTGCGGATTAGACGGGAAGAATAAATGTAAATAACTTGCGGTTAAACCTTGTTGACGGTAAATCGATTCTCCAGGTGCCAGATGACGCTGGCGCTTGCCATGGGCGATAGGCTCAGGTGTGTTTTGGCTGCGAGAGCGGTGGTGAGCATGGGCACGCACTTCGCCTTCTGGCAACATGGCAGCTTGCATGCCTTGGCAACCACGCTTACCGCGCATTGCGCCTTGGCCTGCTAAAATGCCCGTCATGGTGTAGGTGACATCATTGAGGTCGGTTAAGTTTTCTAGGCAATACAAAAATCCACCACACTCGGCCAGAATAGGTTTTTTATTGGCATTAAACTCACGAACGTCCTTTAACATGCTGCTATTTTCTGCCAGTTGTTTGGCGTGGAGCTCGGGATACCCACCTGCAAACCAAAGGGCGTCTGCTTCTGGTAAGTGCTTATCGTTAAGAGGCGAGAAATAACTTAATTCAGCCCCCATGGCTTCTAATAAACGTGTGTTGGCACTATAAATAAAGCTAAACGCGGCGTCACGGGCAATGCCAATCTTGGTGCCCACCAAAAGCTTTTTGGGTGGTGCAATGTCTTGGCTGGCAAAAGCCACTGGCGCTGGCAACTCACAAATAGCTTGCTCACCCAACCATGCTTTACCTAAGTTGAACCTTTGTTCTAACTCGTCACGCACTTCATGGGCTTGTACTAAGCCTAAGTGGCGCTCTGGTAAGGATACCTCTGGGTCTCGTGCTAGGTTAGCCAGTAAGGGCATGCGCCCATCAAGGGCATCACGAATCAGTTGAGCGTGGCGTTCTGTGCCACAATTGTTGGCAATGAGCCCACAAAATTCAACATCCTCTCGAAAGTTGGCTAACCCTAAAGCTACCGCTGCCGCCGTTTGCGCCATGCCTTTAACGTCCATAACTAAAGCCACTGGAATGTTAAAGGTGGCTGCTAGATCTGCACTGGAAGGTTCTCCATCAAACAAACCCATAGCACCCTCTACCAAAATTAGGTCGGCTTGTTGAGCTGCTAAATAAAACTGATGGCGGCAATACTCTGCTCCTGCCATCCATAAATCTAACTGAGTTACAGGTTGGCCTGACGCTTGTTCTAGAATTTGTGGGTCTAGGTAATCTGGGCCCATTTTAAACACCCTCACTTTACGACCAAGATCACGGTGATAGCGAGCTAGGGCAGCGGTAATGGTGGTTTTTCCTTGGCCGGACGCTGGTGCCGCTAAAAATAACGCGGGGCAGTGTGCTACGGCTTCTGTTGGGGTTATTTGTGTCATTAAAATTCAATACCAGCTTGGGCCTTAACACCAATACGGAAGGCATGGCCATCATCTTTTACAGTGCTAATAGTGTCGGCATATTCAACTA
>Ga0114994_10000118_pt1 | contig 43775 bp, 34 predicted proteins | sample ArcticOcean_MG_C_9_FD_87043 | JGI IMG/M metagenome (GOLD analysis project Ga0114994, IMG submission 87043) | Marine microbial communities from western Arctic Ocean - ArcticOcean_MG_CB2_152 | ecosystem: Environmental > Aquatic > Marine > Oceanic | place: Arctic Ocean: Canada Basin | collected...
GTTCTATTTCTGTCTTTAACTTTTGAACATCTTTTGTCGTTTGTTGAACTGATGCTGGAGGTGTCCATTCATCAATCCAGTCATCGTTTTCTTCAATCTCTTCCCAATGGGTTAATAGTTCTCTCTCAATAAAAGTAAGTCGTTCTGTAATACCAAAGTATCCCCAAACAGCAATGCCAGTAAAAGCAATTAGTGCTATTAAGTTCTTCAGAGGTATTGTAAACTCACTACCTTCATTAAGTTTATTTGGTTGTGCCATATTATCCTACAAAGAAATCCGCTGGAAGTTCATGCTCAAGACGTATGACCTCTTTTAATCTTGCTATGTCTTGTATAGCATCTTCATATATCTGTCTACCATTTAGTGTTACTCCACCGGGCATTACCATACCTTCAAACTTGATAAGGTTTGATCCCCACTGATGTTTGATTAGGGCTGTAGTATATTCTTTCAACCATAAGTCATTCCAAACAGCGGTATGAGAGTTTCCATCTATAATGCTATAAACTTCAGCGACAATATATTCACCCGCTTTTATATCTTCTCCAAACTCACCATGAACATAAAGACGATTTTGTTTTCTGACATAATCTACTTGAGGAGTTCCGTTTAATCTCATGTCAAGTAAAGACAGATACTGTTGAACTTGTTCATAGTAAGCAAGGTCTCCAACATAAGAATGCATATTGGCAATGTCATTCATATGCATTTGATACTTGACACTAAACATATTACGTGAGAACATACCACCTTGTAACTTGAATAGTTTCGTGACCTGTTGTACGTTAGAAGATATTGTCACATACTTATTTGTCACATCATCCGTTGTAACTAGGTGTTGAATATATCCTCTATAGGTTGCTTCCGAATGAAACTCTCTAAAATATTGTAGTGCTTCATCTACACGATCACCTATTTGATCTTCGTCCACGTTGATTTCGATGACAGGATCACCTAGTCTGCGTAAGCAGTAGTCTATTAAACCTTGTCTTGTACTAGGGTTAGCCATGTGTCGTTCCTATTTTACTAGTATTTATATCAGTTTAAAAGAGATCCTGAGGCATTGTACACATCGATACGATAGTGAGAACCATGCTGTCCATCAAGTTTGTCTGCATCTAAGTTATTACCAGCACCATCTCTTGCAAGCATTTCAGTGTATATTGCGGCACCATATTCAGATCTTAGTTTTGTGGCTGTAAGTAGAGTAGTTACATTAAACGCCGCACCATCAGCCGTACCGACTGTTAGTATACCATCTGCCGAATCAAATGTTGTGCTTGCTACTCCAGCAACTGCTACTGTTCCAGCACTATCAACAAATCCTTGAGCGTCAATAGTTAGAACAGGGACTAGAGAACCAGATCCATACACACCCGCCGTAATTGTAGACGCCGAAGACTTGGATACAAGTGTTCCTGATGTTGGCAAAGTGACACCAGTGTTTCCAGTAGTTGTTAGAGTGGTTGTATGTGCGCCACTTGTTATGAAACTACCCGCAAGAGTTAAGTCTCCTGTGAGGCTAATACCTCTATCAGCATTGTTAACATCAAGTGTAATAGTTCTATCTGCCGATAATGCTGGATTTGCATTGTTAGAAAGTATAAAAGTTTCGAAGTCTGTTGTAGTAACATCTCTAAGACCAAAAGTAGTAACATCATTCATAGCAAGTGGACCATTAAAATCCCCACCATTTATGATAGGACTAGTCAGAGTTTTGTTAGCAATGGTTTGTGTTGCTTGAGTACCCACAAGATTATCACCACTAACACCAGAACTAAGTTGACTAAGTGTTGTAGTAAGAGTGTTGTTACTTAAGTTTAGAGTTTTTCCAGTAAGTGTCTGTGTTCCAGTTCTTGTGGCAATAATGTCGCTATCTATTTGGATAACTCCATCCAAAGAATGTGCCGCCGCTGTTACAGTTAATCCAGCCGAACCTGTTAGAGTTCTGATATAGTTACCACTAGTACCAGAATCTAACTTTATTGTTGTTGTTCCGATAATAGACACAATTCCAGCGGAGTCAACTGGAGCCTCACTAAATGAGGTGCCTAAAAAGTTACTTAGTTTTTGTACCATTTCTATACCTTCTTATGGTTATGCTTGGGCTTCGCCCCATCTTAACTGAATAGTTCCTTTCACGTCACCTGATTTGGTGAAAGCATTAATAGCAAGAACGTCTGGACCATCTGGATATTTAAAGTCACCACCTAAAGGAGCGCCTGATAATTCTTTTAGATCCATAAGGTTCAAATCAGTTACTAAGGCATCCGCTCTAGATGCATTAACAACGAAAGCGAAGATACGCTCTCCCGGAAGTGCATAAGATCCACTGCTCCACGTAATATCATCTTTCTCTGCTACTTGAGCAAATGATGGCTGTCCACCCTCATTCACAGCATTCAAAGATTTCCATGTTGCATCTTGGAAGTTTCTAGGATTAATAATACCCTGAACAACCACCTCACCAGAAGTTGACGATCCACGAGACATTCCAACTGCACATTGCTGTAGTAGGAGTTGAGACCTGTTTAGTAGTTCTTTGGCACCCAATCTTCCGACTGAAGAGTTTGATACTGAAGGAGCCAATCTAATCATGAATGACGTGATGGGTGTTGAACCAATCTTGTCACCTGATGTGTTGTGAGAGTTTGCGTAGTTAAAGATGTAACCTCTATCTGTATCAAAGCCGCCATCCATCACTAGGGCAGAACCCCAATGAGAAAGAGTTGGCGAACAAGTGTTAGAGATTTCAATAATACCAGTGTTACTACTGTGACCTATCGCACCACCCGCTGTAAGGTTATTTGTTGTACCTTGTAAGTATTGAGATAGTGTTGCCGCACGAGTACAGCCTGTGAAGTTTCCAGCACCGTCTGTCACACTACGACCTGTGTATGAAATGATTTCGTTATCAATCATTAATACACCAGTATCATCAAACTCTTGTAAGTTAGCCCCCGGAAGTGTTGTAGCATTACTATCTACAGTATTTGTTAGGTGCGTAATAGGTGAGTCATTCTCAATAGAATATCTAACAGGAAGGTTACCTGATCTCATGTAGGCTTCATCATTGACGTTGTTATTCTTCATTCTGTGAATGTATAGCCACCTACCATCGTCACCTCTAACCATAAAGTGAATGAAACCAGCACCATACCAAGAGTATTCAATGCCAATCATTTGCATCTTGTTAAAGTCCCAATGATATCCAGAACTACCTTGACCATTAGCTTTATCCATGTTCCACTTAGATTGTGGCACTCTAACCTCAGTTACTTTTTGTGCTCTTACACCAGCTTGAGTAATACCTCTATAGTCTGGTGTAATAAACGCTGAAGTGTTACTAACAACTTGAGTTACAAAGTGTGTCATACCCCTAATAGCTATTTTAGAACCAGCCCGAAGTTGTTCACTTAATCTAGTGTTAAGTCCAGTAATAGCACTACTATTTTGAGTTACTGATATAGTTCCTGTTACGTTTTCTGTACAAGATCTTCTACAACAGAACATTTGATTACCATCGAATTCTAGGTAGATACCATTCTGATCATCAAACATACCCGCCCGAACAGCGGAACCAACCCATCCTGTCACATTTACTTTACAAACTTCTGCTAATACGGCAGTAGTATCACCTAGAACAGATTTAGCGGCAACTCTAAATGTATAGTCATCTACAATAGATGATACAACGTAGGTGTCAGCATATCCAGAAGTTAGCACTCCACTAACTTTAATATCTGCCCCCGCTTGAAGACCGTGATCTATATCGTCTGTTCTCATAGTAATAGCAGACCCCACTGATGTACCAGCGGCTGTAATACTTTGAAGATCATAGTTAGGAGCAAATAGTGTTCCTGATGACCATAAGAATCCTTTACCTGACTGATACCTGAAGAATCTCTTAGACTGTCTTACAACAGCCGCCGCATAAGTAGGTGTTTTTGTAGAAAGAATAACACCACCATCCGAAGGTCTGTGTAGAATAGTTGCGTTAGAAACAGCAAACAACGTAACGCCAGATGGACTTCCAACCGCCGCACCAGATCTTGCAGTGTAAGTAAAAGTTCTCAAAGTTGGTGTTGACTTAATAACAAATGGACCCGTAGCATTAGCGGCATTAGTTCCACTAGCCACAGTCGTGTGTATAGGACACCCCGGAATTAATCCATGAGGATTAGTAAACGTGAGGGTTATTACGCTTGGATCTGCACCATTCGATGCGGCTGATGCCACTGGAATAGAAGCGTTAGCATAAACGCCACCTTTTCTACCAATAGTTTCTTCTGTTTTCAAAGACTGTCCACCAGTAGTTCCAACTGTACCACGAGCAAAATATGTGACAGTAGTAGTATTTGGGACAGTATGTAATATGAAGCTTCCGTCAGCACGAGAGAACCCTGCTATACCAGCACTCAATCCCGAAACGTTTACAACGTCACCAACCACTAAGTTGTGAGCCGCTGAGAATACTATTGTGATAAGACTATTAGATGGACTAGACGTTTGATAATCTGTTACGATACTATTAACTGTAACATCAATCCCCGGCTCATCATACGTAGATGGATATCCTTTAATGGTTCCGTAGCCAGCCCATTTAGTAGGTTGTAGACCATATTCAAAGTCAGCGTCAATCAATGACTCAGGATTTGATACACGCATTCTTTCGATAGCGTCTGTTCCAAACTGCCAAGGTCTAATAGTTTGTCCATACTCAACTTGAGGTTCAGCAAAGATTTGTAAACCGTCTGAGGCTGACATACCTGATGTAGTTTTACCAAGAGTAATAGTGGTATACCCACTGGTGAGAGTGTCCACTGTAGGAAAATCTGTGTTAGTTCCTTTTGTAAATACTGCTGTGGTTCCAGCAAAGGATGCGTCACCAAAGTTGTATATAATAACATTGTCAGTTACGTTTGTTATTAGAAGGAGAGTGTCAAGAGTATGACGCCCCGGAACAACAATAGTGCCAGCACCCGCATTCCCCGGTGTAAAAACGTAATCTCTTAGTAGTATTTTCGCCATTTTATTTTCCTATCCTAACGCAACTGCGAATGCTATTGCTTGACTTTGTGTACTAAATGTTGCAACATCCGCTGAATCACCCTTGTCACCCTTTTGGCCTCTTTGACCAATAGACGAATATAGTTGCCAATTATTATTTATATGTATTAATTCTATTATAGATTGACCTAAATCGAGTTCAAAATTATCTGCAAATCCCTCAATAGTCTCTCCATTTCTATTAACGATAACAGAGTTAGTAGAGTAGTTCGCAACGTCTATGAGTCTCACATAATCTCCTGTTACGGGATTTTGTGGAAGGGTTACATTAACTACTCTTGAAGAAGTATCGATTGCATATCTTCCAGCCGATACTGCCGTAAAATCAGATTCGTATATTGTATAGTTCGTAGAGAATACTCTAAAGTCAGAGTCAAATCCTAAGTAACTTCCTCTGAGTTTTCCGAAGTTCCAAGTTCCAAGTTGAAATCCATCACCACTAGTATTGATGACTGAATCTGGAACAGAAGAGTCTAAACCATCTTGAATAAGATTTGTGAATGTTGTCCACTCACCATTAGTAGCATCTCTGAAGAAACCAGCCCTTCTCTTTGGACCAGCCGCTGAGTCTCTGTATCTACCCACAACCCCGATATCAACAGCATCACCATTGTTCGAGTCTGCAAGTTTGATTAGAGCGTTTGTAACTCTGAGGTCAGTTGTGGTGTTAAGAATATAACTGCCGCCAACTGTAAGGTTTGCTCCAACTGTAAGGTTTCCTGAAGTAGTCATAGTTGCGAATGTTGGGTTTGCTGATGTGCCAACATCTTGTCCAATGGCAACAGAACCATTAGTAATAGTGACACCAGTTCCATTACTGAAGTGTGCTCTTACTTCACCAGCATTGGGGCCAGTGTATGTTATAACTCCTGTGGCAGAATTGTAAGCTAAACCACCATCACCACCAGCGTCAGTAACCGAAACAGCCCTTTTAGCATCACTGTCTGCCCTAGCAGTTGTATAATAAAGATTAGAACCTTCAGACACATCTGATGTTAAGATGGAAGCATTAATATAAGAGTCTACTCTAGCACTTGTATAGTAAAGGTTTGACCCTTCACTCAAGTCTGTTGTGGATCTGGCACTAAGAGACGCCGCTGATAGTGTACCAAATAATGAACCTGTGGCAGTGATATTACCCGCCGCAATTATATCCTGACCTCTGATATTCTTATCAACACCAAGTCCACCTGAGATCATGAAAGCCGCATTAGTTTTTGATGCCGCTTCAGTTCCACTATGAATAGTAAATCTACCGTCTGTAGACATAGTAAGACGATCTGTCCCACCAGTTAAATTAAATGGAGCTTTCCCCACACCACTTTTTATTTTAAGTTCAGTGTTAGCCCCTTCAAATCCAATAACCATATCGTTATCAGCGGATGTTCCTATAACACCGATACCATGATTAAACTGTCCACTAACTCCTAAACTTAATACCGCTGATCTACTCGAATCACTGGACGCAAAGTTTAAAACAGATTGTGCTGAATCGCCTAACAGCCCATCATCGTTGAATGATATGCCACCATACTGAAGACCAAACATTTTAGATGAGTCTATAATAGGATCTACAAGAGTTTTATTAGTAAGTGTTTGAGTTGAAGTTAACCTAACATACTCAGGAGTTCTTAAGGTGATATAAGCAGAGTCTACTAATGCAGTTGCGTCTGTGTTGACTCTACCAGTAGTATAGTATAGATTACTACCTTCTGATAAACCACCAGTGTTATGATTAGATAGAGTGGATACTTGACCAGTGACATTTCCAACAACACCGCCCGTAGCAGTAATGGCGCCCACAACTGTTGCGCCACTGCGAACACGTAGGTTATTAATATTTGCACTATCAGTTACAAATAAACCGTTCTTAACTTTAAAATCTTTTTCTGCCATAGTTCACTTTCCCCAAGGCGTTACTTGTATTTATGATATTACAGTTTTCACTGGCTTAACTTTTATGTTACCCATTCCAGTTGATCTTGTAAATATTAGTCTAATATCAGCACCAACAACATCAGCGGTTAAAGTTCCAATGTCACTGTCATTTGAGAACGAACTTGTCATGCCATACTCTGTATAGAACACATTCGTTTTATTATATGTTAGTAACAACTTTGATAGTTGAACATTCCCACCAGCACTGTCATCCATATGAACAAGATACTCTATAGACTTAAAGTCGCTATCGTGTGTCTCAAGATCAATGACTGTAGCCGCACCATCTACTATAGAAATGTCGGTTGGCTTTGTGAACAATTCACCGCTAGTATTTGTTACTTTACTAAACACTGCGCTATAGGCAGAGTCCATATCAACTTTACCATTGGTAATCCCAATACCATTACCACCAGTAAAGTGTGCTCTAGTTTCAGATGCCGAAGCTCCAGTGTATGTGAATGTGCCTGAAGCAGAGTCATAAGCAAAGCTTCCATCTCCACCAGCATCAACGGCTCTTATAGATTCTCTGGTTCTAGACTTAGTATAATCAGAGTCGAAGAGAGTGGTTGGGAAAGATCCCCCATCCGCTGTGTTTATCGTGAAGATACCTTTGTCACTATCAAATGATGTTGAGGATACTCCAGCAACAGATACTGTAGAAGCAGAGGTAATTTGTCCTTGAGCATTGATTGCTAGAACAGGAACTAAAGAAGCAGTACCATAACTAGCCGCTGTTACACCAGTATTAGTTATGCTTAGAGTATTACTATCAGCCGCATAAGATATTCCTGTTCCACCTATAGCCGCCGCATCTAATGTTGTATTGAAGTCACTATCAAAGTTACCTTGAGTATAGACACTTTCAACATCAAAACTAAACACACCAGTAGAAGAGTTATATGATAAGTCTCCACTTGCGCTAAGATGTGCTCTGACTTCTGCCGCACTTGGACCCGTGTAGGTGAACGTTCCTGAAGCAGAGTCGTAAACGAATTGACCATCACCGCCAGCATCTACGGCTCTTAGAACATTTCTCGCTCTAGTTTTTGTAAGATCACTATCAAGGATAGTAGTTGCGAATGAATTACCATCCGCTGTGTTTATCGTAAATATTCCTGTGGCTTCAACGAAAGCGGCACTCGACACACCAGCTACAGATACTGTTCCTACAGAATCTACTTGTCCTTGAGCATTCACTTTAACTATAGGTACTAGAGATGCAGATCCATACGTGCCAGCAACTACTGTAGTATCAGTAATCTTTATTTCGCCAGTACCATTGTTATATGTTATACCAGTGCCACCTGAGAAATGAGCACGTACTTCAGCGGAACTTGGACCAACGTAATTTATAACACCACTTACTTTATCATAAGTTAATGATCCATCTCCACCACTATCAATTAAAGATATAGAATTCTTTCCATCAGAATCTGCTCTTGCTTTAGTGTAGTAAAGGTTCGTGCCTTCTGAGAGATCAGTAGTACTATAGGTGGATAAAACGTTTCTAATTCTACCAAATGGTTTATTTAGATCCCAAGTGTCTGAAGTAGCATTGTATTGTATAAGAGCATTAGACCCTGTTACAGTAATACCAGCACCATTAGAGGCGGCACTATCAGCCGCACTATCTGCTAATATAATATTTTTATCGTTGATTGATATCGTTGTCGAGTTTATAATTGTCTGAACACCATCTACTTGAAGGTTACCAGCAATAACAACCTTACCAGTATTGTCTCCAACACCAGCGGGATCAATAACAAGTGTGGCTGGACCAGCAATATAGCCAGTTGTAGTTATGTTTCCATATGTTCTATTACCAGCAATGTATGAATTGGTATCAGAGTCGTTACGTGCAGTTGTGTAATAAAGATTACTGCCTTCTGTTAGATCAGTAGTTGTACTAGAAGTTTCATCTATAAGTTTTACCCAGTTTCCAGCATGAGCATAATATCCTTTTCCTGTCGCATGAACATGGGCAAACATTCCATGAACTTGGGACGCTGAAGGTAAGTCGCTTTCATTATCATATACGTTGGAGTAAAGTATTTTATTTGCGCCAAAACTAACCCCGTAATCACCAGTTCTTAATACTTCATTTCCATTATAGTAGAGACGTACTTCACCTTCGCCAGCACCCGCATCACTATCGGCGAGGCCAAAAGTTTCTATTAATTTAGTTCCAGTAGGACCAGCAATCCCAACATTAGGTCCAAGTATTGCTATATGATTATAAGAATCTTGAGAAGAGAATAGAGTATTAGTATGCCCTGATAGGGTTTCATGTGGTGTAGAAGTTATTGATGATGCTAATGTGCCAAAAGCATTAACTGTACTTCGAAAGGTTCCAGTGGTTACAATATCAGCAATAGCAGAGTCTACTCTAGCCTCTGTAAAGTATAGATTACCAGAACTTTCAGCAAGATCATTTGTGCTAAAAGATTTTAAACCAATGCGAGTATTGAACGTATTACCATCTGCCGTTCCAATACTAACTGTAGCATTATTGGAGTCGAATGATAATGTTGACACGCCAGCAACAGAGACAGTGCCTATGCTATCAATATGGCCTAGACTATTAACTGATATTGTTGGTACTAGGGAAGCACTGCCATATGCTCCAGCGGTAACACCTGAGTTAGTATGAACTACTTGACCTGTGGCTGGGTTATAAGATAACGCAACATCTGCGCTAATAGCATTTTTGGCGTCAGAATCTGCTCTTGCTGTTGTGTAATAAAGATTACTTCCTTCAGTTAAATCACTGGTGGTATTAGAAGTCATTGCAAATTTAACTACATTACCAGCACTATCTAATACTCTTAACTGACTATTATGGTCTTCTAATCTTACACCACCAAGATAAAGTGTTTTACCAGATAAATATAATTCTTTCCATTTTTTGGTAGGAGATCCTAAATCGTATGCACTATCTACGCTTGGTATTAGACTACTTCCAATAGGATTAGTTTCGTCTATAAGTTTTAACCAATTTCCACCATGAGCATAGTACGCTCTTTGTGTTCCATGAACATGAGCAAACATTCCATGATAACTACTCGCTGAAGGTAAGTCCCCCTCACTAGAATATACGTTGGAGTAAAGTATTTTATTTGTGCCAACATCAATGTTACCAGTAGCAGTCAACCCACCCGAAACAGCTATTGCTTTGTTTAGATCCCAAGTGTCTGAAGTGGCATTATATTGTATGGTGGCATTAGCACCAGTGACAGTGATACCAGCCCCATTAGCCGCCGCACTATCTACTGCACTATCAGCTAAAATAATATTCTTATCATTAATCGAAAGGGTTGTTGAGTTTATAGTTGTCTGAACACCATCTACCTGAAGATTACCCGCTATGACAACCTTGCCAGTGTTATCTCCAATACCCGCTGGATCAATAACAAGTGTGGCTGGGCCTCTTAAATGGTTAGTTAATGTTAAGTTAGTAAAAGTTGGACTATCACTTGAGTCTACTGGTTGACCAATTTCTATTACACCTGTGCCACTAGTATAAGTTACGCCAGTGCCGCCACTTATCAGGTTTCTAGCATCACTATCAAACCCTTTATGAATAAAGTTACCCGTAGACGAATCGTATCTAAGGTAAGTTCCGTTTGAAAGATTTATATTGCTATTTACATCATTGAGTGAAGTTATTTTGGAATTAGTGATAAGTGCTGTAGCATCACTATCAAAGTTTCTATGAATATACTTTTGAGTTGCTGAGTCAAATATAAGATACGAACCACCAGCAAGACCCACTACACCATTAACATCATCAAGAGTAGTGATACGTCCTGTGGAAACCTGTCCTATTCTGTTGGGAGTTCCAACAGTTATTTTCTTAACAATCGTTGTCCCGGCTGATACGATGCGAATAGCCATTAAGGTCTCCTTAGTTTCTGGTGACCGAAGGCGATACGGTGATCTGTCCTTCTAATATTCTTTCAACAAGAGTGTTTGAAGCACTATCGTTAGAGGAGATCTCTACGTCATAAACATAACGACCAGATTTCATCGCACTGGTCTGAGCATTAGTTAACTGTAAATTTAATATACCGCCACTTGCTGGTGATGGTATTACAACTGCAAACGTAACCGCATCTGAATCACTTGATGAGTAAGTTTTACGGATTTGCCCTTTACCAGTATATCCAGCCAAGGATTTCTTTGCTTGATTTTTATCGACTAGCTCTAGTTGTATACTAAAGTCTGCGCCTTGATTTAGTGTGAAATCTTCGTACTGCGACATATGTAAATCTCTTATTTATTTTCAACTTTACCTTTATTTATAAGAAATATTTCTCTAAACTTTTATAATGTTGGTCTTCACACTGAGATAAAATACATATTGTTCTATCAGGATCGTAGTTCAATAGGCCATCATCTAACTTATCGTCAGATAACCAACCTTTCGCCCTATGATAGTAGTCACGTTTGAAATCAAAACAAGACAGGTTGCTGTATTCATGAGTAATGAACCTGTCTAATCCATAGTAGTGTATGATATTATAATCAATATTTTCTATAAACTTATCGTATATTTCTTTATGCTGTTTGGTATATAACAACATTATAGATGTATTTATGCTAGTTGTGGGGATGGTTAAAATGTTATCAGGTGTTCCATCATAAAGATAATCCTCACCAATATCTTCACCATTGATAATTCTCAGCGTGTCATCAATGTCATCAAACATATAATCTATGTTGTTTTGTATCACAACATCTAAGTCAAGATACAACGTTGGGTCATCAAAGTCAAGATTAAAAAGTTCTATTTTCCACCAATAAGTTTCTAAGTCTAGACTCTTATCGATAAAAATAGTATTGACTTCTTGCTGAACATCCGATATACAATAAAAAGAAAATGGTAGAGTACAGTTACGCTCTACCATTCTATGTAATCTATTGACGTGTTCTTTAGAGTACTTTGTGCCTACACAGACGCATACTATATTAACTTTCTGTTTCAAGATCCTCAATCACCTCTTCCCAAAATGCATCAGCCTCTGCAAAAACAAATGATACAGTGATACGATAACAGTCTGTATAAGCGGCATGATAGCATAGGCTATCTGGAGTATGATACTCACCAAAGTAACTCATCTTTGCTTGCCAGCCTTTCTTATCTTGAACTCTAATACGTTCTTTCTTTTCAGTATCCCAATAGTCGAACCATCCTTCACCCGTTTCTGAATAGGTTATAATGATGTTAAACCCTGAAGCATTAGCATTATTGTGCCAAGAGATAAACCCACCCGGTGGATAGCAAGCATTAAGGGCATTATTTCTACAAGAAAGAAACTCAATAAGTTTTGAGTTCAAATTTGACGTAGCTTCTTTAATAATCTTTCCATCTTTATGTTGTCCATCAGTATGCTTAAGTCCAGTAAATCCTTTTAACACTACTGGAAATCCATCGTGCCTATCACCCATAAACATAATCTCTTTCAGATACTGATCTGAAACATAGTCTTCTGCTTTATCGTCTTTGTTAGTGATGTAAAGTTCTTTTGCAATTAGTGGATCATCATCAGGCTGATCTCTCTTAAGCAATACATCTTTATATTCATCTAATATATCTAAAAACTCTTTATTTTTTAGATCAATATCTCTCACATAGTTGTGTTTAATGTTCATTATAAAAACCCTTTTTCTCCATATTTGTCCATCCAATTCGAATAGTGTATCACTATGGGGTCTGGATCTGTCTTCCAATAATCTCTACTAGGATCTACCACATGACAGTTATAACCATCATTCCCTATCTGGTTAGGCAAGCCAAAAGCCGTAAAGTAGTTCCAACGATAGTTATCATCAAAGAACTTCCACTTAAGAAATTCATATTTAGGCGAATGATAAATCAGCCACCACAAAGTAAGTTGATCCCATTGTCTAAAGTTTCCTACTTTAATGTTATCAAACTCTATAGGGTTCCATTCACCATCCCTTTGTTTAAAAAACAAGTTATACCAATCCAGCATAAACTCTTTTATTAATGGATTTCTGGTATCATATAATGCAACACCACCACAATGAGCAAGATGATCTGGAGCACCTTTCCAACCATCATCATAAAGATTTGGCCCCCAATCCCATTCAGCAAAATATCCATAGCCACCTTCTTTTGTGAGATTAACATAAGCCATATCATACTTACCATCTTCAAGATGATCAAACACATTAGAGATATCTTTGTGAACAATCTCTATGTCAGCATCCATATAGAAAGTTAAATCATAAGGAGAGTTAGCCATGCCCCACATTTTTTCTCTATTAGTATTACTAGGAGTAGGCAACACTTGATCGAAATCTCTAAAATAATTTTGACAACTAGGATCATCTATAAAACGTTGTTCTGTAAAGAGAGTGATTTTTGCTTCTGGATAATGATCTAGAAGGGATTCTTTTAGATTGTCGGCACTCATCAAAAACTGTTTACGTTTAGTCGCTACAGTTAAAAATCCTTTAGTCGGATTTTTCTTCTTCATTCATAATCTCCATTAATAATATAGTAGCATATGCTTGCATTTCAATAGCATTTTTAGCTTTTCTGATTTTAGATTTCAGTGTGCGATTAGTAGATTCTTTTACCTGAGGGATTTCAAAAGTCTGTAGTTTATAATTAAATAAATCTTCAAGTCTTTTAGATTCATTGACTTCTTTTTGTTTTTTAATTTTACTTTCACGTTCTGTTTTATGACGATCTAAACGGTCTTGAGTAAACTCATTAATTTTAGCCATAGTATTTTGTTCTACAACTTCTTCATAGTCTGAAGTTATTTTTCCATCAATATCATATTTGGAAACTTTAGCAACACTTGTTGAATAAGAACCATCATCATGTGTAATATTCAATCTAACAGTTAACCTGTCTTTTGCGGCGTTTTCCCAAAATGGATGTACCCATTCTTTTTTCATTATATTAATCTCCTATGATATTCTTACGTATAATGTATAAGTTTCGTTTGTTTCGTTAGCAGATTGTATCGTCTCGCCAGCGAAGTTTCCAGTAAAGTTTCCAAGGTAGTCTGTTATATATGAGGTTTCAAAATCTTTACTATATTCAGTTGCGTAGTTACCTTCATATGTATTAACGTAGTTCCCTTCGTAATCTAAAGTATATTGTGTTGTATACTCTCCAGTGTATATAGATTCATATTGAGTTACATAGCCCGAACCTTCAAAGTTCCTAGAATATGTCGCACTAAAATCTCTTACATAACTGTTCGCAAACTCTTTTTGATAATCGCCAGTGTATGTTGTGGTATAGGTGGCAGAAAACTGGTTTGCAAATGTATTAGTAAAGTTTCCAGTAAAGTTTCTGGTGTAAGTTGGATCGACATTTCTAGTATAAGCAACAGTTGGTCCCGCTCCAGAAAAATTACTTGCGAAGGCTCTGGTGTATACATCGTATACGACCTGTCTATACGCCAAATACTGAATCTGCGATATTACCTTAGCGTAGCTTACCCCGCCAGTTGTCTGAGGGGAGGTATAAGTACCTGAAAAAGTGCCGCCACTTTCATAGACCTGAGGATTGCCGGGGTTAACTATGAAATTCTGCTCTGGCACTGTCGCCCTTAAATAAGCCGCCGTGCGGCCTGAACCTTGATAAAAGTAGCCGCCGACAGCCGGACCTATGTAATTCGGTCCAAATCGACTTTCACCAAGATAATAACCCGCCGTGTATTGTGCCACTGGGTTAACAACATTTGAAACATATGCTTGGAAAGGAGTAAAAGCGGTGGTTTGGTAATTTGGGTCAGGTGATGGGCCACTATATATCACTGGGCCACTATATTGTATTGATGGGCCTACGTATACCGATGGCCCCACATAGTATTCTATCACTGTTCTGAGATAAGTATTGAAAGTTTCCCGAACATACATACCAAACTGGGTTTGGCGTTCATAATTTCCACCGGGTCCGGCATAGTAATCATGTCGAATAGCTTCGTATCCGGCATCAACATTTCTGGTATAAGCAATAGTTGGTCCCGCTCCAGTAAAGTTTCCAGTAAAGTTTCTCTGGTATCCACTTGCAAACGTATTGGTAAAGTTTCCAGTAAAGTTCCTAGTATACTGAGTCAAATAGCCAACATCTTGAGTACTAGCATAGTTAGATACATAGTTAGCCGCAAAATTTCTTGCATAAGTTGTTACATATCCACCTTCATAACTACCAGTATAGGTGGCGGCAAATGTTCCACCAAAATCTCTAGAATAATCTACGCTAAATTGTGCAGTACTAACAGATATATAAGCAAGATCAGTTATAGAAGTATAGTTTGTTGTATAGGCCACTGTTGCTGATGCGGTGTAACTAGATTGAAAGTTTACTGTACTATCTCTTGTAAAATTGGCATCAGCGGTGGTGTTCTTAGTGTCAGTCGCAGTACCTTTGGCAACCCACGTTCCAGTATCAGTAGGAGCACCCTGCGAAGAGTTCCTGAGTTGATATGAACCTATCTTAGATGCCGCTATACGTGTCTTTGCTCTTTGTCCAAATGAGAACTTAATTTCAGCATCAGACATTTCCTGAATACCAGCAAAGGATGCTTCGTTCTTTAGACGCATAGGTTTAACAGCCGTTGGTGCAGTTCCACCAGTTCTTTTCCATAACTTATGTGCTATAGAAGCCCCATCAGTTCTAGTATCTATAAATGCCGTTTGCTGTTCTGTCCAATCACCACTTGGTGCTGATGTGGATAGTCGGTATGATCCGGGGTATTCGTTAGTAAATATTTTACTTAAGTATCTATCAACAGCCTCATTTAGATCTATGTCTGGCATCATCTTCATGCCAGTTTCAGATGCTGAGTCCACCCACATAATAGGTCTAAACACATTGGCATCAGTTTCTGCCGCCGTACCGTTTGTCTGATAGATTACAGTATTAGTTGTACCTGTGGTAATGCTTGTAGAGGGATGTGTTCCTACAGCCTGATTAAAAAATGTATTAGAATATGTTCCTACAGTATCACCAGTTGTGGCTCTGTTCAAAGATCCTACTTCCGCTGAATCAGCGGTGCTCAAGTGTAGTCCTACTTGATACGCAATATAGTTCTCTTCAGTAGTCGTTAACTCTTGAATATTACCATTAGCATCTTTTAACTTAAGAGGTGTTGCCATAGTTTATTATACCTATACATTACTAATCTGTCAAGGGTATTTATACAAGTTTTTTAATTCAGTAATCCCAACTTACTTCGATATTCATCTCGAAACGAAAAGCTTTGTTATACACGCCTCTGAAATTAATACCGCCAACGTGACCTCCCGGAAATGAGTGGCAGTATGCATCACCCATTTGATCATAGTAAGAGGTAGAGGGTCTTTGGATGCTAGTATATGTCTTGCCTCCATAGGTGTTGGATTGAGTTGCACCACCATGACCAACACGACTAGACGTTTTAATATGCCAACGAGCATTAGACGTATTGTTAAAAGTACCATTTGTTCTTGTAGTCAATCTTGTTAATTCAATTCTATAATGATGATAAACCGCCTCACTCAAAACACTAACGCCACTGCCGTTGTCATAATACTTTCCACCAAAATACATCGGTATCGCCGCTCCATCACGACTTTGAGAGGAAAGCTCGCCATTACCAAATTGTTTTGGCTGGTAGCCCCCAATACCATCTGGAGGACGTTGAGACTCTAAGGCGAACTGTCCTTCGTAAGATCCTTCTCCAGCATTAATCACATCTCCACCAAGACCAACGCCACTGGAGTTCTGTAATTGAAAACTTATTCTTCCCTGACCCCCATCAGAACCTGATACGTTTTCATGAAATCTGAAATCATCGATATCAACAAAAATCTTCCTTACACCATTAGGAATAGCGAACCCACTAGCACTTGTGCCGCCCTGTGAATATGTGCTATGTTGATATGTCAGCCAACTGGAGTTGTAAGTCCACCATCCACCACTAGTTGTGTTTGCTGGAATACTGTATCTTGGTTCGCCACCGCCAACTATAGGAACTCCGTTTGATAAAAACGCCATTTAATTAACCCTTTAATTCTTCTATTTCTTGCTTCAATTCTTTAATCGCTTCAATAAGAACACCAACCATTTTACCGTAGTCAACAGCTTTCATACCATCTCCATCAGTGCTAACAACTTCTGGAAGAACTTTTTCTACTTCTTGGGCAATCACACCGACTTTACGGCCCTCTGGTTTACCATCCAGTATATTGATAGAGCCAATCTTATTATACCACACGCCACGTAGTTGTGATACTAGATCTAAGCCACTCTCAACTGTTACAATGTTTTCTTTTGTGCGGATATCAGATACTGAGTTAACATCACCCTGAACTGTTAGGTCATCACCAGAGAATGTAGAGTTTAGAGTTGAAGTGCCAGTATATATTTTTAGTGTATCTGTTGTTGCAACGTCAAATCTTATATCTTGATCAAAAGACAAGGGGTCGGCTCCATCAGCATATTGTCCTAGATCGATTAGCCCATTTCCAGCACCAAGTTGAATAGCGAAGCCAGATTTTATGTATGCAGTAGTGTTTGCCATCACAGTCAACGCATCGGAAGCGTGAATTTCTTGCGTTGAGTTCTCTAGACCAAACCGAATCTCTTCAGAAGACGATGTGCCTTGCATATGAATATCATCACCAGTGGCTCTCAGGAACATATCCCCCGTACTAGAAATAGTAGAAATACCACTAAGATCAGCATCTAAGTTAAATTGTGTCCCACTAAGGCTAATATTTGTACCACCAGTATAAGTTGTATTCGTATCAGTATTAACAACTGATTCAGATGCTGTGGCAAGGCCAGTGACGTGACCATAAGTATCAAGTGTAATATCTTGGATGTATGTTCTACCACTATTATTAGAAGATGCTTGTGAAGAAGTATCTGTGTGACTAAGAACTTCACTACTAATACTTAATCCACTACCAACTTTTACACCACCTTTAGTGCCAGCCGCCGCTGTAGGCAACGTGTAGGTGAAGTTATTAGCACTATTCGCAATACCATTTAGTTTACTTTGTAGCGCAGTAGTAAATGCTTCTGTATTAGCATTACCCTCATATGCAGTTTTAATCTGAGCGGCTGTCTGATCTGCCGTTGCCCCTGTTTCTATCCCTGCTAGTTTTGATCCCAATGAGGATACGTCATATCCATCTACTGTTCTACCACCAACCATAGTTATGTTACCAGATAGTGTGAGTCCAGCGCCACTAATATTGGTAGCAAAGGTTGATCCACTATCATTCATTCTGAGACGTTCTACGCCACCAGTGAAGAAGGTTAAGGTATCACTATCATTACCCGCCGATCTCTCAGCAAGAACTTTAGTATCACCATCAACATCAATAAGTCCACCTAGACCTGACCAAGCGGCTCCGCTATAGCCTTCGAATGAAGCATTAGTAGTATTGTAACGTATCTGACCCTGTTCAGATGAAGGTCTTTGTGCTGTCGTACCCGCTGGTATTCTAGTGGCACCAGTGCCACTTTGCATTAGGTTTGTGAATACCGCACTATCGTTCTGTCTAGCGACTCGTTTTAAATCAGATGAAGCACCACCATCAGTCTGGTTAGTTCCTATCTCCCAAAAGTCTCCTAGTTCATTCCATTGTATAACAGCACTATCCAAAGATGGTCTGTCAACTGCTAGGCCAGCCCTGTTAGTATTAGTAACTGTGGCACCATCGTTTGTTACAACAAAAGAAGCCGCATTTCTAGTAGCACCCGCTGTGGTAAAAGCCCCACTTACTGTAAAGTTTGTGGCTGTAATACTTCCAGTAACATCAAGTTGCCCAACAACATTAGTAGAATCTAGATTGGCTATACCGTGTACAGTAAGATCACTATCTAAAGTAAGATTACTTGCTGATAAAGAAGTTATTCCCCCATCAATCTGAAGTTTACCACGAATAATATTGTTTGCTGAACTATCGCTTAGTGTCATCCTTGGTGATAGTAACTGTGTAGTATTGATTGAGTCTAGGCGTCCATCTATTTCACCTATTGCAGTCGAAACTGTGGTTGCGGTAGTACCCATGGCACCCGCTGTAATGGTTCCTAATTCGGCATCAAGTTCTTTTATAGCCCCAGTGACTTCTTTAGAAGTTGTAGTTAAAGTTGAAACGTCACCAACTGAGTCAACAAGGGAGTTAAACCTATTACGTTGAGTATTGAATGTATCCGTTAACTGGACTGTGGGTATCTTTGAATTAGCCATTTGTACCGTTCTCTAATAGTTTTTGCAACATCATTTTTATATCACTTACATCAGATTTTAGTTGATCTATTTCAGCACGTTCTTGCTTCTTAGCCTCTTCAACTATTCTCTTGTGTCTACTTTTACTCTTATTTATATTCAAAATCATATTAGTATTAGGATCTCTGACTAAATCAGGGTAATCTTTCACAGGTATATAATCAGTCATTATGATGTTGCTATTGTTCTCAAGTTTGCGAAACGTGGAATTCTTGTAGATTTCTCAGCGTTCATTGTTATTTTTATTTGGTATTCATCGAAAGCCGCAAGATCAAATACATTGAACTCATACTCTGAGAACATACTTAGGTTATCAGAAGGTGGAATATCAATGTAGTTATTACCCTTAGTTGTCCTACTATCTTTAGAAAATACTGTCCAATCTTTTTCAGAAAGTTTTGCACCAGTAGAGTTTAAACTAGTTCTAAACCAAACGTCAAAGTCTGCCCCGATAGGTCTTACCGCATCAACAAGTGCTACAATAGATGTTGAAGAGTTTGAAAGAACATAAGGCGTGGTTATGTGTTTACTTGCGTTTGTTCCACCAACAGCATTTGTTTCAGCCGTATATGCAACAGTAGAGATCTTGTTTCTATTAGTAAGAGTTCCAGTGCTATCTTGCTGATGGTCAATAAAGAAAGAAACTGTTTCAAGAGAGGCAGTGTTGATATTAAAATATGGTGCTACGTTTGCGTTACTTGTATTCATGTTAACTGTAATATTAGTAGATGCCGCACCACTTAGCTTCAAGGCTTCTTGCTTTTTAGCGGCAATAACTGAAGGTGTGCTAAGTAGTTGGGGTCTGTCTAGATTAAGAGTTACATTATTTACAGCGTTATATCCAGTGGCAGTATCTTGCCAAGCACCTAATGAAGTGAAGTTTCCTGAGGCTGTAACATTCGTACTTGGTGGAGCCATGAATGGGAGTTTCAACATCATCTCATCTATCTCATGCTGTTCTGTAGCATATAGTCCTGTGCCGCCAGCCCTTATTGATGCTGTCGCACTTGCTGAATCCATCTTGAATGTATATCCAAAAGGATCAGCCTTAGTGATAGTTCTTTGACCAAGAATACTACTACCCTTTACACCATTTACTGTTCCCGCTGAATCAAAACCACTAGCATCTGTAGATAGAGTAACCACATCACCAACTCTAAATCCATGTGCGGGGTGTAAGACAGAAAGATCTGAATCACCAGCGGTGAACCTTAGGGGATCAAAAACATAATCGCCTAGTTGATTTTGTATCAAACTCTCTGTAAGTTTTTTCACAGGTGGGATATTAGTTTTGAGTTTAGCAGTTGCCGCAAGTGAAGTATCAAACTGTGCTCTATATACTTTGAAGGTCAGGTCTTTATTATTATCACCTTCCCAAGTAGTGCCATTAGATGACGCATACAGTGCTCCGTTAGAAGTATTGACTGTAGAGTTATACCTTGCTGTAGTAGTCCCAAAGTTAAAATCTCCATTCTTTGCAAAGTAAGTTTTGTATGTATCACCTGATGCAGAAGAATAAATGCACACTGATAATAATGTATTACTAGGAACGTATATAGGAGACGTGAACTCGAACTTATATTCTGTTGCCGCAGAAAATGTTGTAGCCGCTTTAGCACCAACAGCCGCCGCCGTTGCTACTACTCTACTTCCGGGGACGTATCGTTTTCCAGAAGGTTGTCCACCCTCAGTAGTTGGCCTAAGTTCCAAAGTGATTGGTAAAGTAGTATCTGCCGAATAGAAGAAAATACCAATGCCTGTTAGAACACTAGCCTCATCAACCACAAAGGTTTGTGCCGTAGGACTTTTCTGTTCTGTTAGTTGTAAAATACCAGTCATTAGAAGCCACCCATTGATCTTTTGTATGTTCCAGTAGCAACAGCAAAGGTATTATCAGCACCACTACCTGTGCCACCAGACTTTTTGAAATCATTCACATAACTTTTTTTATCATAGTAGTTATGATATACTGTTTTACCTGTGTGAGTTGTTTTATATGATATCACAGGTGCTGTGTGATTATCGTTTCTTCCCGGATCATCATTTGCTGGTGGAGAAGGGGGATCATTATAAAACTCTTGCTCAGTATAACTATATGTTTCTGAGAATGATTTAGACTCACTAACACTATACTGATACCAATCTTCATATTGACCATTAGCAAAAAACTTAGTTGCCGCATAGGATAGTGCTTCATTTCTAGACATAACTGAAACATCAAGCGCACTAAAGTTTGTGCCATCTGTTTTAGTATTCCAGTTCAAGGCGGCATTAGATTGTAGATAGAATAATCCTTTTAATGATCCATCAGAACCACTTATTAAAGGATTATTTGCTCCACCATTTGTTGCGCCACCAAGAGCGGTTGGAAAAGAAGTTGATGCCACATAAGCATCTCCTGTTTCTTTTATGTTAGAATCTCTTGCGGCAGAAGTGTAGTCAGTTAAACTATAAGAAGTGTTACAGTATTTGGTAATCTGTTTATCACCAAAGAAAATCCAATGAGGTGTATTGGGTCTTAATCCTTGAAATTCGAAAAACATAATCTTAGGTCTATGTACTTCAATCTCAGTATAGCCAAGTCTATCTTGCTTCACAACATCTCTCGACTGTGTAACATTTCTAGTTCCTGTTTTATTTACTGTTCTGTATGGCATATCTTTACCTTAATATTTAACTATATGAGCCAGTACTTATTGTAGTAGTACCTTGTGAACTTATTTCTGTTGTGCCATCTGGCAATAGTGAAGAGTTGGATTGTGAAGCATATGATTTATCCACTATTCTTTTGTTTGTCCAATGATCTCCATCTGGAGTTAATTCGGCTGTACCCACACTCTGTGGAAGATCAAACTGATTGACTGATATCACACCAGTAGCTTCTGTTTGTCCAAAGTCTGATACAACCTCTGTATATTTAGGCCAAATGTTATTGCCTTTTATTACACAAGTATCTAAAGATAAATCTGAGTCATATGATAGACTAACAGACTTATTGAAAAATAGTGGCATAAGTTCATTAGCATCATTGTGAATGGTTGCCCTATAATCGTCATCATACCATGCAGTTTGACGCACATCACTGAAGTTATCTCCTGTGATACCTTCTGTCTGTCTAATAAATGTAGCATTGGTTGGATCGTAGACTTCTAATGAAGCAAGCTCTGCTTCCATTAATGTTAAAGCAGAAAGTCTTTCAACGTTGTTAAGTCTGTTTTCCATTTGACGTAGATCTTGCATTTTAAATCCACGATTATCGTAACGAGATGCGCTTAAGTCTTCTTCGTTAAAAGTAAAAGGATTTAATGCTATATCATAGAGGCGCATATCTCTTGAGTTTATACCCGTAGGTTCATTCATACTATAAGAGGGTTTCCCCTTATGATAGTTTAATGTCCCTGAAGGAGACAGTGTTAATATGTCTCTTCTAGGCAACCAATACTTAACAGTTCCTACATTAATAGTAGATTGACTTTTAGGAAGATCTTCTATACGAGCAATACCACCTGAGAAAGTTGAGTTTGCAGGATTTTGTAAAGATCTCATATCTATTACATCTGCTAGGTGATGTGTTTCACCCTGAGTTGTAGTATATTTTGGTATCTCGCTAAAGGTAACATCGCTATAAGAAGCGGCTCCACCAAAGTAGCCTGTTGCTGATGGTGTGTCATGCTGAAAGTATTTGTATTGAACTGTAACATTTCCAGCGGGTGCTGAAACACCAGACTTTAGTTTACCTGATCCGGGGCCATAGTAGTTATCTCTTTGACCATTATCTAAAACAAACTTATAGGTTATGTCTTCACTAGTTGTTGCGTCTGTTACTTTATAGAACCTAAAGATATCTGCTTTGGCGAGTGTAAATACTCCACTACTTAATGATATGGTTTCTGATTCCCAAGATGATGCGGCAGTGCTTGGCTTTAGAGATTTATTCTTACGTGTCAGAGTTTTATTCTGATAAGCAATGACATGACCATTACCAGTTGCTGGTCCAGAAATTGTGGCCTGAGTGTTACCACTATTTAAAGATACTGTGGGTGTAGATAATGCTCCACCAGTATTTACTTGATATAACCAATCGGCTGTTTCTGTAAACGTATCAGTTCCAGCATTAATAACTACAGTGCTTCCTGTCTTATTGACTGTATATACAGTGCCTATAACAGCGGTCACAGTGCTTATCTCTTGTACTCTTGAACTAGGTAACTCAAATAACAGATCATTTTGTTCTCTATTATAAACATCAAATCTATTTTGAATGGATTTTAAGTTCGCATAGTTGTTCGCATCGACACCAATACTTCTGATATCACCTGTGCTAAATGCTGTATTAGTTATCTTGATATCAAATATATTAATACGGAAGTTTGTTTGTATAAGTTGTATGCCACGCACACGTGCAGTTCCGAAGTTAGTGCCACCTCTATTGACCGCACTGTATAGGTTAACTTCTGTAAAGTCTTCAACGTAACCTACTAGACCGAAAGCACTATCAGCCTGAACAAAGTTACCTAAGTTAGTTCCCACTTTCTCAGTAGTTCTAGTCAGCAAATCATTAGTAAGACTTCTGGGCTTTTGCACTCTAAGTGGTAGATTAAAATCTCTTTCAATACGAGAACCATTGACAAATGCTGTGCCACTAGAGACTTTAAACTGTAAGAAATCGTTGTCGCTATCTCTTATGATATTTAAATCAAACTCACCTGTTACTCTTTGTTCAATAAAATCTCCTGATTGAGAATATGTTCTAGCATCAATAATGCTACCTATTTTAGATAGGATCTTATCAGGAGTTCTTGTTAAAGATACAGCACCATTACGAACCTTGTATACTTCGTAGAAAGTATCACTTGATGTAATATCAGCCTTAGTAGTCAAAGTCAAAGTTATTCGTAGACGATCCGCACCGGGGGATGTTAGGTTGGGTGTTGATCCTGAGTTGTCAAAGAGTGCTACATTATCAGCGGTAGTTACAATCTCTTCTACTACTTTAAATCCAACAGTTCCTGAAAATACGGCACTATACTTTGAAAGAACTAAAGTCTGTGCTTCGACCATAACTAAATGTTGTCCAGCAAATGTATCGAACTGTGGTATCTCTACAATAGAAGACTTGCCCACAGCATCGTTTGCCGCTAGGATAGTCACATTACCTAAAGTCGTAGTAAGAGTTGAGCCTGAACTGAATGGTTTTGATACTGAAGTATTGGTTGCTGTAGAAGAACCTCCAGCTTTACCTTTAGTCATTTTTACAAATAGTGTTGCGGGATCAGAACCAGTTGCCGCTACTACTTCTTTAACAACAGCAAACAAATCGCCATCGTTTATTTCTGTGCCTTTTAACTGTGCAAATCCTGATGGAAGAGAACTAACTTTTAAGTATGTGTATGAAAATGCATTGACACCAGAAGCCAGATTACCACTGTTGTTGAAAATAGCACCTTCGTTGACGATGAACTTCGCAAGTCTACTAAGCTCTTGCTGAACTATGGTTTGAGATTGGGTTAGTTCACGTGCTTGTAGTGCTCTGCCGTTATTAAACAATATACGATGGTAATGATCACTATCTCTATAGTCATCATTGTACTCGCTTAAAAATGTTGTACTAGTAAGATTAGTAGCCATGGTTTACCCTTAAAGTTTAATAACGATTTTAATATCTTCAGTTTGATTAGCGTCTCTAGCAATCTTTGCTTGATTATTTAGGAACAATAATTCACCAGAGTGTATGTCTATCTGCCTAGCAACTCTGCTACCAACAGTGAAAGATCCTGATTTGCCTGAGATTGTTACGGTCTCAGCATCTCTGAATGGAGTAAATCCTGTGGTCTCATCTTGATGATACCATAGTGTTGCAGAGTCATCAAAGTAGTCAATCCATGCTTTGGCATTACTATCACCATTGATTGTAACATCATCAGCCCAAGATAGACCCCCTGCGATAGCAGAAGTCAATACAAGTTGCTTAACGGCTCTTCCTTGTGATAGTTGGAACTTAGTTCCACTAGCAGAATCTTTTAGATTTTTAAGTAGACCAACTTGACGATATTCGTTGTTAACAATGAATGTTCCACTAACATTACCTTCAGGCTTAATGTTAAACATCATGTTAGTCGATCTCAAGTCTGAACGTGCATCTGCGCCCATACCACCGGGGTTGGCAAATATTGGGAATACTTCCGCTGTAACTCCTGAGGTCAAACTTGTTGCCGCAACTCTAACAGAGGCTTGATTGTAGCCAGTGCCTAAAGCAGGGATGAATGGTGTTCCACCAACACTACCTACGCCAGCACTATCACCTACTTCAACTGCCGCCAACTTACCTGTGGCATCAAGAATACCATGGGCTTTTGCGCCACTACCATCACCAACAACAGTGAGTATCGGTGCCGCTGAATACACTCCAGTGTTAGGTGCTACACGATATCCTATTACCTGACCATCAACAGCCGCATTTTGTACAGACTTTTGTGCGAAGTTAGGATCAGTTGCCGCCGCTGAGTCAACAAACTTAACAGGCATAAAGTTAGAAGTCAAGAACCTATTTGAATCGGCAGTAGTAATTGTGTACATATATTTCCAGACATACCCATCACTTTCTATTGGAAGAGATGTATTAGTATGATCTGGCACGAACTGTGATACTACAGCCGCTCCAAAACTATTTTTACCTTGACGAATACAAACATATATGTTATTGTCAGAGGTTCTTACATAGTATGAAGGAGTTGGTTGTCCAACAATGTTATCATTGAAGGCTGGATAAACTGTATTAGTTGTCCAATCAGTCAAAGGTACTACAAAGGAAAATGCTTCGACTGCTTTTACTGATTGAAGATTGTATCTAAACTGTTTACGATCTCTTTCAGTATTGCTTGGAGACACTGTAGTATCAGTATTAGCAGATGGTTGCCAGATCTGAGAGTGACCAATCCCAATGTAGAAATAGTTATCAGAGTCACCACGATTTGTACCTTGGTTCTCATCAAATATTTGCTGTGCAAACTGTCTTTTTAATCTGTCTGTAATAATTGCTGGCATTGTCTATTTCCTATACGACTGCATATCCATAACCACCGATAATATTCCAACCGTTGGTTCCGTCCCAAATGAGTTGTGCTGTATCTAGTGGATCAAAGTTAATACTTGTTCCTTGAGCAAAGGTTGCTGGTGTTACTGATACTGTACCTGAACCACCCCCACGTCTTGCAAATGTCTTCATTTCACCATTGAGTGTGCCATCAGCTAATGTAACTGTGCCTGAAGAAGATCCTGTTAGAGATATAAATCCAGCACTTACTGAAGCCGCCGCACTATTTGCCGCTGTAGCATAACTAACAGCCGCTTTACTTATCTTAACAGATCCAGTTCCTTTAGAAGTTAGATCTAAGTTTAGATTAGCATCTGAACCTATAGCTTCTATAACAGGTGATGTTCCAGCCGCTTTAGAAGACACTTTAACATTATTTCTAGAAGGTGTAAAAGTGTTCGTAAAGGATATGACTGCATTACTAGCAGAATCGGTTAAGTACTCATGAACTTTAGGTCTTTGCACAACAGGATCTGTCAACGTTTTATTTGTTAATGTTGCTGATGTATTATTCATAACCATAGTATCACTTGCAGATAGTGCTGGTAATGTTATATTACGATTTGCACTCAATGCTCCAGCAACAAAAGTATATCTGTGACTAGAGTCTGCATCCCACAATCTCATATCATGTAGTGATGGATTATTGAGTTGTGGGTTAGTTAGTGTCTTATTACTCATAGTTTGTATAGCGGTGTCAACCAATACTATACCAGAAGAATCTCCGAAATCTATATTGATTTCAGAGGCAGGGTTAACGGCTCCAAGCTTAGTACGTCCACCAGCACTTATAATGTCCATTCCACTATCAGTAAGTTGTGATGTGCCAGCACTAATGGTAGATCCACCTAAAAAATTATACAGTTCTGTGAAGTTGGCATTAATCTTTGTACCAGCACCACGTAATGTATCACCCGTCCTGTCATTTGCAGATGTACCCGTATTGATTGTCTGTTTTGCCATAACTTACTCTCTACCTAGTTTATTATATTTATACGTGATTAAAGGGGTAATGTGCTGAATCTGCACTATTATCTGAGTCAAATAGTGTTGAGAACTTGCCCATATCCATAGTTGATTGTATTGTAATAACGCCATCTGAATCCATATCCATAGTTGGAGACCCTGATGCAAGACCTGAGTCACTCATGAACGTTCCTGAAAGACCAAGAATATCATAAGTGCTTCTCTCAGGCATAGATGAATCTAATGTGCGAGTTCCGATATCTCTAAACTCATTGCCAGTTGCGAAACGTCTGATGCCCAAAGCACTATCTTGTAGAAGAAGTGTCTGAGAGGTTTCAGCACCTATCGACATAGTAGCAAATGTCTCTGAACTTACCGCCTCTGCTATCGGATCACCAATCTCATCTTGAGCAATAGAAAGACCAACAGTGTTTACAAGTTCAAGTAAAAGTTCCGCACCAAGATACACACCCGCTGGATGCACAAATAACTTGTAGGTATCAATCCATTCGTTAAGAGGCAGACCTATTCTAATAAGAACTGACATAACTTGATATAGTTTATCATCTGTAATGAACTTACGTGACTCAGGACCAATGACTGATGCTGGTTCTTTTATTTGTTGACTACCCGTATTAATACTATCTTGTTCATAATCAATCGAAGGACCGACTTTGAATATATCGTTTTTAGGATATATGATTTGAGGATCTTGTGCAAAGAACCCTCTAAAGAATTGTTCGATACTATACTTAGTACCTTTAGATCTATAAAGAGTATTTGAAAACTTAATGGCTTCTCTTTTATTAAGGAACCCACCAAAGTATGCCTGACCTAAAAGAAGTTCATCTTCAAGGTATTGTAGTAAACTTTCTGGAACCTGTGTAGCATCTCTGGAAGAAGATAACCTTTTAATCTGCCCAGAAGGATTATCGGCAGAATCCATAAACTCGTAGTAGGCTTCAAACAAACTTTTTAGTTTAGGAAAATCTTCTTGAAAGTATTCTGGTAATACTTTATCGATCTCACTATTTAAGAGATTTATATTAGTACGATTATTATCCAGTAATGTTTGATCTCTTTTAGCCATTAGTTAATTGCACTTACTGTTACAGCGGTTGTTGTCGATCTATCTGTATCGAAGTTTAATATCTCGTTTCGTGTTGGCGCTAGAGCACTTTGATTAGAAGGAACTGCCGCTAGTTTAATAAATGTTAATCCAGCGGATATACTTGTAGGATTAAAATAGTTAATCGTAACTACACCTGTTGCGGCGATATAGTTTCCTACATTATCTACTAGTATTGCCCCGCCAGCAATGGCTACAATCTGAATAATATTTGAACTTAGTTTATTTCTAAGCATACACGTTTGACTTTGGAATGTAAATTCATTACTTGTAATAATATATTCGTTATCATCAGGTGCCGCAATCGATACTGGAAACTGTAACTGTTGATTAATAGAAACTTTGGCGGCTGATAGTTTTGACTTAATGTATGTAGTGTTTTCACCACTAAGATCGTTTAACACCATATAATTTGCCGCATCATTATATCTTTGACTGACAACAAAGTCAACTATTTTATTAAGGTTAGTAGCAGATGTTGTAAGAGGATTTGAAAGCAACTTGTTTATAACACTGATCAAAGTCGGTGCTGTAGGCGTAAATCTTTGTTGCAGTCTAACATTCGATCTTGATGAGAGAACAGCGGGAGAAGATTCATCTACAAGAGATAGGACATTCGATCTTCTGAATGCCTGTTTAAAGTTACCAGTATTTGTAGTAAAGTATCCAGAAATAATAGTATTAATAGAATCTTGTACAGCATTTAAAGTTAAGTCTGTGAGTTTTGGGTTGAACTGAAAGAACGTATCCATTTCAACAAATGTTTGAATAGGATCTATAAATCTAATATTGAAAGATACAATAGACAGTTGTGTGGCTAGATCTCGTATTGCCTGTTTTGTTGTGGCAATAGTTTCTGTAGTAACATCACTCTCAAACAATATTGATATGTATACAGCACCAAACTCAGGATCTACCGCAACTTCTCCACCCCATGTAGCAATGTCTTGTATGAGAGTAGAATAACTCTGAAGTATAAGTGATGAGTAATCTTCTGCCGTGACCATACGGTTTTGAGTAGCATATCTGAAAGGCGCATTCTTACGAATAGATTCTATGCTTTCTTTCTCTTCACCACCAATAGAGTTCACATATGTCACAACATTAATATCAGAAGTTATGTTTCCTGATGTGAACTGTGCTGAAGGAACAAACACACTAGCACCATTAGCAACAGCACCTTTTACTGATAGGTATTCAACTTCAATACGATTACCAGCACTAGGAGCAATACCGAATGTTACACCATCACCAAAAGATAGTTCGAAGTATCCATTAGGAGATTCTTTTAGAATATAGATTGTTGAGTTGGCGCTAAGAGTGGTGGCACTTTTAATGTTCTGATATGTTACAAAGTCTGTTGACGTAGCACTCGTAAATACTTTTATCGTAACAGTATCCGCATCAGCCGTTCCATCTGGAATAACATAAACAGGGTTATCTTCGTATTCTCCAACTAGGAATGTTTTTGTTTTCAGTGTACCTTCAAAGATTGGAATGCGATTTGATCCAGCATTTGTTTTAAACTCATAGAAACCTGTGCCATCATCTGTAGCAGAAAAGTTTTCTACATTCTGGAAGCTGTATGTCGCATCATCTACACTTGAAGTGAATTTGGTGTATGCTGGTAGAATAATAGTTTGCTCACGGGCAACAGCGGTTGAGTTCAAAGTAAGTCTAACCTTTGCCTGAGATGATGTATCAGTGTCTGGTACATACCCTATACCTTCTGATAGGGAAACAACTGAACTTCTTAACTGTGCAGTCGGAAGGTATGATTCATTAAGAGCGAAGTTTGCTATAAGAGCATTGAGATGTGTGTTGTAGGCTAGAACATCAAGGATGTTTGAAAGACCTGATGCCTCAAAGTTATAATCTTTAAACTCATCTTTATTAGCAAGATAATCTTTTAGATTACTCTTGATATTGTTAAAGTCTAAGGCTGATGATTTAATCGTTGTTGCCATGTTATCTTAACCTTGATAGGGAAGTCGTGAACGTCACAACTTCTTCTGTGTTTACAATTTGAAACTCTATTGTTATTGATATAGAGTTTCTTTCTTCTTGATAATTTACATCAATAGCCCTAATAATTGCTCTTGGTTCATAAGCATTTATAGCTCTGACTATATTTTCACGTGCATCATCTTCAATATCGTCATCGGCTAATTCGAATAGTAGTGCTCTTATATTTCCACCAAAGAAAGGCTCGAATGGCTTCTCAAAGAAGTTAGTCATAACAAGATTTTTTACTGACTGCTTAACAGCCGCCGCTTCTTTCTTAGTGAATATTTCACCATTAGGTTTAGCAGTAAAGGATAAATCAATATCTTTATACTCAGTCTTCCTACTTACTATTAAAGCAGACTTACTAAGATTGCCATCCTCTTTTGATAATACTCTATTGGTTGCCATAAGTTCTTCTCTATTTTACCTTTATTTATACGATTTTTGCGAAGGAAACATTAAAACCATTACTCCAAGTTCCAGCATCATCTGCACCCGCTTGTCTCCATTCACTCTCATCATAGTGAATAAATGTTGAATAGCCACCAATACCGGGGCGAACACCACGTGCCTTTGCGTTTCTGACTAGTATCCTAATATAACGTTGATACAAGATCTTATTCTGTGAAGGATTGATACGAACCCCATCAAGCAGTAAGAAGTGATCTGCCGCTTCACCAACAGGATGATTATTAGTCCCACTATCTCTTTTCGCTCTACCACCATCTGATGTGATCTGTGCTGTGTAACCTTCACCAAGCTCTCTCACTGCTTCAGCAATGGAGTCTACTATTCTTTGATCAGGCCAGTGTATTCTATCATTCCCTCTAGTGTGAGTAACAACATTGTCAGTTGGCGGTGTGGCAGATTTATTCCGCACACGTTCCTCTAAAGTCTCTGTGGTTTCTAATAGACATTCGATAAACTCACCTTCAGATAACAACTGTCTATTATATTCAGTAGATATTTTTCTTCTGAATGTGCCTGTCCACTGATCATCAATGTCTGGCATGACTATGATTAGTCTTGAACTCAATACAACCTGATCACCCACACACTCTAAAGTGTCATAAGATAAGATCATCTCATCGAAGAAACTAACGTCCTTTAAGTATTCTGCGATATCGAATAAGTCTAGGTTATTTGGCTTACCTTTTCTATTGATTGCTTTATAGACTACGGCCTTTCCTTTAGCCTTTAGATCATTTATACTATTGGGTGTTATTATTTCCGAAGCACTTGGTCTGTAGACGCCCTCAGATACTACGAGATTAACACCTCTAAATCTTTCATTGTTATTCTGTATTTTTTTAAGTATAAGTGAATGAGCATATAAGTTCTTAGCAATATCTCTTTTTACTGAAAGAGACTTTATAAACTTAAGGTTTGTAGAGTCATCAGACCCTAAGAACTTGGCTATAGTAATATTGTCAGACAACTTAGTCTTGATTGTAATATCATCTTGTCTTAAAGGATTATACTTCTCTTCAGGTACAATACTTAGAGCGGATCTTTTGGTTATAAATGTTGCGGAAATCTGTGGTGAGTAAATGTTTGCTGGCATAGTACTTAACACAGGAGTAGATTCCTGTCTTACCGTTCTACCAGTTCTCTCTGGTAGGGGGTTGTTATAATCAGAACAAATAAGATTTTCTTTTAATAGTTGCCCCACAAACTGAGCATTACCAGAGTTAACAACATCTCTTAACTTTGATCTGGCCTGTCCTGTTGTCATATAACCATTAGACACGCCACTATAGTCATTGGACTTATCAATGAAGTTCTTAATGTAGTCACCCTTGTCAATGATTACCTTACGAATACCGCCAGCGGCCTTTAACAAATATGTAAGAACCTTAGTTGAGGTTGGCGCTGTGATAGAAGGAGTTGCTGTGTCTGTAATAGTTCCAGCCGTACCAACACCACCACCACCATTGGGATCAGCATAGTTTTGAGATTGTGCCACAGTTGCTGTAGTAGCAGTTCCTTTTAAATCTCCATGAAATGTAGGAGCCTTAACACCTTGATCAAAGATAGCACCATTACCCACAAAGTCCATTGCAGTGCCGCCTATAACCCCTGTGCCGCCTTGTAGTGTCATGTTGTTAGCAGAGGCAGTGAAGTTATCGGCAGACATATTAAGATAATCTTCTGATGTAACGTCCATCGTTCCACTTGAAAACAAACCAACATTGCCATTGATGTTATAATCTAGATTACCTTTGACGTTGTGTTGATGACCGCCCAAGAATACATCCGTAACCAATCCAGTAGAGTATGTTGTTATTGGTCCTGTTACAGATGACTGTGATCCATTACCTACGTGCTTTTCTTCAGACCCTCTTATAGTTTCAACCTTATTACCGTTCACTTTAACATTATAGTCTAGGCAATCAACATTGAACTCTCCGACAACTTTAATGTTTAGGTTGCCTTTATAGACTAGCTGTGCGTCTCCCTCAACGATAACTTCATTAGAGCCACCAATGACTTCTACTTTTCTTTTCTTAGTGCTAATAATAATACTTCCATCAGGAGTAAGTTCAATACCACTACCTTCTATATGCTTGATAAGGATACGTTCATTACCATCAGTGTCATCTACTTCCCATACATGACCCTTTTCTGATTTAGATACTTGGTTCTTACCATAAACAGAAGAAACTTTATTACCCGTTTCCAACTCAACGTCATCATACTGAGCGAAAAACTCTAGGTCATTTCTGGCAACGCCTCTTGCTTCCTTGGAAATATTGCTTGAAAAGAAGTAGTCTGTCTCTGGATACTGACCAGTAGGATCTTCTGGACGATTTTTAGACTTGCTAGAAACTCTAGCATCTATAATTTCCTGAGGAATTCCTGAAAGGTTATTTGGATATTTACCATACGCCATATTAGTTTCCTACATATCCATCTACTAGTTGTTTCTGTGTCAAAGGTGCAGTCGTATTGGGATTATAATCTTTTATATTTTCTTTACCGAATACATTCTTTACATTAAGAGATACGTTCCACCAAGGAGATTCAGTGGATCTTATAATATCATGAATCCCAAATACCTGAACCCCCGGCTTGACATTAAATATGCTCTGAAACATCTTTCGAATAGTATTCATCTGTGCAGTACTAGCCATATAGTTTGGTTCTTCAAGAGCAATCAATATACTTCTCTCTGAATGATCTGGCACACCACTGTAGTAAAATCCTGTTCCTTTTATATCTACTGGTCTTCCTCTAAAAAGCACACCAGCATAGTTGATGTAATAGTGTGGCTCGAACCCTTGATCATATTTATCAACGTATAACTGATGCCATTCTTCAACTGTCGTTGTGCTACCATCGACTGTGGCAAAGGCTTCTACTATAACTTCAGTAACTTCTCTGGTCATATTAGCAAGTTCAGTTTCTAGTTCAGTTATGTCTGCTATAGGATCAAATATCTTTGAGTTAATATCTGTAGTTGCTTCACGCCACACATTGTTGTAGTCATCGGTTCTTTTACTTGGTATATGCACTGAGACTGCGGCTGGTTCTAAAACTGTGGATGCTCTGTTATCTATTTTCAATATAACATTTTTTAAATCAGCATCAGACTTATCAGAATATTTTTTTAATATCTTAACAGCATTATCGATATCACCATTATTTTTTGATGTGACAATATCTTTTACATCTTCAGGTGGAACGTTATATGTAACGTCACCCTTTTTTGCTACTGAGTTTAAAAGAACTTCAGTTGATTGGAAAGTTGTCTCTACCAAGTTTTCTATTGTGCCATTAAATCCAGAAGAAGAGTTATTCAGTACTTTAGATCTAGAGTTGTTTTGATTTGAAATGGCATTGATTACTTTATTACTTGTGCCTTTTTTAGTATTTAATACATCACCCAATACGTTGTCCAAAATATCATCTCTGGCAAGTTCTGTTGATACATTATTACCAACAATAGTTTTTACCTCACTAGATGAAGAGGTTGTTGTGGATTTAACAACTTCAGCCAAGGCTTCTGGGAACGGAGCACTAACAGCCACGTCAAGAAAACCATCCGAAGACAATCGACTATCTCCTGTGATCGTAGTCAAGTCTGCCGCATCACTCCCCACATCTTTTATTAGATCAGCCGATTTAGCACTTGGATCTAACTTGACAACACCTAAAGACTTTTGTATCTGATCTGGCACAGAGCCTTCGACACTAGACACAATATCTCTATCGGCACTGGCTAAAGATTGAAATCCACCAGAGGTTGTATTATCAGGTTTATACTTAAAACTAACAGAAGTATCATAAACTTCTCTCAGTTCTCTTGTAGCACTACTAGAAGATTGCTGACCTAATAGTTTACTTAAAGCATTCATACCATCTTGTAATAAATCTTTAGAGGACATTATCTAGCTCCTGATGATAAGTTAGAGGATACAGAAGCTATCAAAGTTGCCTTGTATTCATCATAAGCCGCTCTAGCCGCTAATGGTCTTGATCTACCACTATTGTTATTATAGTTTGCTGGATCTGCTCTTTCAAATATGTGAAAGAAATGAAATGTGGAATTTGTATCATCCTTATCTCCATCAAAGTTAGTTATATTCATCTCATTACTTAAATGATTCCAACAATCATGTGGTACGCCTGTCTTCATATCATATATTAAAAACTTTAACTGTAGGAAAAGATCGTAGGGATCTTCGTTTAAGTCAGAAGCATATGCCTCAACTCTTTGCCATCTACCCACTCCTGAGTTCCATTGAGCAATACCTCTAGAGTCTTCTGAGCCAGCCGACACAGCTTTAGGATCAAAGTTGCTTTCTATTTCTAGGTTACCACAAACACCAGCCGCTGATTTTATCGGAAGGCCATTACTAATTAAAAAGTCCATGACCAAAACTCTTAACTGTCTTATTTCAGCACTACCATTTTCATACATCTGACGTTGTTGTTCAGATACTGTAACACCTTCTTTACCAATGTTTTTAGAATCAAGAAGATTTACTCTTCCAGATTCAGCCGCCGCTTTTACTTGAGAAGAAGAGGGCTGTTCTATATGACTCATAGAACCAATTATCATAGGATTTTGAGAAGCTTTACCGTCCAAGAAGATCCCAAATACTAAAGCATTATTCTTCAACTGTGGTATTCTACCTACACCAGATACTCCACCCTCTGTAGTCGGCATGACTGTTTCAGCCCAAGGTAGAAACTTATCTTCAACTTCTTGAGAGTGTACACCAAATATTCTTACTTGAAATCTACCAGCCTGTTGAGGATCATTACCATTAATAACTCTCGCAACAAACCACCTATTATTATCGCCATAGTATTCATTCATTAGAAATACTCCGACTAGCAAGTTTACATAGATCTAGAGAAACATTATGTTTCCCACCCGCAACATCTAAACAATGGCGTTTAGCAAGTATCACAAATCTTCCAGATCTCTTCTCATCAATTCTTCCCCCAACAACATGACTTATATCATTTTTATATATTATCATAGATATCTGATGCCCGACACAAGTTTCTATGTTGTTCATTGAAAATAGTATTCCGGGGACATTTATGTTATATTTGTTTTTTAGCAAATGTGCTATAATACTTCTTTTAGTCAATTTAAAAGTTTCATTTACTTCGTTGTATTCTTGATCAAATCCATTAGCATCATCATAGGGATTGGTGACTACTCTAGTATGTATCTTTGAATTAAAATCAGTTATTTTGGATTGATCTATTTTTTTAGGATCTGATATAAACTTACTATCAAAGGCAATGAAGTTTTGATCTTTTGGAAGTAATTCTGCTTCTATTAACTTACTGAAATACCTGTTCATATCCTGATGATATATAAAGTTTATTCCCGTAGTTGCATTAATAGATTCGTACTGAGACCCCATTCCCCCCGCTAATGCTAGGTCTAAAGTATTCTCTGCAAGACCTGATTCGAAATGTGTTATGTTCGTAGCTTGAGATTCTATATCATTCTTATTGACGTTTTCCTGATCGTATACGAATGGTTTCATATGATTAAAGGATTGAGTATTAATAATAGTTTCAAGATCAGTCAAGTAAAAGTTATCATCTACTATAGATGAGTAAAAGAAAAATGGATAGCCATTAGCTGTAGACATTTTAGTCAATATAGTTTTAATAGCAGTTAGTGGATCTTGATAAGGAACAATGTATCTAAAGGATGCTTGTGCGGCTTCTTTTTTGCTTTCAATAATAAGTTCTCTACCAAGTTTATCTTTTACAATGTTTTTTATTATTTGCTCACCAGTTCCTGTGTATGCTTTACTAAACTTGTTTAAGTCGTTATAGAACTTTATATCTTCAACCAAAGATAGCGATACTATTGAGGAGTAATCGTTAGATTTTATACTATCAGTAATTTCTTCTACAACAAAAGTTTTAATTATTGATTTCGTAGTTTGATCAGGAACTACAAACTCTAATACTATTCTTTCAGTTCCATTAATATCTGCTTGTGTATAAATGTCTTGATCATCTTGAAGAATAATATCTCCTGTCAAATATCCAAGTGTTAAGTTTTCGTATATATTGAATTCAATAACAATGCCAGAGTCGGATGCATTAGAGAATATTAATGGCTCACTGAATCGTTCAGACTCCATTCTAATACTAATTATTTTTAGTTGTTCCGCTGATACTATATCTGACATATTAACTTCTTAATAGTTTCTGAAATTCGCTGTTTACTTGAGATACAACATTAGGTTTAAATATGTTTATTCTACGCAAGGTATCATTAGATTCGATGAGACGATCCAAATGTGTAACTGGAGTATGACTTACAAACGATGTTCTGTTTTCTACACCACCACCAGCAACTATAGTTAAATCAGATTCTTCACCACTTGCATTATTATAGTGATGAGGAGCATTATACTGATTAACATTACTATGTATTATTAAACTTCGAACTAGGTCATCGTCCCATAGCAACACATTTGGTTGATTACGTTGAGAGTAAATGGTTGTGCTGTTAGGAAGACTGAAGCTTGAAAGTACTGAGGTTGCTGTAGCCTGTGTTCCATTTGCGATGTTAGGTTCTGATATAATAACTCTGGGAGCACTCGTATATCCTTCACCACCTGTTGTGACTGCTATAGATTGTATTGTCTGTGAGACTTTGACTTCACTACCATCCAAATAGGTCATAACTGCTTGCCCAGTTGCACCTGTTCCACCACCCCCAGCGAGGGTTATAGTAGGCGGTGAGGTGTAACCAGTGCCACCATTAGTCAGAGATATTGACCTAACATCAATAATAGGCTTCACTGTTATCTGTCCAAGATCATAGTTCTTCTCTAAAATCTTACCTTTGAACACTGTACCAAACTCATCAGAGTTAACACGATCCGCAACAAGATCTCCAATATAAAACTCTCCATGCATTGCCGCTGTAGATTTTAATATTCTATTAGGATAATATACTTTAGCAAGATCATTTATTTTATAATTGTCCTGAGGCCAACCTTGTATACGCAACTTTTCATTTAACAAAAAGAAAGTCCAATACAAATCGACATTGCCATATAACTCATATGAAAGAATATCAGGTCTTGATGCATCATCGATATAATACTCTTCGTAGAATGTTGCGTCATCTGCTATCTGATCAACAAGATCTATGTAAGCAGTTAAGTTTTGAAATGCTGTATCAGAAGTCTCTGTTCCAAAATTATAATTAACAACTGGAAAGTTTCTAAAAAATGCCATGTTAAAATCCCGTCCCAAACGTATAGTCTTCACCAAGTGCGGCGGCTTCTTCTATAATATCTCTCTTAGTCAAAGGTCTTTCTTCAACAAAGTTTAGTGATATATCAGTTTCTTGAAAGTTACCATCTTTATGAAACGCCATTCCTGTTGCGTTATAAACAACATCAACACCTTGCAGAAAAGATGGCAATATTCTTGTAGCAACTTTCTTCTTATCATAAAATAACTTTATGTTAAATTTACTAGGAAATCTAAGTGCCGCTGTTATCGCATCATCAGATGTGTCAGGATACATTTCTTCTCTAAAAAACTGAACTATTCTTTTTACTTCCTCTGCTTCTTCTGGAGAGGTTGGTATCATTTTAAACGAAAATCTAAATTGCCTTATACCAATACCTCTTAGAGTAGATCTTCTATTAGGGTTTAAGGCTATTCCTGTTTGAGTTTCGATAGCACCTTGTGCTTCAGCATTTATTTTACTAGACACTCTAAGTGCGGCAACTTGAGCACCCTCGCTCTGTAAACCTTTACTGAATGCTTCTTGTACAGAAGCAAAATCAGGAAGAATGTTTCCAGCAACGGCACTAGCAACACCGCCACCAGTTCTTCCACGAGCTAATGCTTTTTCTGCCGCCGATCCAATGATACCAAGATCAATTCCAGTATACTCTACAGTATCTTGAAACTGTAATGCTTGAGGTAAATATAACGAAGCTTTGCGACCAGCACCAATACGTGGTGGAATTTTACCTCTTTTAGTTTTTTGTACACCCAAAAAAGCCGCCATATTAACTTGATTAACTTGTGTTTTATTAGGATCAGCATTAGCATCTGGTTGTGCGGAGTTTACTGCATTAACACCTTCTACTCCCGCTTTAAACCCTGTCTGTGCTAGAGTAAGATAAGCTTCTTGAACTGCTTCAAAAGTGATACGTCCTTTATATCCATCATCTTCTAATGGGAATTTAAAACTGCTTTTAGCCAGTTCTTTATTGCCAGCCGCTCCATAGCGTTTGTAATATGCCATTATCGATCCTTGATAAATATAAAAAGTTACTATTATTTATAAGGTATTTATGGCTTACTCAGGAACCTATAAGGTTAAAAATAGATCTAAGTATAAGGGAGCGGCTGATAAAGTAGTCTTCAGATCCCTTTGGGAGAGAAATGCTTTCAAATGGTGTGATGATTGCAGTGAAATTGTAGGATGGTCTTCCGAAGAAGTTATCATTCCTTACTTCTATGAGGTAGATAAGAAGTACCATAGATACTTCATGGACTTAAAACTTACCTATAAGAATGGTAAGACAATACTAGTTGAGATCAAACCAAACAAAGAAACATCACCTCCAAAGTTTAATGGCAAGAAGTCTAAACGTTATATTACTGAAGGTATGACCTATGTAAAGAATATGAATAAATGGGCGGCGGCTCAGAACTATGCCGCTGATCGTGGTTGGGGATTTCAGATATGGACTGAGAATGAACTTAGTGCCATGGGTATCTTACCTAAACCTAGAAAGAAGATAGTTCCGCTAAAACCATTAAGAAAACCTAAGAAAAAATAACATACTCACCCAACTCAATGACCTCTCTTTAATTATATACACGTTTTAATGATTCGTCAACCCCTAAAATAGATATAAATAACAACATGGCTAACTTATTTAAGAACTTAGAAATAGAAGCATTCAGAGCGGGTATCACCCCTAGAACAAAAGAGTCTAGGGAATGGTTCCGTAAACGTTTGGCTAGTATGGGTAAGATCAATCAAAAAGAACTTATGACCTCAGACTCAGTAAAGCTTGCTAACAAGCAACTTGTAGGGTCTATGCAGATGTTCTACTATCAAGCAAAGCATAGGGATAAACTTCCTTACTTCGATGCCTTTCCTTTAGTGATTGTTCTTGGTCCAGCGGAAAAGGGATTTCTAGGAATGAACTTACATTATCTCCCGCCACCATTGAGAGCAAAGTTCTTAGATGCTCTTATGGATATAACTACTAATAAGAAATATAATGAGTCCACACGCTTTGATGTTACATACGATATGCTGAAGGGTGCCGCTAAATACAAATACTTTAAGCCATGTGTTAAACATTATCTAACAGCACAGGTTAGAAGTAAGTTTGCTAGGATACCAGCACCTGAGTGGGAAATCGCAACCTTCTTACCGACTGCTAGTTGGCAGGGTGGTTCTGCTTCACAAGTGTACAAAGACTCTAAGGGAATGATTTAATGTCTAGTATCGACCAGTTAAAAAGTTTAGTATCCAGAAAAGATGGTATAGCACGTCCAAACGTGTTCAGAGTAAAGTTCCCATCTATCCCGGGTGCTACCTCAGAAGAAGTAAATCTTCTCTGTAAGGACGTTGTACTCCCCGGTAAGCAGATTATAACCAATGAACGTAGAATTGGTATGCAGACGCACAAGGTTCCGTATGGGTATGGTGTCTCAGATATCTCTATGACGTTCCAAGTCTTAAATGATTATGGCATCAGAAAATACTTTGATGTGTGGCAAAGTATTGCTGTTGATCAGGATGGACAAACCGCTGGTTATCTTAGAGGTAGAGAAGGTTACGGAAAACAGATTGTTATTGAACAGTTGAAGAAAGGTATAGGTCTTCCCATCTATTCTACACCACTTGGTATTCCTAAACTACCTTCAGAAATACAGAATAGACTGCCTAAGTTTGGTCCTATAGATCTTGCTCAAGGCCAGTTTGACTTAGACTTCGTAACAGGGGATGATGTGATATACTCATGTACATTGTTTGACGCATTCCCTACCACAATGAATGATATTACCTTAAACAATGAAATGGATGGGGTAGTAGAATTAAACGTACAACTATCGTACACAAAATGGATTCCAAATGAAGTTGAATCCACTAGCAATATTGAGAAGTTCTTAATGACTCAAATCGGAACAGCAATAGGAAAGATATTTAATTAAAGGATTGAATTGAGATGGCACTACCTAAACTAAATGATAAACCAAAGTATGAACTCGTTATACCTTCAACAAAACAGAAAGTAAAATTTAGACCTTATCTTGTAAAGGAAGAAAAGGTTTTAATGTTGGCAATGGAAAGTCAAGATCAAATACAAATCTTTGAAGCCATTGCTGATACTATTGAAGCCTGTGTTGATGATGATATTGATAAAAATGTATTAACTACATTTGACATAGAATATATGTTTGTTAAAATTAGAACGAAGTCAGTAGGAGAAAGTATTAAACTTATACCAAAATGTAGTGAATGTGAAGCAGAAAACGAAATTAGTATTGGCCTAGACGAAATTATAGTAGACATTCCAGAAGGAAACAATATTATTAAAATAAGTGATGATATCAATATTAAAATGAGGTGGCCTTCGTTTCTCAGTGTATTAAGTGATGATGTTATAAATGACAAGTCTGAAACTGAACAAACCTTTAAGATGATTAGTAAATGTATTGAATCTGTTATGACCGAAGATGAGAATATGATGTTTAAAGATGAACCTAAAAAAGATCAAATGGAGTTTATCGAGTCTTTGAATAATGAACAGTTTAATGCAATACGTGAGTTTGTAGAAAAGATGCCATCGTTAGAACATGATGCTTCTTATAAATGTAATGCTTGTGAACATGATAATGAACTTAAACTAAAAGGAATGAGTGATTTTTTTTAATATCTCTTTCTCATGATAACCTAGTTAACTACTACCAAGTTAACTTTCAGTTGATGCAGAATCATAATTATTCGTTAGAAGACGTTGAAAATATGATGCCATGGGAAAGAGAAATCTACCTATCAATGTTGATAGACCAGATTAAAAAACAAAATGAAGATGCTGAAAGGCAAAGGATGAACAATGGCTGAAGATAACAACTTTAAAGATCTCGTAAAAAGCATGAAAGCTAATACGGAAATGGCAACGCATAATAACGATGCCATTATGGATTTGAATAAAACCTTTTCTGATTATTTTACTATGTTGTCACGACAGACTAAAGATCAAGAAGAAAATTCCAGAGAGAGTAAAAAATCTACTAGAGTTGCAAAATCATCACCTAAAGATCATTTTGGTTTAGGTAATAATAGCATGAACTTTCTTGGAGGATTTGCTGGTGTAGGAAAAACTATAGCATTAGTAACCGCTGGAGTTGCATCTTTCGGTCTTGCCTTTGCTGGTCTCAGAGGTTGGGAACTACCAGCTTTAAAAGCCCTATCTAAGTTAACTGTGATATCTAGTCAAGATGGCGTTATTTTTAAAGGTATTCAAGCTCTTAGGGCAGGGGCATTAGCAACGTTTGGATTTTTAAATCCTGTTGTTCCTGATCCGACACGTGTTCCTATTTCAATGCAGATACAAGCGCAACTTACAAAAGTAAAAACTGGTTTTTTGAAAGCGTTTGGATTAGGACCAAACGGATTACCTTTTGCAGAAAGAGGATTTTTTGGAAAGGGTGGTACGGCTGTAGGAAAAGGTGGTATTGCTATTGGGGTTATAACTACACAAATAGGAAAGTTACTGAAACCACTTACCGATGTTGGTGCTGGCATTGGTAAATTTATTGGTGGCGCAGGTGCTGATGTGTTTGCATCTATCGCAAAATTCGGTGGTAGTGCTGGAGCATGGTTAGGGATAGTAGGAAAAATATTTAAACCTATAGGTATTATATTCTCCCTTAAAGCCGCTTTCGATAAATTTATGAGCAGTGACAAGGATATGGCGGGTGCAACCTCAGATGGTATTTCTTGGTTCTTTAGTGATTTTTTTGGAGCACCTCTAGATCTATTAAAAACTCTACTAGGAAAGGTGTTTGGACTTTTAGGTTTTGATGATGTGAAAAATACTTTAGATAATCTTAGTATAACAGATAAGCTTTTCGAATTTTTCAATAAGATTTTAGCAGTCCCAACTGCGATGTTTAGATTTTTTCTTACTCTGTTTAAATCTCCTAGCGAAGCATTTAAGGGTTTGATGGAAGATCTTGGTAATATAGCAAAACCTTTTTTCGATTTGGTTAGTTGGCTCACTGACTCGGTGTCAAATTGGGTAAAAGGTGTTGTGAATAAAATAAGGGCAAAAATTGGATTAGATCCATTAGAAGATGTCGTTTATGAGGGTATAAATCAGCAACAACTTAATAGTATTGTCAGTTCCGATAAGAATAAAGATGGCATACTGTCAAAAGCAGAACTTGATGCCAATCTCCCTAACAGCTTTGGTGGGAAACAGTTGAGGGCGGCTATTGACGCTCTTAGTTCAAATCAATTCAAAATGTTAGGTGATAGTATATCATACTCAGCCGCACTTTTAGGAGAAGGTCTTTCAGTCAATAAAAGATTTGACGATATAAACGCCAAAGGGTTTGGATATAATCAGTTCTTAAATGCTTCAACTAATGTTGGCGATACTATTAATGTTCATAAATATCAAGGTCCATCAGTCCCATCAATGTCGGCAGTCGATAGAAGACAACTCAATCAAATAAAAAATTCCATGATGCAATAAAAAAAGGATGACCATTTCTGATCATCCTTTCTAAAAAGAGGGTAAAGGAGAA
>Ga0114994_10000122_pt1 | contig 43616 bp, 24 predicted proteins | sample ArcticOcean_MG_C_9_FD_87043 | JGI IMG/M metagenome (GOLD analysis project Ga0114994, IMG submission 87043) | Marine microbial communities from western Arctic Ocean - ArcticOcean_MG_CB2_152 | ecosystem: Environmental > Aquatic > Marine > Oceanic | place: Arctic Ocean: Canada Basin | collected...
GCGCTCCTAGATCACTGCACCGCGTTTAAACGAGATCTCCGGCGGCGCGCCACTGATATACGATGGTACATATGTGTACAATTACGTGATGGGCTGCTGAAGTCGTTTTTGAGGCGCGAAAGTGCGTTTTTGGCGACGCACACGCCATTGCAGTAAAACGTCCCTATGAAGCCGCGGTTTTAATGACCATTTAATAGCATAGGGGGTTCTCCGTATGAACGTAAATCACCATGTGCAACTTGAATGGGTCCGGTGAGCGCAACGGATTTGTATCTACCCAAGTGCGTCTCGCATTCGAGATCATTCATAATAATGACGTCATAATCACGATTTGCGATGTCTGATTTGCCCTTTGTCAGTGGTTGATACAGCCTACCGCGGCACTTATCAGGAGGCATATAACTACGGACCCTGTGGTTGAGGACTATCGAGAACACAAGTCCATGTGTCTGCCAATGTGCTTGTCTTGAAACTAAAAATGACCCCATATGTCCCCGACAATGACAACGGCAGTTGTCTATGGGCATTCAGCGTGGTACTAAACACTGCCGATTAAATTTCCTATCTACTGTTTGCGTAATCACGCAATTAAATTTTGGTGGCTATTTTTGCCTGCAACGCACATAGCGCAGCAAAACTAGCGTCAAGGAAATGGGTTTGTTGTAGAAGTAGATTTCCCAGAAGATCCACTGGGCCTTTTCCCGCAAAATGTGCTTGACATGATGCGTCCGCACTTGTGGCGCTGTCACGTGTGGCATCTGCAGAAACATACACACGGTGCTTTTCACGGCTTACTAGTTCAGGGATACGCGACAATTGGACGGTTAGGAGTCTAAGATCATGGAAGTAGCCGCGTTCACACAGTGACAGATGGGGAGTTAATTCAGCACCAGCACTATTGAGCAAGGCCGCGCGGCTATGAACGCCCTTTTGTCGAGCGATAGCCATATGCACTGCAACTTTTAGTGAGCCGTGGTTCAAAACCTATACGGAATCAAATATTCCCTCCAAATTAGAATCTGACTTCTTCACTGGTTCTACATTCATTGTTTTGTTCGCTGACCTAAGTTGTGGGAAGCGCCTGCTACAAATCAAGCAAAGGGCATCGGCAACTGTCATTGAACGCCTGGTGTAGTCCGTAATTGGCAAGGTGACATCAAATTCTAAATATTCACGAATGTCATTAAGCCAGATAAATGTTTTCCTGCAGGAGGTGAAAATTGCGAGGCGCTCAAAAGCGTTGTTAACATCGTCGACCACTGTGGTTAGTTCAGCTACAAGATGTAGCATGTCATTGCTGCTGTGCTGGATTTCGCTACGTACAAGTTCTGAAGGTACATAATGATTTGCAGATACATCAATAGCACAGCACGACCAGTCATCAAACCAGCCTGTACACAACGGTAAAAGCGACACAGGGACAAACACAGCGACACAGGGACACGGGGACAAACACAGCATTGTCGCGGAATGGCTTGCACTGCCTCCAAGGAGACCACTGGTCACAACCTTTTTGTGTGGATCTAGAGAAATGAAGGTATGACTACAGCGGGCTCGACTTTTGGAGATTGCGGACTTGATGTCCAAAAAGGCGTCCTTGTGTTTCATAATAGTCTCAATTAAGCTAAGTAAATGGATAGTGGTCACATCATGCTTGATAACATAATATATTATACCATAGCCTGAAGTTTCCAGGCACACAGCAGCCTCATCCACCGCATCAACAACAAATAGAGACTCAACATGATGCATCACGAAGCTTGCCTGAATACGCCATGCAGGCATGAAAATATCACCTCCACAGAGAATCACGTCGACATGGCCATCGTCTGTGGCTATGAGAAGGATCGTTAGTGTGTCTCTATGACGTGCAATCATTTGTAGTGGAGAACTGCCACGTAAGTTCAACGTGAATGATTTGCTCAAGGGTGGTCCATGATCAAAATTACTTTGCTTTTCTCCTTCAATCCAAGAGAAAGAGCTCCTTGTAGCCTCACTACTATCCATACTTGGAATGCTAATGATGTATGGGAAGGTAGCGTAAAGCCATCGTAATGGAATTTCCCATTTTTCTCGAGTTTCATCGCTATTTGCGTAATTCAATCCATCAACACACCTGTCTTTAAGTGCCAAAACTTCACCTTGTGAAGCACAGCATTGCCTTGGTGCCACGGGAAATAGAGTGAAGAGCTGATTTGGTGCAAGAAGAAAAGCCCCAAAGCGGCTGTGCCTACGGCACATGCAGTTTTTGAGGCCAAGATTACATTACCCTGGCTGCTGCTTCTCTGATCCAAAGCAGAGCATTTGCACATGATGAATACCAGTGATGACAGATGTAATGTCTCCCCCATAGATATCCCAAAACTTAATAACACCCGAAGCATCTATTGTGCAGATGTGGTTATCAAATTGTTGCGGAAAAATTGCATCCAGGACGGCAGTGGATCTGTTGTTGCTGTGATCATTAAGGAAGATTTCCAGTCTCCACTCATCTGAAGGGCATAGCGCGCCAGTTTGATCGCGCGGTGGAAGCAACACCTAGAAAATAGCATAAAAAGGACGTTATTGTGGGTTCTCTGATCGCTCGCAACACCCAAAAAGTGGCGCCCCGCAAGGAGCACTGCATCAGCTTTATGATTAAAGCGTACGATGCAAAGCGAAGTGTGCTCTAATCTCTCGTGGGGGATGCACACCGGGCAGAGCTTCTGAAATGCATGGTGGCTATAGCTCAACGCATTAGTCCGCGTCACAACTAGCAGGTCCCCACGGCAAGATGTGGCAACTAACGCGTCATGCATACGCATGCGCCCGCTGCCGCCAGGATTATTTGCGTACAGCCGATTTGCGTAAAAACCCGTAGCGTCAATTTCACAATTTCGCAATCTCGTTGCGTGCACGTTGGCTGCTTAAACCGCGGTAACGACACGCCTGTGATTAGCGTGGCTGCTGATCACGGGCATGTCGCTACCGCGGTTTAAGATGCAGTAGAAGCTGAGCAATGGAGGCAGCCCGATGGGAGCGCGATAGATACCCAGCAATGGAGGCCTCCTGGGTTTAAACAGCCCCCGGACCCCCGCGTATGCCCACCGTGGTGGCTGGAAATGCATTAAAAACGTGCTACTTTTCGGCGCAATATTCTCCCGATACATGTTTACGGTGAGAACGCGGACCACGCATAGACCGACATCCCATGGGCCGCTGCTGCGATAAAGTGTCTCAGACCGTCGGCGACCATACAGACGACGATACCCGACGCTGCGATGGCCCGATCGGCTCGAAACGGCGTCAAAAAAGGCGATCGCGTGGTTTTTTAAATGAGTTCTGCCTGTCTTCTCGGCGCGAGACAGCCCATTTGCTGCCGTAGTTTTTGTATTGTGTCGTCCAGATGTTATTGCCTTTGTTCGTGACTAAGCTCGTTGCGCGAGGTTGCCCGGGTGCCGAGCTACGGCCCTGCAACAATTAACTCTGCTAAAAAGTAGGGGCAACATCCATCCTGGCACGGGGACCTGGGGACATTTTGCCCGCCCGTGACGTCTAATCCGTCCGTGTCAGATGTCCTAACCCGCCCGGGGCTTGGTGCGAAGTATCGGCTGCGGATAAGGCGCCAGTGCGCGCGTGACGGAGGTGGTGTGGAGGGTGCGCGCGAAAGTGATGGTTAGGCGTTTGTTTTTGGTGAGTCGCCGCAGGGTGATAGATTCGTATGAAGGGTGTTTCTGGAGAAACCGGGTGGTGAGTCCTGGTGCGCGCGCGGTCCTCGACGCCGCCCGCGGGGCCTCCAGGCGCCCGCCCGTGGCGCTCCTCGAGGCCGCCCGGCGCCCGGGACCCGGAGGGGCACCGCGCGTGGCAAGCCACGAGGCGCGGGTTGGCGGCCGCTCGATGCGGCGAACCTACTTTGGGGCCCGGCCACCGTCCGCGGGCCCTCGCGCCGTCCGCCAGCGCCTCCCATCGCCACGACGGCCGTTGTACTCGTGGCACAGGCCAGGCAGCTCGCGGCCTTGTCCGCGAAGGACGCTCGCCGGCCCGGGAGGCCGGCGCGCATTTTTCCGCGGTGGCGGCGGCCGCCGCGTTCGCAGCGCTCGCAGCGCGCACCGGAGCGCCGGGGGCGCCACCCGAGCCGACGCGGGCGCCGGATGGCACCCCGGGATGCGCCCGGAGGCAGCGCCATGGTCCGCGATGGCACGGGCACCCGACATTGCGCGTAGCGCTTTTCTTTGAGCGCTTCGTGCGCGCGCGGCACCGTTTCCGCAGCTTTAAGCGGTCGCGCACCCGAGTCAAGCGCTAGGGCTTCCGTTGCGCCTAAGCGCATAATCCGTCAGAATCATGATTTCAAGTTTGCGAACCCGAATAAGGTACTATAGTAGATGTCTCCGAGTCCAAGACCAGGACGGCTGGATTAGCGGTCCGCGGCCCTGAGACAACTTGAAAGCTTAGGCTCAACTTGAAAGCTTAGGCTCTAGACTCAGCCTGGGATGATGATACTCTTACCTCCTGTTCGGTTCCGAGTCTTCCGAGCGCTTTTTGGCGTCTACTTGCTTGAAATTACTATTAGGGATCCCTAGTAATGACAGGGCAGTAAAAATAAATAAAATCATGATGCAAGTTAGCTTTGAACGTGCAAGTAGGTCCGGGTGGGGGAAGTACATGCACAGCGGCCCGGGCTGTTAATTTTATATGTTTTAAGCGAAGGAGGCGGCACTGCGTGTCGTGCGATCGGGCCATGCACTGCCAAAGTGTACGCCTTCAGGCCAAACGCAGGTTTGCGCCTTGGAGGACGCGTTGTCTTGGATACTGGCAAGATAGGCGCCTAGTTCCAACTCCCCAGAGAGAAGGGCGTCAAACGCGTCTATGGACAATGCACTTGGCGCGGGTACGACTGGAGTTTGAGGAGAGGGATAGCCGAGATATAAGGGGTTAGTCTCAGAGAGTTGGCAATCTCATTCCAGGTGGATTTGGTAGATGTCCGACGTGGCTTGCTTACCATTCCAGCCACCAATGACGTATAGTGTTGTGCCCACGGCGGTCATGGTGTGGCCATACTTGTGGGCAATTTCATTATAAGTCCGGGGCATGGTCCATCGCCCAATGGGCGAGGCTCCAGGGCTTGATTCAAGCAGATGGAACGAGCCCGAACCTTCTTGATTACAAGCTTCATTCTGAAGACCCCCACAGCCCCAACCTCCAAATACAATTAAACCATAGCCAACCTTGATTGTTGTGTGACCATGCCTTTTCGACGGCCCCCCCCCCCCCTGAATAATTGACTTGGTCCAGATCATAGTCTCGGTGTCAAGTTGGCGCAAGTCATTGTGATACTGCGGCACAGGAAATATTGAATTCACGGTACAGCCACCGAAACACAAGATACGACCGTCAGTAAGCAGGCTGAGCGAGTGGCCATATCGCGGTGATGGTTGAATTCCTGCACATCTAGGCTGTACCCAAGTAAAAGTATCAGAGTTGAAGACCCAAAGATCACCCATGCAGTGCATATGGCCATCCCAACCACCATGGACCACAACTTTTCTGCCCACAAGCAAAGATGCGTGAAAGAATCGGGGCGATGGACATGCGCTTGTCACTGAGAGAGGGACCCAGCTCCATTCAACTAAGTCAAGGAAATACATATCTCTCAGCGCGCCAACTTCCCCATGACCCCCAAAGACGAACATCCGTGAGCCAATCAACTCCGCGGAATGCCCATATCGGGGTGTTGGTGCCTCACCAGAGCAAGCTATCTTGTGCCACAGATGATGCTCTGTGTCAAGAGTATATGTATCATTAAAGTACGCAAATCTTCCGCCGGATGTGTAGCATGAACCACCAAATATGATGATCTGTTCCTCCGCCATCGCAGCAGAGTGTCCACCACGCACGGAGGGTTGGTCTCCATCGGTAACGACTTGTCCAAAGCTTAGAGCCAACATGCCTCCGTTATCTTGCATTCTCACGTTACACCGTATACTCCTTTACATCTCTTTAGCGCTACAAGCTGTAGGCGTAAGAAACCGTTCTAACCAAACGTGTCCAAGTATCCTAGTTCCACTCGTTGACTCAACCTCACTTGTACTGTGTCGTGATTTGGAGTGGGTTTAGAGAAGTATTACTGTTGTGAAGCTAGCCTGAGGTGCTACCGTGGTAGCTAGGGCCATAACATAGACTCCGGAATATTGTGCGTAATCATGGGGTCATGGACGAATTAGACCGCTCCCCCTCGTCGGCGGCACGTCCCAGGGGGCTTGACGATGCGGTCAAGGTAGTCGTCCGTGTACGGCCGCTTCTCGCGCACGAGTCGTCGGGGAGTGTAGCGAGCGTGGACAAGCGACGGCAGATGGTGACAATCAGCGACGTGGACAACGATGTGCTGGCGATCAATCGTCAGCGCAGCGTGGCAGTGCACACGTTCGCGTTTGACCATGCGTACGATGCTGGCAGCACACAAGCGGAGGTCTACGAAACAACCGCACAGCCGGTTGTGGAGAGCTGCCTTCAGGGCTACAATGCGACCATGTTTGCGTATGGTCAGACAGGCACTGGTAAAACTTACACGATGGACGGCTCTGAGGCCCGTGATCCGATTGCTCGTGGCATCATCCCACGGTCAGTCGAACAGATCTTCCGTCACGTTGCAGGCCACGCACACAAAAACGTGCGCTTCCTCGCGCGTGCGTCCTGCATCCAGATTTACCAGGAGATAGTTTCGGACCTTTTGGCGCCCCCACGCGACGGTGTTGCCCCTGAGGGAACCAGTGCGGTAGCATCGCCATTGGAAGCACTCGCAATCCGTGAGGATCCTAAGCGCGGCGTATACGTCGACGGTCTCTCTGAGTGGGTTGTTCGCCAGCCCTCGGAGGTCTACGCGCTCATGGACCGCGCTTCGCGAGCTCGTGCAACTGGCGCCACGAGGATGAATGACTTTTCATCGCGGTCACACGCAGTTTTTGTCGTTATCGTCGAGCACTCTGAGACTGTCTATGTGGGTGAGGACGGACGTGAGTTGGCGCCAGACGATTTTGCGCGTGAAATGCGATCAGCCGGCCTCAAGCGGGCCGAAGCAATCGCACGCCTGGAAAACCGAGTCAAGCAGACGTTTCGCGTGGGGAAGCTAAATCTTGTCGATCTTGCTGGATCCGAGCGTGTCGGTGTTTCAGGCGCCACTGGCCAGCGACTCGAAGAGTCTAAGAAGATCAATGCGTCATTGTCAGCGCTCGGAAATGTAATAGCCGCGCTTGTTACGCGACAGACAAGCGGTACTACACGCAAGCACGTCCCCTACCGCGACTCTAAGCTCACACGACTCCTGGAGGACTCACTTGGTGGCAATTGCCGCACAACAATGCTGGCGACCATCTCGCCAGCAGCTGAGTCGATTGCTGAGACGCTATCGACGCTCAAGTTCGCCATGCGCGCTAAGCGCGTGACCAATGTACCACGCCTCAACGAGGACCTTGACCAGGCATCACTACTACGCAAGTATGAGCGTGAGCTTAGACGCCTCCGCGCAGAGCTTGAAGAGCGAAATCGCAACGTAGTCGATCAACGGTGCCTGCTTGAGCTCGAAGAGCGCCACCGCCGCGCCGAAGAGGACAAGCGTGCGGCGATTCGCGCGCTCGAAGTACGCTCGCGTGAATTCATGCGCGAAAAAGAGGATAAGACGCGTCTCGAGGAGCGGATTTTAAAGCTTACGTCGCAGATGATCTTGACTGATGTCGGGGGGAATGGGATGGCTGGCGGCAGGGTCTGCGGCAGCGACAATGCTACTGTGTCGCCCGCACGTCATACAGCGGCAGAGTACGATGCGCGGCTGGCCGATCTTGAGGGTGAACGTGAGCGTATTGAGCACGAGAAGGCACAGGTCGAGCGCTACAAGCAGTTACTGCTCAAGCAGCGCGATATCATGATCGCGCTAACTCAACGGCTCAATGAGCGCGATGAGCAGATCATGGCACTCCAGGATGAGCTTGAAGCGTATGATCGGAACCAGGCTGCGCTCGAAAACAAACTTGATGAGAAGACCACCCAGTGCATCCACCTTCAGCGCCTTGAGCTCGAAGGTGGAGCAGCGGTGACGCTTCGCGCAGAAACAAACGCAGCTCGACACGACGTCGCATTGCCCCGCGCAGAGAATGCAAATCTAGTGCGGCGGCTTGATAGTGCTCCTTTCACGGCCGCTGCGGTCGGTGGTACAAACGCAGACAAACGCGTCGCTGAGCTCTTGACCCTCCTTGAGCTTCGCGACAAGGAGCGCCATGCTGTGCAAACTATCTTCGAAAAGAAAATTGCCGTCTTGGTCGACAGCGTAGCCTCAAATCTCGACCGCCCAAACGTAGCGCCCGGTGCTGCACGTGCCTTTGCACTCAAAGACCTCGGCGCACTGCGGCGCCTTATCCGCGCCTCTGTCGAGGCGCTGAAACAGGCCGGCCAAGGGGAGCTTGAAAAGTGCCTTGTCACCTCAGCAAGCTATGTTTGACATTAGGCGGGCGGAATTTCGATTGGAACTTGGTTTCCTGTAATAACTTGACAGGCTAGGGGGGATGGTGTTTGTCTAAATATCTAAAAGTATATGAATTAAGGACCATATTTTACATCATCAAATCGAACGCGTGTATGTGTGACTACTTATTGCGACTAGCCCCACTAGTACGGACCCCGAGCGCACTCCATTGTGTCTATTTGGATTGAGTGGGGGGGGTGGTTGTTCCATCCTCCCACCCCAAGGACCGAGAACGCCCCGGGAGAACCCGCAAGCTAACCGCTTCGATGTAAGATGTCGTCTAATTCAGTTATACGGGGATAAAACTCGCTCAGGCTGTTTTTTTCTTACCGATTTGGGATACATATTTACCCTGTCACCGTGACGGTACCCACAATATTATATATAGGCGTTACTTAATAGACTCGGAAATAAGTGAATAGAATAGTTATCATGATGCCACTGTCATCTCAGGCTTAACTTCAAGTTGCCAGTCACGGTGAACGATGAATGCAGTGAAGCGTTTTGATGAATAACTAGTCTATTCCATATATACCAAATAACATTAAATTCATAACACTTAGACCCCCTCCAGGCCCCCCTTACGGTAGTACCAAATGCGCCTACGAGAACAAAGCGACTATAGCACATTTTCCCGCACTTAGACTCGGACCCGCACTGGCACGAACTTTATCGGTAGTATATCATTGGTATGGCCGCGCGCTTTGGCCGTATCGTATACTCGGAGCAAGCCACCCAGTCACTTTCGTGGGCGCCGGCAGCCGGACGACGCCCTCGATTAAGCCTCAGGCTGAGTTTGTAGTTTATTCCTTTTCAAGTGAACTCGAGTCCACCCACTGGCACACACTATCATGATTACTCAAAGACCAGCGCGTTAATCAAATACCCGCACATCATAATTAGGCTCGCTTCAAGTTTTTCTTTCTCTTTTTTCTTGACTCTTCTGGAGGCTATGGAGGCTATTATCATGATTTATTATCATCAAATTTTGCTCACTGTGACTATCTCTGGTAGAGTAGAGGGTTGTAATGTGAACACCAACAGCGCCAATACGGCAAACTGGGTCTGTGATGCCGAAAAACATAATCGTGGACGCCGCCATGGCGTCGCCGAACTTGAACAGGTCACGGTCTGCCGACTTGGAACGTGCGTGTGGACGGTCTAGTTAACCAAGTCGCCAGAGAAACTACTATAGGATACGATCGAGCCCCAATCTACCCATCCGATGGGCCCCGGGTCAATTGGCTGCTTTCCTAGGCCACTGGCAGTATCTGGACCGTCGTGACACTCAGGCTGGGCCGTCGGAGAACTATGATAAGGAAGCCTCATATGAAGTTCAAGTTCAGACCTCGCTTTCAGATTTGTCCACGCGAGGCTGTAGCTGGAAGCTTGGCCACGGCCCCCCTGGAGGTGGACGAGAGCTCGGCAAGAGAAAGATTATAGGGTGCACGGTACCAAATAGGTGTTGCCAATTCGCGGAGTAGCTGCGATGATAAGGGTTACGAAAAACATGGCCCCGAACGCGTGCACGACTGTGCAACGTGCAATTTCCATAGAACTCGATAGTCGTCTGAGCCGTTAGGACAAGATAGAGATGCCAGCTGAAAAGGAGCATGACCGCGATTCCAATAGAGATGGAAAGAACAAAGGTAAGCATGACCGCAGTATGGGTGCGACTTGTGAGGCGTGGACCACGAAACGCAGTAGGACTCCGCAGTCCAGCGACTGTTGAGAAGTCGGGGAAGGTAAGCGCAGCACCATAACCACATGCTACTGTAACATAAAACAAAAAGAGCACAAAATACCTATAATTTGCAAAACCGACGCAATTGAACATCCAAGGGCAGTAGTGGTCCATATTGAGAACAAGTTTGCGGGTTACGTGGTCATAGTGAGACCGCGGAGCCTTTGGCCCTCGCGACTGTTTGCAGTAACCCCACTCATAAGGACCGCACTCAAGCCACGATGTGGTCGAAATTCTAGTATGCGGCAATGACATCTTGGTAAGGCCCGTAGCCAAGTCCCCAGGGGCAAGCGCATCGTCCATATCGGCCTTAAGGATAAGCGCACGGTATAACGGAGATACGTGCGTGCCAGGGTCGGTGAGCACACAGGAGAAATAGTTGAAGAGTCCGTTAAATGATAGGAAATAAATCCAGGCGACGTGCGCCCACCAATTTGCCGTCCACCACGGGCTCATGCGTGGGACGAGCGCAGTCAGGACCCAATATATCTCCCAGCTCACGAGAATCAGCACCGTGGCGATGAGGCATGGTCCCAGGGCAAGCATGCTCCACTCAAAGCAAAAGAAACAGACTCGCTGGCAGCTCCTCATTTCCGGCAGTTAAGATTTTTTACGCCTACGCGCGCGTGACAGGGTGCGAAGATCCCTGCGGGTCAGTTACGCTGGGCAAACTGCGCACTTGGTTTTGTCGGATGACGGCTAGCAACAAAAATTTCGCAAGAGGTTGGCCTGCGGAGGCGACTCATTGTATCCGCCTTTTGATGGTGTCAGTATGACCGTCAGACCGTCACGTCATGCGGCTGGGCGAGGCTAAGGTTTCAACACTTCACCGCTGAGACAAGCCGACCTCACCTGGTCGGGCTCGTAAGCTTGAAGCCCTTCTAAGTAAGTTTAGGCCAGGAGTAGGGCCCGAATAGGAGAGGGCTGGGTACTTATAAGTATGCGTCTCGGCGCGTAGAAAGGCGCACGGGAGCCCCAGAGGACTCAGATGCGTTGAAAAGCAACTCGGAGTTTTACGAGCTAATTTTACGCCGCCGCGGCTAGCTGGGCTGTTATCGGCCAAAATCGGAGGACCGACTCACCGGTGGCGTCTTGGGAGGGCGCGGTACGCTCGGTCGCATCAAGGTCGAAGTGGCCGTGGCGCGAGTCGACCGGCGGCGTGCCGCGGCGCGTCGCACACGTTTCGTAGACAAGGGAACCGCAGCGTGGGCACGCATCGCTCTCATGTGGGTGCGTAAGCGATGCTACGAGCCGACGGAGCCGCCAGGATCGCTGGAAACAGCCCGAGCATGCCGAAACTCCTGACGCGCATATGTCGCGGCACGCGGCGCTCGGAGCCAAGTCATCTCCGGAGGCCGCTCGCAGCGAGTAATCGTTCATACGGTGCCTACGGAAGCCCTCGTAAAGCCAGACTTCGTGACGTCGCGTGTGCGCGGACCCGGTTGCGGCGCATACCTACTAGCAGAACTAGCAGAGCTTTGTGTGCGGCGCGCGGCGCGTCGCTGTAAATTCGCCGCCGGCTAGCTGATTTTCCCCAGCTAAAGTCCGCGTGCGCAAAATTTCGCGGAGCGAGAAGCGTTTTTGCGAGCGTATGCGGGAATCCGTGCCGGCCGGTCGAATAAGGCCGTCGAATAGCGCGTGTGGCTAATTGAGGAGCCGTCGAATAACCCGGGGGGGGGGTGCCCGGAACACTACCAGCTGGTAGCTAGACAATTCGTCAAAACCATGCCGATGTTGCAACTTTCAAACCAATGCCGATGTTAAAACTCCAGGGGGGTGGGAGTAGTAGATGGTGGCGGTAGTACTGTATGGGGCTGGAGCCCGATCTCTTTTTTAGCATTCCAGGGGGGCTCAAGCTAAAATCGTGTACGTTGAGCAACCATTCGACGCAATGTGCGAACAGGACGTGTGGGCCGAATCACGGGAAACTTTTGCTGGCACGTCGGTTCCTTATGATAAAATAATGGGCTGTGCAAAATTTATTGCAGCGCAGGCAGCCTCGCGCCGAGAAACCGGCTGCGACGCTGTACGATGGTCCGAGATAAAACCCGCACTTTAACAAGCCCCCCTTTACCTCGCCTTATGGGACCTAGTCAGTGTTGTAAATTACACAGGCGTCTATACGTACCCTAGCCCGCGCCCCAGGGCCTTTGATTTGGGCGCTCGGGGGGTTTCAGCCGACCGCGAACGCCCCCGTCGCGGTGCGGTTCGCGGCCACTTTTCGCATCGGAATCCGGGGTCCAGAAGCGTACCGATGGTGCGAGAGCTTCGAAAGTAACCCCATGACCCGCGCCCATGGACTGGTGAGTTTGGACGGGGCTAGGGTCACCCGTAAGCATGCAGAGCATTTCCGTCTCCGAGAACGAATGCGTCGACGTGCAACTGCGCGTCGTCAAGGTACCGCCCGCTGTTCCTGAGCGTTCCGCTGGCTATGATACTTCCTTGGGCTGCCCTGGCGCCGCCCCATTGCCCCCAGGGACCCCCGCGCTAGGCCGAAACAGCGTGACGTAGGCCCAACTTCAGGGGGCTGTTGCTTGCCAGCGCTGCCCCATCCAAACTCACCACCAGCACCACGGTAGGCACCGTGAGACGGACTTTCAGACGCACTACCGCTTGAGTTTGGACGCCTCGGCGCGCTGCGCTAGGCAAACATTTAGCGCCACTAAAAGTGCTCTAGATACACCCCCTTAGCATTCCCACGGGCCGATCGGAGCGTGCGCAGTTCCGGCGTTCGAGCCTTGAGGGGGCCTTCACGCATCCTAGGGCCCGGGCCCGATGGTTATGATCAGGATCGGGATTGGAGCACGCGGCGCCGCTAAACATGGCTAAAACTCGATTAAACTCGTTTTGCGTCGACGGATTGCGCAGCCAATACGCACCCGTAGGCAGCCCAGAGGGTCACCGAAGGCCGCCAGGGGGTCACCAAAGGCAACGCGCCACAAAAAAGCGCCGCAGCACCACATTGCGCCGCGGCCTTCGCAGCTCTCCACAGAGCACAATGCGCGATACGCTCTCCGGTGCGATGCGGCACGCCCCTGCACACAAAACGCTGCGGCCGGGTCGGGGGGTATGCCCGGCTCGCCGCTGACAACTTCGCTTGCTCAAAACGCTTGAAATCATCCCAGCGTTTGCGTCGAGGTCGCCACGAGACGACAAGTGGCTTTGCCGAGCGCCAAAGGCTCCGGAGCGGTAAACTGCGGGTCCCAGGATCAGCGAGGGGTTATGTCCGACGATTCCAGACACTATTTGGCCCGAGTGGGCTGCAATAGGCGGAATCGGAGGGGTTACGAAGCAATATTCACCGGAAACCACCAATTTTCCGAGTCTCAGCGCGACGCGACCCACGCTTCTCCAAACTCCGCGCAGGAGTCTGTTGTGACCCCAGTCCTCCTAATCTCGAGTTGCGCTTCAATCGATCGAAACGCTGGAGCGCTAGGGACCGATGAGGGGCACCTGGGCTCCACCGTCCCGTTTGCCTCAAAACCCGCGCTTTAGCGTGTGCACCCGCACCGCCCAGCTGCACGGCATTGGCCCGGCAACTTGAAACATGTGGAGAATAAGTACTGCTACTATATGGTCCTGCGGCATTGGCAGTCCGCTATTTCGACCAGATAGTAGAGTTAGACCACAACTTGAAGTCCATTTACACAAGGGTTTATTATCTTGCGATCTACTGAAGTGACACTGGGTGCGACGCGCGTAGATGCCGGCGTGGCGAGATCGAGCGCAGGCGCTGACGGCAGGTAGCACCGCTTCAATGGTTTTGCTGCCTCTGAGTACCGTCTTTTGTGCGCCGTGCGCCTCGTACGCACAATGTAAGACGTCGGGCGCCTCGTGTGCTCTCTTCAGATGGCATATTTTGTGCTGCTCCGGTGCTGCAAGATCGCCTGGTAGTTTTGTGGTTACAAAAGTGACCATTCAGTAGCATAGGGGGTTCTCCGTATGAAGCCGGCGTACTAACCCCGACTCAGGGGCTTCAGAAGCTCCCTAGATGAGTACTAGTAATAAGTACTGTGACGGTCACGGTACTATCATGATGTAGTGGCGCGTGGGAAAATGTTGTTAAAAATGAAAGGAGTGTTTCAAAAAACGAGAAGCTTCTCATTATTTGCAACACTCTGAACATTTTTAACAACACTTCCCGCGTTACTACTAGCCTGAGTAGGGATTATGATGGTCTACTCGGCTAGCCTTACTCAGGCCGCTAGGACCAGCCTCAGTCACGGTCACGGTGACGAGGGTTTTGTACTATCGTACGATGCGCTCCACAGGTCTGTTGGTGATTTGCGCACCGGCGACCCGCTCAAAAGACTAGGTGTTGTTTTTGAGCGGCCCAGCGTGCTAAACGTGTTCCGCACCCGCTGCCGCGCTGTGTGTGCGCGTGTACGTCGTGTGCGAGCTGCTGATCGCCTAGATCGAGTCGGCGCCAAAAATGATGTGGTTGCGGCGCAGCTGGAAGGGCTTCGGGGCAATGGCGACGGACGCAAGTATGTGTCGCGCTATTATATCCTAGTAACACATACTAGTTTTAAGGACTCGGAATTCGTTCAAGTTAAAGCGAAGAGAAAATCGCGCGCGCTAGTCGCCGGGGTGGCGCGGGTAGCTTGTGTGTGCTTAGAGGGGTTTCTCTGCCCGCAATCGTTCATTTCACCTTATTATTTGGCGATTTTGTGCGGGTTTTGGGGCCAATCATTTTTTTACCTTAGGAGGGTGCGGGTTTTCGCCAAAAGAGTGCGGGTTTTCAGGGTATGCGGAATAACTTATGCATAAGTTATTCCGCGTCTAATGGATACTACTCTGCCCCGCGGCCCCAGATGCGTTACTGGTGTTATCATGATCCAAGTTTAGTTGTTTCTCTATACAGTAGAACAGAATGCCCCTTGAAATACGCGCAGCGTGGGTGCTCTGTCACCAGTTCCATCGAATCGAAATCAACAAGCACCACAAAACTAGTGGAACTTGGAGGAACCAACCCTTCTTCTTGGCCGCGCCATCGACGTCACCTTCGAAGCCCACTACTTGGAGCTTAGATACGCATCCGCAGTGAACAGAGCATGCGGAGGTTGTTCGCGTCAAAGAGGTGCAGATCGGTCGCCTCTAGCGTGGTAGCCGGCGGTGCTTCGTCGATGAAGAGATGCTGTCCAACCCGCGCGTGCCTTACCTCGGCTGTGATAGTCCACTCAATAGTGAGAGCGCCGCACGCGACTGTTGCGTCGCCATACGCTGCTGCACCTCTATCAACGGCCTTACTTCGCGCTCGTCGAACCGCCTGGATGGTCCGTGGCGCGTCTGGCGCGGCGCGTCGGGCCACTCTCGCGATCGAATGAGTGTAGTGTGCGGCGGCAATGGCTGCGTCAAACAGCCCGGCAGCTAGCGCTGTGCCAGCAAGTGCGTTCATGGATGTGGCGAGGGCGACGCCGTGGACTGCGACGCGCTCACGCGGCAGAATCTTGACACTGACTGCGCATGATTCTGCCGCACGGACGCTACCGACGAGAATATCAGTGCAGCCCACATTTGTGACCTCGACGGTAAGTGCACGGCCGCGAGCATGTGTGCTGACAGAGAGCGACGGTGCGATGATGACGGCAACGACGAGCGGCGCGACACGCATGAGCGGCATTGCCGCGGCTACGGTGGCGCGGCGTGCGCGCCCGTGCATGGCAATGTCATCCTCCTCGGGATCGCCATCGTCTATCGCCGGCCAAGCAAGCGGAGCTACTATTGCCTGCGGCCTGCTGATTGCCTCATAGCAGAGAGCTGCACGGAGTGCGACGGTCTCCATGCCACTAGGGGCGCGAATATGTGCCTGAACGTTGTGCGAGGCACCCGGCTTAATGGCGTCACCCACACGCCATGCATTTCCCGTCGCGTCCAGCGGGTTTGCAAGTGCCAGCCAGGCGCGCTCTGCGCGAACAATTAGAGAACTGGCGCACGCGCGGCCCACGTTGCGCAGTCGCAAGTGCGTGCGCACCATCTCACCCTCGAGCGCACGCCACGGTCCGCCACAGTCCACGGGCGCCAGTGTGGCTACGACACGTGGGAGATCTCCAATGATGTGGATCGCCAGCGAAGCGTCTGGTGCGCGCGCGCCACGTGCGCGCTCGTCACGCGTTCGCCTGAGTTTTGGACCCGTGCGTGTAACCGCGGTCGCACCCCAGACAGCGCCAGCGAGGCGCCAGCGAACGCCGACGACTCGCAGCGTACCCATACGTGTCGCACCACACCGAAGGCGCACGACTCTAGCGCCGAGTGCAGGCACGACTATGCGCATTCGTTCCGCAAGCCACGCTGGCGCAGCTGCACTAACGGCGTTTGCAGCTTCCGTCAGCTCTGCGAGGAACGCGTCGTCACTAGGACAGAGCGACACCATGTCGCACAGCAGGGGCATCGGAGGCGGCGGCGGCGGCGGCGGGGACCACGGTCGGCGGGCCGCATCATGACCAATGTCCATTGTACAGACAAGCTCAACAGCATCAAGATCGAGGGGCGCAGCAAGTGGATTTTGCAAGGTCAAGTCGACAGTGACGACTTCCCCGCGACCGCACCACCGCGGCCACCTTGCACGACGTGCCCGTTGGGCGACTGCGCCAGCAAGGTGCGGCAACCGCATATCGGCAGCAGTGTCCTGGATGCTGTTGCCGGCATTTGTCAAGCCTGCAAGTCGCTGCGCCCAGTCGGCTGTGGCACCACTGACTTCAAAAGCCAGCTCGTCGGGCGTGCGCATGCAGATGCCCTCGGCAATAATGGTGGGCGGCGCGAGGCCGACAACGACAATGTCGTCTAGCGCATCACGGCGTGCGCCCATTGTGGTCGAAGGAGGCGTCGCGAGCGCGTCAGCAACTGCGGCCGGGTCCTCGCCGCCGCCGCAAGAAGCGCTTGGCGGCTGCTCGCGTGCAATCATCGTGGCGATCACTCGGAGCGCGTCCGGGCGAGCACGTGCCTGCGTCGAGCATGTGTTCTCTGCAGCTACGCGAACACCATGACTTCGTGGCGAGACGACGCGTGCGCACGGTTGCTAGAAATGTGCGCAGAAGCGCTGCATGGCGCGAGGGTGGTGCACACGCAACCGCCATTAGCGCCTGTGTGGGACCCATCGAGGAGACTGACCGAATGACTTTGGAGCGACAGGGCACTGGCGCGCGCTAGAGTGCATCGAAGTGCGCGTGCATGGTAGCCGAGTACCTCGAGCCTACGAAATGGGTCGCTTAGCGTCTTTTAGCGATCGCGCGCGTCGCGCGTGCGCCCTCTATTGCACAGTCGCCGCACTGGCGGCCAAGTGCGTGCTCGATATGCTCGTCGATGCGAGGCCAGCCGCACGATGTCGTACAACCAGAAGCAGTCCGGCATAACGAGGCATAAGCCGCGCGCGCAGCAACGTAGCACTCAACCGCGTGCGCATCGGCGCCGCACGCGCGGTAACGATGCCCCGCCATGACAAGATGAAGCGCACCCTTTCGATTGAGTCCACCGACCATGTAGCACCATGCCGCGCGCTCGTACAGGACTGCCACGCATGGGTTTGTCTCGAACTGGGCGGCAGCGACCAACGCGTCAGCAGCCGCCGCGGCCGCCGCGTGTGCCTCGCGGCAGCCGTCTTTGGGCATACGACGACGGGACGCCAGTGGTGGCTGCGTTCCGTCAGCAGCCATCGCCGTGCGGCAGTCGGCTGCGACGAGCGCTACTCGCGTGAGTGCACGAGCAGCGCACGTCGCGCGTTGTTCAAAGCGCACGTGAGCACCAGCCGCGTTTGTGCGGCGCGCCTTGCCAGCCGCAGCCAGTAGCGTCGCCACGGCTGCGTCTGCGGAGGTGACCGCGTCGCGCCAAAGCACGCTCGTGGCGGCTTTGGTGTCGGCGCCAGAAGCGGATGTGGTCGCTGCTACGACGATAGATCCACCGCTGCCACGCACGGCGAGACCCAGGAGCGACCGGGCAATCATTTCATGAGCAGCGCCAGCATGGAGTAGCGCGCGGTCTCGCTTGAAGTCGTCACGCGCCAAGCGGTAGTGCGCGAGGGCAGTTTCGAGGTCACCGACAGCGAACGCTGTGTCGGCAAGGAGGCGAATCTGGGCCTCGATGGTTTCGTGCGGGTACTGCGGCGGCGACATGTCGGGGCCGGCAAGGGTGGCCGGGGCCCCAGCTGATGCGTGTGGTTGCAACCCTGCGTCACGCGGCAGGCGAAGCCAGCTCTTGAGGACATTCGGACGCCCCTTCGCGACGCGGCCACATTTGTGTGGAGCGCAGCCACTCGGCGTTCAAGTGCTGGGACAACAACAGCGTGCACTAGCTCAGCGGCGAGGCGACGTAACCCGCCGGCGTCAGCAGCAGTGAGACGAGGGAAACGCGCATCATGCGGCACGTCCGAGCACGCGCCTTCTTCACCGCCAACATCCTCCTCGCCGCCAAGTGCGATGAGCCGCGTGACCGCAGGTGCGGCGGCAATAGCAGCTGAAAGCGCATTGCGCGCGGCCGCAAGTGCGTCCTGCGCAACGCTTGCGCCGTGTTCACTGTCGTGGACAATGACAACGTGGCGTGGCGTCACGCGTGCATCGAATCGGCCGTCTGCGAAGCCAGGCGCGAGGTGCCGCATTGATGCTAACTCTTCGACTGCTGCGCCAACACCTGCCGGTTCTGATGAAGCGACCACAACGACCACGGCCGCCGGGCAGGCAAAGCTCTCGTGCGACGCGTGCGCTAAGGTCGCCTCGAGCGTGGTGCGCCACCGCGAAGTCCACGCGCCGGCTGCCCGGCGCGCGCAAAGAAAGGCCAGCGCAACATCAGCTCGGGAGTGAAGCAGCGCCGTCATGTCTACTTGTTCATCGTCGCGCAGCGAGACCGCGGCCGCCAGCTTGGTCTCATCTTCAGCCGCTGGCGCTGACACCATGTCGCCGGCGGCGAGAAACCGCACACTTAGGCCTCCGGGCAAACTCACACGCCTTGACGCTGAGCGAAAGGCCAGCGGTCCGGCTGCGGGCTCCGCCGCATATGCTGCCAGAAGATCGCGGAGACCAAAGCCGGCGAGGCGCTTGGCCACGCGGTTGGCCTCGGAAGTCTCGACGCAGCAGACAACCGGGCCAACGCCGGCGCGAAACTCCTCCTGGTTCATCGAGGGCGGTCGCACATCGTAAGGCGTCGTATTGATGGGGTCCATTTTAATCACGCTTAGGCGGCCTGATGTTGTATAGGTGATTGGCGCGTGGTGTCCATACGATTGTTGCTCAATGCATCGGACAGCACAACGCAACCACGGCGGTGTCCGATGGCGTCGAGGCGCGTCGACACAAATTGTTCAGATCCATTACTTCGCACTACTTTTTTAGTAGACCCCCACCTACGGATCCCTCACGGTGGTTTGGCCCAGTCGGCTGGGAAATATCAAAAACCTGTTTGCCTACGATCCTGTCCCTCGACCTCTCCAGGGCGCGAACGAGAGGCTTTACGCTCCGATTGCGATGAAAAAAGTTTAGCGCTGCTCAGCCTCGACGCTCAACAAAAACAGCCTCGCACACTGGCTTAAGCGCCACAGAGATTCATGAAACTAGGCCTGTGAGAGGCCAAGTACCCGCGGCGAGCAGCCTGACGCTTTTAACGGCGCGGCGCCCCGCGGGTTTGGCGCAGCGGGCCGTTTTTCAAACCGACCTTGTGAAGCTCTTCAGCCGCCGAGAGAGCAAAGGTTATGGGAACCTTCGGCTGGTTTGGGTCCGCAACCATGCTTACTGGCCAAACCGACTCAACGTTCCTATAACTTTCTGGATGACGCGACGAATGAGTCGTTTCGGTCGTCGGTCGTGGTATCGAGGTGGTCGGAGAGTACGTTGCGGCAGCCACCGAGCATCCTCCGGCCGGGAACACGTCGAGCAATACATGTGAGCCGTCGTTGCGCACCGCTGGACGATGTGCCGTGCGTATGTTGGCCAATATGCTGCTCAGTACCGACGGTGGTGCGCCTGTTCGCGGAGGGGCCCGCGGTGCCTCAGGTGCAGCATTGGTCCTCCAAATTGACATGCAACCCAAAAGAGGACCATAGACCACGATCCTGGCCTCTGCGGCGCTCGAACGCCGGTAATAAATAATAGGCCTATTAATTTTAATCATTAAATTTTCCTACCCGTTTATAATCGGGTTTTGACGAATCGTGAGCTAGCGTTTCGCTCACTATCTCTAGTGTGCAAGCTATGGTTCGGCTCTTATAATACAGCTCCGCAGCCACGCGGCCCGCCCCCCCGGGGGAGGTTTTGAAACGACCGTGCCCTGTGACAAAAGCTGTACCAGCCTGTAGTCAGTTGAAAAAATGTAATCAATAACAACAGAGTGGAGTGACGTGGAACACAGGGGGGAGAAAAGGTAAAAATCGGAAGGAAACAGACGGGGATGGCTCCCCTGGAGTCTGGCACTGGCGGCCCGGGTAGAGTTTGTCGCCCGGGCCGCCGATTCTTGTTCTGAAAGTTCGAGTCTAAGTCGAGGCCCGGGCCACTGTGGCACGGCACTGGCAGCAACTACCGGCCGCCGGCCGGCCCCGGGCCGGGAAGAAGGACCGTAGGCAACTTCAAGTGGAACTTGAAGTACTACTAGAATCAGTAGTAGTAGTAATAGCATCCGGCCCGGACCCGCAAGGTGACATGTACTAGTCACGGTACTAGTAGTTGGCCCGGCGGCGGGCCCGGGTGTGCTCGCCGGTCACGGTGCTGTACCCACAGGGCCCGCCGAGTCAGCCGCGGCCTGACTCGGAGGCTCAGGCTGCACACCGTGGCGGACTCGAAGAGCGGGTACTCACACCATCCGATTAACGGAATTGGCGGTCCGATATTTCGACCAGATCGCCGATTTAGACCACGAGCCCACTTGAAGTTGCTACCTAGCGTCCGCTAGTTAGAACGTGGCACCGGTCCCGAGTCTCCAGGGGCGCTTTCAAGTTTGGACGTCTACTGCCGGTGTCATGGTCACGGTGGTAGTAACTTAGCGAAAAGTAGGATCTCGAAGCGGGAGGGAGTAGTGTCCCCGGGGGGGGGGTCCCCGTATCATGATGTCGCCGTGCCAGTTGACCGTGACTCAGTAAAACAACCCGGGCCGTCACTTGGACCGTCACCGTGACAACTTCAGGTTGAAACAACCGTGACTTGAACTTCAATTGAACTTGAACGAACACTGGCAAACAAAATAGTTCTTACCCCCAGCCACGGTTAGTTACCAGTAGTTTGAACCAGTGATTCTGCCGCCAAGCAACCCGGGAAGTTCATTAGGATGTCCAGGCCAGGCCCGCTAATATTTAGTAGCTCTGAGGGGGTGGAGCTCCGTCGCCCTGTGCCGTGCAGTGCGTATGAAGACATAGAATGGCTGTGCAAGCACAGCGAAATGTAAGGCCAAAAACTACGGAGTCTCGCGCGGCTCACAAGCTAAACTTTGAATTGACCGCCCGGCGACTTGTGGCGACAAATATCTCTGACGCATTGCGCTGTGCAACTGACATACGCGAAAGAATTGTAAGTTAAGGTGACTTTGGATAATACGCATAAGTTAATGTTCGCAGGAGATCGTACACACATCTGAATATGCCAACTTCCTAAGACATCTGTTTCCCGCTTTTCGAAATATTCTCCTACACAGTCCAGCTACGCATCGTGCTGATGGCGTGGATGTAAGATTTCGCCATCTTGTGCTGGAGATCCTGAATAGACTTCCAAATAATGAAGTTCTGCGGCCATATGCGCCAGAGCTTCTCCGAATTGCCACAGAAACATTATCTCGCGACACAGAGGAAAATGCCCTCACATGCCTACGCATTATATTTGATCTGCACAAAAATTTTCGTCCTGCTCTAGAGGGCGAGGTACAATGTTTCCTTGACCTAGTGCAACGTATCTATCGCCTTCTTCCCACATCAATCAACAAAGCATTTTTTATCTCCCTTCCGGATCAACGTGCGTTGCTTGTATTTTTCAAAATGCATTCTCATTCTTAGGTTCGCCAGCAGTGACTACGTCAGATATCTTTAATCGCCCTAGTCATTTTCAAAACTATGAAACCTTCTCCGCTTCACGGACAATACCTGAGCAAACGGCAACTCTTGAGTCTGCTCCACGCCCGCAATCGGCGGCTATATCAGCTCTTCAAGGTTTGGACTCTTTCAAAGTACTAACCGAGTGTCCGCTGATTGTGATGCTCTTATTTCAACTATATCCAAAATATATCCAAGAGAATATTCCCTTGCTCACGCCACTGATGATGGGTGGTCTAGCACTACACGCGCCTATTCTAGCACATAAATTTCAACGTAATCGATACAAAGAATTCATTGCATGTCAAGTTAAGACCTTATCATTTTTGACTTACTTGCTACGCGGATTCTCAGAGTTGATGAAACCTTACGAGGAAGCAATTTCGAGAGCTGTCATCACACTGATGAACGCCTGTCCCGGCGATGCGGTTTCTACCAGAAAGGAACTCCTTGTTGCCACTCGTCACATTCTTGCTACTGAGTTCCGTCGAGGATTTTATCAACACATAGATACCTTGCTTGACGAAAATGTGCTCATTGGCGTTGGTCATCCAAGCCGCGATACACTTCGGCCTCTCGCATTTTCAACACTGGCGGACTTAGTCCATCACGTTCGGGCAGAGTTGAGTATATTCCAGCTCTCCCGTGTAGTATTACTCTTCTCCAGAAATTTGCATGATCCGGCACTTCCTTTAAACGTTCAAACAACATCCGTTAGATTACTACTTAATCTGGTTGATTTTATTTTTCATAGCGGTGGTTCGGAAAAAGCTCACGGAAAACGTTTGCTGGTTCACATTATGAAATCAATGGTGGCAAAGTTTGATACCCTGCGTTTTCACATGATGAAGATCAATAATAGTGTGCAGAGGGGTGGATGTGATGTGATATGTCGTCAGCATAATTTTAGCAAGTGCAATAGTACCACAGGTAGGACAAAAAGGTCTTCAATTACTACAACATCTGATTCTACGCCCGCTGATGCAATGGCAGACGTGCGACCACTCATCCAGACTTTAATTCGGGGCTTAAAGACGGTTATTTGGTGCATATCACACTATTCACAAAATTCAAGATCCAAGCCTAATAACTTATCTGAGCAAGAGCATGGTGATAAAATGTGGCGACTCCGCAAGGGGGGGGGCGCCTGCGTGTCGAATGAGGTTTCCATGCGAACATCAGCCAACAACAACTTCTCGTGTTCCCTTTCCCACGACGAGGCTGAAACTATTGGTCTCTTTTTCTATTGGGGATTAATATGTTGTCGAGTGATTGCAAGTGGCAATAAAGTACAGAAGAAAGAGCTTAAGGAGATCCTAGACAATTTTGCTAGTGCATTTACTGTCCTTGACCACTCGATTATCTTGTCCACCGTCGGTCAGCATGTACCAATGTTGTTTGATGCCATGCTAGAATCTCCATCATTACTAGCAATATCACAAACTCTTCTTGCCAATTCCAATGTATCGGCAACGTTCGCTGATATCTTGATTCGATACCTCATGGGAAAGCTTAGTGAGCTCTCAAGTTTTGAGTTGTCTAGTGACCACTCTATTCTTATGTCACAATCGCGCAATAGCCTAAGTCAGCCGACGCCAGTCTACAAAGCAACATCTAAAGACATTGTCAATAGTGCTGCCAGGGTTTCCCCGCCTGTGCGCGCATCCACACTCTTGCGCCTATTTCGAATAATTCTTGGCTCAGTGGCATTGTTTCCTCAAAATGAAATCATTCTCAGGGATCGTCTCCGCGTGCTAGCCTGCGCATGCTTGCAGCATGCCGTGGTGGTAGACGAGCCGATGGCCTATTATCTCCTGCTTCGTTCAATATTTAGGTCGGTTTCAAGCTGCCTTGCCCCTGGGGTCTTCGAAGTTAAGTCTGGTCGGGCACAATTGGGAGATATGTCCGCCTTTGTACTCACCTCTTTGATTCAACAGCGCTCACATGTGGAACGGTCATCTTTGATTTGCTCGATTCTCACTGAATTATGCATGACGGTGCCGATGGCTCTAGCCAAATTAGTTCCATTTTTGCCGCGCTTGCTACCCCTCGTCGCCAGTGCAGTACAAATTAAATCCGGCGATCTCCCTTCATTGGGTTTGAGAACCTTTGAATATTACCTGGATCACTTGGGTCCTGTTCACTTGATTTCTTTGATGCGTGGCCAACCTCAGTTACATGCCTTGATGATGATTGGTGTTTGTAGCCACCTTCGACCTGCTCCCTATGCACTCGGAACTATTGCGCTCCGCATACTAGGGAAGTTGGGTGGACTGAATCGCCGATTCCTAGAGCTTTCTGGTGGTTTGCTCCCAAGCTTGGGACCCGCTGGGGGTGCTCATTGTGGCCAGACTCGCTGCAATGAAAAGAACAGCTTGTCAATGGGTGTTCTTTTGAGATGGCGGGGACTCCCCTGTGAGTGGCTGGGTACTCCCAGTGTATCTGAGTTACCTCCGTGCAATGTGAACGTGAAGAATGTACCTTTTTTGCTTAGTGTAGACCCCTATGTAATCCACGTATGCGAGTTGCTCTACTCACTTGTAAGATGCGGTTTGGAAAAAAAGACTGGTCCATCTACTGCTGTTGTTGGTAATTTAGCATTAGTACATCGATATCAAATTCTGTGCTTTCGCCTGCTTTCATGCATCTTATGCTCTTTGTTTGAGCTCCCAGTTTGGCCACAGCATTCGGACACATCCCATCGAGGTCTTACATCCTCAGCTAAAGAACCCACTAACAATAAAAAGTTTTGCACTGGTGATCCGCCTGCAAATCCAGGATCTAATACACAATTGTGTCGGTTGCTATACTTGATTCTCTGTGCTACAGCACATCCCAAACTAGAACCAGAGGGGACTCCCTTGCTTCAATCCCTTAGCTTCATATTTGCGCTCCTATTGCATTCTTCGTACGACTGTGGAAGTGAAGTGAAAGGGACAGCACTCGTACGAGGCGAAGGGGACACCACTCAGTGCAAAGCCGCGGAGGAAAAAAATACTATTCCCACGAACGGGAGAAGGAAGCGCAAGTATCTGTTGCCGGCTGAAAAGCAATCAATGTGCGCCTTTACATCAACTCTCCTTGAGGCTGTATCAGACCGTTGCTTCAGGGTTGCAAATGCGGCTCTTGGTGCTCTGAAATACCACATGGGTTGCGTATACTTCCTAGAGTTGCAAACACCCGGAGCAATTACCAAGCCTAGATCACAACTCATCACTGATCTTATTTCACGTATCTGCCTTTCGCTTCGTGAGTGGGATCTGCCATCTCGCAGAAATGTGTCTCAGATATTGTATCAGCTTCTCACCACGTTTGGGCACGCGTGGGCACGTCCCAACAAGCATATTCTTGCAGGTTCTCTTTTGAGCTCCCTCGCACTTGATGATTTTGGTATAACCCTGTTGAGTCAAGGTGGTGTTGCGCAAGCGCTCCACGCGCTATTACAAACTGCCTGTGCCGCCACTAACGAGATTCATCTCCTAGTGCACATCCTTGCTCGCGAAATATCATCTCTTGATCCAGCTGTGCGTCTCGGGGCGCAGAGCGGACTCTTTGAGCTCAACAGATTAGCGGGGCTGCCCCTTATGTCGTCCAACTTCATGAAACCGATTGCTCCAAAGCTGACGCACATTTTAATGACTTGTCACCTGAATCCGGAGGTACGGAGTGAAAGTGCTGTAGGTGCTCTTGATGCTCTGAGCTACATCATGTCTTTGGAACCCTGTCCGATTCTGCCCAGTATCGAGCTGCAAGATTGTTTGCTACAATGCATTCAAACACGCTGCTGCACATTGGACCGTACCTCAAAGTATGATGACGAAAATCATGGTCATTTTGGATGGACATCACACTCCGTGCGGTTTTCTTCTGCATTCAGCTCTTGCTTATTGTATCACAACACATCTTCTTCATTGACCCATCCTGATCGTTTACAGGGAGCCGCTTTGAGGGCAACTCATAGTATGGTCAGAGCAGCTAAACGAATAGCAGCAGGTGCAGTTAAGGAAAGTTGTCGAAGCCAAGATGTCGGCAACGATTACGACAAATTCATGCATGAATACATGCCACCTAATCGACAACGCAAAATTATAGAAGTGGCGCTAATCTCAATGACACTTACCTCGGTGAACATGATTGTACACGCCTCTGTTTCCTTACTTCAAGAAACATTGGTGCTTGGCGAATCCTCTCATGCAGACACTTGTGACAGACATATGAATGCATTTATGGTTCAAGTACCATTAAGTCTGACAAAAATTAGCCTTTGGTACTTAAATAAGCTCAACAAGCTGCTGTCGTTGCCAGCCGCCCGCAAGATGAGTAATGGCGTGCTCACCTCTTCATTGCTAAGCCGGTTGGAGGACTTTTGCCATCCAGAAAAGATGTTCACCATTCGATCGTGGGCTAATACTCATCCCCTGGAGCTTGCAACAAAATGTATAATGTTGATAACACGCATCAGCTGTCACCAACCTCATGAGTTCAATATTCTACCCATACTAACATCAGTAGTCACGCTCGTCCTAAGACTTGAAGCCCTCATTCCGACATACTTCCGGGCTTATTCACAACTTAATGTGACTGGGAACGTGAGGCATTTTTTGTCTTGGCATGCTGCATATTTTTCTTCTCTAGCTGGTGTCGTTAGGCTTGGATTTTCGCCTTTTCGCGCTCCGCTAGCGCAATTGCTGTCATCACATGCTTCGACAGCAACACAATATTTCCTCAGCTTTCACACTCTTGCAGACCCTCATTGTGTATCACTCTTGCGTGGCTTACTGCATATTAAAGAAGCAGGTGATTTACGAGCCCGAATTTTAAGCACAGAAGGAATGAAACGTTTGTTAAATGCTGCGTTTAAAAACCATATAGCACATATTGCAGACATGTGCTTCGCTCGCAAGCATTTTAGGAGATACTCACAAGATAAACAAGGATTTCGATCATGTAGGACAGATAGCCGTTCCTGTCAGTCATATAATTCTGATGCTCAGTCCTTTGCTGGTCTGTCGACATTGGTGCAAGATAGCTCGTGGGCACACATTGCTCCAACGAAGGATGTTCCGTCTGCTATAATTACGCACCAGGCGCAATTTTATGGGCTACAACTGATAATCACTCTGTATCAGTTGGATCCTTGCATCTTTACGCGCCATAGGATCATCGGGAAAATTCTCGTTTCTATCTGGCGAACTCGTCTGCATCCTTGGATGAATAACAAATCTTATGAGAAGACAATTTGTGCCAGGGAGGATAGGTCCTTGAAAGACCACACGCAGGTACTAAATGTAGAGATATTGCGTAATCACAAAGAAACTTTCTTGATCATCCAAGGCTTGATTGGTTGCTGTCGTTCGCATTCTGCAGATATACATGTATTATTCGACATGCTCTCTGTTTTTATATTGCCCAGTCCTATTGACTTTACCTTTCTGAGGGACTTTTATTCTAGAGAAGTAGCGCTAACCTGGAGCCCAAATCACAAAAGAAGCATTATGCTATATTTTCTTCGAGTCCTTGCAGATCAGGGTACTATGATGGAGTTAAAAGTGATGGCATTACGTCTAATTGTGACTCCAATGCTGGTATCAACCTTTGAAGGCAGTAACTTGGCTTTAAAGAAAACTGATCTGTTACTTGAGAAAACTTGCATTGTGGGTTCAGGGACGATCACCCTATTTATGCGCTGTGCGCTTGACAACGCAAACTGCAAGACGCAACAGTATAGCGAGGCTCTTCGCGTGGAGTTGCTCAAATTAACCACAGTATTAATTGAGCATCTCGGCCAAGAATTAGTGGAGCACAGGAAAGATCTGATCAAATTTGCATGGAATCATCTCAAATCTGATGATTCGCTGTCTAAGCAATGGGCTTATGTTAATGTGTGTCGATTTGTCGCCACATATGAGACACCTCCCAAAATCATACTTCAGGTTATCACTTTATATTAACTTCCTCTATTTATCAGCGCTGCTTTAGGTTTACGTTGCTTTGCTGCGAACATTTCAACCTGAGGCGCGTGAATTAGTTAAAGTTGCTCTCGATATTCTGATTCCAGCTCTGCCAAAACGACTTCCCATTAATGATTTTGTCAAGGCAGTTAAGTGGACCAAGAAAATAATGTACGAGGAAGGACATGCGCTAGCTCAACTTGTTCACATGTGGCAACTTGTTGTTCGCCACCCTGGACTATTTTTTCCTTATCGGTCACAGTTCATGCCTCAAATGGTGAATTCATTGAATCGCTTGGGTCTATCACCCAATTGTCCAGTAGAAAACCGACAATTGGCGGTTGCCCTCGCAGATTTGATTATGAACTGGGAGTATAAGATCGGACTCAAGGAGTTTTGTGTAACCGCTGCGGAGAAAAATCTTACGCCTATAGTGGGTTCACCGACACAATCGCAAATTGATGACGACTTTCATTTGACTATGACAATGATCGAAATGGTAGCTAATTTCCTTGTCCGCTTGGCCCTCTTTGCCTCGGACAACAAAGAACTTGCAGTGCAGCAACTCGCACCACGCTGCTTGCTCCTGTTCGATACCACGTTACGTGCTTGGCCAAATGCCCATATTCGATTTTCTTATTTCGAGAAAATAATTGCTACTTCCAATGCACGTTTGGACGTAACAATGACAGCAGATCCGCCGTATTCACCTACGCTCCTATTAACATGTCTAGAGATCATGCACATCACCTTGGGCAGAGACGCCCGGCCCAACACTTTTTTCATTGACAATATTTCAAAAGCCCAGTTGTTAATTTGCCCTTGCTTTTTTTACGTGCGGAGCACAGAAGTTCAGTTGAAGCTGCAAGGACTTTTATCTAGAATAGTAGTGTTGTACCCCCCTGTAAAGTCTTGCAATTCCACAATGATGTTTTATCAGCGTGTCAAATATGTTATTGAATCTCGCCTAATTACTGCAATGGAAAATCATAGTACACCAAATAGACACGGGGACTGCGCAAGTGCTGCAAGCTTTAAACTGGTAGCCTACGTTTTACCTATCATTAAGGTTATCGATTCTGCATGCAAGTCTGCCCCTGCGTATGTACTGAATCATGGGCATCAACTCCTGAGAGTGGGCCAAATTCTTATCCTTCAGCACTTAAACTCAATCCGTAAAAACCCACTTTCGCAATCAAATGCCTGCCATGCAACGCCGACATTATCAGTCCTAACAAAAACCATTAAATCAACATATGGCCACTGCGTAGGACAACCAGATGTCACCGGTGATTTCAGTCTTTCAATGGGTGTGATAGATGCAATTCTTATCATTTTTTCGCTTCTTGCGCAAGCAGTGACTGATAGTCTCTTATTAGGAATGCGTCGCGAGCTTGTCGTTCTTGTGTTTGTTTGTCTAGAACGAAGCGACTCAACACCACTCGTGCGCAAGCTTTCTAAACTAGTGTCTGGTTGGCTCGTCAAGGTCAAATCACCCCTTTCCAGGAAAGAACAAACTGCATTCATTGAACACATGTTGGACATTGACAATCTGGCAGATGCGACATTACAACCTCTTCACGCTCGTTTTCTATGCGCACTCAACCAAACTTCTAAGGGTACATTTTGCCAAGGAACCGGGATGTCGCAGACTAATAGGTTTTCTGTGGGGCAGGGGCAATGTCAAGGTCCAAGCACTGTGGGTCTATTGACTCTGCATCCAGGAGTCCGTGCGACCTTCCGTAGTCTCCTCATGCATGATGTCATAAAGTCTGCCAGTCATCATGTCATTAAAATGTTTGATCTTGATTGGTCTCCCCTTTCTAATCGTTTTTGGCTCGTTATTCTCATTGAGGTGATCTTGGATGGCCTAGATGCGGATGGGCCGGTCAGGCTCACGACTCAATTTGCGCAGACACCTTCATTGTTTAGCGAATTATTTTTACCCAGGTCACTGGAGACTCTTATTTGTTTTGATGTAAACCTTCAAAGACAATACACCACTGCGCGCTGCTGCTTTTTACAACAATGTGGATCACTCAAGAATTTCATCGAGCCTCTTAAGGAGCTGGTCCACGCACATGTTGGACTGGCAGAGAGGTTTTGGATTGACATCCTACCTCACGTTTGCTGCAGTGTCAAACAATGTCATCAGCGACAGTGGCAAATTGCTCTCACAAATTCAATCTTCACTCAATTTGCGTCACCTCACTCTCATCCGAAGCTACAAGTCCCGGCTATGTTCCCACTTAGTCAAGTATACGCAACCAGCAACGACGCACGATTTCGACCGAGTGACTCGTTCTCGAATACTCGGATTGCAGTGCCCTCTTCTATCGGTTTTCCCCTAAGCTTTATAGACACAGTATTTACAACAACAAGTGTGCCGCGGGTTTTAATTCAGGGGTGCAAGTTCCCCCTGCCAGGATGCTTTGCTGGCAAACAGAAGGCTCAAGTCCTTGTGAGGATGCTGTCATCTGCTGCTGCTAGACATAATTGCCATCACGCAGTCTTACACATCATTGAAGAGGTCTTCATGATGCGGCAAAGTTTGACGCTGCAGCATGTTTCTAGGTTACCGGAATTGCACTGCGCATCATTATTCAGTAGTTTGCAGGAAACTGATATGCAGGTGGGGCTTCTAGCCGACAGTTGCATCAACCCCATGTCCTCCATAGCATTTTCGCTTCGGCGATACGGCTTTATTCCTCAAGCTCAACATATCTTTATGAGTACTATGGTGACAGCTCTTCGTCAGACCCACCATGATGCCACCGGCCTGAAACCGCTTTCATCTTGCATCTTTGAGGCTGATGTTTGGTGCGCAGAGTGGCTAGCATGTGCTCGTGATATGTCTCAGTGGCTGCTCCTGTCGGATTTGTTTAAGTATACCCCCGCTCCCCTCCCTTCAGGATTGCTGAGACCAACTTTGCGTCTTGAAGCCTCCTGGAAATCACACAAATGGGACAACTTTCGGAAGCATCTGAATGGGAGCAAACAGCCAAAGCAGCCAACACCTCAGCTGAAACTGTTACAAGCACGATTGGCAGTAGTGGAAGGCCTTTATTCTGACGTCGAAGACCTCTGTGGGGAATGCATCCAACTCGCGTTGGAGTCATGGAGTAGCTTACCCAGACCGCGTATGGGAGTGGCTGTGCATGATCAATTGCTACATTTATTTCATGAGCTAATTGAAGTTCATGAAAGCAGTCAACTACTCCACGAGGCATCCCAACACTCTCGTGCCTTCACATATCCTGATCTCAGTACTATCACACATACATGGCGAAATCGACTGCCAAACGCCTGGGACAGCATGTCGAATTGGGATGACATAATGCGATGGCGTGAGCATATTTTCTTGTCAGTAGAGAAGGCTTTCGCGTGGGGTGCAGCCAACAAGATCCTTAGACTTCACGATGCACCATGGACAATGGTTACACTGGAACGCATTGCGAGAAAGCAGGGGCTACGGGGGGGCGCGCAGTATGGCAGTAACCATTTGAATGATATTCAGATGAATATCGATAATGCATTCTGCAATGTTCGGGAACGACTTTTGTCGTTTTGCAGTGCTGATGATCGTATGTTTCGAAGTACTCAAGCTGGCCTTAATTTCATTGACAATATGGTGATTGAGGTATTTAGCACAGAACAGCGCGCCGAACTGTTTAGGCTAAAGGGAGTGTTCCTGGGGATGTTAGGAAGGTTTAGGGACGCGCATTGCGCGTTTTCTGTTGCTACTCGAGGCTGCAGCAACTACGGGCGTGCGTGGTACTCATGGGCTGTATTGTGTGATATAAATTGCTCGACTGAAGCATCTTTATCTTCAGTGTTGTTAAATCGGCTTGTCAAAAATTCCTTCCTTTGCTATCTCGCTGCAATTGAATGTGGCCATCAAGACGCATCAGTGTGTGGGCTGGCCCGTATTTTGTGCTTGCTGCAGCATGGCAAACAACCTGGCGAACTTCGTCACCTCTTTCATCTTCATTCGAATGTGGTACCCACAGGTGCATTGATTCCTTGGATTCCACAGCTCCTGTCAATGCTTGCTCTGCCTGAAGTACTAACTGCAGTATGTTCACTTGCCAGTTCGACACCTCAGGCAATATTTTATGCCTTGAAATCTGAGACGTCACAGGACGAGTCTTGTGATGTGTCGCAGACGCAAGGAAATAAGCTCATCTCCAGCATCTACTCAAACAATTCAGCGCTTGCAATAGAAATGGATACACTAGGCGATGAGATGGTTTTGACAGCAAGACCAGGCCCGAGCGAAGAATTGCTGCATCTGTTGCGTTGTGTTTCTAGAGAACTGTGCAGCAGTGCTCGTGAACGAGAATCTAATATATTGTACATGCTCCTGCATAAGGTCAGTTCGAAGTATGTTGATTGTGGCTGTTTACAGTCGCTAGACATGAGAGGCACATGGGTGGAAACTCCCACCCCAGTAAGAAATGTGCGATTCCCATCATATCAGTTATCCCTCACAAGTTATCTCGATACTTTGACTCGAATCTTAGCAAATCGGACTATTGAAGTTGTGTCAACCAGGAGCTGCAAATATCCATTTTCTACACTTTCGCGTCTGCAAAGTGAACGAAAACGCACCATTGAGACTCGGCTAGGTACTGGAGCTTGCTTCCTTGAGGTTCCTGGTCAATACACTAGTACCTTTGGTCTGTTTCGGCCAGAGCTGCATCTGCCGTTGATACAGATCGATCCCTCTGCCTGTCTCAGAGTAAAGAATGGAAAGTCAGGACAACATTTTGCATTTTCTTCTGACGAAGGACAGGTTCAAGTGTTCGCCTCTTCTATTACTCCCTGTAGAAATGCGCAGGCAGACGAAAGAGTAAGCCAATTTCTTGGTGTCATCGACTTCGCACTTGTTCGGTGCAAAACTGCACAACAACGTCGCTTGCGAGTGTCACCTTTTTCGCATGTTAGATTTGGACCAAACTTTACGATGACGGAAGATAGGTGGTCTTGGACAAGTCTCTATGAAATTGCCGAGTCAAGGAGCTCTGCCCTTGGCCAAGAAAAATGCAGTTTAGCTTCCTTTGCTCAAATTCACACACAGGCTCTGCTTTCTTCATCTTTCTCTTTGAAGAAGCGTACTTGTGCGTCATCTCTTAAGGATACACGTCGGGCAATCTATAACAAAGTTTGTGGCGGCAAACTGTCAATGCATGTGCTTGCTACGTATGTTCGTGCTACTCATGATGGATTCGAGGGTTTATGGAGCTATCGTCGAACATTCGCTACTCAACTTGCGATTCCCTCTATTCTCGGATTCGTTCTGGCTATTGGTCCTGGCGGAACGCAGGAGACTATGTTCTGCCAACACACTGGGCGTGTTCATTTCAATGATTTCAGACCAGCCTTTTTATTTAGTCGCCCTGCATCCTCCTCTGGATCTGTACCGTTCCGTCTGACACGAAACATTGAGCGTTTACTACAACCTTTCCTTTTGCATAGCATTTTCAAGACAACGATCGGAACCATTCTTCTTGCCATGCGACATACTCTAGAACCAGGTGGGCTCCTAGAACCATATATTTGCCTTTTTGTAGGTGCCGGAATCGACGGTATTAATCATGCGAGGTCACAAGGGTGCATAACAAAAATTTTTGAAGAAAAAAGGATGATCCTTGATCGTGTGTTGACGATAGCACCGCCCTTGAAGTTTTCACCCGGTGGCCTTCAGATTGAGATTGGCCTAACGAAACTAATCCACCTAGCTCAATCACCAGACTGTATAGCTATCAACGCACCAAACTGGGAGCCATGGCTATAGATAGAAATAATGTAGGCATACTCATGCACGTTTACTTAGATGGGCCGGCGCCTAATCCCTAGATCTTGCCAGAGGACTGTAGAACAAACTTGGTTTAGCCTAGGACGCGAGGGTCCGCATGCCGCCGCGTGGTCTTCGCCTCGCGCCCCCAGGCTCTCAGGGGCGACACTCCGGCTAGGGTATGGAGCGGCCAGAAATTCCGAGTCGCGGCCAGAAATTCCGAGTCGCGGCAATACTATAGTAACCTGAACCTAAAACAAACAGTGTACAGGCCGCCGCCCTCATGTAGTCTTATAAGGAGCCTTAGAACTGGAGGAGCCGTGCACTTTCGAAATGTATTTTTGTATGCAGTGATCCCGGTTTTACTGTCTGTGGCAACCCGAGAGCAACTTGAATATACTAGTAATCATATATTCTAGGTCCACAGGCTCCCATGTAATTATTATGATACAGGTCACAGCGGCAGTCCCCGATACAGACCCCCTTAAGGACCCTTTTAATTCAGACTGTGACGCGAACGAAACGCAACTGGCGTGAGTTCCCGGGGAATAAACTCGCAGGCGCCCCCCCCCCCCTCCGTTAGTCCCAGGCTCAGGCTCAGGCTCCGAGTTGTTCTACTAGAACTTGAAGTACTACTAAGTACTAGTCCCACTCGGCCTACTTGGTCGCTAAGATTTGAGCGCGCTCTCCGTGCCCAGCGCGCAGCGCGGGGCAGCCGCCAGGCGCGCGTGGGGGTCCTGGGAACTCGCCTGCGTCATGCCTAAAGCGCGCGCGTCGAAAGGAAGCCGGCGCGGCGGTCTGCGAGTGCCCTAGGGCTGCTGCTCTGCGCGAGGCCCTAAATCGGCGCGCGGCGGCCGCGCATAGACCTCCAAATTGCTGGTAGAGAAGCGCCCGACCCAAGCGCACAGCGACGCACCTCCAGAACTTGAAGTCCACCAGTTGTCCGTCGCCACGTATCAACCCGCCGCCGGTCGGGAGAGCATATTCGGCAAATGTCGATGGCGGGCCGCTTGGGCTCCGACAATGTTTTACCAGTAGGACGTACGTATGCATTATAATAGACGTTGGAATGACACTTCGCTTAAGTGGAACGGATTTGAAGCCGCCGACGCTACACTTTTAAAAGTTACCAAAATGTAGTAACTTTTCACTTCCAAAAAAATACACTGGCCGCACTATGAGAGGATGCAATTTACCCTGATTGATGGTAAATTACATCCTCTATATCTCTTTCTTCATGATAGAAGAAAGTTCCCCCCCGCCTAACCTCCGTTTTGCAATCCTAAGGTGCGGGTGGAAAAAACTTTCTACTAGGCGCACTAATGAACTAGAAAAATGTTACTAGATCTCTACCTGCCATCCTGCTTGAAGTTCGATATGCGAAGTACACTTTTGAGCTTGGGCAGATTCTAATCTAACACCCGGTGTTTCTTTGATTTTTAATTGCAGTTGCACACATATTAATCATCAGATTGCTGGATTGCGATGTATATATGGGAGATTTGATACTGATTTTTTCACTTCCATGCGGGTGCCTGAAGCATCATTAATATGGTCCACAACTAGTGGAAGAGGTACTGCCCCAAAACTTTGTTCGTTCTCCTTTATTGTGGTCTTCGATTTCTCTGTAACTGCAATCAGCGACTTTTTTGAATGAATAGCGCCAACCGATTTGCCTGCTTCTGATGCGAGGACTGATTTCACTAGGGACATAGTGTTTTCTGAGCCTTCAATTGGCTCTTCAGAGAGGACTTGCAGATCATCTGAAATGGGGTTTATCGCAGATGAAGCTTTACAACTCAAAGACGCATCGATCGTGCGTTTCAGAAGTGACTCCTGATATGCCTCGAGCTCACAAATACGAGAGCGGACATTTTGTACTAGTGCTGAAATTTCAGTATCATTGATATACTTGTCGAAGTCCAGACTGTTTGCAAAGCTGAGAAGGTCATCTGCCTCTGCAGTTTCCACACCCCCGGCAACTTTTTTTGCTTGGTCTTCAGTTAACGCCCACATGGGTCGTGACGAACCTCCTGCAGTGCCTGATGATACTTCCGGGGATAGTTCACCTTCCATCGCAACGTCGTATGCTTGGCTTTTGTCATATTTCTGTTGGGAGTCTACATCGGCGCCCGTATAGCCCCTGTAGTCCCTTACCTTGCGAACTACTTCACGCATTTTAGCTTCGCGGTCCATGAATTTTTTGTGCTTTGCCTCTTTTATCTGAATGTCCTAAGAACTTATCATGAGCAATTTGAGTCAGCTGTCATCCACCAGACAAACCTCTAGATATTGCATTTCTAGCTGATCCTTAGTTGCTTGCAACTCTGCCAACCACCTAATAGGAAAGCGTAAACAAACACAAGGTCGTGTCATAGGCGCCGCAACAGGGCTTCCTATGCCGTTGAAGTGCTGTTTCCTTTCTAGAGCGCTGGTTGACTTTTGCGATTTTCCCTTTGGAGATAGGTACTGTCGCGCCGAGTTTGTTGTCAACATTCCCGCAGACGAACGCTTGCTTTGCCTGCGCCCCCCCCTGCTTGGAGGTGCTCACCACACCAACAAAGGGCCTGTTGCATAGCATCACACCCTTGTAGTTCCCGATTGAGATAGCAGGATCAGACGCCATTGGTAAAACTAGTAATGATGCCACTGCAAGGATCAGCTACCGAGTACAGTGTAGAAGACTGGGCTTCTGACTACTTACCACCTGGTGGCTTGAAACACCGTCCGGTTCTGGTCTACCTTTTGGCTTTAGTTTTACTTGTAACGCCGTATCTACCACTCCAATAAATCTAAGTGACGACCAGGTAAATATAGGTCGAATTTGGCGCGAGAATGGCCACGCTGCATCTCCAGCGGGCCAGGGCGACCCATGACCTAGCCCGCCCGGCACCCCCCCCAAGCTGCAGCGCGGCGCGTGTGCGTCTGGGGCAGCTTGAGTCCTTGCCTGCGACGCGACGCGGAGGCAGCTGGGTCGTCGTAACGCAACGCCCCCGCTCTCCGCGTCACGAGCACATCTGTACACACCGTGTGAACGTTTTCTCTGTTGACAGTCGTCTGTTTTGACACCTTTGCTCTGAGCCCCGTGTGCCGCACGTACGTGCGCCGGGAGTTTTGGTGGTGTGCGAGGGCTGTTCCGGCGACCTCGGCCGCTCCATTGGCCCGCGCCATCGCCCCGACGCCCGCGTGCGAGCAACAGGGCTTAACTAAGTACCAGGGACCCTTGGCCTTGCGCGAAAAAGGTATAAACTCCTTTATGGTCACCTGCCCTTCGGTCAGCTAACCGTAGAGTAATTCACACCTTTCCCCTTGCAGGGGGCAGGTCCACGCCGACAAAAAATCGGCGTGGGGAGCGTTCGTTCGGGTTTAAGCCTGAGACTTTTTGAAACTCATAAACCATCGATTTCGGGTTTTGGGAGTGTTCCTGCCAGTGCGTCTGCGTCTTCCGAGTCGTGCGGGTGAAACCCGAAATCGATGGTGTATAAGTTTCAAAAAGTCTCAGGCTTAAACCCGAACGAACGCTCCCCACGCCGATTTTTTGTCGGCGTGGACCTGCCCCAGGTGGTAAATACAATCATGATAATATCATGATTTACCCGGGCCGTATTGATACGCGCCCGGGCCAGCGGCGCCACTGCCACTGGCAGTCACGGTGGCACATAACAGCAACACTGGCATGACAGTATTGTGTCACGGTCGTGTAACTGCAACATAGTGAACGCAGGCGCCGAGCATTCAATTTTGAAGCACATTGTGATGAATAGTTGAACTTAGTATATTTGAATATCATGATGATGAATGGGCACTCCGAGTGTCCGGGTGTACCTCCTCCTCTCCCGGATCAGGCCTGTCAGTGGATATAGAACGTGATGTACCATGATGGCGACCCCGGGCCCCCGCCGTCATTAGTAACATTACCGCGCCCTAAATTTCCAGCGGCGATCATTCCAACACCCAGGCTAATATGAGTCACGATCTATGCGCGTAAGCCTGGGGGATTCTCCAGTGTCCGGGATTGGTTGACTGTTACCCCCTCTACTGTCACCTACTCACCCGGGTGGTGTGGTCCAGTGGGGGTTAGCTGCCTGTTATAAGCGGCATAAAGACCACTGCCCACTTAATGATGGAATTGTAGGTTGCCACTGGCCGACACATGCCACTGGGCCCAGAAGAGACTCACTGACTCTGATCAAGTTTTGATTCGCCTGTAATGTTTGATACATGACCAGGGCCCATGCAGGAACCTATAGGAAGTTATTTCTGAAGATGTGAGAGCATGACACGGGATACAACGAGCAACAGACTCAAAGACTCGTTCTATTTCTGTTGCACAGTGAGTAAATCCATGAGACCAAAAAGAGTATCTAGGATTCTTTATGAGTTCGATAAAAGTGATAAGAAGTCCCCAAGGATGCGGCCGATGTACTATCAGTCGCTCGAGCAGCACACGCGTAACCTGTTCTTGAATATATTCGCTAGTCGCCTCAGCAAAGAGATATAGAAGGACACATGAAAAGTAATGTGTATGATTGTTTGGATATCTTAGCTGATTTGCAATTGCGTTTAGGAGAAAGTATCTTCCTTCTGAGTCCAAGTTGTTCATAAGGTGCTGGAAGACATCCATAGGTGTACTATGAGCGATCGGCTGTTGCAGATTCCCGCTTTTGGTATGGAGCTGGGAAATGGCAGTCATGCCAACATGGACTACAAGCGAATTAACCAAAGGCACATTATATGAGGTTATGGCATGATCATTGTTTGTATTTGCATCTAGGAGCTTCCTCGGGAGATCCAGCAGAAAGGAAATAGGGTGGCGTGTCAGGAGGTATTCGTCCAGCGGCACGCGCAGGGCACAGGCCTCCAGAGCAATGACGCAATTTGATAGGATACGAGGAGGTTGACTTATCTCAGGAAGCAGATCAACTTTCAGATTTGGAGTGAAGGGATCAGGAAGGCGCATTGAACGAGGAAATGCAGATAAGAACAGGTTTCTAAGTTGAATGCATGATGATGGAATGACATCGCAGAACGAGAAGTGATAGTCACTCAAAAACTCCGGGAAATCGTGCAGCAAGACCAAAAGAACCCGCAACGCACCCTTGTACAGGAGTCGAGCCGCATCTGAGAGCTGAACCTGTCGAAGGTAGGGTTCAAGAAAGACAAATAGATCCACAAGTAGGCGGTGCATCAAAGCCCAGCCCTTCTGATTCTTAGCGAGCAGAAGATTAGGCATGAACATTCGATGCGACACAAGCTCAAGCCAAGAGAAGGCAAAACCAGGGGTGACTGCCGGCTGTAACGCATGCAGCACAGTGGCAAAGGCTGCCAACACACGTGGATTAGATGAATCAAGAACTGGATCTGGCACATTTAAATCCTGGAGGAGGTTTAGAAATAGACGAAAGTAGGGTCTTTGGTCAAAGTTGTCCATTTCCATCGTTTTGTCGTAATTGGATACCAGAGTGCGTGTCAAGGTCAAGAGAACGCGATTTAACAGGTCCAAGCGCTGCGGTGTGCCAGCTAATACAGTGCTGGGGCTTGTGTCAGGAATAGCATACTTGACCAACAAGATTAACAACTTGGCATAGGCGTCGAGAACTGAGTAAGTAAGCACGCCTAGGGTGTCAGCGCTTGCACCCTCTTCCGCTGTTCGCGATTCAACGCATGACTCAACGCAAATGATTGTGGCTAGGCGAACGAACCGCTCTGTTGATTGTTCGTTTCTTGGTACACCATGCTGTTGCAACAGTGTCAGATATTGGGCGTAGGCTTTCTCGGACCCAGGTGATTCATTCCAAACGCGGATCCATTGCTCTAATAACCCCGTGACTTGTTCTCGAGCGCCAGTAGGGTCCTTCGGTACAATACATGCCCGGCGCAGCTCCCGAGCAGCAGAAGTCGCATTCACAGCATGCCCAGCATTGCTCTGCATATCCTGGGTTCCCGACATTGCTCTTCTCACAGTAACATTGAGTGCATTGAGTCCAGCGTCAAGCCCCGAGTTGATATGCTGAAATTGCTGCTGTGTTGCTGATTGCTGCTTGGGTTCTTCAAGCTGCTGCTGTTGCTGTTGCAACTTCTGCTGCTGGTGTGCACGATTCTGCTGGTCTGCAGACAGGGCAGCAACAAGGCGCCTGAGAGCAGGTGGTGGGTGCGGCTGCCGTGCCACAACCTCCAGAACTCGCGCGATTCGCTGAAGATCGGCGGGGAAGGTTGCAAGATGATATTTTGCGACGCTCAGCTCGACAAAGTTAAGCGCTACGTCAAGCCAAGGTTGGGACCGACCGCCATCCATGTTCCGCGCAAGATAAGCGTCGAGCTCGGCAACATCCAGTAGCTCCACTCCGAGCAAGCGCACAAGTACATGGGCATGGAGGAAGCGATCAGCATCAGAATGTGCTGGAAGAAAAGCAATCCAGTTGGCCACCTCGTCGCGCACAAGATGCGCTGAAATATCTGCAACGGCAGCAAGGACAATTGCTAGTGTCTCAAGTCGGACAGGTGGTTCGAGCGCCCGTTGCTCACACATCGCCTTGAAAGTGGATTGCGCTATTGCTAATGCTGCATCATCTCTGGAGGTGTGATCAACACGTGCCGCTGCGAGCAACAACTCGCCAACATGCACAGAAATGGGATGATTCCGTAATTGAACGAAATTGATGTCGACAGCAGCATTTTGCATTTTGGCTGTGAGTGATGCAAACTCTGCATCAAGTTTTGCTGTTGCTGAGCGATATGCGTCCATCAATTCGGCTATTGAGATGGATGGACGCTCGGCAGCTGCTTGCTGGGCAATTGCAGACAGAGTGGCAGCACCGCCGCAGGCACCACTGCGAAAACGGCTCGAGTAACCTGGTAGCTGGGCTTGGTTTGATGCAGCTTCAGGCATTCGCGAAATGTTTTGCTGCTGATTTTGCTTTTGTTGCTGTTGCATGTGCGCCGAGGATGCTTGCTGGTTGGCTGCTTGATGGACGGTTGGCTGCGGGAAGTGAGCTTGTCTTGGCATTCGTTGAAAAGCTTCGTAGACAAAGAATTGATGCGCAAGAAGACCAGTTGCCTTTGGTCTCAAAGCTTCAGGTAAAGCTGCAGGATACCGCCCCTCGCCAGTGCTAAAAGGGCTTACCATATCGGAGTAGCCACGACCTTGTTCGAAGCGCTTTTGTCGCGCATTCAGAGCTGGAGCTAGCGCCTCATCAATGTCACGAATGGCCTTTTCAGTTGCCGCTTTCTCGATGAGCATACAACCCAAGTCTAGATTCTCGGCTGCACACGTTTGTACTGCGTGTTGCTCGTGCTGGTCATTGCCCGAAAATGAGCCGGGTTGCTGCTGGAGTAAAGCACGGAGATGTTTAGCAATACTGACACGAAGCGGTTCCTTACATGTAACCAGGGCAAGGCTGCCCGCAAGGTTGGAAACCATTAGCTGTGCTGCCTTGCGCATGCGACTTTCTTCTGGTTCAGTGGCAAAGTCCTTTGCAACTAAATCCCTCGTCGTAATGCACGCGATCGTGACGCTACGTTCCACAACAGGCTGTATAATTTCTCGAATGGCCTGATCCACAGCCACCGGTGCCACACGGCGCATAGCTGCACCAGAAGGACCAGATGCAATTTGCGCAGAAATCGTTATGTATGATGCAAGGTTTGGTATCACAGTTTGCTCCGTGAGCCCTTGCTGCTGCTGTGCTTGCGGTGGCAGTGGTGATTGCAAGAAATCAGGACCGCCTTGTGCAATGTTCGAGGAAGATTGGCCACCTGCGAAGGTGCGCACTGCGTTGTTCTCATGCTTCAACGTATAGCCTGCAGACTGAACCTGTTGACGTTGTGTTTGTTGCTGTGGCATGGAACCTACTCGGTGTGGAGGGTTCGAAGAGAGTCCCTTGCCAAACGGGGTCTCTGGAATAGGGTCTGTGGCAGCCCGCTTGATGTTAAAATCAGGAGATCGAGCTTTCACGGGTGGAGATCGAAATGAAAGAGTAGCAGGGCCAGTGACCTCATCGAGCTTTATTCCTAGGTGCTTCGAGAGAACCTCGATCTCAAATTTTATGTTCATCTTCAGTTCCTGGATGTCGTAAAGATCTCTTAGAACAGCCATCAGGCCCATCAACCAAGGATTAGGTGGTCTGAAGACAGCAGATGACTTGGCACCTTCAAGGATTTTAGCCACAAACGGACAGATTGCAATGAGGCGACCGGACTCGTAGCCTTGATATAAAAGCTCCTTCACATCAAGCTGGCGTTGCAGAATAGGTCGATTCCTTGCCAGTGTGATCTGTCCTAGCCAGCTACCAAGATTCTTGAGGAGCGATCGTTCACTAGTAGATGTGGTTATTTTTGATGACCGAAGCAGTTTGGCAATATTGTGAAAGACAGCGCTAATGACGCATTTTAAAAGCTTCTGCTCGGGTTCATCTGCACCTAACTTCTCCAAAAAGGCAAGGTAAAGAGTGTGAAAATTTGGCTGCGTGGAGATCCGCTTGACCACCAAATAATTTGCAAACCACCCGAAGTGCTCCTCGTGCAGTAGCGGAGCGATATCCTTAACCTTAGCCTCGAGGTTACTATGTGAAACGTTGTTGAAAACCATGTGAACGCAATCTAGGACAATCTCGGATGGAGCCACTGCAGGTTGCATCTCTGAGGCCATGGGCATTAGTTCCGCAATGAGAAGGGGCCGATCACCAGCGCCGCCCATTGTAACTGATTTGGAACCTGCTGCCCCTGGGCTGGGCAGAGTAGTCCTGGCAACACTTGCGTCACTTTCTGCATTTGATTCCACCTGGCTATCGTGGCTGTGTGTCAAGGTGAGCGATTCATTGAGTCGAGATGGCCCAGCTGTGTTTTCTATGTCGCTGGCGAGCTCAAATATAGATTCGTCGCACTTGAAAGCAACATTGCTAGACATGTCCGCTGCAGGAGAACCCCCCAACAGAGAGTGAGATGTTGCTTCGACACCAGTAATGGAATATCCAATCATGTCGAAAAGACCAGTTACTGAATTAAGAGACGCAGCTTTGTTTCTGGCTTCGGCCCGCTGAAAGAATAGACTAGACTGCCGCTGAATTTTGTTACTTACGACTTCACTGGTAACTTGCCGTGTTGGTGTGTTTAGGTTCACATTGCTCGCACAATGGTTGTCATAAAAGCAATCACGCATGCTAGACATCCGATAAAACAAAGAACTAATAATCGCACAACATGCGGGTCGCCGTTTATCTAAGGAGACGTCTTGTGGAGGCGCACACTCATTCACTTTCTCATTCGCTTTTCGGGTCGCATGAGTGTCGTCGGCCGCATAATAAATCGTGCGATGACGCAGCGCATAATAAACTAAATGTAAAGAATCGGTGGCGCTTGAGTCGCTGCACTCTGTAATCATCGCCTCGAGCAACTAGTAAGGTAGCGAACATGTAGGCTGCGTAGATGGCCAGTGGGCACCGTGAGTCCGTGACAGCTGTAGATAAGTTAGATGGATAAGTGCAGGTGGAGATAACTAAGTACTGGTAATAGTGGGTCGGTAATTATCCGTAATCAACGGCGATTACCATTATTCACGGTGCCAGTGGTACTAATTACCGGCGACACTGGCACTTCACGGTCACGGTGGTGGCCACTGGCAAACGCGCTTACGAGAACAA